>Ga0114966_10000007_pt1 | contig 197541 bp, 235 predicted proteins | sample M_130207_XF_Meta_FD_87029 | JGI IMG/M metagenome (GOLD analysis project Ga0114966, IMG submission 87029) | Freshwater microbial communities from Lake Montjoie, Canada to study carbon cycling - M_130207_XF_MetaG | ecosystem: Environmental > Aquatic > Freshwater > Lake | place: Lake Montjoie...
ATGAATGCTGGCGGTGGTATGAATGCTGGCGGTGGTATGAATGCTGGCGGTGGTATGAATGCTGGCGGTGGTATGAATGCTGGCGGTGGTATGAGTGCTGGCGGTGGTATGAATGCTGGCGGTGGTATGAATGCTGGCGGTGGTATGAATGCTGGCGGTGGTATGAATGCTGGCGGTGGTATGAATTCTGGTGGTAACAATGGCGGTATGAATAATGCTGGTGGTAACAATGGCGGTATGAATAATGCTGGTGGTAACAATGGCGGTATGAATAATGCTGGTGGGCAAATGGGCGGAAGAACTACTACTACAAAAAAACCTACTACTACTACATCTACCAGTACATCTACCAGTACATCTACCAGTACATCTACCAGTACATCTACCAGTACATCTACCAGTACATCTACCAGTACATCTACCAGTACATCTACCACTACATCTACTACAGCAGCAGGAGCTTACAGAAGTAGAAGTAGAAATATAAACAGAAGAAGAAGAAGATTTATTCCTGAATAATAATAAAACTAAGATTTGAAATAAAAATCAAAAGGATACTAAGCTTCTAATTCATTTATTATACCACCAAATGTTTGTTCATTATGATCATTTGGCACAATAAATGAATTAGACAGTTTATCCATTTCTTTTCTAAGCATATGACCACGATTATGTGCATCTTCTCTTGAAGAATTCAAGGATTGCAAATGATGATAAATAATATCCTTTATATGCTTTGCTTCAATTAAAGCTTTTTTATATTTCTGAACCTCATCAGATCCTTTAGCAAACAATTCAGCGGACTTATCACTTTTTCCTTCTTCTTTACATTTTTTAAATTCGTTAATAAAAGAAAGATCTGTTTTTTGTTCTATTAAAGAACAAATTCTTTGTGCATTTGCCAAACAACGACCAATATAATCTATTTTCCCAGATATTTTTTCAAAAAAAACATTTATAGTAGCATCTGTAAATTTTAAATCATCAGGATTAATTTCTACTATTGATTCACCAACTTTAACTGTAAAACTACTCATCTTCTACCTCGTTTTCTTTTGTTTCATCTTTTGCTTTATGCTTACTCTTTATTCCAGATGAATCTATGTTAGTTAATTGTGCTTTTTTTGATTGTACATCATTTAAAGTTATTCTGTATTTTGTTTCAGAACACTCATACATTGAGAGTGTATTATAATTAAAATTAACATAAAAATGAAATCTGCTTTTTCCATTTCTATGTTTAATAATAAATATTCTTCCTACGCTACCATCTTTTTCTTCATTAGTTTGATTAATTGACCACAAACCATCAAGTGGTTTAAATTGATCAAAACTACCTCCAATATTACCCTCATCAATAAAACCACTACTATCAATATCAGCAGCAGATTTACTTGGTTGAATACAAGTTACACAACAAAATTGATATTCCATTGCTAAACCACGCAAATCACGCATGATTCTATATTTTGATTCCCAACTAGGAATATTAGGAGTGTCTTTCATTTCTCCAACATAATCTATAATTACCATATCAGGCTTGTAACCATAAAGATTAAGTTGAGAAACAAAAGAACGAACATCATTTACATCAATGCTTCCTGAAGGAAATTGTTTTACAACCAATAAATTCTTATCATCTTGATCTTTTACATGCAACTGCATCAAATCAATAATTTGGTCTTTGTTATTAAGCAAAAAGTTATAAGGAAGCTCTGTAAACTGGCTAGTAAATCTTTGGCAAATACCAACCCAATCCATTTCAATTGTAATATAAAGAACCTTCTTGTTGTTTTTCACATTTTCAACAGCAGCTTTTACAAGAGCAAGAGATTTACCTTTGCCTGGTAGTCCAATCCATGAATATATTTCTCCTCTTTGTAATCCACCACCAGCTAACGAATTATCAATTTTAACAAAGCCACTTGTAAACTTATCTTTCAAAGCGTTACTTTGAGCAATTTTATCAAAAAACTGATTGAGGTTTAAAAAATATTCAAATCCAACATCGAAATTTTTATTAACTAACATAGCCTTTTGAATATTATCATAAATTTTAACCCAAACATCTTCGTCTTCAGAATTATTTTTTAATTCTCTTTGTGCTTTTTCTATCGCAAGTTTTAAAGCTTGTATTTTTGCAAAAAAAAGAATTTTATCTAAAAGAATTTCTCTTGAAGATACTTCTGGAACAAAGAATTCTAAAATGTTATCAAACTCATTGAGATAATAATTTCTTATTGCTTCATCTCTATTTTTAATTCTTGATTCCAATGATTCTTTAATAAGAAAAATATCTGCTTTGACATCATATTTATCAAAATTTTCCAAGCAAATCTTTATTATTTCAGAATGACATTCATTAGCAAAATATTCAGGAAGTATTAAGCTTTTTGCTTGAGTTAAAAAATATTTATCAGTTAATATTAAACCAACAATTCTTCTTTGGAAATTATCATCCCAAGAATATTTTGGTTTTTTTGAAACATCAGGGTTCGTAAGAGATTCAACAATCTCTTTTGTTCTATCATCCATAATATTACTATGCAATAAATAAAAGCATTAAGCAATAGCAAAAAAAATTAAACAAAAAGAAAAATTGTAAAATAAAGTTTATTTTTTAATTAAATGTTTTTTATAAAAAATCAATGAAAAAGATTGGTGTATTTTGAATAATCTCCCCAATAATCATTTAATAGACTTTTTTGCTTGCTATATATTTCATAATGTGATGTAAAATGATAACCATGATTAACATGAACCGATGAATTAATTGAATTCCATTCGCCAATATTATTATTGTCATGTGAGGGTTCTACAATACCATTGTTTGTAATTAAAGCATTTGGTAAAATTGATTCAAAGTGCTTAATAGCATAATCAAACTTCATAGTGATTTGAGATAAAGGCTTGTGGTTTTCGTTTTTGTATTGCCATCCGTCTTTAGATAAACCAATGTAATTCATATTGCATATACAATTTTCAGAAAAATCTTCATAGTTAAAATACCCTTCTGGATACAAGCAGTCATGCTCTAAAAAACTAACATATTTGTAATTTTTATTTAATATTCTTGAAAAATATAAAAGCTGTAAAATTTGAGTTACTTGATTTAAATGGCTACTTACTTTTGTTTGTGCAGTTAATTCTATAAATGGATTATTAACTATTTTATTCCATACACAAGTAAAAACATCTGCTCTTTCGTATGCTGCTTTTTTAATTGTGTTCAAAGAAAGATCTATTGCATCATATACTTTCTCATTATGATTATTAGTGTAAAATATTCCAAGTCTTTCTTTTGTCAATTTTGGATATACTAAAAATTCATTTTCATTAACACTCAACAAAGAACCATCGTCAATTTCTACAATTATTTTTTTAAAATGTCCCACATTTGGATCACCAAATAAATCATTACTAACCATAAAAGTTAATCTGTTGTTAAAAATTAATGATTGAACATCTTTAGTAACATCTTTAGTAACATCTTTACTGCCATAGGTTGCTTTAATTATTTTCATTACATTAACTCCAAATAATAATATATTTATATTTATTAATATTTGTTGTTTTTATTCTAATTAATTTTAATTATATAAATGTAGATAAATAATCAAAATCTGACAAGCTTACTTGTCCTGTCCTAATAGGTCTTTCTTTTGAAATTTTCTTACCTAATGATCTTTGAGCATTCCATAATATTTGCTTGGCGTAAGTATCAAACTTTGAATCCATAATCAAACCAGCATTTTTTTGTGGTTTTGATTTTTTAACAGTAGTAAGATTAACAAGTTTTTCCAAAATCTTCTCTTCTGGGATTCCAAAAAGCTGTCTGTTTGCTCCATGCTTGGTTCTATTAAGCCATAAATTGTAAATCGTATTTAACTTTTTCAAAATTGTTTTATTTTTAGTATTTTCATTTACAGCAGAAAATGAATTTTCAATATAACATTGTCTTTTGTAATAAGATCCTGCTCTTAATACAGATATCATAAGCTCTTGTTGAAAATCCTCTATTTCATAATCATGATTATTATTGCTATTCTTCCTAGATAATTGCCAAGAAGCATAATAACAAAGCTTGCCAAATTTTTTATTAAGAGTTTCGTATTCTTCTGCTGTAATTGGAAAATTTTTAGATATTAAATTCATATACTATTATAACAATTATTTTTATTTAAGCTAGATTGCATCTTTTTTCTTTAACTCAATCATATTATTAAGTCTTTTTCCTATTTTTAAAGATGCTGTTAAATTACAGTTTGGCATGAATTGGCTCTTTGATTCTAAGACTTTTTTTATTTGTGGATAAATAGCTAAAGAATTTGATTTGTTTGTTGTAACGCCATATCCGTCATGAATAGAAAAAACTATTTTTTCATTTTTTATATTTAAGTTCTTATGAAGACAAACAAGTTTTTCTAAACACAAAAGGGCTGCTGGTGACTGAACAACAAAATTTCTAGCTTTGTAATAATTATCTTCAAAATATCTTATTCTTGAAAAAAAATCCTTAACATACCCATTACGCTTTGCCTCTTCTTGAGCATTATCTGAAAATTCAAAAACAGTTGGAAACAATTTTCGTAACCTAAAAATTATTTCTTTTGCCGTGTTCTCAGATATCTCTAATGTTTGCGAAAGCGAATTAGATAATTGCCCATAAACAATTGGCAAAAAGAACTTCTTTGCTATATTTCTAGAATTTTCATTTTCTCCACCTATTACAAGTTTATAAATACTTTCATAAAAATCTTTTTTAGATTCTAATATTTTATTAAGATTTTTATCATTGCATATTTCTGCCAATACTGAAACTTCCATGTTTTTATAATCAAACAACATAAATATATCATGAGGATAACAAGGTCTTAGATAGTTTCTTTGGTACTCACCTATTGAATGCGGGTTAAAACTCTTCTTTAAATGCATTTGGCAAGACAATCTGCCGTTTTCCTGCCCTTCAACTTTATAAAAAGAAAAAACTTTACATTCCTCATCTATGTCAATCAAACAATTGTTTTCTATGCAAGGAATTACATCCCTTAATAAAAGCCCATAAATCGATTTATAGAGGTTTATTCTTTCAGACGACAAAAGAGTTGTTATTTCAGAGAAGTGCTTTAAAACATCATTTATTGAAGATAATTGGATGTCTCTTTTGCCAGAATAAGAAAAGAACCATTGCATGTCTAAAAATGAACATTCAAAAATAGATGGATTAATATTTTTTGATAACAAATACGAGAAAAAAGGTTTTGAATTAAAACAAAGTACCTTCTTGTCTTTTCCAAATATTGTTTGTTTCAAAAACTTTGAATATAAACCTAAATTATCTTTTTTTAAGCTCAAGTTAATTACCGAACCTTTTACTCCTTCAATAATTAAAATTGGATTTGTTAAATTGTGAGAATGATCATAATCCAAATCATTTGTAATTGAAAAAAAAACAATAGGTTCCTTGTTGGAAAAGTTCATTAAGCTCTGAAGTAAATCCGTGTCACTGTTCATAACCAAAATATTACAACATTCTAAGCAAAAGTTCAATTACTATTTTAGTTTTAGTTTTAGTTTACATCTTATATTTACATAACGGGGGGCGGTTCCAAGATAATCTCTTTAATATATAAGTACTTAATATATAAGCACTTATGTAGTTAAAAGTATTATCTTGGCTTTAGCTAACTTATATTCTTTGTTAAGAATACTGAAGCTTCTAGGTTGCAACTAAATGCATTGTACTTGTTAAGTATTATTCTAACTTAAGTTATTTTCAGTTTATAAATTTAATTATAAACTAAAGCTTCCGCCCTTACTGATGCTAACTTAAGTAACTGTAATATTACCGTTCTTGTAGAGATCCCGTATTTCTCCAAGGTTCAGAACAGGTGGGATGTTAATCCTTCTGCCACGGTAAGTTTTTTTGTATTTCAAAAGAAATACTTCCATAATTTTATTTAAGCGAGTACTGGCTTTAAACTTATGGAAATTAATAATTTAATTTATTGTAGTTAAAACAAAAAATAAAATTATTAGTTGAATTAGTTTATACTAAAAAATAAATAAAATCAACAAGCTTAAACAAAAAACTTGTTTAAATTGGTTATTTTGTTATATTTAAGGGAAGGAGACAAAATGCGAGAAAAAATAGAAACCTTCTGTAAAAACAATGAATTAGAAGTTCTTTTTTTAGATAATTTTGATGAAGCAATAATTTGCTTAATACAATCTTTTAATATATACAAAATATTATATGATACAAATAAAATATTATCAATATTATCAAAAGATATGACTGAAGAAGATGCAATTGAATACTTTGAATTTAATATACTTGGTTCTTATGTAGGAGAAAGCACACCAGCTTTTACTGAAGATGTTTAAATTTAATATTCATATGCCACAAAAATATGATATGACACCAAAAGAAACTTTGGCGTATCAATGTTGCATAATATATGAGCACTGTTCAAATATGATATTTCCAAATTACATACATGCAAGGTTAAAAAGAAAAGGTGACCCTAGAAACTGCTCATTGTTTAAGCATTGTTACAAAATGGTTAATTCTTTAGAAGGTAAATTAGATAAAAAACTTTATCCATATTTTATAAAAGCACAATTTGATATTTTTCTTAAGATTTTTCAAACTACAAATCAATGCCCTTTAATATCTCCAGCAATTATATCTAGCGAGAAATCATTTAGCAGATGGAAAGTTTGGAAATACTATAATGAAAAAATTAAATATATTAAAAACGAAAATAATATTATTACTGCTTCTCAGCCTCTGTTAGTTAATGAGTTTTCAAAAACTCTTGATTTTATGAATTCTAATTCAGAATTATTCAAAGATATTGCAAGTTTTATTGATAATAGTAGTAATATTCTTAAGCTTTGTATTATAAAAAAATTAAGTCCTTATTATATTGCACTTTCTCCTTGGATTGAGAAATTAAAATCTAAAGAAGAAATTTATACAATTTCAAATTCTGAAATAATATTAGAAATATTATCAGACGAAGATAAACAATTACATAAGAAATATTTTTATAAAGAATATGTTTAAATTTAATAAAAAATTATTTAATTTGATTTAATCTATAGATTTCATCTGGTGATTGATCAATATGTCCAGCTTTACCTTCTGCATCAAAGAAACCATGTGCCAAGTATTTTCCTCCTTTGTCGGAAGTAACATAATGAAAAGCACTTAATTTTTTGTTTAATCCACGAAGAACAGTATGATCACCTGCTGATAACGAATTAGCATTTTTATTTAAAGCATTTTTTTCCGCAGTCGTAAGCACATTATCTGTGATTCCTTTTCCTTGCATGTAATTTTTAATATCTTTTGGCAACATTGATGTTAGTTCGCTATGACTTGATTTAAGATCTATGTTGCTTTGCATAGTTGTAAAATCATCTGGATCATCTTGGTTTGCACTTCTTACAGAATATTGGAAGTCATCTTTTTTACGGCTGTCCCTTGTGAGGTTGTCGATTGTATCAACATCATATGTAGCATGTGGGTCGTTAGGCACATCTTTTTCACCTTGAATCAAGGTATCATGATCTGGAGAAAATTTAAAATTGTTTCTAACATCATTAGGAGCATAAGATTTTCCTGCAAATCCTAATCCAGCACCAAGCATCGCAGCACCCATTACGCCTTTATGTAATCCTTGTTTAACTCCTTTCCAAGAAGGAAGTTTAAATTCATTTAAAAGTTCATCGTAAAGTTCTGGATCTCGTTGTTCTAAGAATGTTTTAAATGTTTTCATTTTTCTCTTTTTTAACATAAGACAATTTAAATTATATATGTTTTAAGTTTTAAATTAAACTACTGTTTTCGCTGGTTCATTTTGTTTTTCTTGTACATATTTATCAAAATTAGATTGTAAATATTTGCTAAAGTTTCTAATTCTATTTCCTATTTTTTCTTTATCTTTTTCTTTATCTTTTCCTTGATCTTCTTCTTTGTCTTTATCTTGAAAATTTTGAAACATATCAAATATTGCTTGAACATCTTTTGTATAACGATCACGATTTGTCAAGAAATGCGTTAAAACAACATTCATTTTTTCTGGATCTTTTCCTGTATATTCTGAATATTGCTTCTTCATACTTGAAACTCTTACTCCTATTTCTGCATAATCTAATAAATAAGTCATATAAGTATCTTTGTATTCAGTATTTGAATCATGTGAATCATTATCTGATTTAACATTTTTCTGCATTGCATGTGCAAGTTCATGTTCAAGTGTACCATCTGAAACTGCACTAGGATCAATTATACAAATGCTTTTTCTTGTTCCTCCTAGTGTAATAGTCATGCAAAAGCCTTTAGTTCCTTTTGATTGATTGAATTTTTGAGGACTTTCAAATATCACAGGTACCTCATCATATAACTTGTCAATTAATGGTATAGAAGAATCATTCGGGCTTTCTTTTTGTGCTTTTCTTGCTCTTTCTATTACAGCATCTGCATGTATTCCATAAGATTTTCTTACTAAGTCTATCGGTCTATAAGTTTTAATTTTTTCTTTTTCAACATCTACATTAAATTTAGATTTTGCATACTTAACAAAAGTATCTTTTTCTTGATCACTCCATTTAGAATATTTAATATTTTCTATTTTAGCTACTGGTTTAGCCTCTGGCTTAGATACTATTGGTTCATTGACTTTTTCTTTTTGCACTTCTATTACTGCGTTATAAAAAGTTTTAGTTCCAAATGAACTTGGAACCCAAGTCAAATCTGGTTCACCTTTGTTGTTTAATATTCCTGATTTTATTAGTATTTCTTTATGCTGAGGTGTTTTACTAAATTCTATGAATTTTTTTGCTGCATCTTTTAATTCTTTTTCTGTATTAATACCTGATATGAAATTAGGGCCACCATTTTTAATATATGTTTGATTAAATGAATATTCAGTGTTTTTGTCATGATGAGGTGCGACATATGGTATATTTGTTCTATCTGTTGCTTGGACATCGCCTCCAAAGAAAGATGCTGCTAACGCACTAGCACCTAATGCCAAACCATCTCTCCATCCTTCATTTAAAAGTTCATCGTAAAGGTTTGGATCTCGTTGTTCTAGGAATGCTTTAAATGATTTCATATTACATATATCTATAAGGGAACATGAAATAATTTTATTATTAAAATTCCAATAACAACTAGGGTTAATCCTATTATTTGATTTATGTTAAATTTAAACTGAAATATAAAAATTGGAATCAAATAACCGATAAAAATAAGCATAAAATCCCAATATATACTATTTATTAATATGTCTTCTTTATTGTTTAATTTTTTAATAAGTAGAAAATAGCACATTGAACTAAATAGATTACAACAAATTGACATTGGTAAAAACCAATTTGTTTTTCTCATAGGTTCATGGAATGTCATCAACATTACTATTAAGTAGAAAAAAGAAGCAATTATATAATACTGCATATTTTTATTTATAATTAAAATTTAAATTTCATAATGCAATATGATAATTTTTTATTGATTTCTTTTTGGATATGCTTTAACTAAATTTTCAATTGCTTTATAATGTTGATTTTGTGCTTTTTTACTTCCCCTAAAGCAAAAATATCTACATTTGCTTTTTTGTTTTACAAATTGAGCATCTGGCCATTTTTTTAATATATCTTCTTTTTTTTGCGATCCTATTTTTGATCTTATAGCTCTACTTCCGTAAAGTTTTCCATTTATTAATACACCAAATCTACTACTTCCTTTGCTTTTTATATTTGGATTATTATCTCGCATACTTCCGACATAAGTAAATCCACAAGCTTGATAAATAGTTCCAATTTCACCAGCTAATTCATCAACAGTGCATGTAATTACTTCGTATTGTGGCGGTAATAGTTTCATGCTTTGTCTGATTAGAAATGAACCTGAATAATCTGGTGCCCAATGAACACAAGCACCTCTTGCCAACAATAGCATTTTGCCTGTAAATCCAAATTTATCCCAATGTCCAAGGTTTTCACTATATTCTGTTCCATAAACTACAACACCAGCACAATGATCTCCAAAAAACAATCCAAAGCTATATTTGGATATTGTTGGCATACATTTTAGCCATTCATATTCAAGAATTATTTTCTTTGATTCAGAGTGTGAGATACTTCTAACTACTGCACTTTTAGAACTTAGATTTATATCTGGAATAGGATCTGTTTTAGATTTCTCTTCTCTGATGATTCTTTGATGAGCTTTCATAATAAACCTAAAGAGCGAAATTTTGGAACTGCCCCAAACCCTCTAGTCTGGATGACTAGCGTTTCTTCTCTTGAAACTTATTTCGCAATTAAATCTTACATTTTTTATAAATGTTTTTCAAGTGTATTTTCTTAAAATTAATAAGTACTTAATATTCTAATAATGTTTTCAATAATTTCTTTAGGTTCTTGAGAAGTCGAGAAGACTTCATCCCATTCAGAAGGTTGAATGTCCCAAGTGGTAATTTTTTTAGTTGTTGAAACTTCATTTCCCCAAGATCTTATTAAGCCTAAAGATGGGATATATTGCATGTGAATTTGGAATTGTAAGCCTCTACGCCCCATTGGAAGCTCAACTCCTCCTGCTTTGTAGATCATAGAAACAATGTAATTGTAATCATCAATTCGTACTACTTCATCAAACACCATTACGACAGGGTGATTTTGTCTAACTTTTTCTGCTAATTTAATTACTAGTTTTAAAAAGTCTTCTTTAGAAAATTCATTTTTACAATAATCAAGATTTTTTTCATCAATACTTTTTATGTTATCGTAGATGTATTCAGCTAGTTTATTTTCATCGTTAATTCCTGATAAATGTTTGAAGTCATTTACTAAAGGATAAACTCTTTTACATATTGGTGCTGGACTTCCTTTTAGAGTTTTAATATATCTTCTTAATATTATTTTATATGATCCGAGAGGAGATACTGATATTAAAAATTTTCCAAGTCCTTCTCCAAATTCTAAAACACTACTATTTGCTCTGTAAGGTTCTTTAGATCCAATTGATCCAAATCTCTGCATATTATTTAATAATTCTTCTGATTTCAAATATTCTATAGGATTATTTTCATAAGGATCTTTATTTGTTTGATCTTGTTTATTACCATAACCATACATTTCTTCTGGTGTTTTATTAAACCATGATTGAAATTCTAGCATTATCATATATATATCTATATGAGAAAGCTTAATTTTTATGAATGGTTATTAAAAGAAGATAAAACTGCGTATAAGCAAAAGCTTACTGCATTATGTAATGCTTTAGGTTTAAAATTTAATCTTGACGATGAAGATAGTATTAAGGCTGCTGGAAATACTGATTTAAATACTTTAGACCAAGAAATTGTTCTTAATATTAAAAACAATATTATGTATGTTGATATAAAAAATGATGCTAAGAAAGATGCAATTGATAAATTATTAGCCAAGGCAGCTTCTGATACAGTTAAGGTTGGAGAATTAGTTAATACAATGCTTGATAAGTAAAGGAAAATTATGAATAAATATATGTTGTATCTTGCTGGTGTTATATCTGAAAATCAATTATTAGACAATGAACGACTTACATTAAGTGGTTCCTTAGTTTCTAAGGAAAAAGTCGAAGACCATAAAAAAATCGAAAAGATTTTTAACCTTATTAATGCAGAGATTCTTCCTCAGATTCACGATGAAGGAACTAAAAAGATTTTGACAAATATCATACATCAATTAGTTCCAATTTTACAAGATTAAATAAAAAAAGCAGCCCTTTTTACAGGACTGCTTTTTAAATATTATATTTATAATATTACATTTCTGGTATTTCAAAATCTGCTGGTTGAAATTTATGATCTTTTAGAATTTTTTCAATTTGGTGTAATGGATTTTCAATAAGTGTTCCAAGAGCACGAACATAATTTGAGTCGTTCATTCTACCAAAAGCCATTCTACCTTGCTCACCCTCCTTGTATTGACTTCTTGGATCTTTAATGTTTTGCATTGTAAGAGAAAAACCACGAATGATATCAAGTTTGTCATTATCTTCACCACTAGCAAAATTCTTTTGAAAACGAGTTAGATCATTTTGCAAATTTTTTATTATATGTTGCTCAACCCACTGTGTTTTTTCTGGATGGTCAGTATGTAGTAAAGCGAGTCCTTCTAGATTAGTATGGTGATCTTTTTCATTATCACCTAATAACTCATCTATAGTTCTAAGTGCATAATGAATCGAATCTTGAACTCTACTGGCACTATCTGCTTTATTTCTATCTAAATGGCTATCGGTATTAAGTCTAGCCATTTCAGAGAATTCTCTGTAAAGTGATTTATCACGACTTTTAATAAACTGATTGAAACTTTTCATTTTTTTCCTTTTTGATATAAAACAATTTAATTTATATATAATTTAGCTTTTATAAATTTTAAATATAATTTAAAATTTTAAATTTTCTAAAACATATTGAAAGTCTTCTGGGAGTTCACTTATTTTAATTAATTTAGATTTAACAAACGGTAAATCATTTTTAATTGATTTTTGCACTCTATGATTACCATCTAATACATATTTGATTTTATTATTATCGCTAACAATGATTAATACAGGATATTGCAAATCAGATTTTTCAATCTTTTCAATTTCTTCTGGATTGTTTTGCCAATTTAAAACTATTTCTTTTAATTTATCTGTTGGTATATTTTCTACAGGTATATTTTTTGTTACATCAAGCAATTGTTTTAATGTTACAGTTACATCATCTCGTATCCATTTATCATCCAAGCCTTGATTATAAATTTCTAGATGTAATTGTTCCAAGAATGTTTTAAATGATTTCATATTACATATATTTATCATGGAACATTAAAATTTTAAATCATCTAAAGAATCAATTATTTTAATTTTATGTCCTTGTTTTTCTAATATACTTATTCTTTTTTCAGAATGCTTTTCTAAATATTCATTATTTTCAAATAAGAAGTCATAATAATTTAAACCATTTTTATCTTTAGCTATTCTTAAGCCTCTACCCATGCGTTGAATAATTAAATGGTCAGCTGAACCACCACATGAATTTATTATGTTATGTACGAAAACATTAATACCTGTATTAAAAATTTGTTGAGTAGCGATTGCTACTACATTACCTTGTGCTTTTTGAAGTTGGTCTATAACTTCTTGTCTTACTTCGTTGTTATCTTCGCCTTTAACCCAAAAGGCATTAGGTAATCGGTATTTTAAAATATCACCATGTTGTATTCTATCAACTAGAATTAATGTTCTTCCTGTACATTTATTAGCAAGATTTTCAACTATATCATGAAAATAGTGATTTTCTACAATACCATGTTGTACTGCATCTTGATAAATTACATGTTCTAGCTTTGTTCCTTTTATTTTAATAAAGAAACAAGAGCTTTTTGATAGTCTTCCACGGTCTTGAAGTTCTTTAGTAGTTAAAACACCAGATTCAGTAGCAGAAGTTTTAAGAACAGGCCCAAAGAAACCTTTTACATAATATTTTTGTACCTTATCTGTTTCTCCATATTTAAATGGTGTGGCAGAAAGTCCTATTCTTATACCGCAGTTAATCATTTTCTTGTAAACAGCTTTAGGGGTTTTACTCATCATATCGTGAATTTCGTCAACAATAAGAACTTTAAATTTTGGTAATAATTTAGTTATTTTGCTACAAGATTGAACAGTAGCAACGGTAATAAGACTTGGTTGATTATAAGTATGATAAAGTCTTCCTACATTTTTAAATCCCCATTTTATTAATTCATTGTAATTTTGAATAGCAAGTGATTTGCGATTTTGAACAACTAAAATAGGAGTATTAGGAGGAAGGCATTTTATAATGCTTGTTAATATAAAAGTGTTATGAGTTACAATAAAATTATTTGTCAAATATAATTGATCTGGATGATCAACACTAATACAGATACATTCTTTAGATTCTGTATAATCAATTTTCTTAATATATCTTTTTTTGTTTTTATGATTTTTTTCGTGTAAATGTAAGGATTTTTCATTTTTTAAAATTAGCATATCTTTTGGTAAATGAATTTTATTTATAAAACATATTTTACTTTTAATTAATTTTATTTTAGTAAAAACTAATCCCCCTAAAGAATGAATTAAAAGTCTTATTTGTTCATTAAACTTTTTAGAATAAGAAATAAAATAAACTGCTTTGTTACCAATAAAGCATTTTGCTTCTAATAATCCATTTAAGAATTTTTTTCTAACTTCATAAGAGTTAAAGATATACTCATTTGGTATTTCTAATTCAGATGCTTCTACATTTTTAATATCATTAACTACTAATCCTACCATTAATCCAAAAAAGACAGGATCTGATTTAGTGGATTTTTCTTCAAAATCTATTCTTTTTGCATTCTGAACAAAAACTTTTTTGGTTTTTATTAAATCAATAATATCTTTTGTTTGTTTTACTTCTGTTGTCTTGTTGTAAGATATTTTCCACAAGTGATCTTCGCAGCATTCTACGACATCATTATTACTAAATGTTATTTTGCATATTTTCTTTTTACCTTGAGGAAATATCCCTTTTACAGAAGCATATCCACCGCTTGGAACACATATTTTTTCTTTCAATTTTAAATCTTTAATTTTTTTAAACCCAGAAGGTGTTGCTACTAAAGAATTTAACGGTTGTGCTTTTCCTGAGCTTGTTGGTGCAAATACGATTCCTCTTTTGTGTTTAATGGCTTGATTGGTAAAGTCAACTTGATAATCTTCTAGTTTGATTTTTTCATGATTTTCTGGCAACCAATTGTTTAAAAAATTTTCATCTATTTCGGTTTTTACAAATTCAAATTTATCTCTTGTATCTTGAATATCATAATTTATTTCTTTTATTTTAAGTGCCATTAATATTTCTGGTAATAAACCTGTAAGAAACTTACCAGAATCTTTATTAAAAAAAGATGTATAGCCATCCCAAATTTTTTGTTTATAAAGTCTATTATGAAAATAATTTCTTTCTCTAAATTTAAGACAATTATATAGCATATCTTTTGCGGAAGTATCATTTGTAACTACTTGGCTGATATCATGCTTAACAATTATTTTGATGGTCATTATGTCCTCTTTAGTTCTTGGGTTTATTTTAAAAAAATGTAATTAAAAAAGCAAATTATTTATCTAATTAATAAATAAAATATGAAAAAATATAAAGATTGGTTAAAAGAAGAGACTGAAATTAGTCCGCCAGCACAAGTTATGACTCCAACAGCTAGTGCTGCACCTAATACTGCACCTAATGCTGCACCTAATGCTGCACCTAATGCTGCACCTAATGCTGCAAATTCAGTTGCACAAAAAGTTGCTTATGATTTGAATAAAAAGCAACTTAAGAAAAAGGCATGGAAAGCAAGCAAAGATGAAATAATGACATTTTGGAAATCTCTTGCGTTAGATATACCAATTCAAATTCATCCAATAACTTATGATCACAAGGGAACGACTATTCAAGAAGATGGAATAAGAATTACTGGAACTAAAGAATTTATTGCTAGTGTCTTATCTAAGCTTAAAGATCTGGTTAATTATGAAAACGATCAAAATAAATTAATTATTTCTTATAGGCAATCACCAAAAAGCTTAGTGCCTGGTAATAAAGAAAGTTATATGTTTTATTTACAAGTTAAAAGTAGAGGTAAAGATTAAACAACATATCTAAGATTATTTAATTTTAACCATACACAAGTACATTCTTTTTTATCTAGAATATTGAACATTTTTTTATTTATTTCTATGTTATTTTTTTCTAAATATTCGGCAGTATTGTATATTTTTTTAGCTTTATTAATTATTAAATTTAAATCTTGTTGAATCATAATAATTAAACCTCCAATGATATTAATAATTTATTTATATTTTTAAAAATTTTTTTGAATTATTATTCCTACCAATAATAGCATTAATAACTTTTTAAAAATATTAAATAAAAAATACTACATAATATTATGAATATTAGTTTTAAGAAATGGTTATTTAATGAAATTGAGGGTGGCTTAATAAAACCAACTGGAATTGGTTCTAATAGTACAATGTCAGCAGTTAAAGCTGCACCTATAAAACCAATAGCCTCTGCTAAAACAAATCCAGAAGATGCTTTAATATCATCAATTAAAGATGCTGCTACTTTGTATCAAAATAAACTTAAAAATTCTGGTGTTAAGGTTAACGATTTGGCAAAAAAAGATCCAGAAGGCACATTTGATACTTTAACAAAATATGATAAAAGCCAGAGTTTATTAAAAAACAAACCAGCAGTTATGGCTGCAATTAAAGTTCTTTCTGGAGAAAAATGATTAAGTTTAACGAATACATTAATTTATTTATTGAAGCCGATGCTCCTCCTCCTCCTCCTGCTGGTGGTGGTGGTGCTCCTCCTGCTGGCGGTGCCCCTCCTGCTGGTGGTAGTGATTTAGGTGGTGGATTAGGTGGCATGGGAGGTTCTTCTGCTCCAAGCCCAGTTCCTGCTGCTTCAGGTGGAGGTGGAGGTGGAGCACCACCTTCTCCTATGGGTGGAGATTTAGGTGGTGGTGGAGGCGGAAACGCAGCTGGATTAAAATCTGCGGATATAAATTTAAAAGATGCATTTTATTATTTAAAAAAGTATTTTAACAAAGAGAAAATTTAATTTCTTGACAAATATAAAATAAAACAATAAATTAAAAATATATTTTATACTTTGAGAAATTTAAATGGCCAAAGTTCTATTGTTTTCAGACATTCACATCCATAATCATAAAAAATCTTATGAAAGATTAGATGATTGTTTAAAGGCACTTCAATGGGTATTTGATACTGCTAAAAAAGAAAACATAAAAAATATAATATTTGGTGGTGATATATTACACGAAAGACAAAAAATTGATATTTTTGTTTACAATAAAATTTATAATAGCTTGAATGAAAACCTCACAAATTCTAATATTAATTTTTATTGTTTATTAGGAAATCATGATTTATGGTTTAATGAAAAAACAAGCATTAGCGGAGTGTATCCTTTTCAATCTTTAAAAGGATTTAGAGTTGTTTCAAACCCAGAAACAATTATAATTGAAAATTCAGAATGGGATTTTTTACCTTTTACTCATGATCCAATTGAATCATTAAGTTTTTTTGAAAAAAGTAATATTAAGAATAGATTTTTAATTGGTCATATATCAATAGATGGTGCATGTTTAAATTCTGGATCAATTTCAGATGTAATAATAGAGCATGATGGTGAAATGGTAAAGATATCAAAAGACATCTTTGTTAATTACAAGCATTCTTTTTTTGGTCATTATCATAAATCTCAAAAGCTTGCAAAAAATGTTGAATATATTGGATCTCCTTTGGAACTATCATTTGGAGAAGCAAAAGAAGAAAAGCATATCATTGTTTTTGATACTGATAATTGTAATAAAAAATATGTAATAAATGATTTTAGCCCAAAACACATTTATATAAAAGAAGATGATATTGATAAAACACCAAAGGAAATATTAAGTAATAATTTTATTTGTTTACTAACCTCAGATATTTCTTCTTTAAAAACAAAGGAATGTTCTGAATATATTAAAGAAAATTGTAATCCTATTTCTTTTCAGGTAAAAACTGTTTCAACTAAAGAAGATCAGTTTTTAGATGCATCATTAATTGCAGATGCAAAATCATTGATTATTGACGAAGAAAAAATGATTAAAATGTATGTTGAGAGTCAGGAATTGAAAACATTAGATAAAAGCATATTGATAGAAGTAGGTTCAAAAATAGTTAAAACTACAAGCGATAAATTAAATGATTAAAAAAATTATTCTACCATTAACATTAGATTATTACAACAACAATACAACTTTTAATCTTCTAGCATATTACAAAAATGTTTTAAAATTCTCAGGAGAAATAATTTTAAACATTGAAAAAAGAATGGATGATATAAATACATCTTTCACTCCCATTTCAGATGTTTGCTTTTTTGATATTTCTTTTTTTGAAAGTAGCAGTAAGTATTTTTCAGAAACAGATGGCAATGATGATGATTATTTTGCATTAGTTTCAAATGATTTAATTATTCAAAAGTTTAATTTGGATTGTAACTTTGATGGATTTGTAAGATATGAATCAAAAATGATTGGATTTAATAATTGCAATAAAATAAATTCAAATTTAATAATACTTAAGAAGAAAGTTTGGCTTGAGATATATTCCTTTTATGAAATTTTTAAAAATAATTTTTCTATTTATAGAAAATTAAATCAAAAAATATTATTTGAAAAAATACTTGGATCTTTGTGCTTTAAAATAAAAAATATAAACAAACTAGAAATGATAAAATATAATATTAATTTAGATTATTTAAACAATGAATTTCTTTTTGATTATTACAAACCAAATTATTTATATTTTCAAAAAAGTATTATTAAACATAGGCAAATTCACGATATTTTATTTGATCAAAATAAAGATTTAGTTTATGCTTGGAGAGAGTTTTGTGGTGAATTCTCTTAAAGCAAGAAAAATATGAAACAGTTAAATTTTAAAAATATAAAAGCAAACAATTTTTTTTGTTTTGGAAACAAAGGAATTGAATTAAATTTTGATAGTTTTCAAAATATAGTTTTTATAAAAGGAATAAACAAAGATATAGTAGATCAGAATGGTAAATTTTCTTCTAATGGTTCAGGAAAGTCTACTATTCCTCAAATTATAACATATTGTTTTTATGGTAAAACAATTAAATCACCTAAGAAAATTAGCCATAAAGATATAATCAACAATAAAAATGGAAAAAAATTAAGTGTAGAAGTAATTTTTGATAATTATAAAGTTGTAAGAACAAGAAAGCCTGATTCTTTAAGGGTTTGGAAAAGTGATGCTGGAGTTTGGGATGATTCCACGGAAATAACATTAGGAGGAATGCCTTCTACTCAAGAATTAATCAATAATATCATAGGGCTTTCTTATGAGTCATTTTTAAATGTATGTGTTTTTACAGACGATAATAATTCTTGTTTTTTAGAATTAGATCATGCTGAAAAAAGAAAAATTGTTGAAAATCTTTTAAATTTAGAAAAGTACAGAGATTATCTAGATACTGCTAAAGAGCTTTCTAAAACAAATAAAGATAAAATTAAAAGTTTAGCACTGGAATTATCATATATTGAAACTAACAAGAAAAATATTGAATTTAATATTTCTTCAATAAAAGATAATATAAAAAAATATGAAGATAATATTATTAGTTCAATTTTAATAATTGAAAGAAAAATAGAAGCATTTAATAATGAAATAAAAAATTCTTCTTATGAAGAAGATCTTAAGGTTTACGAAGACAATCAAGATAAAATAAAAAAAATCGATGTATCTTTAGATGCATTTTTTGTCAAAAAAGAAGAAGTAACTGCAAAAACAACAGAAGTATTCAAAATCTACAATGAAAAGCTTACAGAAAAAACTGACTATGAAAGTAAGATGCGAGAATTTTCATTAGAGATTAATACTACAGAAAAAAACATAAACACATTTGATAATAAAATTAATAAGTTTAAAAATCTTGAACCAAATATGATTTGCGATAAGTGTTTTGGAACTATTAAACCAGAAAATTATCAAGAATTTATTGACAATGCATTAAAAGATAAAAAAATTAGCGAGATTGATTTAATAACCTTAAATAATAATTTTAATGAAGTTAAAATTATTCACGATGAAATAATAAAATCAATACAAGAATTGATTGAAAAGCTAAATAAAATTAAATCTTTCTCAACAAAATTAAACGAAGAAGAAAATAAATTAAAAATATTAAAAGCTTCTTTAATGAATTTTAAAAAACCAGAGCTTACTAATCAAGAACTGATTATTAAAACTCAAATTAAAAATCTTGAACAAGAAAAAGAAGAAAAAAACAAATTACTAACTGGTAAAAATCCAAATCAAGATTTATTAGATCAAAATAATATTAAGCTAAATGAATCAGCCGAAGATGATAAAAATACTAGAATTGAAATTCAAAATCTTGAAACATTGAATTCTTATTATGAATTCTGGTTTGAAGCTTTTGGAGATGAAGGAATTAGGAAACTTGTAGTCAACGAAATTATACCTGCACTTAATTCAAGGCTTAGTTATTGGCTTCAAATTTTAATCGACAATAAAATTGAAATTAAATTTGACAGTAGTTTAAATGAATTTATTTCTAAATTCCCAGATTGTGATAAAGAGTTAATTTATGCTGTTCTAAGCAATGGTCAAAAAAGAAGAATTAACTTAGCGGTAAATCAAGCATTTGCTCATGTTATGATGTTAAGTCATGGCGTAGCTCCAAATATCATATTTTTAGATGAAGTCACATCTAATATTGATCAAATTGGCGTTCAAGCTATTTATGATATGATTTGCGAGCTTTCTAAAAGTAAAAAAGTTTTTGTTACAACTCATGATCAAGATTTAATTTCCATGTTAAGTGGTTGTCAGGAAATGGTACTGGAAATGAAAGATGGAGAAAGTTTTTTAAAATCTATTTGATTTTTTATAAAAGTAAATTTAGAATAAAAATTACAAGCATAAATAAGTTCCATGAATTTTAAAGTTTAATTGAAAGGCTGAAATGTCTCTGAAATCATTATCTGATTATACTTTTGCAAGTCGTTATGCACGATACGATAAAAATCAAAAAAGAAGAGAAACTTGGCATGAAGCGATTGAGCGTGTTAAAGGCATGCATCTTACAAAATATCCAATGGCAGCAGATGATATTAATTGGGCATTTGAACATGTTCATAATAAAATAGCACTTGGTAGTCAAAGAGCATTACAATTTGGTGGTGATCCAATTTTAAAGCGTAATGCAAAAATTTATAATTGCATTAGTTCCTACTGTGATAGATCTAGCTTTTTTCAGGAATGTACTTGGCTTTTACTTAATGGTTGCGGAACTGGTTTTTCTGTTCAACGACATCATGTTGATAAACTACCAGATTTTCACATTACTAAATCAACTGATTTATCAGAAGAAAAAATTTATAAAATTGATGATAGCATTGAAGGATGGTCAGATGCTCTTGGGGTGTTAACTGCAAGCTATATTCCGCACTCAGAATTTTCTGATTTTCATGGTAAAAAAGTAACTTTTGATTATTCTTCTATTAGACCAAAAGGTTCATCTTTGTCGTATGGCGTAGGCAAAGCACCAGGTCATGAGCCACTTGAAAAAGCTTTAGAAAAAATTCGTGAAGTTTTTAATAAATCTGTTGATTTTGGTAATAAAAAATTAAGAACAATTGATGCATATGACATAATTATGCATGCCTCTGATGCTGTCCTTAGTGGTGGTGTCCGAAGATCTGCTACTTTGGCCATGTTTAGTGTTGATGATGAATTAATGCTTAATGCTAAAATTGGTAATTGGTATTATGAAAATCCACAAAGAGCAAGATCTAACAATAGTGCATTACTATTAAAAAACAGTACAGGAATAGAAGATTATCATCGTTTATTCGAATCTACTAGACAATTTGGAGAACCAGGTATTATTTGGAGTCATAGTACTGAACAATTATTTAATCCTTGCGTAGAAATTGGACTTTATGGTTATGATGAGCAAGGCAATTCTGGATGGCAAGCTTGTAATCTTTGCACTATAAATGGTTCAAAATTAGAAACTAAAGAGAACTTTGCTTTAGCTGCTAAAGTTGCTTCTATCATTGGAACTTTACAAGCTGGTTATACCGATTTTGGTTATCTTGGTAAGGTAAGTGAATCTATTATAAGAAGAGAAGCCCTTCTTGGTGTTAGCATGACTGGTATTATGGATCATCCAAACATTACATTGGATAAAAATAATCTTCGTGAAATGGCAGGTATAGTTCTTCAGACTAATGAAGATGTTGCAAATAAAATTGGAATTAACATTGCAGCAAGGGCAACTTGTGTAAAACCAGAAGGAACGGCAAGTTGTTTGCTTGGAACATCTAGTGGAATTCATCCTGCACACGCTAGAAGATATATTCGTAGAGTTCAAAGTAATGCTACTGAAGTGCCAATTCAACATTTTAAAACTTATAACCGTACTGCTGTTGAAACATCATTATGGAGTGCAAGTGGAACAGATGAAGTAATTAGTTTTTTAATTGAAATGCCAGAACATGTAATAACAAAAGATAGTATTTCTGCTGTTCAGCTTCTAGAAACGGTTAAATTAGTTCAGGAAAATTGGGTTGAAGCTGGTAAAAGGCCAGAAAAGTGTGTGCATCCTTGGATGTCGCATAATGTTAGCAATACAATTAATGTCAAGGAAAGTGAATGGGAAGATGTAGAAGCTTTCATTTATGAAAATCGTGAAAGTTTTGCTGGGATTTCTTTATTACCAGCTACTGGTGATCTTGATTATCAGCAAGCTCCATTTACTAAAGTTCTCACAGTTGATGAAATAGTTGAAAAATATGGAAAAGGTTGTATCTTTGCCTCTGGCTTAATTGTTGATGGACTCCATGCATTTAATAATAATTTATGGCGAGCTTGTGATGCTGCCTTGGGTGTTTTTGAAGTTCAAGAGCCAAAGGTTCCAGAAAAATTAAATGATGAAATAGTCCAAAAATTACAATTAGAGTGGGTTAATTGTAATTTGCAAAAAGATTGGGTTCGCAGAGCTAAACAATTTGCAGAAAGACATCTACAGAATAATGTAAAAGAACTTACTTATCTTTTAAAGGACATAAATAACAATAAATTATGGGAAGATTTGAGTAGAGTTCACAAGAATGTAGATTATACTGAAATGTACGAAGAAGAAGACAATACCAAACTTATGGAAGCTATTGCTTGTGCTGGTGGATCTTGTAGTACTTTTTAATTATTTTAAATATAAAAGAGATTATTTATGAAACAGGAATTAGAAGATAAAATATATAATTCTTTTCCTGTTTTATTTCCAAATAATCTTGCTTATGGAAATAGTCTTGCTTATGGAATCGAGTGTGAAGATGGTTGGTTTGAATTGATATTCAATCTTTGTAAGCAATTGGTTGATGAAAAGATTGAAGTAACTCAAATAAAGGAAAAATTTGGCACTCTTAGGTTTTATCATAATTTTGGAAATGATAAAGTTAAAGAATTGGTTAGACTTACAGAGATTAAATCTTCTAGCATTTGTGAATTTTGTGGAACAGAAGAAAATGTTAAATTATATTCTGCTGGATGGAATAAAACATTATGTGTAAGTCATGCACATCAATTTTACAAAGTAAATTACGCTTGTTTAAATTGTAATTTTAAATTTGATTATGAAGCTGATTTTAAACCATTTCAATGTCCTAAATGTAGATCAGAAGATTTAAAAGAATTGTTTCAATAATTTAAGCTTAATTTGATATTTGAAATCTCCACACAGGAACAATAGGTGGTAATAATCCTTTGTAGAAATTTTCTTCTCCAATTAATTTTTTCAACTCATTGAGTGATTTTCTTTTCTTAATTAATGAAAATCCATCACAAAAAGCATCATCTAATAAATCATAGCATTTATAAATCTGTTCTGATTCTATTAATGCATTTGAATAAAAAATTATTGTATCTTGATTTCCATTTTCCATTTTAGATTTACAGTTAGATTGATATAATCTATTAAATTCAAGCATTTGTATTGTACAGCATCTGCCAATGTAACCAAAATGATATGCATGGCATAAATTAGGATAATTGTTTTCTTTAGCCTCTTTATATTCTTTTAAAAATGTTTTTATTGTACAGCAATTATCATGTGTATTTTTATTATCAAGTGGCATTCTCAATTCATGCTTAACATGAAGTTCAAAAACATACTCTTCAAGTTTTTTTTCTTGAATGAATAAATTAAATTTAATAATTGCAAACAAAACAAAGCTTGTCATATTTTATATAATATTTTATATAATAATTAATAAAAAATACTTGTGAAAATTAAATTAAAACATTGCATTTTTTATAATTATGTTTAAAATTGTATTTTGATTTTATTGAAAATTAACTTTTACTTTATTGGTAAAAATGGTATATTCTGAAGCCTGTGATGAAATTTTAGCAATTAAGTTAAGTTGTGGAGACAACATAGCATTTGAAGTTATTTATCAAAGATATTATTCTTCTGCTTATAATATATTTTTAAAAAGATTATCAAATAAAGAATCGGCAGAAGATGCAACTCATGATCTTTTTGTTAAACTAAGATGTAAAATAAAGACCTTTGATAAAGTAAGATGTTTTAAGGCTTGGTTTTTAATAGTAGCTAAAAGATTTGCAATTGACATTTTAAGAAGAAGAAAAAATGAAATAAGCTTAGATGTTTTCAATGCTTATAATAGCAGAGAGTGTTACCTTGAAGGGCTAAGTTACAATGAAGATTTGTTAGAAAAAATTACAATAGAAGAAAATGTTAATATTGTAAAAAAAGTATTTAATCAAATGTCAGATATACAAAGAAAAGTATTAATTTATTATTATTTTGATGATTTATCTTGTGAAGAAATAGCAACATTGATGAATACACCTATTGGCACTGTAAAATCAAGGATTTCTAGAGCTTTGAAATTATTCAAGGAATTCTTTGAGAACATTAAAGGAGTTTGACATTGAATGGATTTTGTTTTTTTGGAAATTTATCAAGTAAATTATTTTGGGAAGTTCAAGTTCTTTCTAGGATAAGGAAATTTAAAGACGGCATTACATTTATGAAAATAAATTTAAACTATGATAGTTATGAATGTGAACATAATCCTTGTTTTATTTTTGAACTTACAGTATTTAATGTTTACAATCATTTTATTATTTTTAGTAAAAACTAAGGAGTTGTAATGAGTACTAAATCTTCTTTGTATTATTCTGATGAAATGCATCTTTTTATAGAATCTTTTTCAGACAATTCAATATTTTTAAAACTTAATAAAAAAGATTTAAAATTAAAATTAGAATTCCCATTGTTAGATTTTTTAAAAATGGCAAAAACATTTGACTTTAAAGAATTTGAAAAACAAGCTCTTTTGACAGATAAACAAATTAAAGATTATTGTGAATCAAAAATAGAAAAAAGATTAAGTGAAGAAGGTTATTTTCCAATGCTTGGATTTATGGTTTATGGCGACAGTAGTTCTCCTAGAGAAGAGCAAATACAAAAAGGATTTGATTATTATTCTAAAAAAAGAGATGAATTAAGAAAATGGTTTGATGAATTTAACAAAATTAGTGTTAATAAATTGCATTTTGGATTAGAAAGTATTTCTGATTGATTCTGCAAGCCATTGGAAGATATTGTTAATTGATATGTTTGAAATTAAAATATAGTTGCCAATAGTACTTTAGGGCGAACACCTAGTACCTTGGATATCGACAAACGGGTATTTCCTGCTACGCAATAAGGAATCCCATTGTAAATTAATACCATTGGTGCTGGAAGAGTTTCGCCTTCTTTTATTCTTGTTATAATACGATCTACATCTTTGCCATCTTTCTTCAATGTTTCTATTTTTTCCATGCTAATATTTGGATTGTTTGAATCAGTGTTTTGCATATTCAACCAATTAGTATCGTCAAGGGTGGTTATTTTTGCTCTTACGAAAGCTAGCTTGACAGTTTTTTCATCAATATTTAAATCTTTAGCTTGTCTTACCATCTCTTCTCTTTCTTCGTACAAATCAGGTTTAGCCCATTTAGGTCGGAATGCTTGAAAAGGATTTAGAACACTTGATTCTAAAAACCAATCCTTAAAAGAAAAGCTTTCGCTTGTATATTTTAGTTGGTGTCTTTGTGTAGTTGAAAGTCCTTCTGGAGTAGAAGCCTGTGGAATATACATAGATGCTTTTGTTTTTGGTGCAGTAGCGGTTTTTAAAATTTGACCTTCTTCTAATTCTCCAAGCGTATAACTTCTAGATTGATTTGTTTTGTAAGAGAAAACTTCAAGTTCTTGTTCTTTCAATTCATTTTCGTCTAAGACATCTAGAACATCCATGTCTTGTGCTATATCATACGCTGCATTAACAACTTTCTTAGCTGTTTCTTGATTAAATTCCCATACTTCAAAATTATTTTGTCTAATGATAATGTATCCTAAATATTTGCATCCATATTTTCTAGAATCTCCATGTAATGCTTGCATGGCTTCTGTTAATTTTGGATTAGAAACCAATTGAGATTTAATATCTTTAATGCTATCGTAAAGACTATAAATATTATCTGGGTCATAATCTTCTTGACGAATATTTCTTTCAACTTTCATTTTGTTTATTTCTAATTCTCGAAGAAGGTCTTCTGATATTTCTGATGTTTCTATTAAGCCTTCTGCAACATCAACTAGTTCTTCTGCATATGTTCCGCAAATTGCTTGCATGATATGTGCTTCATGACCCATATCACTTATATCACCATCAGCACCTATTAAAGTGTAGCCATCATAAATATATTCACCCATTAAAAAGTCAGTCATAATTAATCCTTATTCAAAGTGCTTATCATTTATGTATTTTCTTTGTATCTGTAGAAAATGTTCCTTTGTTTTTAATTGATTTCAATTGTTTTGGATCAAAAACTATGGCGTTAAATGTTCCATCTTTATCTTTTAAAATAACGCCATCGTATCTATCTCTAATCAATTCATCGATGCCTTTTTTATCATATTCATCCCACCCAGCAGGATTTTGTATAGATGCATAAAGTTCAAAAACGGCACCACTAACACCAGCACCAGTTTCATTTTTATCAGCAGCGTTTTTATCTGATGTCACCCAAATTATTCCGCCCATAGCAGATTTCTTAGAATCAAATCCAAATTTCTTTATTTTTTCTGCTGCTTCTTTGCTTGTCTGATGATAAACAACAATTGGATTTCCTTCTGAGTCTATTACTTTGGAATTTTTAAACCAATTTTTAAAATCAGGATTTTCAATTATGGAGTTTTCTAACCATATTTTAAAAGAAAAACTTTCGCTTGTGTATCGCAATTGGTGTCTTTGTGTAGTTGAAAGTCCTTCTGGAGTAGAAGCCTGTGGAATGAAATGATTTGATTTACCTTGACTTATTGTAGGTGTTACATATAATTTTTTATCTCTTAATTGCTCAATAGTATATTCACTGCCTTTATTGGTTTTATATGAAGTAATTCCTATAGTTTGCTCATCTTCTCTGCTTCTGTCTTCTCTGTTTTTTTCCATAATTTTTTCTGCTGCATCTACAATCTTATTTGCAGTATCTTGATTGAGTTCCCACACTTCAAAGAAAGGCCCTCTAATAATAATAAATCCTAAAGATTTACATCCATATTTTCTGACATCTCCATGTGATAATGCTTGCATGGCTTCTGTTAGTTTTTGATCAGAAACTAATTGCGGATTAATATCTTTAATAGCATTATAAAGGGTGCCAATATTAGTAATTTCTTTTTCTCCAATATTATCATCTTCAATATAATCTGGAAGATTTTTAATTTTATATTTATATCTCTTTAATTCCTCTAATTTTTCTTCTAATTCTTCATCTATTTCTTCTGGTTTTTTTGATTCAATTTGTTTAATTAATTTTTCTGCAATATTTACTAATTCTTCTCTATGATTTAAAAAAATTGCTGCTTCTATCGTTTCTTCATGAGTTTTTACATCTGCTTCTGTTAATTCTCCGTGATCATAAATCCATTCACCTTTTAAAAGATCTACTTCTTCCTTGTCTTCAAATGGTGGCTCAATTATTTCAAGTTGTTCTTTCCACCAATTTAATTCTGCTTCAACATTATTTACTTTAGTTTGTTCTAAAAGAGATTTGATCCATATCATAGATTGTTCAATTTTAAATTTTTCTATTTCTTCCCATCCCAACCCATCTAAATTATTTATTATGTTGTGAAATGCTATAATAAAATCTTTTTGTATTTCTTTATTTATAAATTTGATAACTGCGTCTTTGTCCATATTATTTTCTTATATTTTTCTGGAATAGTTTCTATTTTCTAACCATATTTTAAAGTTCATAAAATATATATTGATTTTTTTTCATTATTAGATTATTTTTATCATATGGATAAAATAAAAAAAGAAGAAAAAGTTTGTTATAATTGCGAATATATTCTTGGACAAAGTGATATTTCTTTTGGGTTGAGATGTAAACACCCAGAAAACCAAAAAGAAGAAATGTTACCTATTGTTCCAAGTCCAATGCATAATTGCAAACATTTTAAAAATAAACTTACAGGGGAATAGTATGTTTAATTTAGAAATAAAGCCAGAAGACAAAGTTTGTTATAATTGTAAGTTTTTATTTTGGGGTGTTGGAATAGGGATGGGGATAAGATGTAACAATGAAAATAATAGAAAAGGTCAAGAATTACCGCCTATAACACATAGTAAAAGCACTTGTAATTTATTTTTGCAGAAGTGAAGGCAATTAAAATGACATGGTTTACTTCTATTTTAACTTTTGGTGGTATTTTTGTTGGCATATGGGCAACCATTAAATATGTTATTTTGTTTGAATTAAGAATTGATAATAATACCTTTAGAACTTTATATGAATTATCTTTAAAAGAAGCTAAATTTATATTAGAAGAAGAATTCTTTTCTGAGAAAAGGCAACCTGTTATTTACAGAGCTTTTTGTTTTTTTAAAAATCAACCTTGGTTTTACTTAACCCATGGAGAAAGGCTTCTTCAGGCAGGATTCAATGGAAAAGATCAAATATCTTATGTAATTTGTGCAAGGTGGAACTTTAATAAGCTTAAAATATTTTTAAAATCTAATCTTCCATGTTTACAATTAGAATATTTTGGTATTCCAATTAGAGTTGCAAATCCTTGGTTTACAGATAAAATTGGATCAATTAAAGAAGCTAATTATCCAATTCAAGCTGAATCTTTTTGGAAGGATCTAGATGAAGACATTCAGCTTGTTGTTGATGGTAACATTTCAAAAGCTAGTGCAATTTTTTATGGTGAGCCTGGTAATGGCAAAAGCTCTTTAGTTAAGTACCTAGCAGTTAAATATAAATTGCCGATAGTAATTTTGACTTTTGTGCCAGAATATACAAATATGGAAATCATGTACATGTTTTCGCAAATAAGCGAAAATTGCATAGTTTTACTTGAAGATTTTGACAATTATTTCGATAAAAGAAAATGTATTATAGGAGAAAGCAATAGTGGAACTAATAATGTTGGCATTAAGTTTACATTTGACTCAATATTAAATTGTTTAGATGGCGTTTATAATAATTATAAAAAAACAGTATTTATTATGACTGTTAATGATATTGAAAAGGTTGATATTGCGTTGAAGAATAGACCAAGCAGATTTAAGCATTTGATGAACTTTGATAATCCAGATTTTGAATTAAGATTTAAAATAATACCATATTGGGCAGAAGAAACTTCTGGATTAAACTTGGATCAAATTTTTAGGATGAAAGAATTTAAAGAAAAAGGATTTTCTTTAACCGATTCTTTATCTAAAATTAAAATAGAAAAACAAATAGAAGACATGGAAAATAAAGATTTAAACATGCCGTATATTTAAATTGTAATTCCATAAATTTAAAGCTATTTAGTTTTATTACTTTAGGGATATATAAATTATGGTAAATAACAATCAACAAATTTGGGATTTATTAGAAAAACAAGATATTTCAAAAGTTTATATTTCTTATTCTACTAAAAGAAAAAAAGTAGAAGACCAAATAAGTATTATAATTCAAGATGTTACAATTGTTTGCAAGCATGCAAATCATTCTATTTTTCACGATGAGATATTTAAAGAAGATTCATTTTTAAGAATGCCTATTTTTAATAGTCACAAAGAAATTATAGGAAAATCGGATGGGTTGTTAACATATGACAATATTAAAAGAAAAATAACATTAAAAGGAAAGTACAATAAAAAAATTATAGAAGAATATAAAATAGAATTGGATGAAAAACATGAATGTTTTAAAGCCAACATTGACAACGATTAGTTCTGTTTTGATTGCTTATGGTATCTTTTTGATATCTTGGCCAGCTCCGTTTTTATTTTTAGTACCAGAAGACTTTAAGTTTATAATTTTTAATTGGATTTACAATCTTGATAATGATAAAAGTAAAATGCCAGAATTACTTTTTTTGTGGTTTTTTTGGCATGTTCCTTGTGGAATTTTTTATTTTTTAATTGGATGTTTAGTAAAATTTACAAAAGATAATTTATGAAAAATATATTTTTAATTGCTGACACACATTTTGGGGATCAAAAATTATGTGATATACAATTTTTTAATGGAGAAAAATATCGTCCTTGGGATAAGGCTTCTGACATGGATGAAGCTTTAATATGCAAATGGAATGAAGTTGTCGGGAAAAATGATATTGTTTATCATCTTGGTGATGTAGCAGTTCAAAAAGAAAAATTAAAGCTGTTAGGCAAATGCAATGGTGAGAAAGTTCTTATAAGAGGAAATAAAGATAATTTTGGGCTTATTAATTATGTTCCTTATTTTTCTGATATTAAAGGTATTCATGTAATTGATAAGTTTATTTTAAGTCATGTTCCTTTATTTCATGCTTGTATTAAAGATGGAAGGGTTAATGTTCATGGTCATTTGCACAGACAAGAAATTAAAAACAATAAATATTTAAATGTCAGTGTTGAAAAAATAAATTACAAGCCTGTTTCGATTGATGAAATAAAAATTAAATTAGATAGAGATCAAATGTATTCTTTGTTCGCAGATTAATAGCATGCAATAAAAAGCATGTTTTTTTAAAAGTTAGTTTGTTTTTAAACCAAGAATTAACTATGGTTTATTTTCCTAAAATATAATCAACAAAATTTAAAGTCATTTGGAAATTTGGTTTTTCCAAAAATGAATAATCTTTTTTAATTTTATCTACGATTAAAGAATCTTTAATAATCTGATCAACCTCTTGAGTTACTTGATTTTCAGTAATAATTTTTAATTCTGCGTTATGAATTGTGTCTCTATATTTTTTCATAGGATAAAAGTGTTTATTAACTTTAACTTCAATTTTTTTGCCAATAAAAGTTTCAAGTTCTTTTTCTGTAAGTGCTATATGAATAAATGCCTTATTTGATTCATGGTATAAGTGACCTCCGTGTCTTGATGTCCAAGGATGCATTCTTGCATAAATTTTACCATCAGGAGACAATACTTCTTTTAATTTTTTAAATATTTCAATTTCTGATTCTCCTTCTATGTGATCAAATACATCATATAGAAGAATAATATCATATGGGCCACTTTCTACGACTTTTTCCCAATTAGTTGTAAAAGAGGTTGGCATTTTATTTTTTAATTTTGAATCAAATGTATCTTTTATATCATATCCAATGCAAACTGATGCTTTGCTATCTTCGGCAGCAGATACAATATGTCCTTCTCCGCACCCAAAATCTAAAAATCTTTTATTTTTAATATTTTCTTCAATATAAAGGTCTAAAACACTAGTTGCTCTTTCTATTTTATCTTCTTCAGAATTTACATCACATATCATGTTGGGATCTACAGCTTCTGGCCAAAGAGGATTTTTTAAATCTTCTAAAGCAAGATAATATGTTGCTGAATTATTAATATTAGGTAACAAAGATGTAATCTTTTCTCCCATGATATCAATTTTTTCATTAAGTTTTTTAATTTCTTCGATTAAAGTTTCTTCATTCATAGTATTTTATTATAATAAATAAGTTAGAAAAATTTTTAAATTTCTTGGAAATAAAATGGCAAAATATTTAGTTGTTCTAGGAGGAGTTTTTAGTGGCATTGGAAAAGGCATTTCCATTGCTTCGATTGGATATCTTCTTTTCTTAAGAGGATTGAAGGTTATACCAATAAAATTTGATCCTTATTTGAATACTGATGCTGGTATACTTGCTCCAAGAGAACATGGAGAAGTATTTCTTTGTAATGATGGAAGTGAAACAGATTTAGATTTAGGGCATTATGAAAGAATTATTGGTTGTCAAGTTTCTAAAAACAACATTTATACAAGCGGAACTCTTTATAAAGAAATTATACAAGAACAAGAAGATGGTAAGTATTTAGGAGAAACAGTTCAAGTTGTTCCTCATTTAACAAATAAAATCATTGATAAATTAAAAAGTATTGGCAAAGACAATGATGTTGTATTGGTAGAAATTGGTGGAACAGTAAGTGATATTGAAAGTATGCCTTTTATGGAAGCAATAAGGCAATTTAAGCAAAAAAATTCAAGTGATGTTATTATTGCTTTGTGTGCTCCAATTCTTTGGGTGCCAACTATAAAAGAATTTAAAACAAAGCCTTTGCAACAAGCTGTAAATTACATGCAATCTTGTGGTCTAATGCCAGAAGTATTATTGTGTAGATCAGATAGAGAAATTCCATCAAAGATATTGGATAAAATTAGTGCTTTTACAAATGTTCCTAAAGATGCAGTTTTTGAAGCTTTAGATGTTAAATCAATATACCAAGTTCCAATTGAATTTTATAATCGTCATGTAGACGATTTAATTATAGATAAATTTCACTTGCCAAGAAACGGTTTGAGAATTCATAAATATAAAGATTTAGTAGAAAAATATGTTAATTGTGAAGATTTACATTCAGTAAACATTGGTATTTTAGGCAAATATGATAATTGCGATGAAGCTTATTTAAGCTTAAGAGAAGCTATTTTTCACGCTGGCGTAGCAGAGAATGTTAAAGTTAATATTGTTTGGATGTCTGCTCAAGAATTAGAGCAGAATAAAGACTCTAAGTTAGCGTTTAAAATATTTGAAGATCTTGATGGTTTAATTATACCTGGTGGTTTTGATTCTAAAGGGGTAGAAGGAAAAATTAAAGGTATAAATTACGCAAGAAACAAAAAGATTCCATTTTTAGGTATATGCCTTGGTTTACAATGTGCTGTAATTGAATTTGCAAGACATGTTGGCCTTGAAAATGCTAATAGTCAAGAATTCGACATAGAGACAAAAAATCCAGTTGTTCACTTTATCGCAGGACAAGAAAAACTAAAGAAAAAAGCAGCTACTATGCGATTGGGAGCATACGATTGTGATTTAGTAAAAGATTCTTTGGCATTTGATCTTTATAAGAAAAAAACAATATCAGAACGCCATAGGCATCGTTATGAAGTAAACGATGCTTTAATTGATGATAGGTTTGAAAAAGAAGGATTTAGAATTACTGGTAGACATCCAGAGACTAATTTAGTTGAAATTATTGAGATTGATAGAGAAAAACATCCTTACTTTATAGCTACTCAAGCTCATCCAGAATTCAAGAGTAGGTTGACTTCTCCTTCTCCTTTGTTTTTAGGATTAATTCAAGCTGCAAAAAAGAAGAGGAACATTAATATATAAAATATGGAAAACTTTAAAGACTTCTTTTTTTTAGAATCAAAAGAATTTTTCGCTACTCAATGTGGTGACATTTTAAATGCAATTCAAAATTTAGAAGATGAATCTGAACATATTGGCACTAGAAATTTAGTAAGATATGGTTCTAATATTGCTAATAGCATTAGAAATTTAATTCATTCTCATTGGACAGATGATCTAGAAGACCATTTGCGAATTTTGCAAAAAGCAGGTGTTGCAATTTTAAAAGCAATTGAAGAATCTTCTGATTTATTAGAAACTATAAAATCAGCTAGGTTAGCCTTAGATGAATTAGTTAAAAAATTAGGCATGCCAATCAATGATGTTGGAGTCCCAGAAAAAGAATCAAAATCTAAAGAATCAGAATAATGTGTGGATTAGCTGGATTTATTGGAACATCAAAAAATAAAGATTTATCTTTTAAATTGATTACATCTATTTTTTTAAATTCTCAAGTTAGAGGAATTGATGCATGTGGATTTTATGCTTGTGCAAATGAAAATACTTTTTTTCACAAACAAAAAGGAAAAGCAAGCAGTTTAATAGAATCAAATATTTGGAATGATTTAAAACTTCAAGACTTAGATTTATTATTAGCACATACTAGAAGAACATCGTTAAATTCTGGATCTTCTGAATTTAATATTAACAATCATCCTTTTGTTCTTGATAATTCAGCATTAATACACAATGGAGTTATTCATGATTATGAAAAAATAAAAGAATTTATTGAAACTGCTTCTACTTGTGACTCAGAAGTATTATTGAATTTTATCTCTAATTATACCGATAATTATTTTTTAGATAGATTAGAAAAAATTAAAGAACTTTTATTCTTTATAAGAAACAGCGAGTTTGCTTTTTGTTTATCAGATAAATTAAAAAATTCAAAGAATATATGGCTTGTTAAAAACGATAAAAGACCATTGTTTTTAATCAATTGTAAAGAAGACTTGAATCAATATTTTTTTCTTTCAACTATTGAAATTTGGCAAGATTCCATAGAAAAAATAAAAAATATTAATAAACTTTTACCAAATTATAGTATTTTAGAAATACCAAATTATTCAATATTAAACATTTGTTTTGAAAATAATAAATTTAAAGAAATTTTTTTTAACTATAATACTTTTGATTTTGAAGAAAAATATTATTGATTAATTAGGAGGATATATGAATGAAGATTGGGAAAAAGATTATGAAGTTGATGATATTTTGAAAAATGAGAAAAAAACAAAAAAAGTAAATGGTAATAGCAAGGGTAAAAGAACTGAAAGATCTTTAGCAAATATATTAAATAAAAGATTTACTAGTGGTTTTAGTCGTACAGTAGGTTCTGGAAATCGTTGGGCACAAGTAAAAAACTTACCTCAACACGCAAAAGACACTTTGACAGGCGATTTGTGCTGTCCTGAAGGATTTAAATTTGTAATTGAATCTAAAGGTGGCTATTCAAAGGTTGATTTAAACAACATATTTGATAAGGGAAACTCAGAGTTAGATGAGTTTATCGAGCAAGTTTCTAAAGATTCAGAAAGATGTGAAAAAAAACCATTGCTGATATGGAAAAAAAATCATAAGCCTTGGCTTGCTTTTGTAAAGAGTCAAGATTTACAAGGGGACTATAACTACAAGATTATATATAGAGATTGGGTTATTGTACCATTAAAAGAACTTCTTGAATTACCAGATAGTTATTTTTTTTAATTATAAAAATGAATATAGGAATATTACTAGCTGCTGGCAAAAGATCAAGATTTAATAGTAAAATCCCAAAGCAGCTGTATAAGATTAACGAAAAACCAATTATAAGTTATTCATTTGAAGCAATGAAAGATTACTTGGATGATATATTAATTGTTACAAATAGCTCATGTTACAAAAAAATTAAAAGCATTTATCCTAAAACAAAAATAGTTATAAACAATAAAGATTGTAGATTTGAATCTTTAAAAATAGCAATTAATAATATTAAAGGAGATGTTGAAAACATTGTAATACATGATGTAGCTAGACCATACATAAAGTCTAATAATATAAAAGAGCTTTTAGAAAAGTCAAAAACTCATATGTACTCTCAGTACTATTTGAAATTAACAAATGGATTAGTTGAGAAAAATACCAATGGTTATGATGTTGTGGATAGAAACAAATACATAGAATTGTGTACTCCAAAAATTATTGATTATCATTTGTTTAAATTTTTATTTGATAAATATATTTATCCAAAAAACAGGATAACATGTGAAGTGCTTCCTTTAATGAATAAATTTAATATAAAACATTGTCTAATAGAAGGATCAAATAGATATTTAAGAAAAGTTACAACCGTAGATGATATTTATTAATAAAAAAATACCAGTAATAATATGGATGTACCACACTGAATTATGGGATGAATTTTTACAATTACTTGTTAAAAATAAGAATTATGTATATCCAGTTGTTGGATTGTGTAAGGGCAATGATAATAAAACTATTATAAAATCAATTAAAGAAAATTTTAATGAATTTAATATTGATTATTATGATAATTATGGCAAGGACATAGGCCCATTTCTATATCAAATACAAAAAATAGAATCTTCTTTTTTTATAAAGATACATTCTAAAAAGTCTAAATTAACTTTTGACGAATCTATTAATTGGAGAGAATTGCTTGTAAACGACCTTTTAGGAGAGGTTCTGTTGTCTAATATAAAAACTTTAAGTTCAGATAAAATACTCTTACCTTGGAAAAAAATTGGAAATAATGATATTGGATTAATTTCTAATAGAAGATTTATAACAAGCAACCATGAATATAAAAATAAAGAAAACATAAAACAAATTTGTAATATAATTAATATTGATTATGAAAAACTTAAAAACGGTAGATTTATTAGCGGAACTATGTTCATGAGTAGAACTGATATATTTAAGAAATACTTCAACTGTGTTACCTTGCCAAAAATTATAAAATTAATAAAGCCTGAAACAGGCGATGTAAAAGATACAGTATTTGGAACATTTACTCATGCACTTGAAAGAATATTTGGATATATCATAACAAATGAAGGAATGAGAATAACTTCTCCTAATTAATTTTAATATTATTTAAAAATGTAGTAATTAATTGTAATTTATCATTTCTTTCTACAGCTTCAGATAATTTAACATTTAATACATCTAAATATTTAATAAAATTATTTAAATTATTTGTATTGTCAGCTAAATATTTAAATTCAGCTAATCCATAATCTACAAATGTTATTTTTTCATCTAATACTAATATATTTTGAAGTCTAAATTCTGGATAAAAAATACTATTGTTTGTTAATTCATTGAATATATCTTTTATTTGTGTTTTCCAATCTTTAGGCAAGTTAAAATTATCATATAATGATTCTCCACAATAAGACATCTTTATTGTTTTGCTTTCTATATCAAAACTTATTAATTTCGGCACACTATTTAAATTTTGTATTTTTTTTAATATGTCTAATTCTTTTTTAAATATATCTAATGAATTTTCATGACCTTCTGTAATCCATCTTAATTTATCATTATATTTTTTAACTACAATATTATTTTTAGGAAGTAGATAAATATGAGCAGTTGACCCAAATCCATAAGCTTTTAATTTTTCGTTAAATTCATCATCTATACTATTATGATATTTGAAATTTTCAATAGTATGTAAAAATATACTTATTAAGTTAACGGATTCTGATTCATCTTTAATTCCTTTTTTACTACATTGCAAAAAGAATCTCATGCTTTCTAACATTTCAATATATGCTGGAAAATCAATATATTCATTGATATTTATTTCGTAAGTTTCTTTATTTTTATTGTGTTTTTTAAAAGAATCTGGATTATGATGTAGCACATATTCATATAAAATATCATACATTAAATTCAATGATATTATTTTATTTCTTTCATCATTATCAGATAAAATATTATCTATGAAAAAACTAAGACTATTTTCTATTTTTTTAATTCTTTCTCTAATTGGTTCGTAGTGGGGAGAATTAAATATAACATGAAGATTATTCTGTGTATTTGTTGATATGTTTTTTTGATATACAGTTTCTTGAATATTATAAATATTTAATTTTTTGTGTAAATTAGATATTAAAACATCGACCTGATCTATAATTGGATAAAGATTTTTAAATAATACAGGAATGCATTTGTGATTTATAATGTAAAAATGTGTAGAGTGAAATTCATCGTCAAATTTATACCAAATATTATTGTATATTTTGTTTTTAGAACAAGCATTTAGCATTACGATATCCCAATCATCTGGTATTTCTTTAATGTATTTTTCAATGTTTTCTGTGTTTGCTACAGAGATATCATCTTCTGTTATTATTGTGTAATCTTTGAAATTAATATAACCATATATCATGCTTCTTAAATGAGAAATGTAACATGCCAAAGGGCCATCTTGAATGTGTATATTATCATCGTTTATTTTTGAAAACTGGTCTATTTTTAATGGCTTTAATTCTATATTTGGATTAAAATCTGAAAGAAAATGTAAAACAAAAGATAAGTCATTTATTAGTTGTTCTTTGTTTTTCCAATTAGTTGCTTTTAAATGGGAAAAATTATTTAAAGATATTTTTTTAAATTCATTTATTGTACTTTCATATCTTTTATAATCTTTTTCAAGATTTATCATAATGCAATTCATGTCAATTTTTTTTTTAAACAAATGCTTTTCTATGATTTCTTTAATGTTAATTTTTTTATCTGATAAATTACTTGCATATTCTTCATATTGGAATCTTTTAACATCTACTCCTATTAATCTCTTGTCTTTATTATTCATTTTTAATCCTCTTCGTTTAATAATTCATGGGAATTAATTGTTATAACATTGTCCATCCATTCTTCTGCTTTGTGAGAATAAGGGCTTGATTTAAATTTTTTATTATAATCAGATCCGTAATTCATTTGTAAAAATTTATTAGTATTTTTAGGAATAAATGTTTTTATACCTAAAAAATCTACCATTTCAAATGGTAAAAAGTTATTTATATCCCATTCTTTTTTAAAAAATAATATTGATTTATCATTAGATTCATATGCGAATAAATCAACAAATGGCCAGCAATACTCTTTTCCTTTTAATGCACATTCTTTCCAATATTTAACCCTTGAATTTTCTAATATTTCATTTCCATTTGAATAACAAAATTTTATTGTTTCTTTTTTGTCTTTGTAGAAAACATTAATGTTATTGTATTTTTTTGAAATATCATAAATTTTTTTAAATATAGTATCGTCTACTAATAAGTCAATATCGTCATCCCAAGGTATAAAATCATTGTGTCTAACATATCCTAGAAGAGTCCCAGAAATTAAACAATGATTTATTTCAAAATCTTTTAGAACAGCAATAGTTTCTTCTAATAATTTAATTGCTATTTTTTTATGATTACCAAAGCCATTATTTTCATTAAAGTAATTTTTAAAATTTTCCATTTTTAATTATAAATTTGTAAAGATTGACGATCACTAATGTAAATGTTTTCTCCTAGCTCTAATTCAAACCAAACATCATAAATTGCTATTTCTAAATCAGTAGTATCAAGCATATAGTAACCATATAATTTTTCACGATAATCCATATTTGCTTTTTCAACTACTAATCTTAAATCCTGTTCGCATGGTAAACAATTGCCAGTTCTCTGCTCAATTGAAATTTTTAAATCACCTCTAATAGCTAAATTTTCGTAATATCTTTGAAGATCGGTTCCTTTTGGAACATTAGGTGTAATCTGAGCGATTAAATACTGTTTAGAGCCTTTTCTAAAGCGATTAGGTCTAAATTGAAATGTAAAATCATAAACAACTGGAATTGGTGCTGTGTACCAAAGATCTGGATATGTTTGAAAAATATTTGTTATGCTTGTAGGTTCTTCACATCCTTCAAAAATAACATTCCATACATCTAAGTAATAGCCAATTGTATAAGTTGGTTCAGATGTTTGTAAGTCTAAAAGATACTTACCTGTACTTTCCCTGACAACATCTTCCCCATCTATTTTTTGAACTAAATAACTTTGGGTTGGGTTTGAAATATCAGAACTTGGAGATTCAACTTTGTAAATATCAATATAATTTATAGTTTTTATATTTGCAAAGTTGTTTGAGTTGTAAACAAATAATCTTAATTTTATCTTATCGCCAACAACAGGATTTTGATATCTTTCTTTAATAGTCATATATTATTTATCGCTTTTTTTTGCTTTGTTTTTTAACTTCTTCGTTTTCTTTTTCTCTTTGATCGATAAATCTATTAATTAAAAAAACTCTTTCATTAATAGGTAATCTCATAGTTACAAACCTATCCATGTGAAGATGATACTGGAAAAAGAAAATAACTTCAGCTAGGTTATTCCATAAAATTAGGCTTGCGTCTGTTCCTTCTTCCGCCTTGGGAAGAAAAAACTTGTATCTAGCGGTAGATCAATATCAAATTCAGCTAAACAGCTTGGACATCCCATTGGAATCTTAGTATCAAGCCCCCAACCTGGGTCGGTTACAATGCCTCTTAAATAAGAAATATCTTGCATTGAAAGGTTTTTAATAATATAAAGAATTTCATTTTTATCTTTTACATTTTCAATACTTTCTACAAGTTGAGAAATTCTGTAAGTTAATGTATCATCTGCTGCTTGATCACCATATTTCTTAACTCTTCTTTCTCGATGATCTTGAATTTCAAATTCATCTTTTCCTAAAGACATTCTATAAGTAAAACTAAAATTACTTTTTGGTAATTTGCCACAAAGATCAGCAGAAGAAGAAAGATTTTCTGGAGGATTATCAACTGGAATACTATTCAGATCAATACTAGTTGCAAACTTAGAAGAGCATTCAGGACATTTGATTTCTACATCATAAGCTGGCCCATAACTAATACCACGAAGATAAATAAGCAAAAATGTACGATCAATAGAAAGCAAGCTTTGCGTTTGTGTTTTTTCTTCAATGCATCTTTGGAATATCATATCCAAAGCTTGTCCTTTTTTTATAAATCTTGGAGTTGCTAAGATTTGTTCTTCCTCACCTGTCATCGGTCTAATGTGAAGCTTTCCGTTAGTAGGCCCATCTTCTCCATTATAAAACTTACCTAATGATGGAAGAGTTATTTCTTCATATAAAGAAGATTGATTTTTTAAAGATTCTAATAAATTAGTTAATTCTAAGCTAGCATTTCTTGGTACAACAAAATTTGGTTTAACAGGATTAACATTTACTCTTGATTGTGTTGAGTTTTCAAAAGAAGCATTTTCTTCATTTTCTTCTTGCACTCTTTTCAAAGCTTTGGCTACTGCTGGTGGCATATGACCAGAAACCCCAGGTATGTTCATAACATCACTTGGTTTCAAAGGTGCTTTTTTATTTGAATCTTCTTTGCTTGAATTTTGTCTCAATGGATGATTTTCTGGTAATGAGTCAAGATCTGATTGATTTAATCCAATAGGTTGATTTTGCTGTCTTAATATTTCATCTGCCATTTTAAATTTGCTCCTGTCTTTACAAAAATATATAATTATTATAATACCAACTAGTTAAAAATTCAAAAAATTATGATTTTTTTAAATATAAATAATGTAGAAGAAATAATATTCACCGATAAAAAGGTAAGAGAGCTACTACCTGATTATAAATATTTGTTTGATAGTTTTGACTTATCTAAAGTTAGCACAGGATTAAAACAATTGGGAGTAAGGTGTTTTAATGATTTTTTAAAAAAAGTTTCTCAAGAACAATTAATACAAGTAGAAAATTATTTTAAAAACAAGATTAAAGTTGAATCTTTAAATTTAGATTTAATTAAAAATATAAATGGAAATATTGATGAAGTTGAATTTTATTTACCAGAAGTTTATAATAATATAGATTTGGCTGTTTACAGAAAAAAGGATGAAGTAAAAATAACATTATGGAAATAATATACTTTTTATTTGGTTGTTTTGTTTTTGTAGCAATCGTAGAAAATCTTTTTCCGAACGAAGAGAAATAAACATATAATTTATTAAGGAGACTTTAAGATGAATGATTTAGTTGATTTTTTTGTATTTTTATTTGGATGTGTTGGTATTACAAGCATAATTGTTGATGGAGAAATATTTAAACCTGTAAAAGATTACATTCATAATAAAGTGCCTGAATTTTTTAATTCACTTTTAAACTGTTATCAATGTTCTGGATTTTGGGTCGGCATTATTTTTGCAGCAGCAATAAATTATAATTATTTAGATAATATACCTAATATTGCTTCTTTGATTTTACATGGAGGTCTAGCAAGTGCTGCAAGTTATTTCTATGCTCTTTATCTTACTTATTTAGAAGCAAACTCCATGGTTCAATTTAATGACTATCCAGCAAGTGAACCAGAGGAAAATAAACCAGAGGAAAATAAACCAGAGGAAAATACAAATAATGTCGGAGATAATTAGTTTATTAGATGTTAAAAGAGCCTTGCGTGATAGTAAATTCAGGGAAACACTACCTGAATCATTGTTATCTGATGTGCAAAAATTTTTAAATAACCCTGGTTGTGCTTGTAATGTTCCAATTTATAGAAAAGTAATGAAGCTTGGAGGAGAACAGCTAAAAGCTTTTTTCTCAGGCAAGGCATTAGTTACTCCAGAAGAAGAAGCAGAAAAACTAGCTAAAAATAACTGGACTGTTATAAATTGTAGTATCGGTGAATTAGAATCTAGGTTAAAAAAACTAAGTCCAGGTAGAAAACAAATAGCTCTCTCTAGATTTGAAGATCAAGTAACGGCAATCATAAACGAATTAGATGTTGTTTTCTGATGTAAAATTAGTTTGATTATCTAATATTTTCTTACAGGATTCTATCATTTTAGTAGGGTATTTTTTATACTTCTCAGGTATTAAAAACCAATCATCGTTAAAGTTTCTTTGTTTGCCAGAAATAATCGCATATTCATAAAATGTTTTGGCGTAATAAAAATTTTTATTCTCATACCAATAATCACCACAAAAACACCAAAATTCTGCCATGTGTGGCATTTTTGCCAAGCAGGTAGTTATGTTTTGAATTATTTTATTCTTATTAGTATTTTTAAATAATAATATAAGGCAAATATAATATCTTATTAATATTTCATTTTCTTCTTTTATATTTTTGTTAAATAGAAACTTTTCTGCTTCACATAAAAAATTATCATATTCTTGGTTAATTAAAAAATTAATAGCTTTGTAATAGTTTATTTGATTATTTAAAGGTTCTTCTTTTTGCCACTCATTTAATATTTTAGAAAAATTTTTCCTTTTACACGCTGAAGCATTTATAAAAATGTTTTTATTTAATTCAAAACTTTGATCTTCAATAGATTCAAAAATTTTATTAGAAAAAATAAATTTATTTTTATTTGATATTCTACTTTCTTTTACGATTGTAGAATCGTAAACGATTGAAACTTTATAATTTTTATTCTCTAAAAAGTCTTTTATGCATTTTGTCGTTAAAACTTCTCCAACATTTAAATGCAACAAAAGGTTGTCAGGTAAGAAAATTTTATTTTTATTTCTAATACTAGAAAAATCGTTTTCTATTAAATTGTCTTTAATTATAACTATATTTTCTTCTTTTAATTTTTTTATTGAATCTGTAGTTGTAATAATGTAAATATCATCAACTTCATCTCTTGCTGAATTTATAGTTTTTAATAAATCTTCTAATTTTTCATCGTGAAATAAAATTACTGCTGTTATTTTCAAATTTAACATTTTCTATAATATCTTCAAAAACTTTAGATTGTTTAGTTAAATTATTTTTATCATAATAATTTTTTATTTCAATTAAATCTTTTAAACTATTTGGATTATTAAAAAAGTTTAAAAAACTATCATAAAATTTATTAATCATTATTATAATCTTGATTTTTTTGAATTCTATCTCTTCTTTTAGCTGGTAAATAACTTGCTAAAGTTTTTTGATACATGTCATTTATTTTTCTTTTCAATTCTTGATAGTTTCTTGCTGCTCTATAAAGCTGCTTGAAATGATTCAAGATACAGGTTGTCATATAGTTGAAAGCTTTTCCTTTTGAAGGATCAAATTTTTCTGCTCTTTCAAAACAAATTACTACTCCTTCTTGTACTGAATCATCTTCGTCTATGTGGCTGAATTTTGCGTATTTTACAATGTTCTTAGAAAGAGTGTAAAAAGCATTTGCTAATTCTATTTGTGCCAAGCTATGCTCTTCTTGCGACTTTGAAGGTTCGTTATTTGGAACTGCAAGTGATTTAAAAACATTATTGGTTTTTTGCATTTGAATATCTTCATGAAGTATTTCATATTTTAATTTGTTCTTTTTTGTTAACTGAAAGCTAATAATTAACTTCTCAAATGTTTTATTATTTAAATATTCATTGCTCATTCTTTTAAAATAGTTTGTTTTTTTATTTTTATACGATAAAATATTATATAACGAAAGGCTTATTGTGATAAAAGATTTTGTGGAAATATTAGAGAGACAAGAAATATTACAAAAAATAGAAGAAGCAGGATATAAACAAACTATCGACACCTTGCTTCTTAATGAAAGTAAAGTATACACTAAAAAAGGAAGGTTAAACAAAAGCGGAGCTTGCAGAATATTAAAATGTAAACCTAAAGATTTAGATGATTTACTTAAAAAATTCAGAGAAATTATTAATGCAAATCAATTTTTGGAAAAATAATTATTTATTATATTCAATATAAGCTCTATCATATTTAAGTGATAGAGTTATATTTACTATGCCTTCTTCTTCCATGCTTAATTCATCAAAATTAATATCTTCTGGGTATATACCCTCAAAATTCCATGTTTCCATAACACTTCCGCAACCATCATAAAGCTTTAAAATTGCATCTTTTTTAAAGCTATTTTTTGAATTGTTACCATTACTTATTGGATATTTATAATTTTGGTTTTGAAGTTTTGGATTGTACATAGGTTCTATCCATTTATCCCATAAAGGATTCATGTTACATTTAGTATCAAATAATATTAATGTAATTGGTTTCCATTCTGGTTTTACTGGATAAGAAATAGTTTCATTTAAATGCTCAAAGCTTTGTGATTTAAAACTTAAAGTTGGCCTTGATGCTTTTGATGGTGGTAATACATTGATTCCATCGCCAATTATTCCATCAACGAAAAAAAGCCACCTAAATTTTCTTTTGAAAATTGCACTTGGCAAGTTTCCAAGTCCCATGTCCATATTTTCCTCTTTATCTTATATATTATAATTAATTAAAAAAACCTACTTTATTTAATAAAGTAGGTTTCAAATTAATTTTATTAACAACTAAAAATTTGATGTTGCTATCATTACTGAAGAATTACTTAACGAGGTTCGACATCTTCGGGAATACCAGTATTAGTAATGCTTTCTAATGATCTATTTCCTTGTTTATAAGTTGCATTTAGGGGATTACCATCTCCACCACAACCAGCACAATAAACATAGAAGTCAGTGGAACATCTTCCATTAGAAGTAAAGTATTCAAAATTTCTATATCTGAATGTGCATTCTATAGTACATTCATCTTCTGTTGCATAGTCAAGTTCTCCAAAATTTATCGTAGTTGGCCAAGGATTTAAATAAGCGAATCCATCAATTACTTCTCCACAACCATCTAGCATTTTTAAGAGTCCAACTTTAGCAGTATATCCACCTGCTACATTTTGTGCAGAAGATTGAGTTAGAGTTATTGAGTTTGTAAAATCATATACAGTTGCTAACCAAGTAAATAAACCACTAATAGATTGTGCTCCAGCTTGGCTTGCAACATCAAAAAATGTTACTTGGGTAGTATCTGGAGTACCCTTACCAGGAATCCACATCTTACCATTAAGATAATTTATTTCTGTTTCTCCAATTGTTAAGCTAGGTCTATTTGCATTTTTTACAAAACTTGGAGGAATATCAAATTCTCCATCGATACCACACACTCCTTGAAATTCCATAGTCCATCTAAATTTTCTTTTAAATACTGTGTCGCCACTTCCTAAAATTCCAAGTCCCATTTCCTGTGCCATGATGCCTCCTTATTTAATTTTAAATAAATATTTTATATAGTGCCAGTTCTTTGTAAGGTGAATTCTATAAATATAAATTCAACTGCTTTTGTTGGTACAATACCAATTTTTGCCCTTAATTCATTTCTATCAATAACATCTGGTGTGTTAATTGTTTTATCGCATAACACGCTGTATGCTGAAATTCCTCTGCCAAGTGATACAGTGTCTAAAACATCTTTTGCTATTCTAACAAAATTAGCTCTTGTATTTTCATCATTTGGCTCAAACAACAAAGATTTTGATCTATTTTTAATTTGTCTTTCAACATAAAACATCATTCTGCGAACATTTACTCTGTCAAGAGCAGTAGGTCTGCGTTGTAATGTTTTTTGACCAAAAATATTAAAGCCATTTGTATCAGAAAAAGTTACGATTGGATTGATGGCATTACCATTTCCATACATTAAATCTCTTTCTACTAAACTCGGTCTGTTGTATACATCATTGACATTTGTTAATAATCCTCTGTCTAGACCAGCAGGAGCAAACCAAGGATTAGACATAGAATCACTTCTTGCATATGCAGCAGCTACAGATCCACTTGGAGGCACCCATACATTAATACCATTGTCAACATCGTTAATCATTAGCCAAGGCCAATAAAGTGCTGCAAAATCAGAATTTAACGGGAAAGTGTTTAAAGGATGAACACCATTTGACCAATCAATAATTTCTCGTACTGTTAATCCAAATGGAGGATCGATTAATGCTAGACAATCGCCTCTTTCTGCACACATGTCAATTAATGCTCTAACTACTCTAGTAGAAGAGTGGCCAGGTACAGAAACAATATCAATTGTTAATTGATCTGGTTCACTCAAAGCATAAAGACCAGTAAAAGATACACGATTACCAATCAGCAATGAATCTTGATCATCTGGATCAGGTGGAATACCGTCAGTTCCACCTACTAACAATGATCCGTTAGGGCCATTATCAGCTGGTGGAGCAGCAACAGTCGTGTTGTCTATTGCTCTGATGTAATCACTTACAAGGTTTAAGTAAGTTTCAATATAGTAACGAGAGCCTTGCATTTTTGAAAGCTGTCCCCAAGATTCAACTTGTACACCTTTGTTGAATACTCTTAAGGTAAAGTTACCAGTTTCTATATCGTTATCTATTAATACAGAAGTATCATTTCCATCAATACCAGCTGAATCTGCTGTAATGGTTAAGCTTATATCTGTAGTTGTACTTACTCCGCCAATTATTCCAAGAGTATCAACATTGATATCATCGCTAACACCATTTGGAGAAATTCCTGATTTGGTTTTTCCATTAAAACCAAATACAGTAAGTGCAGTTGCGTTTGTTTTGATTAAAATTCTTGCATCTCTACCACTATGAAGAGTTTCAAAGCTAAGTTTGTTTGCGTCAGAAACTGCTTTGAATCCACCTGGTAATGATAAAATTTCAGCGTTGATTGCAATTACAATATCTGCAAGATCTTGATTGACTCCTTCAAGAGATGCCAAAGATATTTCTTGAATTACACCATCAATATTTGGATTGTCAGTTCCATCAACAACTATTTGCAGTGAAGTACCAATTAATCCTGTAAAATCATAAAAGCCATCGTTTTGATAAGGATCAGAAGTAGGATATTTTTGATTACCGCCAGAAGAAGAGGCTGATGTCATGCCAGTTCCTAAGCCTACTTCGCTACTTTGACCGTATAATGAATTAAGAACAGAAACTAATTCTATTGAAGAATTTGAGCCATAAGCCCAAACACTTCTTAATCCTAAAGTTGCATCAATACCGTCATCAAATACAAAAAATTCAATTCCATCTACATCTGGAATAAGTTGGTCATTTAACAATGATACTAATTCACTTGGTGCATATGTACCAATTGGAACGACTAATATTTTTGATGCAAGAACGCCATTGAGCTTCCATCTAAAGAAGCTATCCATTGTTATGCTGTAAGTATCATATGAGCTTATATAATTTGAATGAATTTCTACAGCAGATCCTGATGCAACTAAGTCTACTTCAGCAGTTGTAGCAGCGTAATCGTTAACAGTATTAGTTTCTGCTACTCTTAGAATGTATGCACTATTAGAAGTTCTTAAGAATTGTGATACTGCATAATACAAGTATGGATCGCTAGTATCAGGATGAGGATATCCAAAGATTCTATTTAAATCAGATTGTGATCTAACTAAAGTTGGTAAGTTAATTGGGCCTTTTGAGGCAAAACCTACAAAAGCTCCAGCAGTACCACCTTGAAGAACATCTCCATAAAAACTTAAATCTCTTTCAGCAATTCTTACTGAAGGACTAATAGTATTTGAAGGTGGAAAGCCTTTTAATAATGCCATGATTTTTCTCCCTTTTTTCTTATACGGTTCTTTTGGAAATTAATCCTGCTGCAACAGCACGATCTATATATTCAGTTTCTCTTTCATCTTGTAAGAAAAAAATATTTTTTTTAGCACCAACGCCAGGTATATTTAAACAAGTAAATGAATTTGGTATCTTTGTTGACTTTACTAAAATTTGTACAGGGTACTTTTTTTTATTTACCAATTCAATCATTTATTTAACTCCTTAACAGATTCTTCTATTCTTCCTATGACTTCTGTGATGTCTTCTTCCTTTAAGCCATCTACCATTTCTATTCTTGTTTCCAAGACAGTTTTTTTTCTTACTAGAGGTTGTGCTATATATGTTTTAGCAGTCATGGAAAATTCATATTTAATTACTCTTAAAGCAGCATCACCTGGTTCATAATTAAGGTTATTTGCAATAGAGTCTAGTTTAACTAAAACTTCCCAATTAACTCCTCGTACTTTTATATATGAAACAGGTGAAAATTTTAAAAAAATTTGTTCTAAAATTTGATTAATATCTTCAACATATAAAGTCCAAGCTGATAATGTGTAAGAAATATTTATTGGTATTCCTCTTGTTTGTCCAAAGACAGTATCATTTTTATATTTTTCACTTCCATAAAAACTTGGCTTACCAGATTTATCTCTTATAAAATCTACAGCTGCATGATATGTGTATCTGCTTTGATCAAATTCATATCCAGAATTATGAATTGCCATTAATGGTAATTTGATTCTATCTACAACTAAAGTATTATCTTTTCTAGTATTTTCTTGAAGTAAAAAAGCAACTGCCCTTTCTTGTGTTCCCCACATAATTGGGATTGGATGTGCTTTTCCGCTTTCATCAAGCACAACAATATTTCTAAATAAATCCATTACTGCTTCATCTGTTCCTCTTAATGATTTTGCATAGCGATAAATATTATTTCTATTTGTAGAATCTAAATCATTTATAATTTGTCCTGTTTGCATAGGATCGCAATTATTTTCTTTTCCAAGATTTGTTTTTTGATTTTGACTATCAGAAATCCAGCTTTCTTTTCCATTTCCAACATTATTTTGGTTTAATTCATCTTGATCACAATATCCAGGTGGAGGATCAATATTATTATTTTGTCCTAATGGACTTTGACAATTAATATTATTAAGCGTGTTTTCTTTTGAGTTAATATTACTACCTGATTTATTCACTTTTGATTTCCTGATAAAAGTTATTATGAATTATTTATAACAGAAGAATAAATAAATCATGATTAATTTTAAAGAATGGTTGCATTTAAAACAAGAATCATTTTACAATTACTTTGGCCCTGTATATGGTACTGGAGTTAACGATGGTCTTTTTTCTGCCGTAGGTGTTAGATCAAAATACATTGGGCCATCTTCTTCTTTTAAATTAATTCGAAGAAAAAGTCCTGATTGTTTATTTTTAAAAAAAAATTGTTATAAAAAAGGAGATTGAAATGAAAAACAAGATTATAAAAAAATTTACTAACAAAGCTATAGAAAAAATTAATATTAAACTTGGTATTGCAAAACCTAAGCTCGTAATTAAATGGTTTGGCGATAAAAGAAAAAAAGTTACAAAAATAAATAATTTAGTTGTAAATTATAAATTTTACAAAAGCGGAAATATAGATGATATAAAAGAAAAAAAAATCAATCAAGATTTTGCTAATAGTTTTGAATTTAACGAACAAAATGTTTCTCATGAAGAAGATTTAATGGAAGGAACTTACGAAATAGAAATTAAGTATGAAGATCCAACCGAAAGTTTTAAAGATGGAGATACTGTAGTTTGTTGTAGAGAAAGAGATATTCAAAAAATTGGTTTAATTTTTAGTATAAAAAAACTTAATAAAAATAAAATTTTAAAGTTTAAAATAGTTTAATTATATTAAAGTTAATAAAATTAAAAAACAGGAGAAAAATGACATCATTAGGATATTTAATAGAATCTTTAAGAAAAAAAGACTCTAATAACAAGGATAAAGAAAAAAAAATCAAAGAAATTATTTTTTTTGGTAAAAACATAAGAGAAGATTTCTGGGATGATTTTATTTTATTATTGAATGATTCTGAAGGTCTTGCAGCATTGTTAAATGTTCCTGAAGATACTGTTGCAACATGGCATCATGAAATTAAGAAAAATCTTAAAAATAAAGATCTTGATGGCGAGATATATAAACAAAAAAGAAAAATGATAAAGAACTGAAAGGCAAAGCATGAAAAAGTTTAATGAATGGGCAAGTAATAACATTAATGAAGATTTAAAAATTACAGGATCGTCTGCTTCATTATTTAAAGTTGATCCATCTTTTAGAAATAAAACTAAAAGATTTGAAGATATTATTGATAATGTTACCTCTGAACATGATAAAGAAAATCCTACAGATGATGAACATCAGATGGATTTAGATAGAAGAGCAAGATTAATTAGATCTATAGACATTCTTCATTATGATAATTTACAGAAATTTATGAAAGATTGGAACTTTATTAAGACACATGCAAAAGATGAAATTGTTGATGTTGCTAAAGAAGATGATTTAAATGTTATAAGGAATATTTAATTTCAATGGAAAAAATTCGTTCTTATTTAAATAAAGAAGAAATACAGAAGCAGATTAAAATTGCTCTTGAGAATTACAGAAAAGGTAATTCTGTAGATAAATTAAAAACGCAGTTTGATGTTAAAGATAATCATTTAATTGAAAAAATAAATAAAGAAAATAATAATACTTTACAAAAAGATAATTTTCAAATTAGAAAAAAAAATGTCAGAAGTAATACATCTACCGATTCTTTGTCTTTTGACAAGCTTATGATTTCTTTAGATGAATTTATGAAGGGCGATAAAAACATTTACATGTCGTTTGGAGGAGTTGGAGATTTATTACTTTTACTTGGTGTTTGTTATAATGATGAAAAAGCAAATGTTATTTTTATGGCAAATCAAGAAGCGGATTCTTTTTCAAGAAGATTTTTTGAATTTTTTAAATTGAAAAATCTTATTTCTAAAAACTTAATGGGAACTAATTATTGTAGTTTGCTTTATAAAAAGGTTACTTCTCATCCTAACTTTACAATATCTGCACATTTGGCAGATAGATGTGATTATGGTGATTGGAAGAAATCTACTGAAAAATACAAAAACAGATTGGTTCTTGAAACAGACTGGATTGATTATATTGGGATTAAAAAAAGAGAGAAAAAATATGCAATAATTTGTCCTTCTGGATCTCATAAAACTGATTTGAGAAGAAGGTTTTTTACTCAAGTTGAATATAAAAAAATCGTACATGGTTATTTAGATAAAGGGTATGAGGTTATTACTACTAGCAGTAAAAACGATGTTAAAACATTTGGATTATATCCTGATAAAAATTGCTATTGGCTAACTGATTCTGAAATTATAAATCATAAAGGTGTAAGTCAGGAAATTGATTTTAAAACTTTTTTACAAACTATTATTTCTTGTGATGATATTGTTTCTACTGACACTTGGATTAAAACATTTATGTCTTTGTGTGGCAAGCCATGTCATGTTATAAAAACAAGGTATAATTCTAAATATCAAGAAATTGGACTTGAATGTTGCGATTATATATTTTTAAACAAAGAATTTTGGCCTAAGTTAAAAATTCATACTTACGAACAATTTATCGAATATTTAAGTCAAATGCCAGAAGCTTGATTAATAATGAATTCTAATCCAATAGATCCAATCTCTGATGTTTATTTTTTAAAGTTAAATGAATTTATAAATGGCGACAAGAATGTTTATTTAACACTTGGTGGCATTGGTGATCTTTTATTGCTTCTTGCTGTTTGTTATAAAAATGAAAAAGTACATATAGTTTGCATAGCAAACGATGAATCAAGTCAGTTTTCTAAAAAATTTTTAGATTACTTTAATTTAAAATATATTTTTTATAAAAATTTAAAAGGACATGAATGTATTAAAAATTTATACAATAAAATTATTGTTCATCCTAATTTTAATTTATCTGCTCATTTACCTGATAATTTTAATTGGAACGATTGGATAAATATTGATAAGTATAAGAATAGATTAGTAATTGAAACAGACTGGCTTAATTTAATAGGAATTAAAAAAAGAGATAAAAAATATGTGGTGATTTGCCCTTCTGGATCAAAAAAGTGTGAACATAGAAAAAGACATTTAAATGTTGAAGAATATAATACCATTGTAAGAGTATACTTGGAAAAAGGTTACGAAGTAATTACGGCAAGTAGTAAAAAAGATCTTAATATTTATAATTTTTACCAAGATAAAAATTGCTATTGGCTAACTGATTCTGAAATTATAAATCATAAAGGTGTAAGTCAGGAAATTGATTTTAACACTTTTTTACAAACTATTATTTCTTGTGATGATATTATTTCTACTGACACTTGGATTAAAACATTTATGTCTTTGTGTAACAAACCATGTCATGTTATAAAAACTAGATTTAATTCTAAATATCAACATGTAGGAAAAGAACCAAATGATAATATATTTTTAAATAAAGAATTTTGGCCTAAATTAAAAATTCATACTTATGAACAATTTATCGAATACTTAAGTCAAATGCCAGAAGCTTGATTAATATTAATTGCACAAAGTTTCTTTGCTTGTACAAGATCTGCTAATTCTTCGTATAAATAAGATTTTACAATTTCAACAGCTTCATTTTTTGTTAATAACTCATCTGGGTTATATAGAAAATTATTATTGTCTTTATAAAGAACAAGCATTCTATTGGTAGAATAAACAGATCCATTAAAAAGTAGGTTTTTTATACTAATAACTTCTAATTTTCCTTTTTTTGCTTTGTATTTCAACCAAGCTAAATCTCCCACATTGAATTTATGAAATATATTGGTTTTTTTAAAATAACCAGTACAAGACTTAAATATTATTTTGCCACTTCCAGTGTAATTGTAATTCATATATTATTTATTTAATTAATTTTCTTTTTTATATCTTTTTCGTTAAATATCTTTGTGGTATTCTTTCTAACGGCCTTATATTTAATTTTTTTATTGAATTCAAATATTTCAACCACAGACCATTCATGTTTGTTTTTATCAATAATTATATCATCTTTAATTATTTTTTTATTTTCTAGTTTTGTTATTTTAACTTCTTTGTTTTTTTTATTATCTATTTCTTTAATTTTTTTATTGTTCATTCGTTTTTTATTTTTAGCAGTTAAATCTTTTTTGTTCGAATTTTTACTTACTAAATTAGCATTAGGAACACATGATTCTATTTGTTTAATCTTATTTACAATTGATTCTATTTTAGAATCAAGATTGTTTTGATAAATATTATTTGCTTCAGAAGGGTTGTGAATATCAAAACTTATGTAATTTTCATGGACTGTTGATTTTACTAAATCAGCATTAGGAACACATGATTCTATTTGTTTAATCTTATTTACAATTGATTCTATTTTAGAATCAAGATTGTTTTGATAAATATCATTTATTTCAGAAGCATTATAAAGATCAAAATTATCAAAAATTACAACTTTTGTTCCATTGAAAGCTTCATAAGAATAAGAATTATTATCATAATAAACACTGATTATTTTCCATTCAGTGCCATTTATATCATATCCAATATCATTGGGTTTAAATTTTAGTATTGATTTAAAATGATACAATACAAGTTTAACATCTGCTTCTGCTAATACTACTAAATTTCCTTCGCCTTTGTAAAGGTTATTTTTAAAAGGCAAGTTAAGAAGGTATTGAATAATATGCATGATTTATTTATTTAAAAAAACAATATTGTTGTTATTATTAATTTTTTTGTCCCATTATTTTTGCGTAAACATTTTGAGGGTTAGGATTGTTATTTATTATTCTAACTCTAACACCATAAGGGTCTAATGTAGATGTTATTATTTCTGCTTGAACAAATTCCATTAAAATATACGGAACTGCACTTGAGTAAAATCCTGTAGCGATAGTAGTTGCATCAATAATATTTCCTGCATCTAATACTCCATAATCAACAACTACCTTACATGGGCCTCCAGAAGAGCTTGCCATAATACCTTTTAAATAAAATGTTGTAGAAGGAGCTAGGGTGTAATAAATATCGCCACTTGAGTAAGGAGCAACAGAATTTACTTCTCCATATTCACTTACAACTTTAGTATTATCTGTAGTTAAATTGCTTGAAAATATAGTTCCTGATACTGGTTGAATAACGCTACTATTATCAACTTTTAAAGCGTTATTAATAACAACAGCTACTAAATCAGCTTGCCCAGCACCTCCAGTGTAGCCATCCCCGAATATTGTAACGCCTAAACCAGTATTTATATCAGGCATATTATTCCTACTTTTAAATATAATATTTAATATTATGTATTATATTACATTGAAAAATATGCTTAAATATATAAATTATTTTTTAACAATTAAATTTTTTATATTGAATATAATTGATATTTTTTTATTAAAGTAGTTAATTATCAGCAGTTTCAAATCCTAAAATAGTTGCTTCATAATTTGCAGCAGGAGGACTTCCATTGTAGGCTGAAATTAAAGTTCCAATTATTCTTACAACATATCCTTCTAATATATTTCCTATTGGAATATTAAAGTTTACCATGCCGTTAAGATTGGAAGCGTTTGTTCTATAAGTAAAATAAGTGTTTTCTAAAGAATAGTCTTGTATTGTTAATTTGTATCTAACTGGCAAATCACCACTTACGCTAAATCCAGTAAGGCTGAAAGTTTTTCCTGTAGTTACGGTATAAGTTAAAATGTTTGTGTTATCTAGCACAACATTAGAAACACTGTTGAAAATTGGGTAAATATTATTTACATAAGGTATAGCTCTAGTGATAAGTGCATATTCACAGCCTTCTGGGTTTTGATCTGTTATACTAGCTAATTGTTCTAAATTTTCACCACCAATAACAATTCTTGCCCTATGTCTTAATTCTGTAGAACCTGGACCTATAGGATAAATTATTTTAGTTTCATCCATTATGCTTCCGCCAGAACCAGGATTTAGTTCTGTGAAAGTAGAACGATTTTCTATTGTATCATTTTCACACATTTTATTTATTATATTAATAATTCTTAACTAGTAATATATATTTAAAAGAAACAATATTTTTGAGGTTTTATGAAAAATAATGATTATTTAAAAAACATACAATGTAATTTACTTCCTTATACAAAAGAAAATATATTATCTTTTCAATCATCATCTCAAGCATTAGGATGGCAAATAACTAATTTTCACATACCTGAAATTTGGAAGTTTTCTCAAGGAGAAAATGTAAAAATTGCTGTCTTAGATACAGGTGTAGATTTTAATCATAGTGATTTAAAAGAAAATTTATTAGAAGGCACTAATTTTGTAGAAAAAGATCTGCCCCCACAGGATTATGCTTCACATGGAACTCATGTAGCTGGAATAATAGCAGCAAAAAATAATGATTTAGGAATTGTTGGAATAGCACCACAAGCTAAAATTTTACCAATCAAGGTATTGAATAACTATGGTGCAGGAGATATGAAGGCAGTTTTAGATGGTATCAATTATGCTGTATCTCAAAAGGCAGACATAATTTGTATGTCTTTAGGCACAAGAGATCCAGTTGAAGAGATTAGAGTTGCTATAGAAGAAGCAGCTGAAAACAACACAATTTGCTTTGTTGCTGCTGGCAATGCTGGTAATACAGAACAGTTGCTTTATCCAGCTGCTTACACTGAGTGTATTTCAATTGGTGCAGTTGATGAAAACTGTCTTAGGGCAAGCTTTAGTTGTACTGGCCCTAATTTAGATTTTGTTGCACCTGGAGTAAAGATTTACAGTTGTGTTCCAAAAAATACATATGCGTACATGAGTGGATCTAGCATGGCATGTCCTTTTGCCGTTGGTGTTGCAGCTTTAGTTCTTTCATCTAAAAGAAAGATAGATCCTGAAGCAGTAATGAATGCTAATGATTACAGAGAAGTGTTTAAACAAAATTCAATGACTGTTAAAAATTTAGAAGAATTATTAGAAAAACAAGGATCTTCAAGATTTTGGCAAGGAATGGGAATTATCAACCCAGAAAGTTTTTCTGAATGGGTTGACATTAAAAACATAGAAACTATCAGAGAAGAAATTACTAATTTATGTGATTTAATTGGTATGATAAAGAATAAAAATAACTTAAATAGACTTTTAAAGGAAAAAGAAATATTATTTAATAAATTTTCTTAATTTAATTTTTTTATTAAACTTAATATTTTTTCTTTTTCTTCTTCAGAAGATGTTTTTAATTTTTCCTCTAAATCTTTTAATACACAATGCAATAAAACAGATTTATGTTTTTCTTTTGGTTTTTTACCTTCGTGCAAAATAGATTTTTGATAATAATAAATTAAAGTTGATAATTCTTTTTGGAAAAAGGAATAACATAGCGGACATCCAACTCTTGCACTTTTAAACATTTCATTTAATGTTGAGTTACAAGATGAACATTTTTTTTCTGGGTTATTTTCAATTTCATCTAAAGCTGATGGAATTTCATTTTCGGTATTAAAAGAGTCCTGCATTTTAAACAAGCATTTACTACAGCAATTTTGTAATTTTCCTTCACCCTCGACAATAACATGCAATGATATGTCTTTAATTTCTAAACATTCAGTTTTGTCAAAAAAACATTTATTCATTTTTTTATTTCTAAAAATACTTCTTTATCAAGATCAGTAAACCAATCTGGCTTTAATTCATAAAGATCAATTTTTAATTTTTTACTCATTTTTTCTAAATAAACTGACGCATCTTTAAGTTTTACTAGCAATTCTTTAAAATTTTTATTTTCTTTTTCAATCTCTTGTATGGTTTTATCCAATGAATTTTTACAAGTCTTGCAAATAACTTGTTTTATTATAATCTTTTTTATTTCATCGAATTCATCATATTTTATTTTTTCCTTACCTTTGTATATCTCTGTATCATTCCAAAATTTCTTATCGTCAAAATTATTCTTAAGTTTAATGTAGTTTTCATAAACTTCTGTAAACTTTTTTTCTTCGTCTGATAGTTGAAGTGCCATATAAACTTGTGGTAGAATGAAAAAAATAAATAATACAATTAAATAGAATTTTTTAAATATCATAGTTTTTTGAATTCAATAAGGGCTTTGGTTAAAATACTACACCCATCGTCTTCTATAGGAATAATACCAGAGAATACTTCTCTACGCAACCATATTGGTAAAAAATCACCTATTTCTAATAATCCAAATTCTATTTTGTCATTTAAATTTAAAAAATTAACATTTGATGGTTCTAAATAAACATTATTTATTTTATTTTCAATGAAGTTTATCGGGCTACCAACTTGTTTTCTCACTATATAAATCATCGGACTTGGTGTTAAATTGAAACTATGTACTTTTATAAGCTGATGTTGTTTATAACCAGCATACCCAACAAACTTAATATTTAAAACATTATTTCCGCCAGCATGCACTCCTTCTACAATAACATCTTTTAATGTATATATTTTCCTAATAGATGTTTGAAAATTAGATTTAAAAATATTAATATTTCTATTGTATTTTACTTTAAACTTGTGTTCATCGTAAGAAAAAATTATATATTGATTATTAATAAAGTTTCCACCGCTTATTGTTATTGTCTGAATTTCATTCTTTAAATTAAATCCTAAATTAAAGGTGGCTCCTTTGAAGAAGTCATCTAAAAACAAAGATAATTTATGAATTCTTTTATTAGAAATGTTTCTTAAATATAAGCATCTATAATCAATTAATCCTTTTTTGTAAAGATCTTGACTTATATTATTAAATATGTTTTCTTCGTTTATATTAATAATACTATTACTTATTTCGCCACCAATAGATAGCAACGGATCTTGATTGTCAAAGCCCCCAGAGTAATAGTATTTTAAAATTCCTTGTAAATTTTTATATTCTTCCATATTTTTATTTATTTATCAAAGTTATTATTGTTATAATAATATACATATTTTTTACTAAATACGGGAGAAAAATTTGATAATTGGCACAAATTCTAAGTTTTTTGTGAATCAAAATAATTCCTTTGTTAAAGTTAATGACATATTAGGCCAGATAAACAAGAAAACTAATAATAAAGTATTAGATTTGCCTAATTTTACATTTGATGAATATTCTTTTAATTTAAAGTTTGAATCTAATAGCGAATACGATTTCATTAAAAAAATATGTGATAATTTTAATTCTATTCAAAACACTCTTAATATAGTCAACGCAAATTTATCGTTTTCTAAATTTATTGAAATACCAGATTCTAATTTTGTTATCGAATACAAAGAGAATTTGAAGAATTTTTTGAAAGTTAAAAATGTTTATGATATGAATTCTAAGAATTCTATGGATTATTATACTAATATTCTTCCTGCGTTAAATGGAATTACTATAGCAGATAATTTATTTTTAGATAATAGATTAGTTAAAGTTTTTGTCAAGCTAGTAGACTTGTTTTTAACAGTTCCTTTAACTTTTTTTGAAGATGACATGAATGAGTTTGTAAGAAAAAAATTCTTTTATGCTGGTGATTATTCTAAATATTCTAATGAAATAACATATTACTTTACCAGTAATTTCTGGCTCGCACCAGAATATATTAATATTGCTAAGTTTGTACATGGCATTTTAAGTTTTTGTTATGAATTTGTATTAAATGAAGATTATTTAAAATTTTATAATATTAACGGTGATAATGTTGATGTTTTTGGTTATGACTATTTTGATTTAGTTAATTGTTTGAACAATAATAATAAAAGTTCTTTGAAGAAGTATTTATATTTCACTTATAACTTCTTACCTGAATCATTAGTTAATGATATTGAAACATACATTAAACATTAATCAAACATTACAAGATTTACATGACCATTTTTGATTTAATGATTTTAATTTTTTTAATTGTAAAATTAAAAAATCACCATTTAAGTGGAATTTATTTCTGCAATTGCTGCACCAAATAGCAGACTTGTTTTTACTTTTTGTTAATTGTTTTCTTTTTTTTACAAGTGATAAAATATTAAAGTTTTTAATAAAGTCTGTTGGTATCTCAGGTAATTCTTTGACTGGAATTAAATCTTCTATCCAAATATAATCTTCATTTGAATCTACATTACTAGGAGGAACTACAGATTGATGATTAAATCCTCTTATTTCAAAGTTTTTAATTTGAATTCTTGATATATTTATGTGAGTGTTTTTAAACAAATGATGAAAAGATTTTTTACTTTTGTAAATAGGATGATTAATTGCTAAAAAATAATTATTAAGTATCTCATTGGCTTCTTCTGTATCTCCTTCTATATCAACGATGTTTCCAAGTAAAAATCCAATATTGTATTTTTTATTAGAATTTAATAAGTCGCAATAGTTTTTATGATTGTATTTATTTTGCCATCCATAAAATATTGGCATTTTGGTATTTTGATGTAATAAAATTGGTTGGTAACCAAAATCTAAATATTTTAAAAATGCTTCTTTTGTTTTCATGAATTTCTTTTAATTTATAAAACTAAAAAAAACAATAGTAAAATAAAAAAAGCAGTCTTGTAGGACTGCTTTTTAAAACTTAATGTAATGTTTTAAGCATTACAATTAATTATTGTTTCGTTGACTATAAAAGCTTTGAACATCTGCTGGGTTCATTTTACCAATAATATCAGCAATAACATGAGATTTTTCAGCTATATCAGACATAGTATCTATAAGGATTCTTGGTATTTTTTCATCCTTTAATTTACTAAATAACACATCCATTTCTTGTTGTGTTCTTTGCAATTGCTGCATCAACATACCATCTGAATTTTCATTTACTTTTTTTGAGTAATTTACATTACCTTTTTCAGTAAAATGCTTTTTTGTTTTTTTACCAAAATTCTTTTTTGATTTTTTGATTTTTTTTGATTCGTTTACCATACCATCAAAATTTTTCTTAGTTACACAAGAATTATCAAGCATATTAGCAACACTTTTTTGCCAATCTTTCATGGTAGGAATATGCTTTGGAATAGTATTTTCAGCTGCCATATAAGAACCACATCCAGACGAATACTTTTTCATGTGTTTCATTGAGCCAGATTCGTTGTCAGAAGAATCCTTGTTCATGCGTTTCATGTGTTTCATGTATTTCATTGAACCAGATTCTTTTGGCATATTTTCAGCTGACATATAAGAACCACATCCAGAAGAATCTTTTTTCATGTATTTCATTGAACGAGATTCTTTGTCTTTTGGCATATTTTCTACTTCTATGCCCATGTCACCTTCTTCATCATGGTCTTCATCGTCATGGTCTTCATCGTCATGGTCTTCATCGTCATGGTCTTCATCGTCATCATCGTAATCTTCATCATCTTCATCATCATCATCATCGTCTTCATCGTCATCATCGTAATCTTCATCGTCTTCATCGTCTTCTTCATCTTCATCATCTTCATCATCTTCGATATCTTCATCATCTTCATCATCTTCATCATCATCTTCGATATCTTCTTCATCTTCCATGTAAGATTCCATTTTCTTATCCATCATAACTCCCATGTTCTGAGGATTGGAAAGTCCAAGGTTGAAAGATAGCATGTTTTCGTTTAACTTTTTCCATTTATTGTAATTAAGCATAGTTTCTCCTAAAAAGGTTTACCTTATATATCAAATAAAGAATTTTTTATTATCTTTTTTATTATTATTTTTATTTAAATTTTTTTCCGACAATGCTTTTCGTATTATTTCTGCATTTTTACTCAATTTGTTTTGATTTGCTGGCAAAGGAGTTTTTTGATCGGCTTTTTTATGTAACTCACTATAAATATTAGCTCTGCTAATTTTACTAGATATAACTTTATTTTTAGTAGGAGATGTGTTGAAGTTTTTTAATCTTGAGTTATTGTTGTTATTGCATCCACACATTTTTATCTTTCTAAAGTAATTTATTTATTTCTTTTAATTCTTTTATTAACTACTTTTCTAATAATGTTTTTTCTTTGTTCGCTATCGCCTCCACATCCACATCCTTGAGGTGAAGGTGGTACAGGTAACGAAGGAGCAATTCTTTTTTTATTTCTTTTTTTATTAAACTTCTGCATGTAGTATTTATTGTCAATCAAATAAAAAAGAGCAATTATTTTAAATAATTGCTCTTTTAAATAATTTTAAAATTTATACAGTTGGTTCTTTTGGCAAAACAATGAAGCTTTTACAGCTTAATTTATTAGCTCTAGCATTACATGCTGATACAATAGCACTTTTGTTTTCATAAAGAGTACAGTTTGTATCTTTTTTCCTAATTTTCGTTGGCGTTAAACCGCTAATTGTGGCAATTGCTTCGTAGTATTCTTTGCCCTTAACAGTTGTTTTGCGAACTTGAAACTTAATCGTATCTTTAACACAAGTCTTCATAACGATACTCCTAAAAAAAGGTTATATTCAATTATAGACAATTATTTATTTTACACAATAATATTTTTAGAATTTATAACTTCTCTTTTGTTTAAGGATTTAAATATTTTATTGTTAAAAAATGGAATTAACACTACTTTTCCCAAAGGTCTTTTGTTTTTTTCTTTAAAAGAACAAATAGCATTTACATAAGTTTTAACAAATAAATCTTTTTTAAAGTTTAATATTTTTTCAATGTTTAAAAATTGAAACAATTCTTCAAAAAAAAAGTTTAAATAATGCTTAAATAATTTATCATCATTTATATTTTTTGTATTTATGAAAAACATTAAAGTTTCCCAGTTTACAGTTATAAATTTGTATTTATTTAAAATTATTATAATCGAATTGTAAAAAAAGGCTTTATTAATTTTAAGTATGGTTAAAAATTGTTTTATAGTAAAAACTATAGTGTTTTTTTTGGAAAAATTATTAAATGTACAAAATTCACATTTATTTTTTTTAGTACAAAAATATGTTGGCTTGTAACTTATATCGCAGCAAAAACAAATAAAAAGCTTGTTTTTAATGAAAAATGAATTATTTTCAATTGTTTTAGGCACAAGAATAATTTGTTCTTTTGACATTTTATTTAATAAAAATTTAAAACAAAACTATAAATAGATTAGAAACAATAGTTTATTTTATAACTATAATCTTTTAGTATAATTAAAACCTTATAAAACTAAAAGATAAATTTTTTAAAGAAGAGGTAAAAATGTTAACATTTGAAGAATGGGTTCACAGAAGTAATCCCCTTTTAGCAGAAAAAACATCTAGGGCTGGTATTGCTCATTGGGCTTATCCTCAAGGGTATGTAAGAGCACATTATCCTGCTAGTTATTTTACTCCTATAGCATCTGATGCTATACAAAAAATGGGTTCGACAGTTAAAGATACTGGTATTGATGTTAAGAAATTTAATTATTCTCAATTCAATGACACCGAATCTTAACATTGAAATTTTACATTTAAAAAACTTGCATGTTAAGTGCAAGTTTTTTTTATTTAAAAAATAACATTTGAATATTCATCTTCAAAATCATCTTTATTTTCAACATTAATTACTATAAAATCTTGTATTCCTTTTAATCTAAGTTTATGATCATGACTTAAAATGGATTCAATTGGCTTATTTATTAAATCTGGTACATTAGTCCAATAAGCCCATTGAGTATCAGAACTAGGATTTTGAAAAACCATATTAAGCTTGTAATACTTATCAAGAATTTTTTCTACTTCTTCTTCTGAAATTCCAGCTTCTTTTGCTATAGCAGATACGCTTCTCCATTTCCACTTTTTATTTCTTGCTAAACTTTTAAATAATTTTTCTTCTATATCGCCTTGCATTGTACCTTTTGGGTAAACATCATACCAATTTGAAATATTCATATAATTATCCTTTAAAAAATACTTAATGTTATTATAATAAATTGTTATATAAAAATATTGCTTAAAGGAAAAAATGAAAAATAAAAAAAATGATTTTAGTGGAAAAGGAGTTTATATATATGAGAACAATACGAATGCAGATTTAATGTTGCCAAAATTAAATATGGATAACAAAAAATTTGTTGGTCCTCATAAGATTTTTAAAGGAGATAGTTATTTCCTTAGATTAGTAAAAACAAATGAATTAAAACTAATTCAAGTTATTGATAATGGAGAAGAAAAACCTATGAATGAAAATAAATTAATTTTAGATCAGCCTGATATTGTTAAATCCGCTGGTAAAATTGAACATGTGCAAACAAGTTCTAATGTTCCAATTAATGATTCAAAAAATAATTTAATTGATGATCCAGATGAAAAAAAAGATATATTGTTAAATGAAAATCCTTCTGGAAGCATTGAAATTGTTATTAATTAAATTTGTGTTTTGAAATTTCAAATTTTGTTAAAATATAATTTTTAAATAAATTTATTTTCTTATATAATCTTTCGTGAAGATTGTAATATTCAACTTCATTGAAGTTTATCCAATTGTAATCTAAATGCTCTTCGCTTAGAGTACAGTGAAATTTATTTTTAACTAACATTACATATGTAACAAAATACCTGTTTTTGGTAAAATCAGGAAACTTTCCAATTTCTATGCCTTTAGGAAGAAATCCAATTTCTTCCTTGGTTTCTCTGCAAGCTGTATCCCAGCTGCTTTCTTTATTTTCTTCTTTTCCTCCTGGTATGCTCCAAATTTTATTTCTTGAATTTTTCAATAAAATTAAGAAACTTTCTCCATTTGTAAAAAATATACCAGCAGATTTCTTCAATTTTTTGGCCCTCTTTTTAAATTAATACCTTTTAGTTTTTCTTTATGCATGTCTTTTTTATTTTTTAAATCATCCATTATGCTTTTTAAACTTTTAGTCATACTAGAAGCATTTATTTCTCCGCTAATTTTTTCATTGCTAGTTACAGAAACAGTTTTTTTACTTTTATTATAGAAACCTTTGCTTAGTACAAACATATCAATTTTATGATTGTAACTTATTAGTCCACACCAGCCTCCATCATCCCAGTTTCTTGCACTTACAATTATTCTATATGGTTCTTCATCAAATATTAATTTAACATGATATCCTTCTCTTTTTAAAGCAGCACTTACATATCCAAGTGAAATTTTTGCAAATCCACTTAATGCATCTTCTTTATTTGTACGATAATTTATTTCTACAGAATATCTTGTGTGCTCAATTGATTCTGTTATAATATTATTGTTTTCTTTTAAAATATTTGAAAAATATTCTTTGCAAATAGAAGTAAAGCCTTCTAAATCTTCTTGATTTATATCTTTAACATTATCAAAAAGATCAGAAAAAACTTCTTGTTTATATTGTTTGTAATTTTTCATCATAATTTATTTATTGTTAGAACTAAAATATAATAGATAAAAAGGAGAAAATTTGAGTAAAAAATTAACAATAGGATTTGCTTGCTACGATGATGTAGAAGGAGCATTTTTTACAATTGGAGCTTTAAAGCTTTATCACAATAAACATGAAAAAGATATTGAAATATTAGTAATTGATGATTTACCTAATAAAACAGAAGGCCTTCAAGGATTATGTGATATATCAGGAGCAAGATATGTTCATGCTTCTGTAAATAAAGGACCAGCAAGAGCTAAGAATAATGTTTTTCATTATGCAGAAGGTGAATATGTATTATTGCTAGATAGTCATGTTTTATTATGCGAAAATGCAGTTGATAATATTTTTGATGGTATTTTTTATGATTTAATAAAAAAAGATATGTGGGTAGGCCCTTTGATAAATGAAAGAGGTAATATTATAGCTACTCATTTAGATCCAAAATGGCGTGGAGCATTTTATGGAACATGGGGAGTAGATGATGAAATTGCTAAAGGAACAATGAAAGAAGTCGTAATGCATGGGGCTGCATTTATGCTAATGAAAAAAGAACATTGGCCAAAATTCTCTTCTAATTTTGAGGGTTTTGCTGGAGAAGAAGGTTATATTCATGAGAAAGTTAGAATGAATGGCGGTAAAGTAATTTGTAATCCAAGATTAAAATGGATGCATAGATTCGTAAGAGGAAAACCTATTACTTTTAAACTTGATAATACAGATAGAGTTTATAATTTTTTAATTGCATTTCATGAAATAAAATATGATGTAAATGAAGTAATTTCTTTCTTTAGAAAAGATGAAATGGCTGAAGATATTATTCAAAAAGCAATTGAAAGAGCAGTAAAAGTTTATCCAAATATGTTTAATAAATAATACATACAATTAAATTATATTAATGGGAGAATATTATGGCTGATTTAACTTTGGGTCAAAATAACATTTCTGTGGTAGTTAGTGATACCACTGGAAACATGGCTATAGTTAATACAGGTGGTGATTCTGGTAATTCTTTGACAACATTTGAAAGTTCCCGAGGTCAAAAATTAGCATCTGACTCTATACCAGTTGTTATATGTAATGAACAAGCAATACAAAGTTATTTTATAACAGACCAAATAACAGTTGGATTATCAGTTGTACAACTTTCTTCAAATATAATTGAAAATTCAATTAATATAAAAGCAAGTAATTCAAACAATGGAAATATTTACATTGGCAATTCAAATTCATTGACAATATCAAATGGATATGAATTAGTTGCAGGCGAAAGCATTACCTTACCTATAATTAATTCAAATTTAATATATTTAATAGCAAATTTAGATAGTCAAAAAGTTTCTTTTATAGGTTCTTAAATTTAAGAACAGCATTAAACTTTCTTATATTAAATAATTTTTTCATTAAAGCATCAACTTCTTTAATGTCATCTAATATTTTCTTAGTAAGATTATCTATATCTTTTTGCAATTTAGAATTTTCTTTTTTAATTTTATTAATTTTTGTTTGCAGTTTACCAATGCAAGATTGGTTTCCATTGCATTGTGATAATGCATTATTTAAATTGTTTAAATTAGTAGCGTTAGCTTCAAATTTGGCACCTACATTAAACTTATCAATTTTTGTATTTATTATAGATTCTAAAAGCTTAGTTAATTTATTAAGACTTCCTCCTAAATTATTTTGATCGTTACGGTCTAGATTTTTTATAAAATCATCTATATTTGTTTGTAAACATTTATTGTCATTGCAATCTCTTAATTTTGAAATAACTGCATTAACTTTACTTATGGTTTTAGATTTATTAACATTTCTAATTTTATTCATACCACCACCCATACCACCCATACCACTCCTACCACCACCCATACCACCGCCCATACCCATGCCCATACCACCGCCCATACCACCGCCCATACCACCGCCCATACCACCGCCCATGCCCATGCCTCCCATACCATTCATGCCACCGCCCATACCACCGCCCATGCCCATGCCTCCCATACCATTCATGCCACCGCCCATACCACCACCGCCACCGCCACTACCGCCACTACCGCCACTACCGCCTCTGCCAGCTTTACCATTAGAGGCAACGCCCCCATGTTTAATCGTGTAATGAATCATGCCAACATTATTTGTGTTTTTTAAATTTTTTAATTTTTCAATCTTTTTATTATTCATGATTTTCCTTTTTAAAGTTTATTATACAAAGCAATCAAGAAACTACCCCCAAGTAGGTCCAAGTACATCACCAAATCTTGTTAAAAGTCTTTCTTCCCAGTCTTTTTTCTCTTGTAATCCTTCTGCAAGAATTGTGTCTCCATCTAGTGTTATTCCTCCGTTAGGCCCTGGAGGATTTTTTATTTTACTTCTAATTCTACCTAACATAATTTTTGCAAATGCTATAGCTCCTTCTTGCATAGCTTGAGTGACACGATTCCAATCTTTATTTTTTTGAATATAATCAACTATAACACTGTTGCTTCTCATTGGAATTGGATAAATTTTAATAGTATCATAACTTCCATACCATTCCCAACCACCTGTATTACTTGCTATATTAGAATACATTTGTTCATATTGTTTATAAAGAACCCATTCTCCCATATGCCCCCAAATAGGTTGTAATGGATCAATCATGCCACCTTGAATAGAATTGTATGCACCGCCTGGATAAAAATACTCTATTGGTATTGCTCCGCCTAAATCGCTAGCAGAAAAATTAAAACTTGGAACATCTTTATAAGAAACTTGTCTGATATATCCTACTTCTGGAGGCATTTTATAAATGCTTTTACCAGGAGTAGTATTAAAAACATAGAATTGGAAGTATTCTCTTGGAGCGTAATCTTCTAAAACTTGCAAAGAAAGATCTACACATGCATCTAATTGTTGTTGATCTAATTCAATTTGAATAACAGGAGCACCTAGCATTAGAAGCACATAATCTTTTATTTGTTCAATAACTTTGCTTCTATTTTTTCTTGATCCTAATTCATTTTTACATAAAGGATCAGAAACTCCTAAATTTGAATTTGAAGAATCTGTGCATTTATAATTAGCATTAGATTGATTTGATCTAGAAAAATACATCATATTATTGTTAATCATATTAATATATATCATGCAATGTTTAAATTATTAAGAGGTTAATTATGTTGAAGAAATTTTATGAGTGGAATTTTTTTATAAATGAATACAAAGATTCTAGTTATCTAGAAGAAAAAGATAATTATTATAAGAATTTGTTAAATGAAGCTACCCAAGGAAATGTTACTAAAGAAACAATTCCTCATTTATTTTCAGATGATACTATAAAATTCTTGTATCAATTTAACCCTGATTATTGGGATCAAGCTGAATATGAAAGATATCAAATTCTTTATGAGGCTATGGTAAAAAGACAGGCTTATTATAATGATTTTTTGCTAGAGTACATCGAAGAAGAAAAACAAAAATTAATAAAGATTTTTGATGAACAAAAAGAAATGACTAAAATCTACTTTAGTAATTCTATTACTGAAACTATTATTAATCATTGTGCTCAAAAAGCTGCTTTTGAAAAAATAAATACAGAAAAGATAAATGATTGGTGGAATGATACTTCAGAAAATGGTGGTAGTCAATATTTAAAATCTGATTTTTCAGTTAAGGTTGGCCCTAAAAGTACTAAAACAGGAGAAGTTTTTCATGAATATAAAATTAATTTGTTTTTAAAAGAAATGATTAAAAGAATTGAAAAAGATCCTAATAGTTCTTCTGGTGCCGACTTAAGTTTTCCACAGGAATGGCATGTGATTAACTCAAGAAGTGGTAAAAACGAAACTATAAAAAGATTTGCTGGCATGTTATTACCAACGCTTATAGCAATACAGAACAATATTGTAATTTGGAAAAATTCCGTTGCTAATAATATGTTATCCACAGAAAACCCAGAACACGGTGTAACACACCATGTTACTCATTTAAAAGCAAAAAAAAGCGAAAGTCCTTTGAAGGCTGAAATAAAATACACTTCAGAAGGCAAAGAAAATATAGAATTGTATGAAATCGAAGAGGCTATTCTTACGAAAGAATTAAGAAGACTACTTGATCGTAATAACTGGGTTTTTGAAGAAAAAGAAAATACAAAACTAATTTCAAAATTAGAAAAAGAATTAACATCATTACCAGAAGGTTCAGAGAAAACAGGAATAAAAGAAAGAATTAAAAGTTTATTAGAAAAAAAGAAAGGTGTTTATAATGCTTTTATAATTGATTTTAAAAATACATTTCCATTTGCACAAAAAGTTTTTGAAAATATAGATAGTAGTTTTAAAATTTCTGATGGTGGTAAAATAGTATTAAATAATCCTCAAATATTTTTTGATAAAATAGTTAATTTAGATGCAGAAGATAGAAAGGCTTTATCTTATATTGGGTCACATATAGAAGGAATTAAATCAGAAAGTGATAAAAAGAAAAAGAAAGATGAAGACCCAAGAATAAAATATAATAAAGTAATAGATGTTGCTAAAAAAGATTTTATTGATATTTTTAAAGATCAAACTTTAGCTAATAGTTTTAATAATTTAATGGTAACAAAACAACTTTTAGATTGGGTTAGAGATAAGAATATAAAATCTTTTAATCCTATTACTAAAGAAGAAGAATATGCTGAGATAGATGAAGATGGAAATGTAAAATTTCCAAAAGTTTACATGCCAACATTTAGCAAACATGTTACATTTACTAACAATAAAAATGGTGAAGAAGTAACAAAAGAAGTCTCGATGCCATTATTAATAGCAGGTAAAATTTTAAAAGAAAAATCAAGAGAAGAATTATTGCAAGATGATAAAGAAGAAGATACTGGTGCTGGTATGTGGAATCCTTACCATGGAAAATATCAAAAAAGATATTTTGATAGATCGAGAGATATCTATGCTGGTATTCAAGGGCAAGAAGATAAGATTAAAGGAGGTTTAAGACCAAATCAGAATATTGAATCCTTTGAATTTATGTGTCCTTCTGAAAATGACAAAGAAAAATTAGATAATTTTTGGAGTAGATTGAAAAAAATTATTACAGAAAACGGAAATTTATCAACAGTTAAAGTTAAAACAAGTTCTGATTTGAAAACTCTTTTAGATAAAGATGTACCAAAAGAAGATAAAAAACATTTATACCCAGAATTAATTTTTAACTCAGGATCTTCTGGTTCTTTAAAAGAAAAGAATACCGTAATTACTGGCATAGCAGAAATAATATGGAATTATTTAAAAGTTAATATTATTGAAGATCAAAAAGCTTTGACTCCTGAAAGAATTGTTGCAGCGTCAAATTTTATCAATATTTATAATTTAATAATGTCAAAAATACTTTCTAACATTGGCGATGTTGAAATGATGGATAAGAAATATTTGAAAAAGTTTATCATAGATAAAATGCAGCTTTTTACACAACAAAATTTAATACCTGAAAGGAAAGGAAGGGCTACTAGAAATGAAGATCCAAAAGAAGGCGATAAATTAAAATCATTTGAAGACCCTGATAAAATTTTACAAAAAGGTTATGCAACTTACAATATAGAAAAATATGTAAATGCATTGCAACAATATGCCTTGCATTTGTGTAGAAAACCAGCTGGAGAAGATGTTATATCTTGTGGAAAATGCGTAGATCCAATTGATGGAAAATGCGAAATATTTATGGATGGAGAAGAGTATAAAAATGATTTGCATAAAATTTCAAGCCTTTTAAAAGAACATGATAAGGTAGTTAGAAAAGTTTATAAAAAACCTACTTCTACTTCTACTTCTGCTTCTCCTGTTATTTCACGCACTGCTATTGCTGCTCCTTCGCCAACTCTAGCACCTCCTTCATCAACACTTGCACCTCCTTCATCAACACTTGCACCTCCTTCATCAACACTTGCACCAACGCTAGCACCAACGCTAACTCCTTCTATTTTACCTGCTGCAAAACCTGTTGCTGATTTAACTCCTGCTTTGCCTCAAGAAAAAGAATATATAATGCATATTGAAAAAGAAGTTATGGAGATATTAGTTAAAAGAATGTTATCTTCTATGGAAAACGAAAGACTTAAGTTAGCTCAAAAAAGATATCAAAAAATGAAAGACGCTTACGAGGATGATTATATGAGCGATGAAAAAAAAGATGAATTAATTGAAGCACATGAAAATGAATATAACGATTTAATAAAAGGTTTAGAATTTGATAAAGAATCTCTAAAATTAAAACTTTCTAAATTTAAAAATGAAATTCAGGATTTTCAAACATTTGTAAATTCTATAATTAAAACTTATAATATGAAAGACATTGAAGAAGGAATTTCAAAAGACAAGGTATAAAATAAATGAAAAACAATTCTTTTAATAATAATTTTGATACTCCTTTGAAAAATAAGATATTAAATGATTTTATTAAAAATTTAATTGGTAACAAAGGACTAGATCACAAAGAAATTTTAGCAAGATTGGCTAATTTTTTAGTAATAGATAAAGACATGGAATCTTTTGCATCATTATGTAATGATATTTTTATTACTGGTTATTCAAAAGCTGTTTATCAATATAAAGAAAAAATTGAAGAAAAAGGATTTAAGTTTAATATTACAAATCCTCAAAACTAGGTGTTATATTACTAGGACTGCAAGATAATAAAAATCCATCAAATTTTTTACTTGTACTATTTACCTTCCACCATCTTTTGTCAAAATTTTGAGGATAAAGTATAGAACCATTTCCAAGTTCTATAGCGTTAGTCCATACTTCAAAGCTTATATCATTATTGCTTATTAAGATTGCTTCAAATTTAAATTTTTTATCATATTTTATTGTTTTCCTAATTTCTCCGTAAAGAATATCTTCATGAACTTCAATTATGGCAGGTAGACAGTAAATGGTTATTTTTTTTACTTTTGGAACATCTTCTTCTTTTGGAACATCTTTTTCTTTTGGAATATCTTCTGGAATATCTTCTGGAATACATTCTGGAATATATTCTGGAATACATTCTGGAATATATTCTTTTTTTGGAATATCTTTTTCTTTTTTAATTAGATCATTAACTTCTTTGAAGTTCATATTATGTAATTCAAAGTGATCCCATAATAATTGATTTTTCATATGTGGATTAGGCCCAGACAATTTATAATTACTTCCATCTTTGTTTTTGATAGCCATAAATTTTAAATGTTTTAATAAGTTAAAAACTATATATATTAAAGTAGTTTTTGTTTTAAAAAAAGAAAGAATATTATGGCTTTAACTGTACCTGATGTTGGAAAAGTAGAATTATTAAAATATATGCTTAAGAATTCTGTTGTGCAAAATCAAATATTGCATTTGTATTCAAATGATCCAACTATTTCTGATTTAACTGTTATATCTGATTTTACAGAAGTAATAGGATCTGGATATAATAGCATAAACATAACTGGATCAAACTGGACAGTTAATCCAACTAATACAACTGCAAGTTACCCAGATCAAACTTTTATTTTTTCAAATGTTATATCAGCATATGGTTATTACATAACTAATACAGATGGTGATTTGTTATGGTGTGAAAGATTTACAAACGCACCATTTACTATACCATCTTCTGGTGGACAAATTTCTATATCTTTAAATATTTCTCTAAGCGATTATTTGCCTTAAATAGTTTAATTGAATATTGAATTATTTTATTTTAAGAAAGCAGGATATGGTAGATATAACTTTAGAATTTAAAACATGGTTAGAAGCACATGATTATAGATGTCCTGATAAAAGAAGGCACTTCAATAGAGTAATGGCTATTTTAAAAAAAAGTAGCTATAGAAACGAATTAAATTCTTCTATTACTCAAAATTTAAAAAATTATGTATTGGAAAATATAGATAAAAGTTTACATTTAGACTTTTTTAAATTTGCAGAAGGTAATTTTGATTTTCCAGATTTCTGCGAGATTGTTTTAAATAATATTAGTTATAAGACTACACTTGGAAGAGATTTTTTAGATTTTTGTGCAATGGAACCAGATGAAGTAGTTAATAATATTTATGCAATTGTTTCTGATATGCTTAATAACAAATCTGTTTTTAATAAAATGCTTAAATTAACTTTAGAAGATGAAAAAAATAATTTTATTAGCAATAAGAATGATTCACAAGCTTCATTTCTTGTTCGGAAAAAAACTGATGGTGAAAACCATGCAAAAATGGTTTTTGATAACCAAACAAAATCTTTTTTCAAAAAATTAATTGGAAGAACTGTTTCTAGATTTATGATAAATCCTAGAGAGATGGTCAAAGGATATGATCCTTTATTTAAACAATTTTTTAAGAAGGAAGTAGAAAGTGATATGGCAGATTGGGAAAGTATAAAAGATTCATCGGTAGAAAATGAAGCTGAAGATGAAGTACCAAGCGAACAGAGACTGTTTTATTATAGCCTTTTAGAAATTGAATTAAAAGAAACAACACCAGTATTAAAATCATTAATTAACAATTCTATTTCTAGTAATTGTTTTAAAATAGAAGAAATTATTGCTTTTAAACCATATATTGGAATAAAAAGAACACCAGAAGAATTTTCTAATTTAAAAGTTTGTTTTTACACAAGGTTTTTAAAAGATGCATTTGATAAAATTATTGCAAACGATAATATCACTGATTCAGATTTGCAAAATTATTTGAATAATTTTGTTAATGAAATTAAAACCAAGCATTCAGGATTAGAAAAAGATCAAGTAGAAATAATTAAAAATGTTGCTAGTTATTTTTACACAAAAACAACAGCACTAGTTTATCCTAAGCTTTTAAAGATTTTACTTGCATGTAAAGCATCAGAAATAGTTAAAAATAAAAATAGCAAACTAACTAATATTGAACCATCGTGTGGTTTATTTATGGCTTGGATTAAAAAGTATTTTACTAGCACTGGTACAAGATATGTATCAGAAGATATGAGTATTATTAAAAATAATAAATTGTTTAATACTATCTCAAAAGCAATTATTGGCAAAGAATTGACAGGTTTTTGTCAATTCAATAAAAGCGATGATGAATTTGAATAAAATGTAGATTTGATTTAGTTACAAGGAGAATTTTGATCTACGATAATAACGGATTGCCGTATAAAACTTCAGGAGAATACAAGCTATTTAACGATAACTTGCCTGAAAGAAGTTTGTTTAATCAATGGGATGCTGAATCTATTAGAATGGGTGGATCTCCCATTCAGTATTACGAAGTTTTTATTGATATGAATAGCATAGATCCTATTTATTTAGAAGCAAGAGGCAAGTTATTTAGTCAATCTTTCGTTGAATTGTATTGTTTTTACGAACCAATTCCTAGTCAAAATTTTCAATCATCTTATGGACTTGATAGTCCAGACGAAATGATTTTTGAATTTAATTATGCAGATGTTTTGAAAAGATTAGGTTATGCACCAAAAATCGGGTCTAGATTTCACACACCTTTTTTAAACGAAAACTGGGTTATAGTTGAGAGAAAATTAGGTGAATTTAAAATGTACCAAACTACTAGATTACAATGTGTTTGTAGTAGATTCCAAGAAAGTCTTACTGATGGCTCTAATGGAACCAAGCAAGAAAATGTCGATTTTAAAATTACATAAGGAGAACCAATGAAAAGTTTCTATGATTTTTATACTAAACTTAAAACTTTAAAAGAAGAAAATATGCCTGTTGATGCAAAAGTAATGGATAATCCACCACCACCAGACACAGACAGTTCAAAAGATATGTCTTCTGGGATGGATATGTCAAAACCAAACAGTCCACAAAAGCTTACAGATAAATCTCAAGATAAACCATCTGAAGAAGAATCTAATCTTTCTCCACCAGAAGGTAAGATTAATTACAAATCTATCAGTAAAAACTTAAAACGCATTTCTAAGTTTTTATCAAAATTTAAAAATATTGATCAAGAAAAAGGAGATCAACTTGAGCAACTTTTAAGTCAAGTTTCAAATTTAGTAAATAGTTTTGAAGGAGCACCAGAAGAAGAATCTGAAGAAGGAAGTGAAGATAAATCTTCTGAAAAAGACTCAGGTGAAGTAGGTTCAATGGCTGGAGATACTAATAAACCATCTGATGCTGGTGGTGGTATGGATATGAGTGGCGGTGGTGGCGGTGGTGGCGGTGGTGGCGGTGGTGGTGGTGGTGGCGGTATAGATATGAGTGGTGGCGGTGGCGGTGGTATGCAACAAGGAATGAATCCGCCTTCTTAGTATTAAAAAATGAAAATAGTAAAAACAAAAAAGTCAGATTCACTATTTAAACATAAACCAGATAAAATTATATTTTATACTGATTTAAAACCTAGAATTCCATTGGTTTTTTTTAATAGAAAAAATAATAATGATAAAAAAAATTCTAATTAATTTTGGCTTTATGTATTTGTTTTTATTTGTTTTAAATTTTTTACATGCTATAAATATTGACTTGCAAAATAAATGTTTGTTGCCATCAGTAAAACTACTTTCCTATGCTAAAAAAAGCATAGGAAGTGGTGTTATTATTAAATCATATCTTATGAAAGATAAAAGTTATTCAAATATTGTAATTTCTTGTAATCATGTTACTAAAAACAATAAAATTATTATAGAACTTACGAATATAAATAACAAAGTTGAATGTTATTACAGTACAGTTATATATGAAAATCAAATCAATGATATTTCTATAATTCAATTTAGAACAGATGAAAAACAAGCTGTAGCAGAAATTGATTTTAAAAATGATATTTTTATAGCTGATGATATAATTAGTGTTGGATATGGATTATCTAATTTGCCAAAATTAGGATATGGAAAGATAATTACTCAAAAACAAAACGATAAGTTATTCAAAGGTACATTTTTTACTAATATACCTATGGTCATGGGAGACTCTGGTGGCCCAATATACAAAGATAATAAATTAATCGCTATATCTCAAGCAATTAGAGTTATAGAATGGAACGAAACTATATTACCATTTCCTAACATATCTGTAATAATACCAATTAATAAATTAATAGAGATAAATAAAGAAGAATCTGGCAAACTAAGGTTTATTATAGAAGAAAAAAGTAGCCCGCCAATGTTTCCTCATTTATTTTTACAAATGCAAGAATTTGATAAGATTTTAATTAAATAAAACTATAATAATTAATATTATGGAGTTTAAAATTTGATACAAAAAGATTGCTTTTTTTACATAGATACATCTTTAGATAAAGACAAACAAAAAATACAATCTATTTGCGTTGAATGTTATAATAAAAATTTCAAGGAAAAAAATTGTTGGTTTTGGAATGGTAAGAATTTAGGATATGGGCCTTGGGATATAAACTGTGATATTTGCAATTGTTTTATAAATGAAATTTACAGGAGTAAAATTGATTAAAGATTTGTACAATGTAAAATCAAAAGAAATAAAAATACCAAGCGAAGTTTTAGATAAAATATTTAAATCATTAGAAGCAGATTTTTTTGTTGAAATTAATGTTAAAAAAACTAGCATTATTAAATATTTAAATAAAAAAAACAATAACTTAATTCATTTTTTAAAACCAGAAGATGCTGAAATATTTAGAGAAATTAGGGATAATTTAAAAGAATTTATCAATGAAGTAAAAAGTTTAAAAATAGACAAGAAAAAGATTGATGAATTAAGTGATAGAGAAGCTTTGATTTTTAATTTTATAAAAACTAGTCAAGATAACGATAATATATCTATTAAGAAATTTAAAAGTGATGCTGAAGTCTTGTCTAAAGATTTAAAAGATTTTTTTATATCAAATAAAAAATCATTAGATATTGTAAAAGGCTTTAATGAACCAACCAATGTAATTTTAATTCACTTGAATTCATTAAGCTATCAATCATTTTTTAAAATTCATGGAAATTTTTTAATGTTTAATAAAGCAAAAATATTATTAATCGGAGATGATATTTCTGCTAATATAAATTTCTTTAAAAAATATGAATTTAAACCATTGTATAAAAATCTTACTAAGAATACTATTTGGTCTAAAAATGTTTAAATATAACCTAATTTTTCAGCTGCCATTACTTCTGGTGCTGTAACATATCTGCCAACCATTTCAGATACACATTTTAAAAAATGCTTTGCTATATCTTCTTTAATTTGTTTCCCAAGGCCCATTCTATGTGCTTCGTAAAAAGCAGACATATCTATGGAATAATCAAGAATTATTCCATCAATCATAATTTGTTTTTCAAAGCTGCCATTTGGATGATGAATATATCCAACTTTAAAGCTTTTCTTTCCTTCTGGTATGTTCTGATTAACCAGAAGATTTAAATTTCTAATTGGCTCTTCTTTTTCCATGTATTATTATAATAATGTGTATAAATTTATTTTAATATTTTATATAATTTTACATCTTCAGAATAATAAGACTTGACTCTTTCAATGATATCTTCTGATAGTTTTGGCTTTTCAAACTTTCCTTCATTGACTTTTTCCATTGGCCAATTTAATTCTGCATCTTTGCATAATTTTTCTAAGTCATCAGGAAACAAATAAAGTTTAGTAATTGGTTTTATCAAATAAGATTGCGTAAGAAAATGAGTGTTTTTTCTTAAATTTATACTTGTTTTTTCCAATACAACATTTTCATCGTTCTCAAGTGCTTTAATTGCTTTTTCAGGAGCTATTTCAAGATAAGCTACTGTAGAAGCAAATCTAACTATTGGATCACGAACAGGCAATAAAACAACTGTATCTGGATCTTTTGAATAAGGACAAATGTTTTGCCAAAAAGCTATTGAATCTAATTTTTCATTTTTTAACATTTTTTGAAAAGATTCTGGCAAACTATCTTTAAAATTTTGTGAAAACCTTGACCAAATTCTTTCGTGATCATCTAAAGCTTTTTTTAATTCTTCAGGATAATACTGTTTTACAATAGCACACGCCAAAGTGGATGAACCAACTTTGGCGTTAAATGCAATATGACATTTAGGTAATTTAAAATATCTCATAAAATATATTAGTTAATTTATGAGATATTTTTAAAATTATACTGCTGGAGCAGGAGTTGTTGCTTCTGGAACAGGGGTTGTTGCTTCTGGAACAGGAGTTGTTGCTTCTGGAACAGGAGTTGTTGCTTCTGGAACAGGAGTTGTTGCTTCTGGAACAGGAGTTGTTGCTTCTGGAACAGGAGTTGTTGCTTCTGGAACAGGAGTTGTAGTTGGAATTGTACCAATTACTTCAATTTCTGCTTTAGGATTACCTTCTTTGTATTTATCAATACATAATTGTAAACCGCCAGCATCTTCAATTATTGAATTACTCCAAATACTCATAACAATGTCATCTTTATTAGTAACTACTACTCTTGTTTCTTCAATTTTAACTTTAATCTTCATTTTGGACTCCTTTTAACATGATGTTTGCCATCTATTTCTGTTATTTCACAACCAAATTTTTTGTACCATTTTAATAATTTTTCTTGGTTCATTCCCAAAAAAAACTTATCTTTTTTTGTAACAGAAGGCCCAACTAATGTTGGATAAGCTATTCCTAACATTGTAATTTTATTTTTATCTGCTAAATTACATAAAAACTTGCAAGTTTTATTTGCCTCAAAAGGATTGAATGAAATTATTTTTATTAATTTAAAAGTACTTTCATTAATCATTTTGCATCTTAGAAGAGTTTCCCCATGTTTCAAATGATGTCCACATGGGGATGTATTTTTATTTAACTCTTCCCAAAAAGAATTATCAATAGGTGTAATAATATTCACCTATAATGAAATTAATTATCATAGTCGCCATCAACAAACTTACCATTTGCATCTTTGATAACTAAGAAATCAACATCTCTTTTCTTGTTTCCTGAAATGGTAAAGCTAGTTACAAGACCATCACCATTTCTATTTTTATAAAGACCCCAAGCTTTGCCAGCAGTAACAATAGTTAATTTTTCTGGAACATCCCAAACATATTCAGGAAGTTCAACATTGGCTTCTCCATTATTACCTTCTTCAATATAAACAGTTCCACTATAAACAACATGTGGATCTAAAATAGAAACATATTGTGTTCTATTGTTTAATGGCCCTTTGTTAGGCTCTCCTGCACCATTGCCAACACCTGTAACACTTGAAGCACCCATAATATTCTCCTTTTTATAATTGTTAAAATAAACAATTCTTATACTATCTATTAATTTTAAAAAATATCTTACAAATAAATATACTCATGTAGATGAGTATATTTATTAAGATACTAAAGTGCAGCTATTGCTGTTTTAAAAGCAGCAAAATCAGCACAGCTAGAAACTAAAGTCTTTAAATCAGATATTTTAATCCAAATATTATTGTTATTAAAATCTTTAATATCTCCGCCATCTGGTAATGTCATAATGCCATTATCATGAAATCTCCAGTTGTTATTATCAACATCAATGTTTACTTGATGTTCATCGCTAGCACTATCTCCACCATCAAGATTATCATCAAGGCTGTGATTGCCTACAGTAATACTTACAGCAGGACCATAATTTTCTTCCATGTCTCTTTGACCACCCCACCATAATCCTAAATATTCTGTATTACTTGAAGCCCAAATTACTGATTCTTGATCAAGAGATTCCTGATCTGATGCCCATAGTGTTCCAACTAAAAGATCACCAGTAAAGGCAGTAAGGTCTACTATGTTTGATAAATTCCTTACATTTTCTGGTTTAATATTATTTTGAATTCTTGGAAAAGAATTCTCCACTGCTCCACTACCTGTACCTTCTGTTGATGTTGCTCCCATAATTATTTTCCTTTCTATAAAAAAAATATTACAGGGTTTTATAAACCCTGTAATATTAAGTTGCATTACATTAAATTACATTAAGACCATACTTAACAACTTGATACATGAATACTCTTTCATCATTATCGCCTGTATGAAGATTGAAGCCACCGAATCCACTATCCCAACCTTCATCAGCATTGTTGCCGTTGGCATCAAGCTTTTCGATATGTGGTGGATAGTTATTACGACCATCACTATTAGTAAAGTCAGATTGCATAGCAAAAACGCCATACTTTTCTGGACCTTCTGGAAATTCTGGTAGCCTCACAATAACTTGCCAATTGCCAGAACCTGTAGTATCTGGCTCTGTGGTACATTCTCCACATGCTACCACAACACAACCAGCACCTATTGGAGCAAAATAATCACGACCATTGTGTGGCCCTTTGGTAAAAGCTGCACCAACGCCTGTACCAGTAACACTTGAAGCACCCATAATAAGTTCCTTTCTAAAAAACTTAATTTTTAATTACAATCCTATTCCTTTATAAACTACCATATAGTTTACAACATCACTTCCACTTGCATATACAGTAAATTTCCAATTTGCATCAACTGCGGAAGCAGAAGTAGCAGCAGGACTAGAAGCATCAGTATTAGTTACTAATACAATCCATTCTGTATTATCATCACTTAATTGTGGTAATTGAACAACTTTTGAACCGCCTGAACATGTTACAGAATTAGCTGCACCAATATAAGGCCCAATTAAGTGTGAAACTCCAAGAGTTTGACGACCACTAGCACCTTTGTTTGATGATTCAGCAGATCCTACACCTTTACCGCTAACACTAGAAGCACCCATAATAAGTTCCTTTCTAAAAAACTTAATTTTTAATTTAATTAAAGTCTAATTTATATATTTTTAATTTAAATTAATTATTTATTTTTTGGTTAGAATTCCTACCAAAAAAGTAAATAATATATGATTCAAAAATGGCAATACTTTGAAAGTAATTTAACTTTAAGTGAAAGAGAATCACAAATTATAACAGGTACATTGCTTGGAACATCTTCTATTGTATTTCCTGATAAATCTAAGAATCCACATCTTTTAATGAGATCTCCTAAGAAAGATCCAATTTGGATTAGATGTAAAGCTTTTGAATTAAAAAAACTATCTAGACCTAAATCTTTTATAGAAGATAAATATTATTATAGGTGGAATTCATCATCGACAGAATTATTAAAAAATCATTATAATATTTTTTATAAAAAAGGAACCAAACAAATATCTTTTAAATTATTAGAATCATTAAAACCATTATCTATAGCTTGTTGGTTTTTAGATAAAGGATTTATCAATGAATATGAATGTGGATTAAAATTAAATACATCTAATAAATCACTTGAAAATATATTAAATTTTTTTAAATTATTAGACATTCCTTTATTTAAAAAACAAAACTATTACATTTTTAAAGAAAAGAAAAATGTAAATTCTTTTTTTAATATAATAAAAAATCATATACCAATTGAAATAAAAAAGAATATATTAATACATTTGGAATTTTAAGACATTATCATATAAATCTTTTAAAGTTATGCCTGTATTTAAATTATTATAAATAGTATCGTCAACTTTAATTTTAAATTTAATCTCAATATCAAAAATAAGTTGCATCATATCCAAGGAATCAACTTTTAAATCAAAGATTTTTGTAATTTCGTTTATTTCATCTACAGAACATGAATCTGCTAAAGATTCACAGATAACTTCTTTGAATGTTTCAAAATTTAGTTCCATGATATTCTCCGAATATGTATCATAACTTTAATTATATTATTAATAATCATATTATGTGTCAAGTAAAAATTATTTATTGTTAAACTTTATAATTTTTTTTTATATATTTCTTTTTAAAGCGGTTCCTCACAATCTAAGAGTTGATTTTCTAATTCTTGAATTTCTTCATTTAATGTTTGAATCATATTAAGAAGTTGGTTTATATCGCCTTCTAACTCATCATCTTTATCTTCGGCCTCACTTCTTTTTTCTCGCAGAGGTTTTAAGATAGAATTATAATATTCAAGTTCATCAAGCGTATATTGCGTAGTTTCTTTTTTTGTATTTTTTAAGTTATCAGCAAGGCTACGCACAGAAGCTATTCCATCGTTACCAATTCCATAGGCTGTATAATCAGGATTATTCATAATGTCACCAATAGCTCTAAATCGCTCTTCGTTGTCTTCCTTATATTGCGATATTCTTAGCAGATCATATGGGTCTAGAATTTCGTTAGAATATATTTTTTGCAATTCTATATTGTTAAATTTTATGGAATTGTTTGCGAATTCATATTGTCTTACAAGGTCTATAATATTGGACACAATACCATATAATCTATCAATTTCATCTTGTATTTGTTCATTATATTCATTATTAGAATCACTATTAGGATCATCTTCTATTAATTGGTTTATTTTATCATTTAATTCGTCATATTCTTTTTGAGTGTCATTTAAATATTTTTGAGGTTCTTCTCGTTCTTTTGTTTTATCAGCAATACTTGTTTCCTTATTTAGTACTTGGATTTCTTTTTCTCTTATGTTTTCTCTTATTGTATCACAATTTGGTCGTTGTGTTGTTGTACTTGTTGTTGTACTTGTTGTTGTACTTGTTGTTGTACTTGTTGTTGTACTTGTTGTTGTACTTGTTGTTGTACTTGTTGTTGTACTTGTTGTAGTCGTTGTAGTCGTTGTAGTTGGTGCTTCTGTTGTTGTAGGTGCTTCTGTTGTAGAACCATCACCGTCAAAAGAAAATATTGTTCTTGTTCTTGTTCTTGCTATTGTTCTTGCTCTTGTTGTGGTAGGTGCTTCTGTTGTGGTAGGTGCTTCTGTTGTTGTAGGTGTACTTTTTGTATGGCCATTACCGTCAAAAGAAAACATTGGTTTTGTTTTTATTTTATTTAAAGTAGAATTATTTAAATTTTTTATTGTTCTTTTAGATTGATTAATTCTGTCAAGTTCTACATAAGTATTTGTTAATTTATTTATACTAACTTTTGTTTTTTTTAATTTTTCTATTAGCTCTAATGTATTTTCTGTATTTTCTAGAAGATTATTCTCTGTTTTTTTGAATTTACTTTGCAATGATGTAATTTTATTAGAAAATAAATTGTTTTTATCAATTGCAATATTTTTTTTATCTTTAACTAATTTTAAGTTTTGTTCAGTTGGATTATCAATATAATCATTAATAGTTTTTATTAATTCATCTGCTGAAACATTATTTCTTCTAAATGAATTTTTGCTATTATCAAATGATTGCTTGGTTTTTTTAAAACTTAAAGTACTTTTTTTTATATTATTTAAAAGTTTATTAGATTTTTCTATAGATTCTGTTGTATTTGATTTTATCAAATTAACAAATTGTCTTGCTTCTTTAATTTTAGATTTTATTTTTTTCATATATTATATATACTTTTATTTATTTTTTCAAAGAAGTTTATGAACTAAACATAAGCTTGGATGATGTTTTAAATAATTCTGAAATAATTACACTTTTTAATAGCAAATAATATTAAATAAAAAAACCCACTTAGTTTAACACTAAGTGGGGATTTTTTATTATTCTAAAGTTTTATGTTAGCTTAAGAATATAGTGTAAAAATCAAATAATAAAATTTGCAATGGAAAGGCGAGCATAAAACTTCGAACCTTCACGCAATAGTTTCTTACCATAACGGGTAAGAATACCACGCCTTGGGCAGAAGCTTTCAGGATCAAGAACAGTAGGAGTCTGGGTGAGTGGAACATATGGGCAATAGAAATATCCACTGTCCATGTAACTGTCGCCCTTATAACCCATTAAGATCTGATTAGATTGGAATAATGGATCTTTGTATATTCTCCAACGATTGTTGATAGTACCAACATACTGTACACCTAAAGAAGAGGTGAAAGTTTCACTTGGTGCAGGTGCGAAACCAGCAGTTGCGGTTTCAAAGATTGAAGCAACTTCAGGGGAAGTTACTAACCAATTTGCACCACCACGCAAAGTTTTGCGATGGATAACATTGGAAACCTCAACTACTTTAACATAGAGGGATTCGTATTTTTCTTTAACCGTATCACCTAAAGCAGTGCTGTAATCCCAAGCTGCTACAGTTCCAGCATTCAAGCGAAGATCTTGAAGAATTTCACGATCAATTTCAAGATTGATTTCTTGAGCAAGAACAGCAGTCAATTCAGCTTCAGCGTCAAGATTGTGTTGGCTACGAAGATCTTGTTGAGCTTCATAAGACCATACTGCCTTCAATTTACGAGTTTTTGCAACGATTTCTTCACTTTCAATTACAAGATTGATTTCGGGAAGATCTTGATTGCATTCCATGTTATACTGGTAATTGATAACAACACTAGAAGCACCCAATGCGTTATTCGTAGTTAATGAAATTAAGCCAGTAGTATTATCAACGCTACCGCTAACAACCTTATCAGTAGGAGTACCAATATCAGTTGCACTAAAGCTATTAGAAGCACTAAAGTTGAAAGTCTGGATAGCAACACCGCCATCATAAACGGTTCCAGTGAAGGTTCCAGCTAAGATTGGAGTATGTTCAGCTACGAAAGTTAAACTAGTAGTTGCACCAGCATCGCTGTGAGATTCGTTTTGAACGAATTGGCTACTATAGTAAACATCAAGATTTGAAGTACCATCAGCTAATTGTTGCAAGCTATTTGCATCATCGCCTGGAAATCCACCATTATTAGATGCACCACGAATTGCACCTTTATTGGATGAATAACGAAAACGGAGATAATACACAAGACCAGTAGGCCCTAAAAGAGGTTGTACTGAAACAATCTTGTTAGCAATTAGTTGAGGATAAATCCTGCGTACTAAAGGAATACTGATTCGTTTGAACTGAGCAACATCTGAAGTGTCAGTTGAAATTTCGTTAATAAGTCTTTGATTTTCTAAGAGAACTGCTGTAGAAGAGCGAGTGTTAGGATCGGTAATGCCATCAAGGATGCCAGTAGTACCCCAACGAGAAACAAGCTCTTTACTCTCAGTTAAAAATTTTGCATTTGCGTTCATTGTAAAAAAACCTTTCGTTTAAAATTTAGTTGCTTTTCTTCACACCAGAAAGAACTAATAATTCGTTGTTTACACCGTTCCCAGAGTTATATTCCGCAATAACCTGAACATTATCGGTGTTGATATGTCCTCTCCCCGATGCATTCTTTACTTTTTCAACTCTTTCATTCTGCTCAGATATAATCTGGGCTTTTTTAACTTTAGAATTTTTAGATTCTAATGTATAATTATTTCTAGATTCATTTACCATACTATTAAACTTTTTAACGGTTTCATTAAGTTTGGTATTTTCAGTAGAAAGTCTAATGCTGCGAGCTTCTAGGATTCTAAGTTGACCACGAAGTTCTTCAACATTTTTATTGGATTCATTAATTTTATTAGTTGTAACAAAAGATATATCTTCATTTTTGATATAATCAGAAGTAAGATCAACGATTTTGTTAAGAACAACTTTATGTTCAACTAAAGATGGATCGCTAAGAATATCAGTTTTTGCTTGTTCATAAATTTCAGAACCTTTTTGTTGAAGGAATTGATCTACCTTTTCAACAATATATTCTTTCATTTCTGCCAATTTAGAATCGTATTCTTCATACAAAGAAGTTTCGATGTCTTTATTTTTGCTGCGTTCATTAAGAAGCATTTGATATGCTTCTTCGTAACCTTCATCAAGAGAGTTATCGAATTCATCTTTTTGAGACTCTAAGCGATTGCGAAGGTCAGTGATAATTTCATAAGCTTCTTGATAACCCTTATAAGCAGTTTTTTCTGCTTTTTCTAAATCGGTAGTAAGCTGTTGATAAGCTTCCTCTAAATTAGAATTATATTCTTTTTCTATTTCTTCCTTAGCTGAGGATAGCATTTCCTTAACAGCCGAGGCAACTTCAACTAATTGATCCTGTGGGATCAAGTTTTTCAATGATTCAGTAATTTTGTCCATTATCCTAACCTCTCTCTTTTAAGCTGGAAGTATGTGATTTAATAATTCCGCCAATGCAAGCAATTAAAGCGTTTTTATTTACTTTATTATTTATGCTTGTATCATTATTTTTTTGAGAAATAATAGAATTATTTTCAGGAAAGTTTTGAAAGCCTTCCTTTGTTGCAACGATTTTTTCTTGAAAAGCACCATTTGTACTTGGATCTGCAACAATATCAAAAGTGATAAGTTTATAGCCTTCGCTAATAACTAAAACACCACTTTCGTTATTTTTTCCATTTCCAACGCCACGGCTGCTGATGCCTACTCTTACACCATCGTTGATAAGTGCTCTAAGAGTTCTACCATAGGGTGTATTAAGGATTTCTCCTTCACCCATTAAAGCATTGCCTTCCCACCATAATTTAGTAATTAAGTGAGATGCATGTTCAAAGTGAATAATAGAATCGGTTGGATGATCTAACTCTCCAACTAATCCTCTAGCTTTTATAATTTCATTTAAAGAATCTACATTGTTCTTTAAAACAGTTTCAGGGTATAACCTGCCATTTTTATTAGCTTCGTTACAAGCTTGGAATTTGCCACGAAATTTTACAACTCCGTTACTTCCCTCATTAAGCGTGAGGTTAACTCCATTATTAAGGCAAGAATCTATTAATAACATACTCATATTACCTCCTTAATAATTGGTTATTTGTCACTATTGTGTAGGTGCATAAAGCTTTGATCCAAAGTCATTCCATTTTTTGGAATATAAGGATTGCTTAGGTTTGGCCAAGTATCACTTCCTTGATTAGTAGCTAAACCATCACCTTCTGTAGTGTTTGGATCTTTATCATTTACTTGAGGAATAACATCCTTAAGAACATAAGGATTATTCAAGGCTGGGAAAATATCTTTACCAGCAGAAGTATATGCAGATTTTGCAGAGTTATCTATGCCAATTTTATTACCATCAGAAGTTACAACACCTTTATAATCACCGTTATATTTGCTTGGGAAAGCTTCAATTTTAGCTTTCTTAGCAAGAATAGGATGATCGCCATTTAAAGAATTGTGTGGTTTGTCATAATTACCAATAGTATTGCTTGACATTGCAATATTTGAAGCTTCTGTTAAAGACTTAATTAAATTATTACCAGCTTCTAAAACATTATAATTTAATTCACTATCACCAGAAATAACAAGCTTAAGATCTTCAAGACCTTCGGAAATTTTTGCTTTTGCTAACTTATTTCCATTGTTTCTTGAAATAACATTATATACTTCATCGAGTATTTTATATGCATCTACAAAAGATTGAAATTCACGATTGTATTGATCATCAAGACCTGGTAATACTTTTTCGCAAGTTTTACGATAAGCATTATAATCTTCTGTATATTCTTGGCCATTAATCTTGAATACTTTATTAACACTGTCTGCGTAAGCATTATGTGCAGTTCTTAAAATGCCTTCTGCCATAAAGTTACAAGTTTGATCATCATAATTATTACTATCAGATGCTTCTAATGATTCTTTTATCATGTTAGCTAGTTCATTTTGGTTTAAGAAAACTAAACTTGGCCAAGCACCAACAATATTTTCAAGAGTAGTTTCTACTTCTTTAACATCTGAAACAGCGTTTGCTCTACGCAAATCATTAATAGCTCTTAAAAAATTATTTTCTTTAACAAGTTTTTTAGCATTAGATCTTTGATAAGTAACCTCAGAGCTTGGAGTTTTCCAATTAAATGAAAGTATTTTTCCTTCATTTCTTAATTTCAAACGAGGTAGTTTTACAGAAACAACATTGTTACTATTATCGTGGGATAAAGAAACATTATTAAATAAAGGATTTCCTTTTTTGAAATTTAAGAATTCTTGTATGTTTTCAGACATTGCTTTGAATTCTTCAATTTTAGATTTTCTGAAAAGCATTTTTACACTATCAAATTCAGAAGGTTTGTTATAGCTAGATTCATTAATTTTATTGGCTTTTTTATTCTTACCAAGTCCTTCTTTGAATACTTTTTTGTTAATTGGCATGTGTATATAGTTTTCAAACATTTCACTAGCAAGGTTTTTTTTATCTTCTAGAATTGCTTCAACCATATTGGTAATAAACTTTTTATTAGCAACTCTTTCAGATTCTTCATTAACGACTAATTCCTTAATATTATCTAACAAAAGATTGTTATTATCTAAGTTATAAGTTGCGTGAATGTAAGTATCTTGTGGAGTAACAAAAGTTACTTCCGTTTCGTTAAGACAATGAACCTTTAAAGATTCAAGCCTTAGCCTTTTAGCTAAAATATCGCAAGATTCATTAATTTCTTTCATAGCGACATTAATAGATTTTTTTTCAATTTCATTAATAACATTGATATCAATAAGTTTTCTCTTCATCTTTATGCTCCCTAATTAGGTTTCAACAAAATATTTATTGAATCACTTCTCAATTTTTATTTTTTTATAGATTGTGTTACAATCTTTTGTTCTCATGAGAAACAAATTTAGCTTTTTACTAAAACTAAAAATAAAATAAAATTTATGAACTTTTTTATATGTTCACATATTACATAGTTATGTATGCATAAGTTTTGAAAATTAAAGGAAAAAGATGTATTCTTTTAAAAAATTTATAAAAATCAAAGAAGCGTATCAAGTAGATATTGAATATGATTATGTAACTGAATTGGATGATATAATTAATGCTGCTAAGATATTTATCATTAAAAACCCTAAAAAAATGAAAGAATTTCTTGAAAAGGAAAGTAAGAATGATGAGGAATTAAAGAATTTATATCAATTTAAATTTTTAGATAAAAGTAACCAACTTAATAATATTAAAAAACCTAATACTCCACTTGGGTATTTTGCTGGATATGATTTTTTGCAAAAAATTGATTCTCCAATATGATAAAAGTTATCAATACTGTATATTGTGTTTAATAAATAAAATTAATTATTAAAAATTTTCTTCTGAATGATCAATATCTTCATGATCTTGCTCAGAAGCATAGTCTTCAATATTCATATCGTATTTTTCTAAATCTTCTTTGCTTGGTTCCGCTAAAAGCGAACCAGATTGTTTTGAACTTGTAGGAGGAGTAGTACCGCCTAATTCTCCACCTGTATCAGGACTTGGAGAAGTTTCGCCACTTTCTGGTGGCTGTAATAATGTATTTGGGCCTTCAGGGGTTGCTCCAATTTCAGGATTTTCCTTAGAATCTGTTCCTTCGGCAGGAATACCTACACCAAGAAGCTGAGGATTTTGAGTAATAATTTGCATCTTAGCATCTTCAAGTTTTTGAAGTTTCATTCTTGCTACAATTTCTTCAGTCTCATCAGGAGTATACTTCATCCACTTGTTTAGAATGTCATAATCAGAAAGCATAAGAGAACTCTTTAGAGATGTGGCATTTGTAATTCTAGCTGCCATAACATCTGCTCTGCTAAGTTCTCTCCAATCTGATGGAGGAGTCATTTTTATAGTTAAATCTAAATATGATTCTTTGGGATAACCTTTTAACCTTAAATGTCTATCAGCAATTTCCCATAACCCATCTTCGAAGCAAGATTGAAATCTTTCAATTAATCTTGCAAATCTAACATCTTGAGCACTTAATGAAATTTTTGTAATATTTACATCTTCAACATTAAAATAATTTTTAGGAAAATTAAGTGCTGTGAATAATTTATTTCTAAAGTACAAGCAATCATCTACCTCACCTAAGTTTTGAGCACCAGGTAATGTTTCAATTTTAGTATTGCTATTTGGTCTTATTGGTAGCCAATAATCTTCGTCTTGCGAAGGAGCATGCCATTTTTCATCTACACTATTTGCACCAGATGAGTAACGCATTTGCGTTTTTCTTTTTCTAAATTGATCTTTCATTCTTTCGATAAATGATTCTGCTTTAAATGGAGGCAAAGTACCAACATCTATGTAAAAAACCCTGCGTTCTGGTGCTCTACTTAGTCTGTAAACAAGCATTGCATCTTCACATAGTCTTACTTGTTGTGCAGGTCCTCTGGCAGCTTCAACAACTGAAACACCATAAGGATAAAAGCTTTTCCTATCTTCTCCAATTCTGATGTGAATTATTTGTTCTGGTGCAAATCTTATTGCTGTAGAATTTATCATTTGCGTATCAGTAGTAGCTACTATTGGAGAAGAAATTAAAGATGTGTAATCTGGCCCTTCTTTGCTTTGTTGAAACTCAACTATTTTACCTTTTGTAGTTTCTATTCGATACATAGAATCAACTGGCAACCTTGCAATTTTATAAATTCCCTCTGTAGGATTTTCTTGATTAATTACAATTTCCCAAAACAAATCTCCATAAACTAAAAGATTTTTAAAATCTCCCCAAACTGTACGATTTAAATTAAGCATGCTTCTGTGATAAAGCAAAAATTTTAATTCTGATTTAATATCTTCATTTTCACAAGAAATTGTAAAAATATTACCATCTGTATCTCTTTGGCAATTATGAACAATAATTGAATCTGTTGCGAAGTTATGATGGTTTTCAACTGTCATATCATATACTTCCTGTACAGATCCTTTTTCTACAGCCATTACAACTCTTCTGTCTTTATAAGTTTTTAAATACTTCATTTCTTTTACAGAAAATCCATTTTTGCTAAGTCTATATTTTGTAGTTCTCCAATCAACTTTAGTTAAGGTTGCAACATCTTTGCATTTTAATCCAAGGCTTATAAGTTTCGTTGTTTCGTTTATTTTTTCATATTTATTTAAATCTTTTTCAGCTTTAAATTCTTCAATAAATTGTCTTTCGTGAATCCATCCCTTTTGGTGGGTGTATATTCTTGGAAATTGATTTATTTTTGATTTTGTTAAATCTTGATTTGCTTTTAATCTATAAAATGGCATTAATTGATCATGAAATTTTAAGTCGCCAGCTTGTTTCCAAGTTCCATTTTTCATTAAAATACGATGATCAGCAGTACATTCAATGTGTTCACCATTATCAAAATATACCTTTACTGTTTCTGCTGTTTTTGTAATTCTTACATCGTAAGCCCAACTTAAGGCATAATCTTCTTTTTCAAAATCATAACAATAAACTAAAAATTTCTGATTTTTCTTTATTTCATATAATTCTTTTATAGTTTTTTGACCAAAAGGCGTTGATATTTTTGTATCGCCAGCCAAGCAAGCTTCATCTGTATAAACATTTATTACAGATTCAATTTCTGGCATAGATCTTAATCTATCATATTCCTTATATCTACTCATTCTATTTGAAATCGTAGAAAGATCTATAAAATCATTGCTTTCTCTTAGTCTTACCAACCTTTGATCTTGATTTCCATAAAATCCACCGTCTGGTGAAATAGAAGGAACTGAATCTGGATTTTGAATACCAGCACCAACAATATCTCTCGTAGAAATCTTTTTAGAGATTGGATCATCTGAGAAAGCGTAAGTAAAAGTCTTGTAAAAATTAGCCCAAATTGGTGAAGGCATATAATTCCTTTGAATCTTTATATTATTATTATTATAATAGTTATAAATGTTAAGTTTAAAATTATTACAAAAGAAAGCTATTTTACTTGCAAGCCATTATGGTTGTGAGGTCTTTAATTTATATAACAATTTAATTAATATCAATAGAATCAACGGATTTTTGAGGAAAAGTCCTAAAAGAATTAGTGATTACGATGATCCAGCATGTTCTTATTTATTTTCAAATAAACATTTATATCCAAAAAAAGACAAGATATATTTAGATGTTTTGTTATTTAATTACCAAATAAGCTGTAAAGAATTATTTAAAAATCAGAGTTTAGAATTTTTATTCTATTTAGGAAATGGAATTTCTACAGTAGAAAAAATTGTACAAACTACTGGATTGGAAAAAGAAGCTGCAAGAAGATATTATTGTTTTAGATTAAGAAGGCTTTGCGAAATGATAGAAAAGCTTCCAAATTGTTATGTTTTCATCGAAGGAATTTCTAAACTTGAAAATTTAAGTATTTATCTTAACGAAAAGTATAAAATTATACCTGATGTTAAATTAAATTATTCTATAAAAATTGAAAGTCAAGGAATTCCTGAAAATTGCTTTGAAAGATATTATGCTTTTATACAGCACTGCGATGAGAAAAAATTTCTTAAAATAATTTAATCGATCAGAATTGTTATTGGGTTGTTTTCTTGAGAATTAGTAGGATTTTTAATTTTTTTAATGTTTTTTTCTTGTTCTTTAATCATATTATCAAGATTATTTACAATTGTTTTTAATTGATAATCATTAAGTTGCACAGCTAAATTATTGGAAATATTATTTTGTTCTCTTTTATCTCTTTTTTTTTCAACTTTTTCAACAATAGAAAGTGCAGACCTAAGAATTGGTTTAATATTTTCAAAAACAAAGTCATTAGGTGTATTCTGCAAAGCCAATAATAAATGTTTTTTTAAAATACTAGTATTATGTTTCATGTTATTTCCTTATAAAGTCAAATATTTGAAATTTATTATCAAAAATAGAAAAAGCATTTTTGTCGTCAGATACAACTTCATTTTTCCTGCATTTTACCTGAATATTATTTTTAAAAGGCCTAATACTTAATTTTTCATTTTCTAAAAACGCACATTTTAAAAACAACATATTTTTCTTAACTTCATCTATGTTTTTTATATGTTCAAAACTTACAAATAAATTAATTAAAGATTTATCTTTATTTCTATTTTCAAAAAATTCATTAAATTCTTTGTTTTTACAATTTAAAATATTTATTTTTTTATTTTCAAAATTAATATTCAATTCAAATTCTTCTTTTTTATTTGTAATTTTAAATTTATTTATAGGTAAAAAACAATCATAATCTTTAGATGTTATTTCAAAATAATCATCTTTATTAGTTGATATTAGCATCTCAGAAATTAATAATTTTGCATAATTAGCATTTTTAAATGTTTGATTGCTTAATTCATCTGCATAGCTTTCAAAAAAATCATTTATGCAATTGTCATCAGCGTATATTTTTAAAAAATCTGGTATTGCATTTTCTTTATAATAATTTCTACATTCTACTAAAAATTCATTTTTATTTTTATTAATATTTCTATTAAATAATGAAATTTCTTTCAAACTTAATTTGTCTAGATTGTAATCAATAAAATTTTTATCAATTAAACAATTTTTAATCCATTCCGATGAAAACATATTATTTCTTAATGCTTTTTTATATTCATTAAGTTTTATTTTTATACTTAGCTTAGTTTCTTTTTTAAGTAAGCTTTCTTTAAAAGATATTACCATCCAAACTCCTTAAGCATGTCATTGTTTTTTCTGTACTTTTCTATTAATAAAGTCTTTGCTTCTTCGTTTAATTTACTGCCTTCAAACTTATCTTCTTTATAATTATTGCCATAATCTGATATATTTAATCTTAACTCTCTTTTAAGTTCTTCTAATGTTTGATTTTTAATCACAGCTAAATTATTTGGATCTGTAGAATTATTATCTCCAACATTAAATGAAGCTATATCTCTAAAAATTTGTTCTCTTGCGTATAAAGCTATAGATAAAGACATTATAGCATCATCATGCTTTCCTTTTTGTGCTTGGGCTTTTTTACTTACTGTATTATATTCAAATGTTTTAATCTCTTTGGAAAATCTTGTGGAATTAATTTTAATTTGACTATTATAAATTTTTTGTTGTAAGTTTTGTAAAATTACTGTTCGATTTTTAATCGTAATTTTAATACCAGGCTTTATATTGTTTTTAGTTTGATTGTCATAGTACAAATTTTCATAATAATAATCATGTTGTAGAGCATTTAATATTGCACCTCCTGTGGACATATCTTCAATTACCAACAAAGCATTATTGTAAAAAGAGCCTATTTCTTTACAGACTTGAGAAAATTCATGGGTTGGAATATTATTACTATAAAATTCAGCTACTTGCTCTAAGGTATTTTGATTTATTATTTGTATACATGAATTATCTCCGTGATCTCCAATTCCTTCGGCTGAATCTACACCAGCTATATATTCTTGTCCATTTTGCGGTTCTTTCCATATCCATAAAGAACCTTTAGAATCTTCTTCTTCTAATTCATCGTTCCGATTTGCAAATTGAGGAAATAATTTTTTTAATGGTGGTGATTCTCTAGTGTATTTATCTATCTCAGTCAACTTATTAGAAGCAATATAAGTTTCTCCAGAACCTAAAAACACCCTTAGCACTTCTTGTAAAAACCCTCTTTCTCCAAGTTGAGATTTTTGTTCTTTTACCCATTGTGGATTTAGTTTATCATTATAATCAGGATGTTCCCAATAATCTAAATCAATAACATTAAACATGTTTTTCTTTTCATTTGCAGCATTATAAGTTTCTTCGTACCAGTTACCAACACCGTTTACAGTAGAAATTATAACACAGCTTCCACCTGTACTTAAAACAGGCCACATAGCTTTCCAATGAGTTTCCATATCTGGGATAAATGCAGCTTCATCAATTATTAATAATGTTGTTGCTTTACCACGGGCAGCTTCAGGCGAATAAAACATTAAATTGCCACCAGTTTCAGAAAATTGCTTTAAATGATCATTCCATTTTCCTTCTTTTTTTGGCTTCAACCATTCTGGTAAATTTTCTGCTGCTCTGTCTACCATCATACCAATAACAGTTGCTTCACGATCAGTTTTTGATAAAAGCATGACTTGTTGATCTAACCTAAACATACATCGCCACATTCCCCAAAGCAAAGTAGTGGTCGTTAATCCTCCTTGACGGAATTTACTAATAATATTAAATCTTTTTCTCTCGTAATCTTTAATACATTTTACTTGATAAGTAAACATAATAAATGGTATCAAGCCTTTTGTTGGATGTAGTATTTTTACATATTTATGACAAAAATAAGAGAAACTTTTAGTGCATTTTACAATTTCTTCTTGTTGTTTTCTTACATCATAAGTATTTAATTCAGCTACGGTTTCATTTGGATTAATTTCAAATTGATAGTTATCAAAATGATAGAAGCTTTGATTGTATTTACTGTAATAAAAATTTTTATAATTTGCCATTGGTTTCTCTTGTTTTATATACTATGTTTATTTATAATATTATTGTTATTATTTAATAAAAAGGAGATAATATGAATTTAGAAACATTAATTCAAAATTTAAAAGAAGATTTAAAAAACGAAAGAAAGCATATGCTTTTTTATTTAACAAACGCAAGTACTGTAATAGGACTTTGTAGATTTGAAATAAAAGAGTTTTTATTAGAAGAAGCTGCTAGTGAGATGAAACATGTTGAACAATTTCAAAATTTAATTTTAGGATTAAATGGTGAAATTAATGATTGTGAGCATAATCACTTTGATGTATTTAAAGATGCTGGTGAAATATTAACATATGCTTACAAGATGGAAACTGAAGTAGTTTATAACTACACAAGAAGAATTAAAGAAGCACAAGAATTAAATGACTCTAATGGATTATGGATTGAAATATTCTTAGAAAGTCAAATTGCTAAGAGCAGAGAAGATATAGATAACATTAAACAGGTATTGGCAGGTATTAAACAATAGTAAAAATACTTATTAATAATTTTTATATTATTAATAAATATTACATGCCAATATCAACACCCAAAAAATTAGTATTTGTTCATGTGCCAAAAACTGGTGGCCAAACAATTTTGAAGTATTTAAAATTTGAAAGAAAAATCAGAGCTTTTTACGGTAGAACAAAACATGTTTTTGAAAATACTAAATACGGTAAAAAAACAATTTCTGGTATTGAATATAGCCATTATACTTTAAGCCTTTTTAAAAAATATTTAAATTACAAAGAATTTAAATATTCTTTTTCTTTTGTAAGAAATCCATTTGAAAGATTAGTTTCAGAGTTTCATTGGAGAATAAGAGCAAGAATCTCGTGTTGGCCTCTCCAAGATATAGAGCTTAAACCAAGTAACTTTGAAATGTTTGTACATAAATTATCAGAATATAAACTTAGTTATTCTGAAAAAGATCTTATCTTGGAATCTCATTATTACCCACAGACTAAATTTGTTTATTTAGATTCATATTTTGAAAATAATAATAAAAATGCAAAGGTTTCATTTATTGGTAGATTTGAAAATTTAGAAGAAGATTTAAAAAAAATAGGATCTATTTATAATATTGATCGTATAATTCCTTGGCGAAATTCCACATCACATGAAGACTATAAAAGTTTCTATAACAAAACTACTAAAAAGCTAGTTGAGAAAATTTATGAAACTGACTTAAATAATTTTAATTATATTTTTTGAAAATTATGTTACTTATTATAAATAAAATTAAGAAAACTATATCAGTTAAAATATAAGAAAGCAGAAGTTATGGCATTTTTTCAAAATCCGTTTGAGTTTACATTTAATGGTTCTTTATTTGGGATTGGCCCTCAATACAATATTTCCTATGGAATAGGGGCAAATAGAAATAAATCTAATTATATTACTTTGTATAATCTTGAACCTTATGATTTGTCTCAAGGAGCAGAATTAATTTTTAATGTTGCAATTGATCCAGACATGCTTCACTTTGGTTCTTTTTCTGTTACTATAACAGGATTAGATCTTACTGCTATTACAGCTGCTGAAGTTGCTGCATCTTTAAATTCGAATGTTAATTTTAGTCAATATTTTACTGCGAAAACTATTAAATTTGCTGCGAGCGATATTAATAGTACAGTTTTAATGGTTGCTAAAAATAGAATGTTCTTTAGATGTTATGTTTCTAATGCAAGTGCATGCTTTCCTTTAGCTATAAATAAATATGCACCAGTTAAAGAGCTTCCAGATCTTTTTCAACAATATGCTGTTAAAAATATTTTTAACTATTTAAGCTATGGATCTCAAAGAATAATTTATCTAGATCCTTCTTCTCCTGATGATGCTAAGGTTATTACTAATGCTGGATTTGATCCTGATAATCCAACTCCTGATTGGAAGCTCCTTGCTAGTGCATCTCCTCTTTATACATTTACTAAAACAGTTTATAATTCTGAAGATTCTTCCATTTATTGTAAATTAGTTTATCACGCTGGTGCTATTGCTGGTCAAATGTGTAAGAAAATTATTTATGAATATGATGAAAGTGAAAATGTCATTGGAGTATGTGAAATACCTTATATTTTAAAAAATGATGATTTAATATATCCAGCAACTACAACTACAACTACAACTACAACTACAACTACTCCTACTCCTTAATTTATAGAAGATTAAATAAAATCATTCCCCCAATTTTTTCTTATTTCATTAATAAGTCTTTCTTTATTCTTTTCTTTTACTAATTGATTTTCTTCAATTATTTTTTTATTTTTTTCAATTATTATTTTCTTTGAATGATGATATAAAGATTCTATTGTAGGTTCCCAATTTCCATCTGGATTATAAACAATTAAATTACTTGATTCTTCGTGATATTTTAAGTATCCTTTATAATAAAGTTTTATTTCAGAATCAGAATTTAAATATTTAATTTCTAATCCATTTCCATATCTTAAACCATCGTACCATAAACCAATTTGATAGGACACATTGTTTTCTGAAAATGTTTTAACTTCATCATCTTCTTTATCGTAAAATCCATCGTTTATATCTAGTAAATTTTCTGTTTCCGAACCTTCGTTATCATAAATAATAGGATCTCCAAGAGCTTGACAAATTAACGCTAGCTTGCCTTGTGTTCCCATTAAATCTTTATTGATAGCTTCTACTATTCTTTGTTGTTTTATTTTATTATTTATGTCCATACGGATATCTATAATTAGAGACATTTTTTATTTTAACAAAAGGAGTAGTTATGTTTGATTTAATAAAGTCTATAATTGATAATATTTTTGTTTTAGTTGGATTTAAAAAATCAAAAAAAGAAACTTGTCTTTTCAATAACAAACCAACAGTTCAATTGCTTAATGATCCAACAACACCAAGACTAAAAATTTCTAAAGTTATTATTCCAGCAAATTTTTTAAACTTTACTGTTAAAGGATTTAATTCAACAGGAAATATTTTATTGAGTGAATCTTGGCAAAAAGAAAATGTTTATGCAAACATTAATGGTGCATTGGCTTACCTTAAACAATATTTTCCTCAGAATGTTAATAAATGGGCAGCAGTAAACAGTTTGACTGTTGATACTAGAGCAGGTAATGATGCAAATGCATATTACGATAGAAGGAATTTAAAGTTTTTTTATTTTAATGCCAATAAAAAAACTATTTATACATGTGATTCTGCTGATGTTGTAGTACATGAATTAGGCCATGCTATATTAGATTCTATCAGACCAGATTTTTGGAATTTAGCAGCATTTGAAATTGGTGCATTTCATGAATCTTTTGGTGATTTAACTTCATTATTAACTTGCCTTAGTTATGATCTATGTTTAAATTCTGTTTTAAAAGATACTAATAATGATTTGAGTAAATCAAATTTTGTAAGTAAACTTGCAGAACAATTTGGTGTTTCATTAAAAATTGGTAATTCATTAAGAAATGCCTTGAATGATTATAATTATGTTGATCCAAAAACATTGCCTTATGATGGCAATGGATTGATTCAAGAAATTCATAGTTTTTCTCAAGTATGGACAGGAACATTTTATGATTTGCTAGTTGAATTTTTTAATTTGTATGGTAAAAATTATGCTGCTTTAGTTAAAGCTAGAGATTTATCAGCAGAATTTTTGTATAATGCAATTCAAAACACACCATCAAATCCTAATTTTTTCAAAGCTTTAGCAACTAATTATATTTCATACGATTTAACAAAATATAATTCTCAATATAATTCTATTTTAATAAAAGTTTTTACAAAAAGAAATTTAATTTCTGCTTCTTTATCTGATTCTTTGACAAATAATAAATTTAATATTATGAACGAGGGAAACAATATATTATTTAAAGAAGAAAAATTTGTTTCTTTAGATGCTAAAGAATTCGATATAAATATTGATGAATTCAATGTTCAAATTGCAGCCGATACTTACAAGCCAAAAAACAATTCGTTTAACATGCTTTCTATTGAAAATAATATAGATGAATCTTTAGAAGCAGCAAAATTATTTGTTAGATATTTAAAAAACAAAGATAGTATTGGCAATAATAAAAATCAATCTTGGGAAATTGATTCAAAAACAAATTTATTGACAAGAAAATTTTCTTGTTATGGTGATTTGGGATTTATTAACAATTGCACAATTGAAGGTCAGCCAGAGTTTGGCAAGTGTTGGAAAGCAGAAAATAATTCTGGTTGTTGTCCTTTTGGTTGTAAAACAACCACAGAATCATCAATTCCAGAAAAACCTGTATGTAGCATAAGCTATAACAGCTGCAATAAAAGTTCTTATATTAGCTGCAACGGAACAGTTAATAGTGTTTGTAATTGTAAAACAAGATAAAAACTCTTAGAAAGGATTATATGTTCGATGAAATACTTTTTTTCTGTGCTGGTTTACTTGTTGGTTGGAATTTAATACCGCAACCAACTTGGGTTAAATTACTTTATGATAAAATAATGTCAAAATTATTTCAAAATTCATAATTTATTTAAATTGATCAATATATAACAAAAGAAATTTATTTAAATAAATTTCTTTTGTTATTTTGTGTTTTAAAATATAATAAATTATGTTTTCTAAAAGGGAGGAAATTATGGATTTGATATTTTCAAACAATGAAGTTTTATCGTTTTTAAAAGAACTTGTAAAAAAATATGATGAATTTAATATTTTTAATTATCAAATAAATGATGATTATGATGATGATGATTGGGATGATGAAGAGAATGATAATAATGATGATGATTACGATGATGAAGATGAAGATGAAGATGAAGATGAAGATGAAGATGAAGATGATTACGATTTAGTCGATGAAGATGATTGGGACGATGATGATGATGATGATGATGATGATGATGATGATGATGATGATTACGATGATGATGAAGATGATGAAGATGATGATGAAGATTACGATGAAGATTACGATGATGAAGATGATTGGGATGAAGATGATGAAGATGATGATGAAGATGATGATGAAGATGAAGATGATGAAGATGAGTAAACAAGAAGCATATAGAAACTATTAAAAAAGGCGGTGTACAAATTAAAACTATCATTGTGATTGGTGCTGGAATTTCTGGATTATCAGCAGCTAAAAGCTTGAAAACAAAAGGTTATAATGTTACTGTTCTTGAAGCTAAAAATTATATTGGCGGAAGAATTAAAACACATGATTTTAATGGTATAAAATTAGAAATGGGAGCTTCTTGGGTACATGGACAAATTGGTAATCCTGTAGGAAAAATTGTTAAAAAACAAGGAGGAAGGCTTGTTCTTTCAGATTATAAACCTCATATTTACTATAATAAAAAAAATAAAAAATTTAATTTTAAAAAAGGAATTCTTAAGAAATTTTATGATAATTTAAAAGCTATTAAAAAAGACAAAGTTGACCAATCAATACTTAATGCTTGGAATACTTTTGTAAAAGAATCATTAAAAAATTCAAAAAAATATACTCCTTCACTTATTGGCGATTTATTTCAAACCATTATATATGATTTTCAAGCTGAGGTTGGAGGTGATTTATCAGAAATTTCTGCTCAACAATGGGATGAAGATGGCGAACTTGAAGGAGGAGATCACTTAGTTTTAAAAGGATATGAAAGAGTAACTGAATTTTTAGCTAATGGTTTAAATATAATCTTGAATACACCAATTAAAAAAATTGAAGATAATAAAAAATCTGTTAAGGTAACAACAGTAGGAGGCACTGAATACATTGCGGATTATGTTGTTGTTTCAGTGTCTTTAGGAGTGTTAAAAAGCAACTCTATTACTTTCATTCCTGCTTTACCTAAAAACAAGAAAATTGCTATAGATACAATTAAAATGAGTAATTTTTTAAAAACTTGGTTAGTTTTTGAAAAAGATTTTTGGAGCAACGCACAAGATATACAGTTTTTTACAAATCATTTATTTTTAGATTTTTTTAACCCTTTATCAGTATCAGCTAATCACTCGGCATCTTTTAAAAATCCAATTTTATTGGCAATGCATGGAGGAAAACAAGCTGAAAAGGTTAGAGGACTTACAAGTGATCAGATCTCACAAAAAGTTTATAATGTACTTGAAAAAGTTTATGGTGGAAAAACAACAAAACCTACTGTGCATCAGAGTTCATGGCATAACGATCAATATACATTAGGAAGTTATTCGTTTATTCCAGTTGGAGGCAATATAAGCATGTATGATGATATGGCCAAACCATATGGAAAAATTTATTTTGCTGGGGAGCATACATTTGGTAGATTTCATGCAACAACACATGGTGCATTTTGGTCTGGTAAAAGAGCAGCAATCGAAATAGATTCTAGAATTTCTTCAATCATTTAATTTTAATTGAATGTTTTTAACCATAGATATTCTTATGCTTTTTAAATTTAATATTCCAATAGCCTTGTCTTTAAAAAAACCATTCGAATGTAAATGTTGAATCATGTAAAACAAATAATTAGGATCAATTTTATTAGATGTAACTTTTATTCCAATTTTTTCTTTATCAAAATGTTTATTTGGTTTTCCTACTTCTTCAACAGAACCTTTTCTTGTTATCCAAAAATTAGCTTCTGGTAAATTAACTTTAACATTTGCTATATCTGAAAATTTTAAAATTTCATTATTTTCTAGCTTGTAAAATTTAGGTTTGGGTTTTCTTTTTCTAATACCAGTTGGTGGCAAGTTACTGAAATCATAATTTAATCCAGGTCCACCTAAACCATTAATCCAACTTGAAATTGCTTGATTGCTAACACCATCTTGATTGTTTGTCGCAATTTCGTTTAAAAATTTTAAAAATGATTTCATAATATTACTAATATATATCATTATGAACAACAAAAATACTTGGAATGGCGTTTTAATTATTGATGAATTTATCGTATACAGAGATAAAAAAATAATTTATAAAGAAAATAATATTAATAATATTTTTCATTCTAGTGGGCAGTTTTATTTTTTGAAAATATTATTTAAGCATTTAAGTGCTCCTAATAATTATTATTTAGGACTGGATAACAGAAGTGTTGTTACCTTAGAAAACACTCTTGAATCTATTGAAGGTGAACCAGTAGGAAAAGGATATATAAGACAATCTGTTTCTTCTAATAATTTTCAATTAAATCAAGGACAAAATGGAAACTATAGAGTTGTTGGCCCAACAGTAACATTTAACGCAACTACTAACAAATGGGGTCCTGTTAAAAATATATTTCTTACAAATTCTTCTTCGGGAACCGATGGACATTTAATTTCTTCTGCTAATTTAGCTGAATCTATAACTTTAAATCCTCCAGATTCAGCAACATTGAAATTTGCCTTTGCTTTTTCTAATTAGATTTTAAATAAAAAGAACTTAATAATTCTTTTTTGTTTATAAACTTAATATAATGTATGAATTTAACATTTGTATTTTTATTTAAATCATAAGTATTTAATGAACTAAAAAAATTATTTTTTTCTAAAGTTTTTTTATTTTTTAAATTAATTGAATAACAATTATTTTCACAAGATATTGTTTTTTCTTTTTTATCAAATAAAATTTTATATTTTGTAAATATTTCTTCAATATTATTTTTGTGCTTTTCATTTATAAATGAAGATTCAAAAAAAGATCCATATGCTTCAAAGCTTTGTTGTTTTTTAATTAAAGCTAACTTTTCTTCTTCAATTACAATTGTGTGACAAATTAAATATAATTTTGATTCAGGTTTTTTAACTTTCAAGATTATCCTTTTTTAAAAAATGGACAGATATCATTATAATCGCACCTTCTGCAATGTTCTCCGACATTTCCATGTACTTCGTCTGGATCTTTATTTATGATTTTTTTGTAAGTTTCAATTAAAGTTTTTTTGCAATTTTGTAAAGTTTCTTCGCTAAAGCTTACTGATATTAATTCACATCCATCAAGATAAAACAAAGCTAAAACAATATTTTCTGCTTTTATATTAAACAATTCTTTTACAACTAAAGCATAAGTTTGCATTTGCAAATCGCTTTTAATTGTAAATTTATTTTTTCTATAAGGCCCTTTTTTAGTTGTTTTATAATCAATAATAAATATCTTATCGTTTTTTTTAATTAATCTATCTATGAATCCATATGCAGTTATATTATTAGGTGGATCTAAATCAAGTTTGAATTCAAATTCTAAATCACCATCAAATCCTAAGTATTCAGTTATATTTTTAATGGCTCTTACATGATCGCCTATTTTTCTTTGATAGGCAATTGGCAAGCTAATTTTTGATTTATTATCAGAATCTCTCTGTATAGCAATATTTCCTTCTATTATATTTTTAATATAATGTTCTAAAGTATTGCTGCCTTTTGATTCGACATATAATTCGGCCCCTTTATGAATAATTTGACCGTATGTAAAATAAATTTGTTGCGGTTTATTTGAAACTACATTAAGATGATATCGGTATTTATACTGCTGTTCGCATAAATCCCAACACTGTTTTCTACTTACGCTTAAATGTGAAATTTTCATACTGTATTTTACACTATTGGAAATAATTATGCAAATTAGTTTTGATGCTTTTAAAGATTGGGCAGATAAAAGATTTTCCAACATCTTAATAAAAGGCAATGAAATTAGATTAAATTCTATTTTTTCTGAAGATAAAAGTCATCATATGTGGTGTAATCCTTATGGTGGCAAAAAAACTATAGATTATGGGGTTTATCATTGTTTTAAAACAGATAAAAAAGGAACTTTGATTGGTTTGGTTATGGAAGTAGATAAGTGTGATTTTTATACCGCATTAAGGATTTTAAAAGGCGATGCAAGGGTAAGTAATAAACCATTGAATAAAATATTAGATTTTTATGATAATAAAATTTATTCTAAAGTAAGAAAAATTAATTTCCCAGAACATTGTTTTAAAATTGATGAATTTTCAAATGATAAAATTCATCAAAATGCAATCGAATATTTAAATAAAAGAAAAATTGATTTTAAAGATTTTTATGTTTGTTTGAATGGAAATTACAATAATAGAATTATTATACCTTATTTTAATGAAATGAAAGAATTAATTTATTTCAATTCTAGAGCGTTGCATGAAACAAAATTAAGATATTTAGGGCCACCAAAAACAATTGGCGTAGGCAAAGAAGATATTCTTTATTTCCCAAGCATTCCAACATCAAAGAAAGTTTACCTTACAGAAGGCGAATTTGATGCTTATTCGTTAAAAACATGTGGGTTTAATAGTGCAGCTTGTGGAGGTAAAAATTTATCTGATATTCAAGCATCTATGTTATCTACTTTTAAAATTTGTCTTTGTTTAGATTTAGATAATGCAGGTACTACCGCTTTGAAAAGCATGAAAAATAAGTTAGATGCTTTTAATTCTTCTGGATCAAAAAATAGAATTACTATAATTAGACCAGCAGAAGGGTATAAAGATTGGAATGAAATGCTTGTTAAGTTCAACATAGATGTTGTAAATGCATATATTGAAAAACACGAAAAATTATTTTCTTTAAGTGACTTTGGAGGCTTCAATGAATTCTGATATTAAAAAAATATTTTTAAATAAAATTTGTACCATAATATTAAAACCAATTAATAGAAACTTTAACGAAGAACAAAACATTAATTATTTTGTTGGATCTGTTATTGATATTAACGAAGAAGGAATCTTAATGGAACACCCAGAAAATAAATGTAAAAGTTTTTTTTATAAAAATTCTATTATTGGTTTGGCAGAAGAATTAGTTGTTTATAAAAAAGATGAAGTAAAAAATAAGAATTTTAATCCTTATGAAAACATAGATGATTTGACGGATGTTATTAAAAAATAATATTAAATATCTGGTATACCAAGACATCCAATTGTTATTCTTGATAGAAAAATATCAAGATCTTTTTTGTTATAACTGTCAATGTTTTCTTCTATGCATCTATAAAGATCATCAACTTTATTCTCTTTGATAGTTAAAATTATTTTTTTATTTAAAAGTTCTTCAAATTTAGTAATTTGATTTTTAATATCAACTACAAAATCTTTTCTATCAAGATTATTTAACAAGTCTGATATTTTTTCTTTTATTTCTTTAATTTTTTCAACTAAATATAAATCTGGTTTAGTAGCTTCTTCTGGTTCTTCTGGTTCTTCTGGTTCTTCTGGCTTGCTTGGTTCTGCTAGTTCAGAAGAAGGTTCTACAGTAACTTTTTTTGCTGCTTCGTATCTTTTTTCGTTTTTTAAAACATTAATAATTACATTTAAAGTATTTTCAATTTCATTTATTTTATCTGATATTTCTTGAACCATTTTATCTCGACTCAATTCAATTGAATAATAATTAGATTGATTCCAAGTTTTTATAGCATCATAAATTAAATTATATGTTTTTTCATCAAGACAAAAATCAGGAATGTTGTTGTAAACTGGCTTCTTTTTTCCAAATAATTTTTCTAATACAGTTTTTTTTTCAGAATCAACATCTGGATTCTGTGTTTTTATTTCAGATTTGCATTTCTCTTTTAAATCATTTAGAAATTTATTATAAGACGGAAAATTGTCATCAACAAAACTTCTTGTTTTGCCAATAAATTCTCTTTTTAATTCTTTCAAAGTTGAAACAAGATTATATAACTGTCTTAAGTTTGCCATGTACTATATATTATTTTTTTTTAAAAAGCTTCCGATTTTTTTCAAAGACATTATTTTTGAATCGAAATCATGAAAATCACTATTTGTATACTGTATGTTTAATTCATTGAATTGAGATTCTTCTTCGTTTGAAACAACATCAAAATAAAAACTTTTTCCTATTTTGCTTATTAATTTAAACTTATGCATTAAAAGATATGCAGCAACTCCTAAATCAGTAACAAAGCAGTCTGAGTTGCTTTTAATATTAAAATCTTGTAATTTTTTAAGTCCCATTAAACAATGATCAAAGTAATGAAATTCACTTAATAGATAGCTAACAATTAATTCATCAAATTTAAGTTCATCATTTTCATTAATTTCAAAAAAAAATATTTTTTCTTTTTTACCTAATAAATTAAACTTATTCATTAGCAAATAAGCTGAAATTCCTAAATCTGCTTGTGATTTAACTATTTTATTATTTATCATGATAAGGATGCCTCTGCTGCAATATAACAGCCTCTAGTTACACTAAACAAAGGATCAGGTGGCATTATTACATTTCCAATTGGAATGCTTAAATCGGCACTTTTAATTGTTTGTTCAAATATTTCTTTAAATCCATCTATACTTGCAGTTCCACCAGCTACAACAAAATCAATTGGTTCAGCAATTCTTACTGATTTACCAGCATTTGCTAATCCATTCTTAATACCGACTACAGTTTTTTCAATCATCAACTTATATTGAGTTTGTATTGCTCTTTCAATCAAGTTTGTTGGTTCTTTTATTAGACTAACTTTCATTTTTTCTTTATTTATGAAAGTTGGGCTTTCGCCAGTAGCCTTTGCAGCTTGTTTATCAATCCAATCTCCTGAATTTACTATTGCAAATTGAAAAATTGGATTTCCATACATTGCAAAACAAACATTAACCATGCCCCCACCGCAACTACAACTTATACCTGTAAAATTTTTATTTCCTAATTCAGCATAGACTAATGCTAATGCTTCATTTATTGGTCTAGATTCTAATTTTGATCCATTGTTAGATTCATAAGCATTAAAAATAGCTTGTAATACCTTGCTGTGATAATCAGCATCTGTTTCTAAGTTAATTGCATTTGCTGGCACACAATAATACAAAAGAGAATTTTCTTGAATATCACCAATTAAACTATGTATCATAATGCTTAAAATTTGAAATGCATCTTTTTCTTTAGGATTCACACATCCATCACACATCGGTCTTTTTAATTCTAAGCTAGGTAAAGTATAAGCCATGTTTACAGCAGATTCGCCTAATGCATATGCTACCTTTCCTTTTTCAATTAATGGAACGCCTGCATTTTTCATCATGTTGAAAACGAATCTGTTTTCTAAAGGTAGCTCTAAGAAAGCATTAATTTCTTTTTTGTATGAAAACTCTTCTTTGTTTTTCTTGCTACAAATTAAAGTATATGTGCCAACATCGAATCCAATAATTGATTTTGCCATGACTTCCTTTTATTTACCAAAGTTTAAATTGTTTGTCTTTGTGGATTTAAAATCAGGTATCTCCCACATAGGATTTTCTTCTTTTTCTTTAGTATCATTAGTTAAATTTATAATAGTGTTTTGTGGAGAATTTTGAGAATTAAAATTAGGCATACCAGTAAAATTGATATTTACATCTAGTGTTATATGAAGAGAACACTCTCCATCTTTTGTAACTACTTTCACTTTATTGTTGTCTATTTTGTAAACCATAGTATTAAAAATATTTATTAATAAGCTCTTCGATTTTTCCAACGAATTCTTCATTAGTTAATTCAGAAACACAAGGTTTATTACTTATTACATTTGTTTTAGTACAAGCACCATAATTCCAGCAAGGGCCACAATCCCAATTACCATTTTTCCTATGTCTTTGTAAAACAATTGTATTTTTATAATACTTGCAATATACATATCCATCTACATAGCTAAAAATTGCTAAATTTGGTTTATTTAACCCACCAGAGCAGTGTAAATGTCCTGTATCTACAGTTATTGTTGCTTTTGATAAGTAATGGGCAGCAATTACATCATCAAAAGAATTTAAGCATAAAAATGGATATCCTTTTCCTATTAAACTTAAATTAATTTGATTATGTAAAATTATACAATTAATTTTCCTCTGATATAAATACTTCAATATAAATTCAATTTGACCAACTAATAAATCTTTAGCTGGTTGAGCAGAAAAAGGGCATAATAATACAACAGGAGCTTTATTAAATATTATAAATTTTTCAATATAAGAGTTTACTTTGATTATCGATTCTTCTCTTGGAGACAAATACATATTATGATTCTCAGGGTAGACACCACAATGTTCAGCCCATATGTCACTTCTGTGAGTAACACAATTAACTAAATATTTCCATTCGTGTCTAATGCAAGCATTTTTTAAATCAAATACTTTTATAAAATCATTTTTATTTATTGATCCTGAATCTGAAATTTCATCTATAAAAGGATGGGATCCTATAGAGTGATAAGCTTTTGGAATTGACCAATTAATATAAAAATGAGGATATTTTTTCTTTATATCTTCAAACATCATTCTCATCATTAGAATGTCACCAAACCCACCCATTTCTCTCAAAAATAATATTTTTTTTCTTTTATTATAATATTCATCAATTTTATTTATGTAAATATCATTGTTTGGTTTTTTAATTAAACATTTAAGCATAACTTATTATAATAAAAAAAGTCATCTTGTTAAAGATGACTTTTTATTTTTTAAAGTTTTATATGCTTTTTAGGTATAGCAAATACTTTTTACGCCAGCAATAATTTGAATAGAAGCAGATCCTGCACCAGCAGCAGAGAAACCAAGACTAGTAATTTGCAAATCGCCATGATTAAAAGTTTGGGTAGAAGTTGAACCAATTGTGAACTGTGCAGATGGTAATCCGTTTAGTTCGCAAACAACATCATCTTCACCATTGTTTGTTATTTGAATAAATGATGCAAATGAATTATAAAGAGTTAAATAATTAATAGCTTCTACAATAGAAGTTGTAACAGTAGTGACATTAGTTACTACTGGGAAACTATTTTCACTTGGATCATTACTGTATACAGATCCATCATCGGTTACAGTTTCAACAATAGCATCTTCATAAGATGCTTGAGGATAAGCAAATTTTTTCCAATAGTTACAATCAGTAAAAGTTTCACCATCCATTAATTCTCTGTAAATCCCATTAGGGCCAGCAACATACATTCCTCTTTGAACAGAAGGATTTATTTGTGATCCATTAGAAGGATTAATGTCTAATTTTCCTTGATCTATATTATTAAGGGCTACTTTAAATTCACTCATTTTTTCTCCTTTAAGATTTATATTGTATTCTTACAATTATCTAATCTATATATAAAGCTAAGAGCTAAAAATGATATTTTCTGGGAAGATTTTCTTATAAATATCTTTACAATAGCTGTCTTCTACTAGAATTGTTTCTAACCCTCTGTATGCTCCTAGATATAATTCTGGGGATTCTAGACCAGCAATGCATCCTAATTCGTTTACATTGTAATCCTCATTAACTATTTCATATCCTTTACTTATAATAAACTCTTTTAGATTTTTAAGCTTGTTTGAATTTAAAGTTGTCCTTCTAGTTGATTCTATTATTAAACATTTTTTTGATAAATTTTTTACTAGAGGCTCTTTCTTTACAACTAAATTAATATTCGTATCAAGAATCAACGATGTCAATGGATGAACCTTGAAGTTTTCTTTACAATCATAAATACAACCAAACTTTTTCTTGTTGTTTATTAAGAAATCAAAATCAATAATGTTTTTTTGTTTATTAAAATTTCCAGATACTGATTTGTTGAATCCATAAAATATTTTCAACTCTGGGAAATATTCTTCTAGTTTTTTTCTAATTAACAAAAGAATTATTGGTATTTCTAAGTTGTGACTTAGATATGATATGCAGTAATTATTGTAAATCATATTATAATTTTCAATTATCATGTATATATTTATTATATGGATGAAAAACAAAAAACAACTGATATTTTAATTGAAAGCAAAGAAGGTTTACAAGAATTAATGAATAATTTTGATAATAAAGAAGAAGCATTAATTAAATTACTTGAAATTATTAAAGAAAAGGGGAAATTAGATGAAGCATTTTTTATACCTTTGTAAAAGGGATAAAAAAGGGGTTATCCTCCTTTTAACTTTAAATGGCGGGAAAATACCAATAACATACCTTAACGATTTTGATAATATTGGATTGCCAGATAATATAAAACAAAAATGTGAAAGATATTATGATTCTTTAAGATTTAATTGGCAAATTGTCGTTGAGTCAAATGATAACTTTGATATAATTAAAAAGAATCTTCATAAGAATGGTTATAAAAATATACAATTTGATAATGCTCCTTTGTTTTTCAACTTAGAATCAAATAAATTGAATATTTTAGAAAAATTACCAAAAAAGATGTTGCAAAAAAAAATTATTTGATTAAACTTAAAATTGTGTTGCTTGTTAAATTTATTTTGCTGTGTTTAAACACGGAGGTATTTATGAACGGTGTTAAGAATTGGTTGGCATACGCTGGGTTGGCTTGCGTTACAGGCTTTGCAATTTTTCAAAATTATCAAATTAATAAATTGCAAATGATTAATCAAATTACTTTTGAAGCTCGCCATCTTACTGATGATAGCTTTAAAGAGTTATTCATGATAACAATGGGTAACATTCGTGATAACCAAATGGAAAACATCAAAAGCACTGGTAAGGTAGAAGGAATGCTGGCTGTTATTTCAAATCAAAAACCACAAGACAGTGAAACATCTGCATTATGGCATGCTGGATATTACAGAGGCATTGATCAAAGCCAAGATATGGCTGCAATTTCTTATGAGACTGGATATCATGCTGCTTTAGATGATATTAGTTGTCCTATAAACAAAAGACCAAACTCTGAAACCATAAAAGCTAAGAGTCCTTATAACAAAGATTCTTTAGATTCAGAACAAGATAATAAAATCAAGCCTGTTTCTAATAATTCTAATGAAGGTAATAAGCCAAAAATTACTACCAGTCCTGAACAAAAAATTGCTCCTGTTAAAGATAAGCCTAATAATAATTAAGGTATTAGTATGTAATTTTTAAAAAAGCACCATCATTATTAATTTTGGTGCTTTTTTAAATTTTCTTTTTCTATCAGAAATTTGCCTTTTTTAGTTTCAATGATGATTAATCCTTCAGTTGAAATTTCTGCGATCCTTCCTCCATGCTTTCTGAAATATTTAGCCATTTCATAATCATCATTATTTGAATCTACACTTTCAATAACTTCTAATAAATTAGAAAAGCTTATTTTAGAATAAACTTTAACTCCTATAATATTATTATTATTTGTGTCTTGATCGTTTCCCAGCCATTTTTGAAATCCATCTATTGAAAGATAATTTTTACTCATAATTTTAAATATTCTATTAGACTTTCTTTGTTTATATATGTAGCAAAATTAAAAGTTTTTTCTAAACCATGGTGAAAAATATTTAAATTATTATTTTTTTTCTTTAACCAGAATACCATAGAGTCAATAATTGATTCCGATAATTTATTTTGTTGATATTGATAATGCAATTCATTGTTGTGTAAAATAGTTGCAGGTCTTTCTTTTTCAAAAGCCTCAGAACAATAAAGTAAAAATATATTTTTTGCATTACAATAATAACAATAATTAATTGCAGCACAAATTGGATTTCTATAATCATCTAAATGTTTTGAATCATCATTTTTAACACTTGGATTGTAGTTTTCTAATGGAGTTGGATTGTAAAAATTTATATTTTTATATTTATAATAATCAATAAATTTATTATAAACCCTAGTGCTTAATAAACAATTTGGATAAAATTTATTACTAATATTGTTTAAGCATTCTTGAAAAGGATTGTTTTCAACAAACAAATCAGGTAAAACTTTTATATTATTCCATTTTTTCAAAGAGTTATTAGTTAAAATAATAAATTTTTTATTAATGTTTATTTTTTCTAAAATGTTTTCTATGTTATTAAAACCAAAACCATCTGAGACTATTATTACATTTTTTTGACTTAAATCTTTTGGTTCAAATCTTGGAATGTTTGAACCAATGTTTTTATTATCATTTTCAATGAAGAATTTTATTTCATCATCTTTATAAAGTTTATTAATATCAATTGGTCTTGCATGTGGCAAAGTAAAATTTCTTACCCATATATTTTTTTCTACATAAATATATTGATTGCCATTTTTATGATTTTTTATTGTTAAATTTTTATCTTTATTTTCTAGGAGGACACGGTATGATTGCAAAACAGGGGAGGTCTTCGGCATTTTCATCTCCAGTTAATTTCTTGTAATCAATCTCAACTTTTACTTCTATAGGTGATCCCTTGTAAACCATTTCAATCTCTGGATTGTCAGGCATACTTAATTTTATTTCACTTGGAATTGAACCAATAAGTTCAATGTAATCTGGTATGCCTGTTACACTTATACTTGTTGGCATGTTTTCAAAGTCAACTTTAATAGTTTTAGGAATTTCAATATCACTATGTAACTTAATAATTGAAGGTAAATTTTCACTGTTAATTTTAATAAATTCTGGAATTGAACCAGCATCAATGTTAATTTTTTCTGGTATGTTATGATTAATGTTAATTTCATTAGGTATTTGTTGATTAAATATTACATTAATATCTTTAATTTCTGGAACAATAACTGAAATATATTCTGGTATATCATGCAAAACCATAATATCGTTAATTTCAGGAACAACAAGCTTAATTTCATCTGGAATACCAACAAAATCATAATTAACTTCCATTCCTAATTCATCGTAGTAACCTTGTCCATTGTCACTAGGAGAAATATTTGTTTTCCCAGAGTTTAAAGCTGCTGACACAGCATTCGAAGGACATACAACTCTTACTATACATGAAACAATAGGAGGAGTTCCCCAATCAACAGAAATTCTTGGTGGTCTACCATAATCTAAACTTATATTTGGAGGATTATCAAATTTAATAATTAATGATGGTGGTTTTCCAAAAGGTATTGGTGCAAATGATGGTGGCTTATCAAATCCAACTTTTGAAAATGAAGGAGGCGTATCAAAACTTACTTTTCCAAGTGAAGGTTTATCAAATCCAACTTTTGGAAACGAAGGTATATTTTCAAAACTTACCACAATCTTTGGCACTGGCCCAAAACTTATAAATCCAAATGATGGAGGTTCACAGAAGCTTATACATTCAAATGATGGAGGAGAACCAAAACTTATTAAAAAATTAGATGGTGTACAAAAACTAATACATGGAATCTTTACACAAACACTTATGCAAGGCATCACAGAAGGAATTAAAAAGCTAATTGGTGGTATTAATGGTATATTGGAAACAAAACTAATTGGTGGTATTTTTGGCGGGGGACAAATGCTAATACAACTAATAATAGGAACATTACAAAAACTTATACAGGGAGGAGTTGACCAACTTACAATTAAAGATGGAGCCTTTTCAAATCTTATTTTTTCAAAGCTTGGTGGCTTTTCAAAACTAATAATATTTGGCAATGAAGGTATATTGCAGAAACTTATACATTTAGGAAAACTTGGTACATTAATAAAACTAATAGGTGTAAAACTTGGTGCATCACAAAAACTAACGCATGGAAACGATGGTGGCTTACAGAAGCTTATGCATGGAAACGATGGTGCTTTTGTAAAACTAATAATATTTGGCAGTGAAGGTACATTGCAGAAACTTATACATTGAGGGAAGCTTGGCACATTACAGAAGCTTATACATGCAAACGATGGTGCTTTTGCAAAGCTAATAATATTTGGCAGTGAAGGTACATTGCAGAAACTTATACATTGAGGGAAGCTTGGCACATTACAGAAGCTTATACATGCAAACGATGGTGCTTTTGCAAAACTAATAATATTTGGCAATGAAGGTATATTGCAGAAACTTATACATTGAGGGAAGCTTGGCACATTACAGAAGCTTATACATGCAAATGATGGTGCTTTTGCAAAACTAATAACATTTGGCAATGAAGGTATATTGCAGAAACTTATACACTTAGGAAAACTTGGAACATTACAGAAGCTTATGCATGTAAACGATGGTGCTTTTGCAAAACTAATAACATTTGGTAGTGAAGGTACATTGCAGAAACTTATGCACTTAGGAAAACTTGGTACATTACGGAAACTTATAGCACTTGGTATACTTGGTAAGTTAACAAAACTTATAGATTTTGGTAAACTTGGTAAGTTAACAAAACTTATAGACTTGGGTAAACTTGGTACATTTACAAAACTTATAGACTTGGGTAAACTTGGTACATTTACAAAACTTATAGTGCAAAAACTTGGCACATTAACAAAACTTATAGTGCAAAAACTTGGCACATTAACAAAACTAATTGCTGGAAAACTTGGTGGTTTTTTAAAACTAATTGCTGGAAAACTTGGGGTTCTATCAAAACTAATCTTTGGAAAAGATGGTGGCTTTGCAAAACTAATAACTTTAGGGAAACTTGGTACATTAACAAAACTTATAGACTTAGGGAAACTTGGCAGATTAACAAAACTTATAGATTTAGGGAAGCTTGGCACATTAACAAAACTTATAGACTTAGGAAAACTTGGTACATTTACAAAACTTATAGATTTAGGGAAACTTGGGACATTAACAAAACTTATAGATTTAGGGAAACTTGGTACATTAACAAAACTTATAGCTCTACAAAAGCTTGGTATATTAACAAAACTAATCGGTGGAAACGATGGTGGCTTCGTAAAACTAATTGGTGCAAAAGATGGTGGTCTTGTAAAACTCAACTTTGGAAAACTTGGCGGTCTATCAAAGCTTATCTTTATAAACGATGGCGGTCTATCAAAACTTATCTTTGGAAAAGATGGCGGTCTATCAAAACTAATCTTTGGAAAGCTTGGTGGTCTATCAAAACTAATCTTTGGAAAAGATGCTGGCTTTCCAAAGCTAATCTTTGGAAAACTTGGTGGTTTATCAAAACTAATCTTTGGAAAAGATGGCGGTCTTGCAAAACTCAACTTTGGAAAACTTGGTGGTTTATCAAAACTAATCTTTGGAAAAGATGGCGGTCTTGTAAAACTCAATTTTGGAAAAGATGGTATTGTAAAACTAATTGGTGGAAAAGTTGGTGGTCTTGTAAAACTAATTGGTGCAAAACTTGGTGGTTTTCCAATGCTTATTTCTGGGAACTTTGGAGGACAAATACTAATACAAAATTTTGGAGGACAAATACTAATACAAAAACTTGGAGGAAATAATTTAATTCCATCATTTGGATTAAATTTAATATTTATAACAGATGGAATACAAGGAAAAAAACAACTAATTGGTGGAATATTAGATGGAGGAATAATCGTTATTACACTTGGAATATAATTTCCAATTGGTGGAATAACTACACTAATAATGCTAGGTATTGGTTCGGTAGGAATAATTAGTATTGTAGATGGAACATTAATAGGACTAAATTCAATTAATGACGGAATAGTATTTAGTGGGCCAAAATTAATTTGACTTGGTATTGGAGGAACAACTGATATGATAGAAGGTATATTTATATTTGGAATACCAATATCAAAATTAGGAAATATTATAGGTGGAAGATTAATTATTGCATCTGGAACTTGAGGAATTGTAATATCTAAAGGAGGTAAGGCAGGACATTCAGGAATTTGAATAAATACTGGCTCTGGTGCTACTGGCAAAGTAGGTTCATTTGCATTATTTCTTATCGTTGGAGTTTGAACTATATTACAGTTATTTGTTTCTACATTAACAACTGGATCTATTTGAACAGATGTTGCATATAAATGCGTACCAGTTAATTCATTTGTAGTAGAAGTTCCATCGCCAAAATCAATTTTAAAATTTTTATAACCACCTATAATTTTTAAATTGTAACTTATAACAGTTCCGCTATTTGGATCTTTGCTTAATGTAATGACAGAAAAATTTACATCTGGACATCCATAATCATCAAATATAGGAGGTGTATTGAATAAGTTTCTTATTTTCCAATCTAAAGTTTTTTGATCCTCATCAAAATCAATTCCAATAAAATTTTCAATATTTACAATTGCTTGAGCTAATTGATTGTGATGCTCAGCTACAACAAGACCTCTAATTGATACACCAGCTAAGTTATAGCGAGTTGGCTTGCCACCTATATTCCTGATACAGTCTTTTAAAGCTACAACTTTTCCTGTTTGATAATCTTTATCAACTCTTCTGTAATAAAGAAGTTCACCTTCTATAGTTGCAAATCCATTATCTGGCCAAGGATCTTCAATTAAATTAGTATTTTTATAACCTTCAATATAAATTATTTCAGACCAAGCTTCATTATCTACAACAAGAAATGACTCGGTAGTATTATGTACCTTGTATAAAGTATAATCAGAATCTATTCCTAAAGGATAGATTGGTTGTGGTATGAAGTTTTGTTCTTTGTCTATACTTTCCAATTATTTACTTTCTTCTAACAATAAAGTATATATTAATAAAGTATATATTAATAAATTCCCATAAACCATTGCTTTAATATTGGTCTTTGATATAATTTACTAAAAGTAAGTTCTAAATTATTGAATTTAACCATACTGTTTTGACTGTAATCATAACTTAAGTACGCAAAATGATCATAATTTGATGTTCCTATTAGTGAATTTGATTCTTTATCAAAGCCAGAAGTTGTTTTATCTTGTAAGCTTCTAAAGCTTAAGCTGCTGTTATTACCAGCAACATACCATGTGTTTGAACTATCTTCGTAAATTGAAATATTACTTGAATTATTAAAAAAGAATAATCCATTACTCATTGTCAAAAATTGACCTTCTTTATAATTAGAATTTGGTAAATCTTGTAATTTTTTAATTGCTATAAAAGGATTACTTGTGCTTCCTATTGTACAATATAAGCTAGAAATTAATATTTCGGTTCCAATTAAAGTATTTCTTAAAAAATACCCAGTTTCATTTTTCCAAGTCGATCTATACAAAGAAAAATTACCTGTTATTGTTTTACCACTTTGATTATAAACAGATTCATTTTGTTTCAAGTCAATAGCGTTTGCTTGAAATGCATGATCGTTAAAGTCATTAATAGAAACGGTTTTTGAAGCTAAGTTATAAGTTTGTAATTTAGTTTTTGTTGGTGAAATATAAGCACCATAACCAGAGCTTGTCATACCAAGCATAAAATACGCATTAGATTGTGTGTTTAGAAACAACCAATTATAAGGTCTTTGAAAAGAATTTTCTGTTTTGTATGTTTTTTCAAATCCATTAAATGTTTTTACATATACTTGCTCGGTGTTTGGTTGATTTTCTTTACTTCTACCAGATGCCCAGAATAAAAATGAATCACCTCCATCGCCACTTGTTGATAAGCCAGAAGAACAAAATCCTATATTTCTTTTAAATTCATATTTTTGCACTTCAGAGTTTGGTTCATTTTCTAAAAAATCGTCATTTGTATTTAATTTTAAAGAATTAGATTGTGGGGCTTTATAGGTTTCAGATATTAAACCAAATTCAGCAGCTTGAACTTCATCTGTACCAGCTATTATATTGTTTAATTTTTCTTTATATAGCCAATGCCATAAATTAACATTTTCTACAATGTCTATAACATTTTTTTTATTAGTTATTCTGAAAGATCCTGATTCTGTATCGCATCTAATAATAGCATTGTATACACCACCAGTCTCAAAAAGAGCATTAGTAGATTTTGAATTTGCATGAGATATGTCATCTGATAATTCCCAAGCATATAAAACTACAGGATCTATTGGTTTTCCTTGACTGTTTACTTCTTCTCCTGAAAAAGTCTTACCAGTTTCTTGATTTATACCATTTGGAATTTTTAAATACAAAACACTATTTGCAGAAGCTCTTATTTTTGAATTTAAGTCACCAGAAGTAATTTGATTTCCTTTTGGATCAAAAGAAATAACTGCTTCATCTGGTGCTGGATATCTTGAATTAATTAAATTTTTAAAAGTTAATTCATCTTCACCAAATTTATTAATTATTTTAAAGGTAACAGTATAATTACCAGGTGTTTCATAAGTTTTTTCAATAGTTTGATTAGTGTTAGTAGTTTCTTTTGAATTATTTAAATATTCAAATGTTCTTATATCTCCATCTCCAAAATTCCAAATTGTTTTAATATTATTATTTGCATTATCTGTTGCTAATCTAAAACTTAAATCAGTAAAGGTTATTTTTAGAGGTATGATTCCTTCTCTTATGTCTGCTTGGAACCATGCTTTTGGTTTTAAGGCAATTCTCCTCAAATAATTAATTCTTGCTTCTACTGAACCAGTTTTTGGAATATTTACTCTATCATTTCTTACACCAGTAAATTTTTCAATTTCAATTAATGCATCTTTAATATTATTATGATGTTCTGCAACTACATTCAAAGTAATGTTTGTTACTTTTCCTAGTTTTTTTACATCTGGGAAACCATCTAATAATTCAATATCTAAAAATGTTTGTGTTGCATTATCTTTTAAGCCATAATAGAAACTTATTCCTCTTTCATCTAAATCAGAACATTGGTCAGTCAATGTAATTATTCCACTTGCTGGGAAAAAAGACATTTCATCTGTAGTGGCGTTTGCATAAATGATTTTATCTTTTGGATTATAATCTTTTAGCAAAGGAATTCTTAATGAATCTTTAACAGAAAATAAATTTGTATCAGTATCTAAAATGTTTGGATATGTAATTTTTATTTGGTTTAGCATATTTGTTTTATCCTACTACTAATATATCTTGTAAAAATACTTTTTTAACATTTTGTGTTTCAAATGTGTCAATAATAAATGGTTTATATTCACCTGGCTCATCATAAATATGTTTTACCGTATGTATATTTGGATCACTTATAATTTTATCTTTGCCGTCACCAAAAACAAAAAATCTATTAAGTATATTGCCGTCAGTCTGATCTACAAAATTATATTCAGTTGGATTTAAATTATTTTTCATTGCTGTTTTTTTAGATATTCCGCCAAACCTTGGCAAAATATAAAACAAAGGAATTCCATTTTCATTATTTGAATTAATATAATTAGATTTTGTTACTATTCCTTGACCGCCTAATTCATTAATAACATTTAATTGAATAGTAAAAATTCCTTCACGAATGTAAGTGTGTTCTGGAGATTCTTCTATAGAAGTAGTATTATCTCCAAAATCCCAAAAATACTTACTATTATTTCCTATTGTAAAGTTCTTAAATTTAACTGTAAAAGGTGGTTTCCCAATTACTGGAAATCCTCTAAAGATAGGTTTTGGACTTAAAATATCATTTTCTAATGTCTTCAATATTCCATTCAAAGAATTTTCTAAAGGAAAGTCTTTTTCTCCAAGTTTATTTTCAATTTTTAAAACAGCATCTTTAACAGCATTATGATGTTCTGCAAAAACACCAGATGTTACAGTTGTTCCTTTTGGCCATACTGTAGCTCTTGTATTTTGAAATCCTCTGATAACATTGAGGATTGTATTTCCTTCTTTTTTAAAGTAATATATTAATTCACTAATGCCATCTTTACTTGAAAGATTTCCTACTTTTAAAATTCCTTGAATTGGAAAGTTAGTAGCATCTTCTAAGTTAATTATTTTTGTATTAAGACTTATCCCAATTAGTAGTTTAGTCTCAGATAAATTCCTTGCCTCGTATAAGGTAGTAGAAGAATCTATAATTGTTGGAAAACCTGATAGATTCCCAGTTAAATAGTTTTCATCGTAAGAAGATGCTTTTTGAAAATACATAATGTTCCTGTTTAAATATTTATGATTATTGCATTAATTTATTTACTTCTTTGTTTTGGTTATTAGAAATATTATTTTGAATTTCATCTAATGCACTTGTAAGTTGTTTTTTTACAATAGAAATATCTGGTAATGCTAAAATTGTTTTACATAACTCTAAATCTGTAGGAATGTTAAGTAAAAATCTTAAATTCAAGTCATTCCCTAGCTTAGCTGACCAATATTGATTTTGAGATTCAACATCATCAAAAGATTTAAGTTTTTCTACCTTTTCAATTTCCATAAATGTTTTAACGAAAAAATCTAATTCTTCATTTACACTTTTTAATTTATCGTTGATTTTTTTAAAAACAAAATCTTTTCTATCATAATTTCTTATCATTTTCTTTAATTTTATTTCTAATATCTTTCTTTTGTATGTACATGATTCTTTTTCAATTAAGGTTTTATATCTATCTATTTTTAAAGATAATATTTCATAATTCTCTTCAGAAATTAAAATTTCTTCTTTGTAAGAATCTACTGTTTCTATTCTTGCGTTAATTTCTCTTGTGCATTGCCATAGCTTAGATTGTAAAGTAGGTTCTTTTCCTACTATGAAGTGATTTAATTGAAAAAATGAATGTCTTTCTTTTAAATCTGAATTATTAATAATTTCTTTTGCTTTTTCAATTAGTTCCATGTTTTCCTTTAAATTTTTATGCCTACAACAGCTTTTAATTTGCATCCTTCAATTGATGCATTATATCCCCATGATAATTTAATAATATCTAAATGGTTATCTTTTCCAAAACCACCTACTTTATTATAAGTGTTTTTATTTATTAATAAACCATTTAAAGGATTTTTTACAAATTCATAAATTCTATTTTTAACTGGGAAGATTATATCTTTTTCATTTAGAACAAAAATAGATAACTTTTTAATAAGATGCTTTGTTAAATATGTACCTGCTTGAACTAAAAAACACCATTCTGTTTTACAGTTTCTTAAAGCAATATCATAATTTTCTAAAATTTGAAAACTATCAGAATGATAAATATCATATTCCTGACCTTTGTTGTAATAATCAAATTTTAAATCATTAGTTATTAATATTTTTTTATAATTTGTATAAAAATCATAATAATGCCTTAGTGTTTCATTTATTTTATTTGTATCTCTATCAATTGCTACAATTGCCATAGAAACATTAAGCTCTTTTGGCTCATACATAATAAAACCCTTTTAAATAAACTATTCTGCCAAGGAAACATCAAAATCTATTTTAATTATGTCATATTGTGAAATAGAATTCAATAATTGAAATGAAATTAAATCATCATTTAATGAAAATTTATTTTTATGCCATTTACTATTTGTATTTGGATTAGCTGGAGGAACAAAAACTTCGAAATCTGAAAATATCTGAACGCCATTTATGAAAACTCTTAAAGTATTATTCATTATCTGCTTAGATAAACTCGTAGTGTAGTTTTTATAATCAGATCCTAAAAAAGATGGTTTAGGAGTTACACCATAATAATGAATATGGGCACTTTCTAAAGGATAATTTAAATCGGCAGTAAGATTATTAGGAGCATCAAATCTCCATTTTAACGATGAAGAATTTTTTAATTCTAATATTCCTGTTTGAAAGAAAATACCACTGCTAATACTTGGAATATTAATATTCAAAGATAAATAATTTGCACCTTCTTGAATTTGAGCTAATTTATTTCTCTCGTCAAGCTTCATTCTTATGTAGCTTATTTCATTATAAATTCCATCTTCGTGATAACCAATATTATGTAAAGAAATATCAACCGCAGTTGGCTTTAAATCTCCATTACTAGTTAAAGATTGATTTAATCTAGCAGCTAAGTCTATTCTTGAACCAATTGAATTTTCTAAAACACCAGTGTTGAAATCAACTGCATCATTTAAAACTTCTTGTCTTTTAATTAATGCTGCAATAGGTAAATTATCATAAATATAATGATAAGGCTGTAAAGCTTCATAAGATGGAACTGTGATATTATTAATATTTGGCATATTTTTATATATATTTTAAAATTTATTTTATCAAATAAAATTAAGATTCCAATTCCAAGTAATCTGCATTTGATCCGTTTTGTTAATAGCACCAAAGGTTAACATACTGTACAAATCTCCTGTTCCCATAACTAATGCCATTTCGTTAATTGCATAACCATTAGCATCGTTATAAGTTAAAACAGAAGTGAAAATACCCTGAGTTTGATTAGTTGGATTAACTTGAGAAATAACAGGCTTAGTAGACCTTGTTATTCCATAAAGACCGTTTCTGTTAGAGTCTACATAAAGCGGAACTCCACCTGATTCTCCACCATCGCCAAAAATCATTGATTTAATATAATATTCAAAACTAGAAGCTATTTCACCTGCTTCGTTAGTGCATCCTTGTAAATTTCTAGTAAGCGATCTTACAAGGGCTTCTCTACCAGTCTTTAAAACTGTATTTTTAAAGTGACTTTTAATAGTTGAACCGTTTTTAAATTCTATAATCATGTCTACATCGCCAGTTGTTTCAACTCTAGAATTATACATTTTAAACCTGACCTTTCGTATTGTTGCCATCTTTTGTTTCAATTGTAAAAGAAACATTTTCTTCTTGATTAATTATATCTGTTGGCCCATCTTTCTTTTGGCCGTTATTTAATGCAATAACAGAATTATTTAAATTATCTAAATTTAAAGGAGAACTATCACATAGATAAATTTCATTATTTTGTTGATCTTTTCCAGACACCTGATTAGCTCCTCCTCTATTTAAATCATGAATTATTACATAATCACCAGTTGGCTTTAAGTAAATTTGTGGTATTCCATTTTCTCTAATGAATTCATCATAATTTAAAGTAATAGTATAAATAATATTTTCTTTTTTCTTAAATTGCTTACAATTTACAGAAATAGAAGTACCGCCACTAAGATATGTGCCTAAATCTAATGGAAGTCCTTCAATCTCTAAATAATTGACTGATAATTCATTAAAGTAACTTACAATTTTATAAAAAACATCATTTATAACTAAAATAAAATTTTCTTTAAAACTGTCATTATCTAATGAACCAGATATGGTTGAATCTTCAAAAACAGGAAGTAATGATGGTTTTTCAATTATTATTTTATTGTAAGCTAAGTTACCAGTGTGCTCTTTAACAACCCTATCTAATATCTTACCACTTGTTCCTATTACATCACCGTTTTCCCAATTGCTAATATAAAATTCATTTTCGTTATATCCATAACCTAAAACAACATATTGGGTGTCATCGTTTAAATAATAAAAATAATTTCCTATTTTTATTCTTTCAACTGCTTTGCCAAAATTGCCATCATTTCCTATTACTAATCCTTTATTTTCAGAAGTTAAACTTCCATTAGATGAAAAATATATTTTTTCATTGTTTTCATTTAATAAGTCATAGTTAATATCATCTATGGTTAAACCTTCTGATAATGAAGGTAAGGTAAAATCATTCTCTAGTACAATTGAACCATCAGGATTAACATCATAAATATTATAAATATTAAATGTGTTTGGATATACAATATAATATTTTATTTTCCAACAATCATTTGATCTTTGGTTTTCTACATCTACAACAGTTGTAATATTGTTTTGTTTTTTTTCATTTATTATTAGTTCATCTTTAAATGTATAAATGCTTTCTTGCTTAATTGTAAAGTTTGTACCAGTGTAATTTATGTTGCTTAATCTATAAGCAAATTCAGATTGGTTTATAGGTTGAGAAATTAATGCTTCTTCATATATTCTAATTAGATTTTTTTTAGGCTCAAAAACAGTATATTTACCAGTGTTTGAACTTGGATTTAATATTTCAAGCAAAGTATTTACTCTTGAATTAATACCAAGTTCTGAAAAATCTACTAAAGGAGAAAATAGGTTTATTTCTTTGTTGTATCCTTTAACTGTTTCATTGCCAAGATTGTCCATTATTGCTAATGCATTACGATGAACAACTCTTTGTAATAATCCCAAAAACATATTTCTATTAAAAGCCATTTGAGCATTACCAGAAATAATAGTTTCTGTTAGCTTGTAAGTAATCAAAGCCTCTATTTTTTCTTCTGGCGGAAGAATCATAGTTTCAAAGAAACCAGAATAATTTAAACTATGTAAAATACTGTGAAATGGCGTAAACTCTTTAAGTACATTGAAAACTTCTTGAATTCTTTCACTGTTTAAATTTTCAATTTCAACATCTAAATTGTAAAGCGTTGATAAATAACCATTGCATGTATCTAAGAAATTCTTGTCAATATCACAAGGGTTTTCACTCTCTCTTAAAGAACCATTGTATTCATCCATGTTGTAAATGTTTTCAGAATATGGAAATTCTGTTCTAATATCTCCGAAAACAATTGGATCATGAAATGCGTTTTTAAATGGTATAATTTCATTGATTAATACATCATCTTCTTCTATTACTTTGGCATTCCAATTTTTCAACGGATGAATTATATTTAAATCGTTTCTAAGGTCTGCAACAGGTAAACTCCTGATGTAATTTTCTATTATTTGCTCTGAATCATATTCTACTTTTCTTATTTGATAAATTATTTTTATTGCTTCACCGTCTTTTAATGAAATTCCAATTAATATTAATGTGCTTTTATTATTACTTGTTTCTATTTCAATGTTAGAAATAGGAATCTCTATAAAACTATTATTCTTAGCACGATAATACAAAACAAAATTTTCATCGTTAATTGGTAAGCTTATTTTAGAAAGATCAAATCTTATTTTATTACTATCTCCATAAAAAACATCAACCCAAGTGTATTTTGAGTAAATCTGATAAAGTTGAGTGTATTTTTTAAGTATTATACCAGCATCACCCAAAGCAGAATTTAATCCATTTAGCGTTCCTTTCATTTTGAAATTAGGAATAGCTTTTGCAATCTGTCTTCTCCATCTTATTGGATCATTTGATTTAAATTCTAAACGATATAAATTTCCCAGATAAGATAATAAATGCTCTGGTATTAAATTTGAATCAATTAAAGTAGCAATATTATTTGCTAAGTTCTCAGTATAAGAAAATGCATCTCCTACAGCATTATTAAACTTTTCTAATATTTCTGGACTTACATCCGTTGTACTTAAATAATTCTTGTAAAGATCAGGCAAATATCTATTTAATAAATTTGTATACTTTTTTTCATTTGTTTCTAAATTCTTAGGAGAAATATAACTTGATGTATTTGACGATAAAGAAAAATAAATACTAGAAGAAAGTAATTGAGAAGATATATTTGGTCGCCAACTATAGGAAATAAAATAATCTCCCTCTCTTAAACCACTTTGCTCAAATTTAAATTTAAAATGACCATTGACTATGTTGCTATCGTTATCGATAACTTTCTTAATTATAAATCCTTTTTTTTCTGGAGTCCAAACTGGATTTTCTGAAGATCCAAATTTTGCTACAGCAATTAAATTATCAAATTCAACTTTGTTTAAAGATTTCTGAAGCAAATCCCTTTGTGCAATTTTTAATTTTTCTTTTAAATCTTGATTATTTGGATATTCGTATGAAGCTTGTTTTAATTCTAGATACTTTACTTCTAAAGTAGGATCACTTATATTAATATTTCTGAAACTTGATTTATCATAAACAAAATTTCTTTCAACAAAATATACAGTAATTGATGTTACTTCATAAGGATCTGATTTAAAAACACAATTAGTATTTGGAGTATATAAATCAAATACTATTGTGTCGCTTACTTTCGGATTTTTTGTGTAATATTTTTCTGCCATAATTAATTATACAAGAAGTTAATTGTTACGCTTTCTGGTCGAATAATTTCATAGTACTTTATTGCAATTGTTTTAGCAAATGGAACTTCTACAGTACTGAAAACAATATCTATTGTTTTAATTTGTTTTAAATCTGACAAAGCTTGAATAATATCTGATTCTTGTAAAGCTTGACCATAATCCCAATTTGTTAAATTAAAATAAAAATCAATTTTACTCTCCATAGATGCTCTGATGTTGTCTTCGAATTTCTTGTAGAATTTATCTAAAGTAACATCAATTAAAACATTAACATCTACTACTTCTCCATCTCTAATACAAATATTATCAGTAAGCATTTTAATTTCATTCAAAGAATCAGTTAGTTCTTCTTTAAATTGACTGCTAGCCTTAGATAAACCACTATTGCCACTTCTAACTAATACAAATAAATCAATGATATTTGCAGCACATCCATAATTTCTTAATGCAGCAAGTGCTTTTCCAGTTATACCATTGTAAACAGTAGCAAATTGATTTGCAAATGTTTTATAATCTTCTCCAGATACAGCACGATTTTGAGTTCTTAAATATAAAGGTATTTTACTTCTAATGTCTTCTATAGTATCACCTGAATAACCAAATTCTGCTTTTGTGTAATTAGTTAAACTAACAGTAATTATATTAACGCTTCCTTCAATACTTACTATTGTTTGTGAATTTGCAAAATTTGTAACAATATCTCCGTTGGGACTTCCACCAGTACGATAAATTACATTAATATTAGTGCCAGAAGATGGAACTAATCCACCTTTGCCATTTCCAAAAATAAGATTTGCACTGTAATCAGGATTGTATTCTATTAAATATTCTTTGTTTGCCGATCCAGAAGTAAAAAAATCAACCTGATCCCATTCTTGCCCATCAACAACTACTCTTATAGAATCTGAAATAATTGATATTGCATCTAATTGTAATATTTGATTTATTTCTCCATTAGAAATAAAAGTATTTTCTCTTGTAATACCAGCTACACCAACTATATTTGAATTAATTAATTGACCTGCTCTGATAACAATTGGTTCATTAAATATAGGCCTGTTTAAAGAATCAGCAGGATAAAGCTCAAACCTACTAGGAATTTGATTTGAAACAATATCAATATTAAAAGGTGTTTCTATTTTAACATCAAAATCTTGAACAGAATTAATTCTTGCAGAAAACAATGCTTTTGAACCAATAGGAGGCTGAGGCTTTAATCCTGCTAGTTTTGCTAATCTAAATATATTATCTAATTCTGTAACCGTATCAATAAATACTTCATTTGCAATTTGATCAATTTTAAAAGAAAGGGTATCTGCTAAAAATGCAAAATTTTCAATTAACATTATAGCAAGACTAGATTCTACAAAATCGTTGAAATCATTACCAAACTTTTCTTTGATGAAGCTTACCAACCTAGATTTCATTGAATAAAAATCTTGATTTGTATAATTTAAAGAAACTATATTTGTTTGTTTTGGAGTTACTCCAATATCATAAGGTGTAATAATATCACATTTTTCTTGCATTTTTTATAATTCTCCCCCTGTAGGTAATTGTATCGTCAACACCTCAACATAATCAATTTTTTGTGGATCAAAAAAGCTTATACTTATGCTTAATACATGATCATTTGAATTTAATTCATTTGCATTTTCAGAACTGCTTTCACGACCATTTGTAATATCTATTTGAGAAATAACAATTCTTGGTTCCCAAGATTCTATGGAATTTGCTATAAGTCTTTTAGTCTCAGCTACTAACGCTGCATCATTAGGTGAAAACAATAACTTTCTTAAAGGAGTTCCATAACTTGGCAGCATTACTCTTTCTTTTGGATTAGTGAGTAATAATTGGATTAAATCAGATTTTAAAGTGGCTATTCCTTCTTGTGAAAATAAATATCCTAACGGACTTTTACTTATTGGATAAGGAATACCTTTTAATACGAAACTCATACTATTATGTAGTAATTAAATATATTTTTAAACAACTAGATTGTTATTATTGTTGTTATTGTTGTTATTATTGTTATTTTCATCAGAAACTGGATTAATTGCTGCTATTGATACAACTTTGGCATCGTCACTACAAGAACCAAATATTCTATCTGAAATTCTTAATTTTCCATCTTTGTAAACAATTACAGGAGCAATACAGAAAGTATCTTCTTTTGTAGATTTAGTTTTACAATCTCCAAGTCCTGCAAGTAAGTAAATCCTTTTCTTTGATGCATTGAAAAAATATTCATTTACACGATAATCATAATTGTCAGTTATGGATACTCTATCTTTTGTAACTAAACTTAATTTATCTGCTGGATTATTTTTAGAATTACCTACAATTTCATAAGTGCTATCATAACTGTATTGTAAATAATTTCCTCCAGCCCTTAAATAAACATAACCTCTTCCAATAGGCCTTTCTTGCATTTCTAAAACATGAGAACCACGCTCCTTGTTATCTTTTTGTGGTGCAGTTAACCTTAAAAATTGACTAGCTGTTTTTTCTTGATCGTTTCTGTCGCTCATGTAAAGTTCAAGGCCATAACCACTTCTTAATTGAATATAAGCATTTGTTGCATTGCTCACAGGAAAATTATTCTCAGTCCTACATTCCATACTTTTTTGGAAAACGCCTTCATCAATCATTTTAAATACATGATTACTAGTAGAATTCATGGTTATTCCACGATTTGAACCACCAGTGCCAGGACATTCAGATAAAGTTTCATCGCATAAAAATATTTCATTGTTTAATGCAGATTTTATCCTTATTCCGTTATCAGCAGATCTTACTTTAGATGGTTGTTCATAATCAATCATTGAAATTGAATGACCTGTACAACTCTTCCAATATGTTCTTCCTAAATACTTATCATTACATCCAAAATCAAAAGATTCTAAAGACCTTTGCCATTCAGGTGTTCCTCTAGGTTCTTCAACGCTATCATCCATAACAAAAGTATGACCAGATATAGAAAGAAGTTGTATTCCTGTTTGGGGAAGATCACATTTGTTATTCTGAGGTGTCTGTGGTCCTTTTATTGGCCTACATTCATTTGCTGATTTAAAAAAAGGATTTGTTCCTTTTTGAGTATTTGCGTAAATAGTTCCTTCTGGAGTATCGGGATGACCACCAATTACATTTTCAGACTGCTTGCCACAACTTACTGGATTAGGGAAACCTTCTGGAGTTTCTTTTGAAAATGGTAAACCAGGTTCTATAATATCAGTTATATAATCAAATCCTTTTGGTTCTTGGAAAGCAGTATCACTTTGTGGCGTTAAAGCAGTAACATCTTCATTGATATTTGGTTCTTTCGCATCAACATAACAATTTGTACTACCATCTCTGGTTCCATCTCCACATTGAGGATGTGCCCATTGACCAGCGTAGTGTAAATGATCATCTTTAAAAATCATCCAATTACCACACCCAGATAAAAGCTCCATCCTTTTCCACTTCCTATTGCATTTACCATCACCATCAACCATTTTAAGCATGTGTTTTTCAGGAGTTTTAAAACCATAAATATTTGGAAAAGTAGCTCTTTTTAATGCATCTAAATTATTATCTATATCTGTAATTGATGTAATGTCATATCCATTATAACTTTCAGTATTCCAAGGAGGTAAAACTTGCGAGCCATTGTTAGGGCCAACTAAATAATTATTTCTTTTTCTTTCATATAAAACATCGTATTCTTCAACTGGTATACCCCAAGCATGGCTTCCATCAGCACCTCTATCTCTTGTCCATGTTGTTCCAATATAATAAGCAGATTCTTTATTTCCATGCTCAAAAACTAAACAAACTGTTGATCCTGCTGGAGGAACCCATGATGATCCAGAATCATCAAATCCTCCAAATGTACTAATTGGAAATGCCCATGGTAAAGCAGTTACTTCTATCGATTGATTATTTGCATTTCTTGGATTAACTAAAACTGGATTAAAATATCTTACTCTATTTTGCTTATAAATATCAAATGTATCTATTACAAGAGCAGTGTACATCCCAGTTATTTGCGTGTCTTGTTTTACAGTATTAGAAGATTTGTTTAAGAATGTTTGAGGTATTTTGTTTACAGCTAAGCTTAATTCATTAATGTATTTTTCTAAAACTTTTAATTTGCTATCTAGACTATTAATTTTATTGATCATTTAAAATACCTTGCTATCAAAACTTCATAATGTTTATGCTGTATAATTCTAATGTAGTAGTGTAAGATCCAGAATTAATTGTAGACCTGCAAGATTTTACTTGATAAACTTGAGATAATTCTTTATTACAAGCACTTTTAGCTAAAGATTCACATGCACCATTTTCATTTGTTGTTACTTTTACACAATATGGATCAATGAAAATAATTTTTATATATGGAGTCTTAAGCCAATTAACAGTATTGGCCCAGTAAGGGTCACCATGAATCTCAAGATCTGCTTTAATTGGCCCAACGATTGGTAAATTGTCTAAATCAACACCAGCTATTAAGTTTGCTTGTAATGTTTCAATTTTTATTGCAGCAATTCTAGAAGGAGGCGTATCATTCATTGTAGCTGGCGTTGGTGAAATATTTACACCTGGCCCATTGCTATAAGTACTTGTAACTGTTGGCTCTCCTGATTGACCAGTTTTTAAATTTTTTAACCTTGAACAAGAAGGAATTTGAACAACACCTTGCCCAGTTCCAGATGGGCCTCCACCACCAGTTCCTGCTTTTAATTTTGGAGATTCATTATTTTCTGGATTAACTCTAGCTAATGGAGTGGCTTGAAATTGAGTGTTAAATTTTATTACTGGACTACAATCACCACCACCAACAATGTAAGTTGGTATATTATCATAGTTAGTTTCTCCTTTCTCACCTAAACACCAATTTGGTTTCCTGTCTTCTATCATTAAAATTGATGGCTTACCTTTAGAACCATTATCATAAGCAAAATTAAATCCTTTTTTGCTATTTGTTTGAAATCCATTTAAAAGTTCTCTGTAATATTGAAAAAGAGACAATCTGTTTGGATTAAAAACATTAAAAACTCCATTTTTCCCCCCTTGATCAGGCATGAATTCCCATTCCGTAATCTTTTGGTTAGGTTTTGTTGGAATTGTAACGAAAGCTACAGTTGTTAGACCATCTTCTTTTTTATTTTCACAATTAAATTTTGCAAATTTGTCTATTGCACCTTTTAATGCACCTTTTAATTTTTCGCTAAAAACAATGTTATCTAATCTAGATTCTTCAGTTTTTCCAAATCCATCAGTGAATTTAATAGAAACTTTATATACTCCAGCGTCTGATGAAACATTAACTGATTGCATTAGACCATAAATATATGGCCCAGATGTAGTTTCCTTACCGTCACTAATAATTTTGTAACTATTATTATTGTTACTAGTAGCTTTCTGCATTCCGTACTTATCTACAGAATCATTACATCCTCTTATAATCCAACCAATATCAATATAAGCTTTAGCTAATGAGGCATCTCCAGACTCATTTCCCATAATAAATTTATCCCACTTACAACCTTCTTTAGGCACAATAGAAATTAATTTTTTAACATCATCAAAATCACAAGTAACAAGAGTTATATTTCCTTCAAAACTTGTACCAATAGTCATTTCAAAACTTTGAATATATGAGTTGTTAAATTTATATTCATTGTTACCAGCTGTTGTAACATTTTGACCAAGTGGATCTGCTGTTGAATATGCTTTATCTCCCAAAACAAATAGAACATAAGGAACATAAACACTGTTATCTTTTTTAGTAAAAGGTTCTTTTATTCCACCGCCATTTGTTATGTAATTGAATCCGCTACCGCTTGCACAGGCGTTTAAAACTTCAAAATTATTTTTGTTGTTACAAGGCATTTTATATAGTTCTAGGAACCCTTAAAGTAAGACCTGATTTAAATTCGTAAATATCTTTAATTCCATTAAATTCCATTATGTACCACCAATAATCAACCGTTCCATAAGCTGCGTAAGAAACTAAATCAGGCCTGTATTCAGTAGAAGAATTTATTAATACAAATTTGTCATTTGAACTTGCTGGTATTGGTTTTCTTTTGTATGTTGAAAAAGTTAATTTATTATTATCACCATAATATAAAACTTTTGAATTTATATATCTACTTGAAAAATCAACAAACCTTTTTGTTGTAATGTCAGGATAAGAAATTTGATTTGCCAATTTATCCTCCTGTTTCTAATATGTTCTTAGAACCTGGTAAATTAAAAGTTGCATAAACTACTTCAAATGATAATTCAACATCAAATTTCATTGGTAAAAAAGTCGCTTCATCCCACATAACATCAACTGGAAATTTAACATTGTAACTTTTTAAAACTGCACATAAAGGATTATCTCCAAGGAGATATCCACATTTTATGGTTACTAATGGAGGTGGAACCATCACGGTACTAGTACCTGAATCAGGGTAAACTAAGCTTTCTAAAAATCTTAAATCATACAAATTGTACTGAGATTCTTCTTCGCTCTCAGCAAAAAAGTGAACACTCCAACTTATTGACCTTGTGTCACCATGAGAAAAAACTTTTAATGGTGCAGACCTACCGATGCCACTTTCGTCTGAATAATTAGCTTGTTTTTGATCACTAATATCAGGTAAAATTTTCATTTCTAAAGTTGTTTTACCTGATTTAATGTAGCAGTCTGTTAATCTTCTTAATTTACCGTTTACTGTTGCTTTCAATTTATTTCCTTTTATTATTATTATATAGTATGGAATTTACACAAACTAAATTAAAATTTATAGTTACTGGTACTGGTAGATGCGGAACATTGTATTTATCAAAATTATTATCTTTTTGTAATACTTTTTGTGGTCATGAAACTATTTTTGATTATTCTTCATGGAACACAATTCTTCAGAGATTGTTTAATGATAAAAAACTAATTTTAAGTAAAATAGCAAAAGATACCTATGGAGATTACTTAGAAGATAAAAACATCGAAGCTGATTCTAGTTATATGGCAATGCCATACATACACCTTAATATATTCAATAGTTGTAATTTTATTCATGTAATAAGACATCCAGAAAATGTTATTAATTCGTTTTGTCATTATTTAAATTATTTTTACGATGAATCTTTTTTTTCTTTAAAAGAATATGATAAAAAATATTTAAATTTTATTTATAAAAATGTACCAGATATTAAAAAATATAAAAATCCTTATGATAGAGCAGCATATTTTTATCTCTATTGGAATAATCAAATAGAAGAAAAATTAAAAAATAAAAATAAAATATTAATTAAAATTGAAGAAATTAAAAATAATAAATTATTAGAAGATTTTGTTGGAATTAAAGTACCTGATGATTTTGAAAAAATATCAACAAATAAAATTGAATATAAAAGATTTAAATTAAAAAATATAAAAAATATAAAAATAAGAAATGATATATTTAATTTTTGTGAAAAACATGAATATAATTATTAATGAGAATAAACAACAAGAAAAACTTTAAGAAATATATTAAATCTTGTTTTTTTTGCAATGAAAGTAACTTGAACTTACTTGATGTTCATAGAATTTATGAAGGTCATAAAGGAGGTGGATACTACCACGAAAATGTTTTAGTTATTTGTGCAAATTGCCACAGAAAAGTTCATGCAAGTGAAATTTATAATATTAAAAAATATAAATCTTATGGTGGTATTAGCTTGTTTCAAGTAATGTATTTTATTGAAGATAAAGAATATTTTAAGCCTTGTGATTATTAATCGCTTAATTTAAATGGAGCTTTTTTTCCTGCATTATTAAATTTTTCATTATCTGGTTTATCTTTTCTACCTTTTATATGTTTTATGCTAAATGGCTTATCATCCATAGCATCGTTATGCTTTTCATTGTCTGGCTTATCTTTTCTACCTTTTATATGTTTTATGCTAAATGGATGCCCATCCATAGCATCGTTATGTCTTTCATTGTTTTTTTTATGTTGCGTTGGTTTTAAATGACTTATATTAAAAAGACCACCATCTCCAGAAGCATTATGTTTCCAATTATCAGTTGGTTTGCCATTGCCTTTTATGTGAGTTATTTTAAAAGGTGATTTTTCCCCAGCCTTATTGTGTATTTCATTATTATTGTTTGGTTGCTTTGGCTTTAAATGATTAATTTTAAAAGGATTTTTTTCGCCAATATTATTCCATAAACGATCATCTTTACTTATGTATAAAATTGCATCAGCAGAAGCTGGAATAAAATAAGCTGGTGGCAGTAAACATAATCCACCATATCCACATGGATACAGAAGTGTCTTTCCAGCAGTTGCACCTTCTACTATTTTATTTTCTTCTTGTATTAGCCATTTTTTAAATGTCATGATGTATATATTGTTATTTTATATATTCTTACTGTTAACCAACGACTGGATTGGCATTACTTGATTGAACACTGCTAGAATTAAGTACATTTCCACTAGAAGCATTTCCATTAGAAGTTACATTTTCTATTCCTAATTTTCCTGTATTTGAAGTTGTATAAGTTGATGGTTCTTCTCCTTTAAAAAGTCCTGAAATTGTTAGAGCAGTATGTATGTTTTTCAAAAGTCCAATAACAACTTCTTGTTTTTCAAGATTTGTTTTTTCTTTTTCGTTAAGCTTTTCAAGACTTTCATTTTCTGGTGAATTCTTATTTGGCAGGATTTCAAGTTGAAGTTTGTTTTTGATATTATCAAAATTATCTACACTTACTTTTGCAAGGTTAGCACCAGCATTATTTATTGCACTTATTCCACTAGTTGGAAGATCACCTATCTTAGTAAGAACATCAATTATACTTCCTTGAACATTTAAACCAACAATTGAATTCATTGAATCCGCTATGGATTGCAAACTATCTTTTATAAAAATTAATTTATCGGAAAACGAAGAAAGTTTTCCTTCTACTGGATCTATTGTGTTTAATAATTTACTTATGCTACTTACTAAAGATAACTTATCTAATCCACCAGATAATCCAGTATCTATAAAGTTAAAAGCCTTTCCAAAATTATTTATATTATCAACAAGTGTAGTTGCAGAATTAAGTCTTTTTGTTGCCTGATCCATATAGATTTGAGGCAATAAATTTTCTAATACTGGAATAACAACATTTAATGTTAAGCTTTCTAAAAGTAAAGGCAAGCTATTTCCAAGTTTATCTATTTGGGTTTTAGCGTTATTAATAACGCTTTTTGGATCTGTAATAGTTCCTACTCTTGACAATTCTTTTTGAATTTCGTTTAATAACAGTGGAACATTTCTTATAAGGTCAACAAAATAACCTGTTGATTTTACGCCTTCTGATAAAGAAGCAGATCCACCTGTAATTTTAGCTGCAAGTAACATTGGAAAGATTAAATTTTCAAGTGTTGATGAAACAAATTTTAGAAAAACATCGTCTTTTCCAAAACCATCTAATACTTTTGTTGCTAGTTCTAATTTACTCATATCTGGGCTATTAGCTACTTTTGTCTTATTAAGTACCGTACCAACAGTTCGTACTGTATCTAAAACTCCTTTTTCTCCAAAAAACGAGGATAATATTTTAGCTATTCCATCCATAGCATCTTTTACAAAGTTAATTCCTCCGATGCTTAATGATGCACCACCACCATTAACAAATGGCTCTAATACATTGTCTGCATAAAATGAAGGTATTTTTCCCATTAATTCAAACATTTTTTTAGTCTCAGAATCCTTCGGAGTACCATCAGCGTTTTTATCGTTGAACATTTTTGCTATTTTTTCAAGATCTGTTTCCATGTTTTCAGTTACATCAAATGCCCCAGCTTTCAATTGTGTTTTCCATACAAAATTTTGATCTTCGACTGTTTTTTGTGAGTAATAAGCATCGTTAAGATCTTTTTCAACTTCTTCTATGGTTTTTTTATTATTTTGATTTGTATTATAATTTTTTTTAAACCAATCTTTATTTACTGTATAAGTTTCAAACCCTGTTTTCTTTTTAGTTGTCCATTGTTTTTGAAACTGAAACATGCTTTCGTTAAAAGTACTTAACGAACTAGATATTTTACCAAAGGCATCTAATTTTTTTACTGCATTATCTACCATTGTTTCATTTATAGGCATATTAGATAATTGTTTAGAAATATCTTCCATGCTTTTAATTGCTGGTAATGCTTGGTTTACTAAAAAGTTTTTAACTTCATCAATTTTAGCAGCAGAAATAATAGATGGGGCAGCACTGCCAATCATATTTGCTCTACTTGGAGTTGTAGATGGAGTTTTGCTTTGTAATTTTCCAAATTCAGTTTGCATGTTTGTAATAAAACTTGTCAAACTACTTATTAATTTTATGGCTTCACCAGAAGTTGATTCTATTGAAATTCCTTTTATTCTTCCAATTGCAACTATTGATTGCATGAAATCAGGTGCTGCAATTCTTGATATTTCATCAATGTAAGCTTTAAGATTATCAAATTTATCTTTTAAATCTGGAGGTTTATTTTTTGGCATTGAATCTGCTAATTTAATAATTTTTCCCATTTCAGCTGGATCACCAATTGTTCTTATGGATTCAATTAGAGTTTTAATAGAGTCAGAAATTTTTACTATTTTTTCACTTGCAATATTTAATTCATCAGTATTAATAAGTTTTAATCCGTCTGTAAAACTTTCGCTAATTCTAGCAAACATTTTCATTACATCACTAACAATGAGCATTATTGCTGTATTTCCTGTCCATACTTTTTCAACCTTACCTGGTTGTAATTCGGTGTATTTTATGCCACTTAAAGTTTGAGAAAAAGCTAACACTTTAGTTAAAACAGTTGTATCGAAATTAGTTAAGAAAGCTCCTAAAGCAGTCGAAGCTTCTCCAAGATCTTTTAAATTTGAAAGTGCATCTGGAAGTTTTGAAATACTACCTAAATTAGATTGGTTTGTTGCTGTGTCTATAAATGCACCTACTAAATTAAATGCACTAGTTATATTATTCGTAAGTCTAGTTTTTGCACCAGCATCAAAATTACTTGCTGCATCTTTTGTGCCAGGAATCACAATAAGATCTTCACCAGGAAGAACCATGCTTGTTTTTTCTTTAGGATCAACAGTGGCTTGTATTTCTTTATAGCTTTTTAAAAGTGTTGATACTCCACCATAGAATTCACTATAGTTTTTCATATTAGAAGCAATATATTTAAGATCTAAGCTTGATCTTGTTTCTTGACCAAAAATATCAGTTATTTTACTTGTGTTTTGAACTACATTTCTTAAAGAATTTATAATTTTTGGATCGCCAAATACTTTTTCAAATTCTTCCATGTCTTTTGGTTTTAAACTACCACTAGTTTTTTTAACTGTTTCAACAAAGTTTGAAAACAACATTATTATTTCTGAAGATACTTCTGCACCTTCTTTAAGTTGTTCTATTGGAGTTCCAGCTAATCCCTCGTACAAAGTTTTAGACACAAACTGTATGTTGTACATGATAGACCTTAAAGAAGGTGCTACATTTTCTAATATCTTGCCTGCTTTTTTAAATGTTGTCTGAGAAGAAGTAACTGTTTTAAAACTATCACTTTTAACAACTGTGTCAATTGAAGCTAAAGAATTAAAAAGAGGTAAAGCAGTTTTTGAAAAAATGTTCATGAAGTTAGTAAAACTTGTAAGTTGAGATTCGGTTAGCGTAGCAGAAATATTATTTAGATCTGGAATTATTTTTCCTATGCCACTTACAATTGTAGTTAAACTTCTAAATTTATCTGCCACTTCATCGGCAGAGGTAGAACCAGTGTACCTTAATTCATTTGATAGCTTTGAAATTTTAATATATGCTGGTAATACTTCTTTAAATTTATCAACATAAATACTTAATACATTTCCAAGTAAAGATTGTACCCCTGAAAAAGATTCTAATTTAGTTATGGCACTTTGTACCATTTCTGGGGTTAAACTTCCTATTTCTTTATAAACTGCGGTAACGGTTCCTTGAATTAAAGAAAACGATCTTTTTAAAGTATCTTCAATTACTTCTATAGGATTACCATAATTTATACCAGCACCAGCTTTGTTTGCCATCCATCCAATTCCATAAGCTACTGCACTTCCTACCCCAGCAGCAAGACCACCAACTGCTGTTCCAGCCAAAAGAGCAGTCATTAAACCAATATAGCCAAGAAGCTTTGCTGCTGGTTCCATTATTCCTATTATATTCTCAAATGCTTTGGTTATACTTTTTGGATTAGCACCTGTTAAATTAATAGCTGACGCAAGCACATAAAGAGCACCGATAAATAAAGGAATTCCAACCATTGCAGCAAGTACTACTGCCATACCAATACCTACAGCTGCTGCCAATCCTCCACCAGCAGTAGCAGTAGCTAAAGCACCAAGCTTAGACAAAGTCCAAACTCCCAAAGCAATACCACCAATTAAAAGTGCTCCTGCTCCCATTAACTCTGCTACTTGCCAAGATGCTGTTACAATTTCACTCATATCACCGCCACCAATATTTTTAGATATAGCATCTACAAGAGCAATCATTGCTACTAAAAAAATAGGAATTACGATCGTTGCACCAGCCATAAGCAGTGCTGCCGTTCCAAGTTTGCCCCAAGATATATTTTTCAATTCAGGCATTGCTTCTATGGCTTTACCCATAATTGAAAGTTCAAACGCTAATGCAGCACCCGCCCCAACTGCTGCAACAAGTATTGCAACTTTTTTACTTGCCGAAATAATTTGTTCCATGGAAAAATCTGGCATAAGCATGTTTAATAGAAAAAATCCAGCAGTTATTAATACTGCTGCTGCTGCTAAATTTGCTGTAAATTTAATCCATCCTTTTGCCCATTTCCCCATTCCTTCAGCATCAACAAGTCCTTTTTTAATTCCCTGCCAGATGGATTCAGTGCCTGTACCACCACCACCGCCACCGCCACCACCGCCACCACCGCCACCACCGCCACCTGATGTATCTGGTGGTGGTGATGTTGTTGGATTCATACTAGGTATAAGTTTTTTCAAAACACTGCCTAATGAACCAGCTAATTGAGGTGCAATAGACATTCCAATACTACTTGCAACAACTCCAGTAATACCACCAGAAGATAGTAAAAAGTTTAGAGGTTTTGCTATTTGATTTTGTACTATCGCAGATAAGTTATCTAAAGCATTATTGGTTTTACTAATAGCATCTAATTGTGCATTACCAGTAGCTCTTGTTTTTTGTTGTGCTGTATCTAATTTTCCTAATAAATTTTGAAATGCTTGAGGATCTTCTAAAGCCTTTGTCATTTCTTCTGCACTAAATGAAATTTCTTTTAAGCCAGATTTACTTAATGCAGCATTTACGCTAGTTAAAGATTGATTAATTGTTTCACGAATTACATCTTTGTTAGATCCACCAATTCCTAATGCTTTCAAATCTCCTTCAAATTCTTTTCTTTTACTTCCAAATCTTGAAAAAGCTTCATCCATAGTTTTAGCTGTTTCAGCAGATTCACTTAAAACACCTAAGATACTCATGCTTGTATCATTTTTAAGTTTTCTTTGTTCTTCAAGAATAGCAGTTTTCTTTTCAAGGCTAATATTTTTTGATAATTGATTATTAAGGTCAATCATTTTGTCGCTAAATGTTTTCCCAGCTTCATCTAATGTTTTTAATACGCCTTTTACTTCTCCAAGTTCTAAGTTAAAAGAGCTAGATAGAACTAAGTTAAGTCTCATTTTTGATTCATCTGACAAGCTATCAATAGCATCTGCACTTTCGATTCCAAACTGTTTAAATACTTGGTTAACACCTTTACTTAAATCTTTAATTCCTTGTTTGCTTCTTAATAATGTACCAGCTTGTAAATCTCCAAGTCTTCCAGCTGCATTTGCAGCATTCATAAGCAATGTTCTGGTTCCATCACTAGCTTCTTTGAATAAATTTACTGTGCTGCTTGCAGCTTTTGTTAATTCTCCAAATTTTTCTGCAACTCCAAATTTTTCTGCACTTGCTCCTAATTGATAGATATTTTTACCAGCAGAGGAAGTTAGAGTTGATGCTTTTCTCATTGCATCTACTATTCCTTGACTAGCACTTAAAACTTTTTTAAATTGCTCACCGCTTATACCAGTTGTTCTAGCTACTTCTTGCATACCTCTGCCTAAATTGGCAATAGAGTTTTGATTTAGAGTACCAGTTCTATAAAGTTGAGCGAATTCTTCTGTTAAGGCTCCAGCTTCAAGTCCAAGTTGTTGTTCGGTATTAAGAGTTGTTGTAGATAGGTCTAATATTTTCTTTTTATATTTTTCAGAATCACCATCATATTTAATACCCATTTTTGAAAGTTTAACTATACTTTTCAATGTTTCTTCTTGTCTTACGCCAGTTATTTCTACTGTATTGCCAAGGTCAGACATTACATTAAATAATTTTTCACTTTCTTTTGTTGCTCCAGCAGTTTCATAAAGTGCTTTTCTTATATTTATTTCATATTCTTTTTGACCTTCAAAAATACCACCTGTTATGCTTTCAAGTAATGATCCTCCGCTTTTAAGTTTAAACAATTGCCTTTGTATATCATTTATATTTCTTGTTATTCCTCTAAAAAGACTTACATCGCCAACAATAATATCGCTTAAACTTTCTTTGATATTATTTCCGAGTTCATTATCAAGCAGCTTTTTAAAATCAAAGTCTTTAAAACCGTCTTTTCCTTCTAGCTGTTTTTGTAAATTTCTGACAAGTCTTTCTAATCCCTTTTTATCTGCATCTCCAGATGGAGAATCAGGAGGAGAACCAGGCGGAGAACCAGGTATAGATTCAGATGTAGATTCAGATGAAATTGATTTTCCTGTTAAGCAGCATTGTAGTATACCGTTTAAAACTCCAAGTTGAGCATCATGCCATTTTTTCTGAGTACCTAGATAAAGGTTCATCTTTTTTACTGATTCTAACTTTGCATTTATTTTTGTAGCTTCTTTAATTCTTTGTTGAACATCACCTGGTTTATTTCCGCCTTGTTTCCCTTGTTTTTCTATAGATTTTTTATATTCATTTATAATACTTTCAAATTCTTTTGCAACATCTTCCATTCCTTCCGTGAAATTACCTATACCTTTTAAATCTTCGGCAATACTTTCAATTATTTTTTTTTCTTCTTTTCGTTCTGGAACATATGAAGTGCCTCTTACCTCTTTAATATTAGACATAGCTGCTGCTACTTCCGCAAGAGAAGCTTCAATGTTTCTATTTAGGTTATCGATACCTGCATCTGCCATTAATTAGCCTTAAACATTATTATTTTATAATCTAGTTATTTGATCAGCGTTTATATTTGTATTGTTATTTATTTGATTACTAACATCATTTCTAATAATACTTGCTTCTTTTGGTGTTAAAACTCTTGCAATTCCAATAATGTTTAAAAAAGCATCACAATCAAATATTTTAACGCTTCGCATTCCAACTTTTTTATATTTCCTATAAGCTTTTATTATATATCCACTTCCTTTTACTAAATTGTATCCAAAGTTAGGATTTCCACAGGCATTGAATTTTTTGCCAAGAAGTTCTTTTATTGTATAAAATGTTAATGCGTGTATGTTTAAGCCAGAAATATATTTAGTAGTAAGCTTAGTTACTATTATGGTAGGATATGGGTCATGTTTAAAGAAGTCATATTTGAATGCAATTATAGAACCTTTTCCTAATGTTTTAGGCCCTAGTCTTTTAGTTGATTTACCAAAATCTTTTGGTAAATCTTTTGAATAGAAAGGATCTTCAGCCATATTAAAGACCAAATCCATTTTTGGAGTAAACTTGGTTTGAATAATCAGTACCAGTATTTCTAACAACGATTGAGCCAGCTTTATCACCAGCAGATTGACCATCAATAATTTTTCCCATTAATTCATCTTCTGCAAATTTAGAGTGTTTGAAAAACTTTCTAATTTCCAATGCAACTTCTTTAACTAATGTTTCAGTAGCTTCTTTTTTTTCAGCTTCGACATTACATATTTGATTGAATAAATCATTAATATCTAAAGCTCTAGCTAATCCATATGGTAAAGTTTCTTTTGTTTTGCAAACTTGAAATGACATAGTTTGACCATTTTCAAATATTCTAATTCCTTCAAAATCTAAATTATTCAAAGGATTAAAACAAAATATATATGGCTTTGATTCACCTAGAAAAGAATCTACTCTTAATCCATCTTTTTCAAGAATCTTTTTTACTAGATTAAGTCTTTCTTCTGTTTCTTTATGTTGTGCAAAGGCAAATTCTAAAAAAGTTTTCATAGTTTAGCAATTTCTAAGCAACATTTCAGGTGCAGAAGGAATGCATCTTTGCAAAACTTTCAAATCACTTGGGTTGCCATTATAAGGTATAGATTTAATGTTAATACCAGTAAAAGAATAAGCAGCTTCTTTTACAATTTCTTCACTGGCAATTAAAAATAGAACGCCATCTCTTCTTGCCATAAATTCTATATTTTGCTTAATAGGTTTTCCTGATTCATCAAGTTCACCAGTATCTTTTTGATATAATATTTTAACATCAGAAGCAGTAATAATATTATTATCTTTATCAATAATCGCTTCTGAGTTTTCATTTTCATAAAACTGAACAATTATCTTGCCTTTGTTATATGCAGATTTCAATGCTGTAGAAAGATCTAATCCCAGCATGAATATAGTTCCATCTTCATTAACAACATTTACTAAAAAAGACCTTTTTTTAAAGAAGCTAGAAATGCTATCAATTATAATTCTTTTTCTTAGAATATCTTTTTCTTCAGGTGCTCCATTTTCTAATCTTTCTATTTCTGAATCAGATAGATATTTTTCTGGTTCATCAGCAGTCATGAACCATCTTCCTAGATCAACAGATCCAAATTTAGAATTCATTCTAGTTGAAATCTTAATTGAATAATCTTTTTGATTAAATACTAAATCTTCATTTAAGCCACCAGATCCAACTTGAACTGATAACAGCAAGGAGGCTATGAATTTTCTATGTAGATCGCCTTTTAGTCCATGAAGTCCAATTAGCTTAATGAATACATTTGCAACATCAGGAGAGCTTTGTAAGCTATTGATTATGTGGTTAGTCAAAGAAACAGAAGGATTGTTTTGATCTAATTCTTCTTTTATTAATTTTCTAATTTCGTTAGATACTTTTTCAATATTAGCTTGTTGTCTTAAAAAGCAAATTTGAAGATTATCTTCAACAAACTTTCTACGATGTGGATCAAGATCATAATCTCTTACTTTTTGAATCATATTAATAAGTTTGTTTGTATCGCCTTTAATAGTTTCTTTAAAGTAATCACTTTCCCAAGTATCATAATCAAAGTCTTTTGCTTCTTCTGGCATATCAGGAGAAGCTGGATCATTTGATGGATCTGGTTTATCTGCTGGTTTTGGTTCAAGTTGTTCAGGGGCACTACCAGAGATTTTATCATTTAAGTTTGCAACATTATTATCTTCTGATGGTGGCATTTTAGCTCCAGCACCTGGTAAAAATGCTTGTTGGGAATCTGATGGAACACCAGCAAGTGATTCAGGGCCACCGCCAACGACAGGATCTTGTTCATTAATTAGCCATGCTTCAAGAATCGATATATTCATTTTTTTCTTTATCCTTTACATTATTAAGAGCTTCTATTATGGAGCGTCTATCTGTAATATGTATGTGATTCGTTTGATTTGTTAAAGCTTTAGAGTTATTTTTTTCTTTAATTTTAAGAGAAGTTAACAAATCTGCCATTTTAGTTTTTTTATCTAATATATCACTTTTAATTTTTGTTAAATTTACTACAGCTTCTTTAGAAGAGCTACTTACATCTCCTCCGTTAAAAACCATATCTGTAAAATTTGATAAAAGGCCATCTACTTCAATTCTATCAACTCTAATATCTTCTAATATTTCTCTATACAAACCTAGTAAATATTCATCTCCAATTAATCCTGTGTATTCTTCAACGACAGGCTGTTTGTTTTCTATATTTACAATTTCTGGTACGATATTATCTACTTCGTCACTTTTAATTTCATCCATAATAATTCACCTCTAATATTATTTACTTTAAATTAATATAAAATTAACAAATTTGCCATAAATATAATATGGTTTTAAAAAATAATAATAATAATGATGCATTTCAAGCAAATTATAATTTCTTGCAACTTAGCGATTCTATTAAAGAAATTGCAGTTATGATTTCAAAAACTGATATTCATTTGGAAAATATAAAAGCTCAGCAATTTGAGTCTATAAAAAAAATCGAGAGAATTGAAGAATTTATGAATAATTTTTCAAATTTAGAAAATAAAATTAAAATTATAGAGCAAAAAGATTTGGTTATTATTAATAAAGAAATTGATTATCTTAAATCTGAATTTGATAAAGCAAAAGATTGCATTGATGAGTTATTTAAAAAAATTGATAGTCATAAGACTAAGATATGGGAAGTTAAAGGAGACACAAGAGAAATTAAAGTTTTCAATGAAGATTTTAAAAGCAGGTTAAAGTTTATGGCAGATTTATTTTTTAAAATTGCAATTGGATTATTCTTAAGTTTCGCAGCATATAAAATGGGATGGGAAAAATGAATATATTTGAAAATGAAGATTACATGCCAAAAGTAAAATTACAGAAGAAGTCTACTGTTCCTTACTTGAAGCCATTTTTTGTAAATAGTCAGACTAATTCTGCTTTGCAGCCTATTATTGATAGTTTCAACAATTCTGATTCTGTAAATGTTGGGTATACGACTATAAAAAAAGATGGAGAGGAAGAATCTCCATCTTTGAAAAAGAAAACTATTTGGCTTACTGGAAGTTCTTTAAGAAATCATTTATCAAATGAAACATTTTACAATTACACTTGTGTAACAAATGCTTCTCCAGATGAAATTAAAATGATTTTAAATCAATCAAGTTATGATTTTCAGCAAGTTAAACCTAAAGGAGAAATTGGAAATATAGAAAAATATAAAAATTTACCTGATGAAACTAATGATAAATATTTTTTTTATATAAGTAAAGTAGATGAGCAAAACAACGAAATGGAAGTTACAGCATCTGTTTCTGGAAATCTTGTTTACATAAGTACTTTAAACAGCAATATTAAATTTAAAATTGGCAATGATAAACTTAGAAAATTTACTTCATCTATTTCTGAAGATGCAAAAGGAAGAGATTTTTCTGTTAATGCTATTTATTTAAAGCTTAAAGATTCAAATGGCAACAACAATGATATTTCTGATCCTGTTGGAGGAATGCATGATATTGCCAACAATAATATTAAATTATTAAATTCAACTTCGTTTACATTTAAAACAAATCCAGCTTTGATTATTACTTTTTGCGAATTAAGTTCAAAGTTTAATAAAGATAAAAAGATAGAAAGAAGTGATTTAGTTTCAATTAAAAAAAACATTGATAATTTTAAAGATTATCCAAAACTATTTATTAGAACTTTAAGAAATTCAGTTAATAGTTCATCTACTCCAATATTTAGTTTTTTAAATAATCTTTATATTACTGGGATGTTTGGAAAAATGTTTTCAGGTCTTAAAATAAGTTTGCCTCACATGGGATTACCTAGATATTTTGATTTTGTAATTGGTTATTTATTACACGAGAATGAAAAAGAAAAAGTATCTATGGTTTTGTCTGAATTAGATTTTAATAAATTTGATATTAAAGAAGTTGAATTTACTATGGATTTAACAAAATGGATTAAAACAGAAGACGATTCAATACTTAAATCTTTGCTTGATAATCAAAACAATCAATCTATAAATAAAATATACAATTATTTAAAATCTTTTGGAAAAGATGTTATTTTTAAGAATGCAGCTAAAAAATATTTAGAAATGTAATTATTTTAAAGTATGCACTTTTTAACAATAGCAGAAGATACTCCTTATTATCAATGGCAAATTGAATTATTAATTGAATCGTTCAAGATGAAAAAACTTGAAGACAAATTATTCATATATCTTATAAAGACTGAAAATTCAGTTGATGGTATAAAAAACAACATTAATAGTCATCCTAATTTATTTTATTACAATTCAGATAGGATAAAAACTTGTAGTTTAAATTTTGATTTTCATCAATGTATTTTAAATTATAGAAATAATTTTCCACTAGAAAATTTTATGATTTTAGATACTGATAACTTATTAAAAAACATTGATGAATCTGATTTTAATTTACAAAATTTAGTTTATCAGATTGATCAAAAGGAAAACGATGAGTTGTCTTTAATATTAAAACTATCAAGAAGTAAATATAATTATAGTTTTTATCCTATGACATCGATTATTTACTTTAGTGCATTTTATTCATATGATTTTTTCAAATCTGCATTTTTAATACTAGAAGACTTAATTAAAATTTCTTTTTTTTGTAATATTGATAATGAAAAACATGAACCAGATTTAGATTTATATAAATATTCTTATTTGATTCTTTCATTAATGTATAACATTAAAGTTAATCCTTCATATAAGCTTTTAAATTATGCATATGAAGGCACTGACATGGATGTAAATTTTATTTCTTACAAGCATGATGTTAAACCTTACTTTTATAAAAAAAATTACTTTCAAAAGGATTTTAAAAATCTATCTTTGAGTTATACTGACCCATTTGAAAACATGTTAGATTTACCAGATTTTGTTGGTTGTTCTTTTATAAAAAGCATTGTTTTAAGTTATCAAAATTTTTCTGATTGAGTTAAAGCACTAGCTACTACTTGATCCATATTATAATATTGATATTTTCCTAATCTTCCGCCAAATATAATTTGATCATCATTCATTAGGCTAACATATTTTTCATAGATTTCTTTATTTTTACTTGTTGGTACTGGATAATATGGTTCATTGCCTTCTTGAACATTATAATCCTGTGGATATTCTTTTGTTATCCATGATCCAGTTACTGTTTCATCGTGAAAGAACTTAGATTCAAATATTCTAGTATAAGGTATTTTTTCATCTGTATAATTAATAATAGAATTTCCTTGATAATCATTTTTATGAAATGTTTCTTCAAATCTCAATGATCTATACTCAAGCAACCCATAAGAATAATTGAAATATTGATCTACCTTACCAGAGTAAATTATTTTCTTATAATTTTTTAAATAAAAGTTTTTGTTTTCAAAGAAATCTGTATTTAAAATAACTTTGATTTTTGGATTATCTAAAAGTTTTTCAAATATTTCAGTATATCCATTTGTTGGTATACCTTCAAATTTGTCATCAAAATATCTATCATTGTAATTTAATCTAATTGGTATTCTTTTAATTATAGAAACTGGTAATTCTTTTGGATCTTTATTCCATTGTTTTTTCGTATATCCTTTTATAAAAATTTCATAAAGCTCTCTGCCGATATTTGCCAAACAAAATTCTTCTAAGTTTTTAGGATCAGCTATACTTAACTTTTTATCTTCAAGGATACTCTTGGCATGGTCAGGAGTAATACAACCATAGACTTGATTTAAAGTAAAAAGATTTATTGGAAATGAATATAGTTTGTCTTCATAAATAACTTTAGTATGTTGTTTTTTATTGTTAAATTTTACAATTCCATTCATGTATGACCAAATTCTTTGATTGTTTGTATGGAATATATGAGGGCCATACTTGTGTACTGGTATATTATTTTTAATTTCAGTATAACAGTTGCCACCAAAATGATTTCTTTTGTCTAAGACATCTACAAAATATCCTTTTTTAGCTAATTCGCTAGCTAATACTGAGCCATAAAGACCAGAACCTACAACAAGAATTTTATGCTTCATATAATTTAATCTCTTCTGTTATTTCTTTATTATCGTTCATTACGAAATCATCAATTGGTTTTCTATAATTATTTTTAATAAGGTTTTTGTTCATAATTGGTCTTGAAACGCCTATTAAGATTTCAGGGCCTTTATTATTGTAAATTTTATCAAAGTATTCTAAATTAAAATAAACATTTGATGAAATATTTTCCATATAAATATTTAATTTTTTATTATATTTAGGATTTTTATCACTTATAGAAAGAAGAGTTTTAAAACCTTTTAAATCAATATTAATATTTATTTTTCTTGACACATCTCTACAGATATATTTATTATTAGATTGATGACAAAAAAACGAAAGAAATATTTCTAGTCCTTTACCAAAATTTTCAGTTGATATATTAAAATCAATAAAATTACTTAATATATCTTTTCTTACAGCAAAACATCTAGGGTCAGGACATTTAATAATATTAAGTCCATAAAATTTATTAATATTATAATTTAAAGGATCATTGAAGTAAAAATATTTAGAATAATTTAAATTAAAATCTAGAATACCAGCATCAAAATAATATTTATCAAAAAACCATTTTGTTTTTTTTATTAAGTATGGTATTTCTTTATATGCATCAAATGAACCATGCAAGAAAAAACATACTTCTTCTTTTTGACTTAACATTCTTATGAATAATTTTTTTAAATTTTTACTTTTGTAATTTATTATTTTAATTTTTTTACTTTTAAGCTTTTTGCTAAAATTAAATAAAGAAAATTTAATTTTGTGTTTTCTTAAAAAATTAATAAGATCATAATTTATTTTTTCATGTTTAAAACGAAATATAATAAATCTTAATTTTATCATTATTTTCTACTCAGTTCATATAGTATTTCATTCAAAGAGTCTTCAGTTTTGACTGGGTGAACAATAGAGAGTTGTTTATTAATTTCACTTGCTTCTATAGGGGGCCTAAATCTCATCATGTATTTCTTATTCATTCCTTGCCAAGAAAAATCTTCTTCTTTGAATCTGGTATAACTAAAAACATTTAACTTGTTGTACATGCAAATAGTTGGAAGTAAGACTTCAATAACATCATATTGATGAAAATTTGGATAAAATCCTTGAGGCATAAGACTTGTGAAATTTAAAAATTTTTCAAATATTTGATTACAAAGAATTTCCATTAAATTTCTTTTAATGAAATAACAACATCCTAAGATACAATAATAATCTTCAAAGCTTACATCTAAACATTTTTTGAACATATCATCTTCGCAAAAAACATGTCTAAAATCATTTGCTATTAAGCTGTAATTTTCATTAATATATTGAAAATCATTTTTGAATTTTTCATTTAAAATAAAGTTATCAAACTCACTAAATAAATACCAATCTGCATTAGGAAAAAGTTCGTATGTTTTTTTCAAATTTAACATTACATTTTTAAATGGATTCCTTGCAGCAGTATGTTTGAATCCTTCTATTACATTAACATCAGAAAAGTAATCTAAAGGCCATTCTTCATAAGAAGTTCCTTCTATTAAAACTGAAATATCATGAGTAACATTCTTCTTTAGAAGATCAATATTTCTTCTTGCTAAAGATGGATCGTTATGAACATTTAAACTTGCAGCGAATATCAATTTTTACCTCTATTTTATTATATTGCTTTTTAATACAATAAAATCAAATTTTTTCTTATTTAAATAATAAATTTTCCATTCATTAATATTTAAAAGGTAATCTATTTTCTTAAAGAAATAATCATCTATTCCTTCTATAATAATAAATTTTTCTGGTTTAATATTATTAAATATAATATCATAAAAACTATCGCTATTATTTTTTTTAATATAATTATTTATAAAAAGAAGATCTACGCTAATATTACATTTAAACAATATATTTTTTGAATTTTCATATAATAATAATTCAATGTCATCTATGTAATTAATTAATTCATAATAGCTTAAGTTAATTTCATCATCTATTTTTGCTAATAATTTTGGTTTTCCTGCAAGTAGTGCTATGCTTGGTAAATTAAAAAATGAATTTACTTGAAATACACTATCGCAATCTTCTGCTATGAGTTTTAATATTTTTAAATTTTCTTCATAGTCTTCTATTATGTCTTTTTCAATGCAATCACTATGAATGAATTTATAAATTGGGTCTTTGTATTTTTTAAATAAATTTAAATAAATATCAGTAATGTTTTTTATTTCTTGCACCATTTTTTTACTAAGTCTATGATTTTATCAACATCATTGTATTTTAAGTTATTGTGAACAGGTAAATTTATACCATTATCATAAAAGTTTTGACTCTGATCAAATGTTCCTACACAATATTTTTTAAACTTTTTTATTGTATGTAATGGAGGAAACCTTAGCACTGTATAAACTTCATTTTTCAACATATATTTTGCAAATTCATTTCTGTTTTTAATAGTAACTAAATAAGAAAAATAAGATTCTTGTTTTGATTTATCATATTTTTGACATATTTTAATATTTGGTAATTTTTCAAATTCTTTTTGATAAATTTCCCAAATTCTTTTTCTCTTGTTTTGATTTCTTGTAAGATTTTTTAATTGTTCTAAAGCAAAAATACAAGCAATATCATTTGGCATGTATTTTACATTATTATTAATATAATCGAAATCCCACCACATTTTTTCTTGTGAATTTTTATTTCTTATTATGCCATAATTTCTAAATGCTAATGCTTCATTAAGTAAATCATCATTAAAGCATACTCCTCCTAAATCTGGTGTAGCTATATTTTTTATAGAATCAAAGCTAAAACATCCTACATCTCCTATTGCACCAGCATAACTATTATTAATTTTAGAATTAACTACTTGAGCAGCATCTTCTAAGATTTTAACCTTATAGTTCTTAAATGAAATTAAATCTTCGGTTATTTTACCACCATAATGAACTACCATTATGCATTTAATTTTTTTATCAAATACCTTGTTTACAGTAGATAAGCTTAAATTTGCATCATGATCTACATCACAAATAACTGGCGTAAGATTCGCAGATAATATTGCTTGTATGCAGCCAAAAAATGTAAATGAAGGCAATAATACCTTATCCCCTTTTTTTAATTTCAATAAATGTAATCCTAAATGCAAAGCATTAGTACCATTATTAACAGAAATGAATTTTTTATTAATTCTTTCTGAGAATTTTTTTTCAAATTCCTCGGTGTACTTTCCAATTCCAATCCATCCATTTTTTATACAATTTTTAACATCAGTTACTATATTTTTATAGTTGTGTTTTGAGCTAGAAACATTGATCATGTATTAATATAATATGTTTAAAATTAAATTTAATGATATAAAGTTCCATATAAGAATAATTACTTATCCAAGAAATGGCAAAACAAAAAATATTTTGCCAAAGACATTAGATTCTATATTAAAGCAAACTTATAAAAACTGGGAAATTTATCTTTTTGGTGACGATTACAGTCCAAAAGAAGAGTTGCTAGAAATAGCGAGTGTAATACCAGATAAAAAAATAAAAATAAGAAACTTAGATGTTAATTCTGAAAGATACCATTACAGTGGTATGGATTTATGGTATTGTGCAGGTGTAAATGCATGTAATTATGTGTTAGATTGGATGCATAATGATGGAGTTAAAATAGTAGCTCTTTGTAACGATGATGATATTTGGTTGCCGAATCACTTAGAAACATTAGCTTCTGGGTATAATAAATTCCCAGAAGCTAGTTTTGTTTACACAAGAGGAAATCATTTGCAGCTTGGCAAATTGCCTTTTCAAGAAGTGCATAATTTGTATTACAATAACATGCCAATTGAAGAATATAATGCTATTTTCTCGGCAACAAGCTGGAGATTAGATAAAATAAATTTAAGATTTAAAAATTGTTCAAGCCAAAAAATTCCATCAGATGCAGATTTATGGATAAGAATTAAAAAGCATTGTTTTGCTACTAATTTAAAATTTCTTTATATACCAAAGATTACTGTTGATCATGAATCTCATAAACCAGAAGGAACTGAAAAAACAAAACAATTACCAAAAAATTTAGATGAAATAAAATCAATTAAATCTAAAAGAAACTTGTTATTTTAAATATATGAAAAAAAACATACTTGTTTTTCCAAGTGCTTCTAATTTAGCAATTGAAATATTCTATTCTTTATCTAAAGATAAAAATATTAATTTAATTGGATGTTCTTCTTGTATCGATAATGAAATTACAAAAATATTTAAAAATAATGTGATTATTAAAAAATTCATACATGATATAAATTTTTTGAATGAATTAAATAAAATAATAAAAACGCAAAAAATAGATTTGATTTATCCACTAAGTGATGATGTTAGTTTGTTTTTATGCAAGAACAAAAAAAGAATTAAATGTGATGTCTTATCTTCATCATCATTAAACACTCAACAATTACTAAGATCTAAACTTAAAACATATGAATTTCTAAAAAATTCAATAAGTACCCCAGTTGTTTATTACGACTTTAAAAAAATAAAAAAATACCCAGTTTTTATTAAGCCCCAAGAAGGAAATTCCTCTAAAGATTGTTATTTAGTAAAAGATAAAAAAGAATTAAATTTTTATTATAAAAAAATTAAAAATCCAATTGTAATGGAGAATTTACCATATCAAGAATTTACAGTAGATTGTTTTACAAATTATAAAAAAGAACTTATTTTTTCTCAGCCAAGGTTAAGAATAAACAAAAGTTTAGGTGCTTCTTCATATACTAAAATAATCGACAATAAAATTTTAATCGATATGGCAAATGATATAAATTCTATTTTAGATTTTAACGGTTCTTGGTTTTTTCAAGCAAAAATTGATTATGTTGGATGTCCCAAAATTCTTGAAATATCTCCAAGAATAGGTGCTTCTTGTGGCGTAAATAGAATAAATGATATAAATCTCCCTCTTCTAAACATTTACAATCATTACAAAGAAGATGTTCAAATATGTTCAAATATGCTTCAGGTAATTGGATTTAGATATTTAAATTACAATTTTGATTTTTCATTTTCTAGTTTTAAAAATGTTTACATAGATTTCGATGATACATTAATTATTAATAAAAAAATTAATTCAAATCTTATGAAATTCTTGTTTGATTTTAAAAATGAAAAAATAAAAGTATTCTTGATTTCAAAACATAAAGGAAATTTAAATGAACATCTTAACAAGCTCGGCATTTATAATCTTTTTGATGGAATAATACATTTAAAAAACAATGAAAACAAATCTGATTATATGATGAAAGATTCTTTTCTTATAGATGATAGTTTTTTTGAAAGAAATCAAGCTAGAGAAAAAGGATTTATAGCCTTCCCTGTAGAATTCTTTTATTCTGAATGCTAAATGATTTTAGTGTTTTTATTAAAAAAATTGATTTCTTCTTGTCTGGTTTTAAAATAATTTGAATTTGAAAAATCAGAATTTAATTTTACAACATTGTATTTTTTATTTGCAAAATAAGATATAGTTAATCTTTCATAAAAATAAGCACAGTTTACATGCATTTTATGATTTTGAAAATTGTAACTATCGTAATCGTAATTTATTCCATATTTTTCAAAGAAATAATTAAATTCTTTTATCCACCATCTCAAAAAATCAATCATTATTGATTTTGTACAAATAAAATTATTACTGTAAAAACTCATTCCTGTTTTTTTAAATTTATTTCTTTCAAGCAATTCATCCATATAAACATTTATCCCAATATGGTTTTCGCAGCTTTCATTATACCAATTTGAAATTGGGGCAGCTACATACACACTACTTTTTTTAAATTTATCATGTAATGAAGGTACTTTTTCTATTGGAATTACTTTTTTTTCTGTATCAACTTTGTATTTTTCATTCCATCTTGCAGACGCTATCCCAATATATTCATATTTTCCAACTATTGATAAATTGTTTGCAAGATACCAAATAAATCTATTTTCTGCTAATGCATTTATTCTATAAATTTTATTACCAGATAATTTATTTAAATTGATTATTTCTATATGTTTATTTACTTTGATTTTTTTCAAGTAATTTTCATCATTATGTAATACAAATATTTTTAAATTATTCATGTTAAATAAACTGTTTTGTTACAAAAGGGTTATTAAGCCACAATCCATTTGGCAGTTTAAATCCTTGGTTTTTTTGGTTTAATTCTCCATATTCTTTTCCATAAGTTGCATTTTTTTGATCACTGTATTTATTCGTATGATATTGAATATATATTTTTTTTAATTGTGCTAATTTGTCTTTTAAACATCCAACGAATATTGCATGATGAATAATTGCTTGTGGTGTCACAGGAGCGTGTGGCCCATTTACAAAATATTCTTCTGGCATAAAATCGTGTCTTACATTAGCATGATGGATTAAATCATTCAGTATGTCTTGGTCTGCAAATTCAGGCTTGTTTACCTTTAGCTCATCTTTTATTTTTTTAATTAAAGTGTTAATTTCCAAAGTATTTCTTAATAAGTAATACCCACCATTATATCTTTCATAATAGTGTGCTGAATTATGTTCCATAATACCAAAAAAATCTAATTTTCTACTATCCATAATATTTGTTGCTTGGAAAAGATTCATTGGGTTTAGATATTGAATATCAACATCATTGAAAACTATAATTTCTCGTTTTTCTACTTGGCTTAAGTTTTCTAAAATCCAATCTAATTTTAATATACCTGCTTCGTACCACGATGGAGTGCCGAATCCAAATGAATTAAATGAAGTTAAATTTATTTTTTTAAAATTAAGAGTAAATGCTTTTTCGTACTTTTTTAAAGATTTAAGATACAGATAATATAATGGTTTTATATTATCTGACCAAACTCCAATTAAACGCATCTTTTTAGAAATACAATTCATCATATGTTTATATAATATATATAAATAAAAATAATAATATGCTATTAATTGAAATTATTTATGGTAAATTTATTAATGATTTATTATTTTATATTATGGAAAACATTCTTTATTTTTTGCATATACCAAAGACAGCTGGTACATCCTTAAACAAATTAATTAAATCTAAATATAAAAGTGAAAAAGTTTATCCTTTTTCAACTTATCATCAAATTTATACAAATAAAAAGTTGAATATTGATGATTATGATATTATTTCTGGTCATTTTACACATTCCTATATTCTAAATATTACAAAGCCAGTAAATGTTATAACAGTTTTAAGAAATCCAGTAAGCAGAGTAGTTTCTGCTTACAATCATCTTATGAGAGAACCAATTGCTAATTTTGAATTTAATAAATTTAAAAAATGTCAAATTAAAGACGCTTTAAATTTGTATCCTTGGTTGTTTTCAAATCAACAAACCAAGCATCTAGGATGGACTAGTAATGTTTTAAAGATGCCAAGATCTAAAATACCAATACCATTTAGTATTGAAAACTGGCTAGAATTTCGTCAAAACATAAACATGGATGATATTTATCAAAATGCTTGTAATGCGATTGATAATATGTTTCTATTTGGATTTACAGATAGACTGGATGAATTTGTAAAAATATTATTTGAAAAAATGAAATGGACGATGCCAGTAGAAATACCGAAATCAAATCCTTCTAAGGAAAATCAATTACTTGAAGATGAAGTAAATAATGTTAATTTAAAGAAAATTGAATCTCTTAATTATTATGATATAAAATTATATGAATATGCTAGAAAAAAATATAAAGATTTACATAGACAAGATTAAATTTTATTATAAATAGACCATAAGTATTCATCGTCAATTTTAGCATTGTCAATCTTTTCAAAGTAATCAATTAAATCATCTAAGCTGCCAAACATGTTCTTGTGTGATAGCATTCCATAATACCAAACTGGAACTAATTCTTTTCCTTCTGGGCAAACTATGTATGTTGGTTTGTTTGCTTTTATACTTTGAAATATCTCACATGGAACTCCATGGGTTGCAACTCCATAAGGTAAGTAAGCAATTAATCCATCAGATTTATCAACCATCAAACAATCTTTAAGGTAAAATTTTCTAGCTATACTTGCTATTTTGTCATAATCTTTTTCTTTTCTTGCTTCTGTTATCTGCTCTTTCCATTGTTGTTTTGGATCTAAAAATGGATCATAAATATTTAAATCAAATTTCTTAATAATATTATCTTTAAACTCATATCTCCAATTATCTGTCCCAAATTCAATTGGGGAAGATAAATAAAATGTTTTTTTCGAAAGAAGTTTATTCATGTATCCTTTTTAATTTATTTTTGCAAAAATGCAACAATATTTATTGTTTTTTAATATATTATTGTATGAAAACATTACTTAATCAAAATCGTAAAGAAAAATTAGATATTTATATTAAATTGGCAAATTCACTAAATGGAGACTTTGCGGAAGTTGGAGTTTACAAAGGTGGCAGTGCTGAAATAATAGCTAAAAATAAAAATGAAAATAAGAATTTATATCTATTTGACACTTTTGAAGGAATGCCAGAAGCTAATTTAGATTTTGATAACTTTCATAAAAAAAATGATTTCAATGATACATCTTATTCAGATGTTTGCTTGGGTCTAAAATGTTATAAAAATGTTTTTATTTACAAGGGACTATTTCCAAATGACCATGGTCATAAAATACAAGATATAAAATTCTCTTTGGTTCATATAGATGTTGATATTTATAAAAGTTATATTGATTGCTTAAATTTCTTCTATCCAAAAATGGTAGATGGTGGAATTATTATTTTAGATGATTATTTTGCTCCAACTTGCAAAGGTGCAAGATTAGCAACTGATGAATTCTTCGCAGATAAACCCGAAAAACCAATATGGGAAGTAAAGCCTCAAGTTTGCATTGTCAAACAACCAAAATGATAATAAAAACAAAATTTAAAATTTATCCCTCTATATTTATTCACATTCCTAAATGTGGAGGCAGTTCTATAAAACAAATATTAAACGATATTAACGAAAAAGAAGTTATTCATTCAAAAATAAAAGATGATTTTGAATTACTTCTCAATAAACAAATTGATTTCGAAAAATATTTTATATTTGCAGTAATTAGAAATCCTTGGGATAGAATGATTTCTTATTATTTCTTTTATAAAAATATAATAAAAAAAGAAGAAAGCATATCAGTAAATGCTAAGAAATATAAATTTAAAGATTGGTTGAAAATAATCTTTGAAAATAAAAAAGAATACTTTTTTATTCATGAAAACTACCTTGATTATTTGACATATGAAGAAAAGGTTTACATTGATTACGCAATGAATTTTAACTTATTTAACGAAGAATGTAATTTATTAAAAAGTATATTGAAAATAAACTCTGAAGATTTTCATTTAAACAAAACAATACATGCGAATTATAAAAAATATTATTCAGATAAAGAAATTAAATTTGTTGAAGAAATTTATAAAAAAGATATAGAATTTTTTAATTTTGATTTTTATAATACAATTCAAATGAAAGAAATAAAAAATCATGATAAAATAAAACTTGTTTCAAGTAAAAAACTTTTTATGTAAAGGGCTAAAATGATTTTAATACCGTTGGAAATTAAAATTTCTGTCACCTTTGGATCAATTGATTTAAATTCAAATTCTGTTGTAAAAAAAGACAGTTTTACAATTGATTTGCAAAAACTTGATAGGGATTTGTTCCTAGAAGCATTTGATTCTTTAGTTAAAATAAAAGAAGAATTAATCAATCAAAAATAAATATTTTAATAAAATTAATTCTAAGTGATAAATAAAACATGAAAGACATGTTAAAATTTAAAGTATGGTTGGAATCTGAAGATAAAGAATTCTATGACCAACTAGTTGAAGAAGGATTGATTCCACCTTGGCTTAGAAATGTATTTCTTGCTGGCACTATAGCTATGGGATCATACTTAGTAAGCCCAACTGAAGCTCAGGGTGCTGAAGTTACATCTCAGTCAATAATTGATGTAAAAAAAGAAAAAATAGAAATTAATGTTAAATTACCAATAAAGATAACAAGATTGGATTTAGCATCAGAAACCATAAAAGCATCAATTAAAAAAGAACTTTTAAAATTTCTACAAAATCAAGAACGAGAACGCTTAGATTCTAAAGAGAAGTATATAATTAACTTAAAAACTTCTGTATTTGTAGATGTAGAAGAAAGAGACATTAATCCTTTGTTGACTAAGTTTGATTTAAGAGAACTTCTTCCAAGTTGGAAATTTGGCGATCAAGATAAACTTTCAAGGTTATTGAATGTTTTTATTAAATCAACTGAATCTGAGAAAAAAATTGGATTTCAAAATGTAAAATTTACTATTTATTATGAAAAAATTAAAATACCAAATTCTCCTAGTGCAAATCCTAAAAATAATCCAACTCAGTCAAATATTTTAAAATAAAAATTTAACTTGGAACATAAATATTTATTATGGAAACAATATTAGATTTAATTTACAAAGGTTTGAATGTAAAGAAAGAAAATGTCGGAGCTTTAAATAAATTTGATAGATTTTTAAATTCTTTTACTAATAAAACATCGAAAATAAAAAAATTAAATATTAAGATAAATTTAATAAAAAACGAAAACAAACATAGTTTGGCAGCTTTAATTCATAATAAAATAATATTAACCGAAAGAATAAAGACACTTCAGCGTACTTTTGGCATGTCTGAAGATATAGATGTAGATAAGATAAAAAGATTTAAACTAAAAATCCAATATTTAAATATGATATTGGAAAAAATTAGCACTGAAAAATATGATCTTATTTCAAATATTAGTACTTTACCAAAGCAAAACATTGTAGAAAATTTCTTAAAAAAAGAAGTTGATTATTTAAAAGAAATTGTTTTTGATAATGTTTTTTCAAGCTTTAAATTACACAAACAAGAATGTTTAGATTTTTTCGAAAAAGTAAAAAAAGAAAATGATTCAAATTCTATTGAAGTAATTCCACAATTAACCTTTGCTACAGTTGATGTTACTACTACGCCTAATGCTATAGTTGATGTTACTACTACGCCTAATGCTATAGTCGATGTTACTACTACGCCTAATGCTATAGTCGATGTTACTATATCTAATGATACATTTGATCCTAGTTTAAGTGAATGCATAGAAGAATATAAATTTTATTTAAATAGCATCGAATCTAAATATGAAGAAGTTGGAATTTCTCTTAATAATTTAATTATAACATTTAATGAAGAATGTGAAAAATATAAAGAGTTTTATAGTGAAGCAAATACATTTTTAGATAAAATAGAAAATTATAATAATACTATTAAAGTTTCTATAGACCATCAAAGTCTATTAACTAATTTGAATGTATTAAATTTTAAAAATAATTATAATTTATTGTATGATTTTAAAAAAAATCTGTCAGATATTATTGATACAGAAACAGAATATGATATTGAAATAAATAAACTTTCTTTAATTATTAAAGAATTAAAATTTCTTATTAATAAGCATACTATAAAAAATTTACACGATCAGTTAATTTGGATAGATGATTATTTGATTATTTTAAATGATAAAGCAAGAGAGATAAGAAATTTAATCATTGTAAACGATAAACAATAAGATAATAAATTTAATTTTATCTAATTCTTTCTTCTTTTATTATTTTATCTAATTTTTTTCTGTATTCTTCTTTTAATGGATTTTCTAATTTTAAAATATTATTTTCTGGTTTCCACTCTACTGGCAATTTCATATCTAAATATCCAAATATTCTATTCATTGTTCTTAAAGGATCTTCTGTAAAATTTTCATAAGAAATGCAAATATAATCTTCACCTTCTAAAAAATCATCCCAATTATTCCAAAACAACAAAGTTTCTTTATAAATACTTATTAATTCTTGTTTGTTAAATGGAATACTAGCATTTTCATATTTTTCCATTTTTCTTTTTTGGTTTTTCTTAATAAAAGAAACTCTTAAGCCTTTATGAAAATATTGAGAAATTGTATGTGCTACTGGGTCTTTTCTTCTTAATAAAATAAACTTAATATTTGGATGATAAGTTTTAATTACATTTTTTTTAATCTGGCTAGAAACATTTTTATAGTGGGTTTTTAATATTTTAGCATTACATGGTAGCCACTCTTTGTAGTTTCCCATTCCAATTTGGTGCTCATGAAAATGTTCATTAAATGTAGAAGAAAATTGATTTGTTGAGTTTAATAAACTACTTAAAAAAGTTGATCCTGATCTTTGGTTGGTTAAAATCCACGCTGGTACAGTACATTTGTTCATTTTCATTTTTTTCCCTCTATCCATTCTTTAAATGATTTAATTTTTTTCTTTATTACTTTTTCTGGTAAAGAAGAAAAATCTGTTTCTTTAGCCCACTCATCACAATCAACTTTTCCACCAAAACCATCAGTGGCAAAACATTTTTTCATTTGAGCTTTACTTAAAAACGGCATAAATACCTTTCTTCAATGTATTTATATTTTTTATTATAATTTTTTTGTTATTTTATTATTTTTTCATATGATAATAAGACAGCAAAAATATAACAAGGATAATTGATTGTGAAAATAAATAGCAAAACTTCATTAATTTTTCTTTTAATAATTATTTTTTGTTTTTTTTCGTACTTAAATGATTATTTTGATAATTGTCGTTTAATAAAACAAATCGAAGTTATTCTCGTTGAGAATTAATATTTTTTAATAAAAACATAATATATAATTACATGAAAAACAATTATTTATTATATTTATCTGGTGTAATTTCAGAAGAAAAACTTATAGAGAATTCAAAAGAACATGAGCTTGACAACTATATGTTTTTTCAAAATTTACAAACTGTGAAAGAATGCATAGATGAAATTTTAAAAATGAATTCATCTGAAGTAGACAGTTTACTTTCTGATGGACATGATTGGGCTAATGATCATGTATCTGGTGCTAAAACTTCATTAGAACAAGTTTGCGATTGGTTGAAAAATTCTTTAAATAAAGAACAGAATTTAGAAGGTTTATAATGGGTGGTGGAAGCGAATCAATTGTAACTTGTAAAGATAAGAATAATCCAAATTTTCAAATTTGGGGTGCTATGTCAGATCTTGGATGTAATAAAAAGAAAAAAAGAAATTTTAAATCTTTTAAAGAATGGTTGATTTTAAAAAATAATAAAAAATAACTCCATGCTATCTTCATCCCATTTATTATTGTCCCATTTTTCTCTACTCCATAAATTTAAATTTTCAAATAAAGGAACTTTCCAAAATATTCTTTTAAATAAATACTTATCTTTTTTGGAGTATTGTATTTCTATTATCGTTGCATTTGAATGTTCTTTAATTACTTCTAAAAGAACTTTTTCTATTTTTACTGCATCTTTATAAAAGATTTTTCTTCCATTATCGCTATGAACTTCAATTATCATATTCTTTTTAAAATTTATATTTAAAAAAAACGGTATTGATAATAAAAATCTTCTTCTGTTAATGTCAATTTCGTAATCCATGTAATATTATAATTAAAAATTATTATAAATAAAAAACTTATCATTATAAATAAATAATGAAGTTAAATTTTAAATTATGGTTTGAAGCTATTACTCTTGGCACTGAAGAAGTAGATGAGAGACAAATTGATTCTGCTTATAAAAATGCAAAGTATGCTGTTAAACTTGTTCAAATGTATGACAAATCTTTGCCTTTAAATGATAAATTGCTTTTAAATGTAAGTACTATAGCCACTTTAAATCAAGGAGTTTATGGACTGTATAATTCTAAAGAAGCTAAAGAAGTAATAACAAATCAAATACCTCCTCAGATTTTAAACAAAATTAAAATGATTTTTGGTAATGATATAATTGGAAAAGAATCAATTGATAATCTTTCAAGAGATACCATAAAAGGCATACCTTTGGCTGTAATTAAGCAAAAAATACCAGAAATAAATGTGTCTATGCTAAAATCATCTGATGTTATTCATGTTAATGTACAAAAACATGTCTCTGAACATGGTGATACCGCAGAAGGAATATTTGAATTAGCTAGTACTATTGTTCATGAATCTCAACATGCTTTAGATATGTCAAAAAATAATAAAACTGATGAAGGATCTGCTAAAGGAGCAGAAAAAAGATTTTCTGATTGGTTTAAAAGAAATATAAATCAAATAAAAAGTCAAATTCCTTTATTTGCAAGCATAAATATATCTTAACGAAAGGTAAACATGAAAACATTTAATGTGTGGCTTGAAGAAATGAGTAAAAAAGATTTAAATGAAGCAAGAAAACATAATACTTTAAATAAGAAAAGCAAAAAGAAAAGCAAAAAGAAAGTAGCTGGCGATATTACTGGCGATGGAAAAGCTGACTTTGCCGATGTTATGACAAGCAGAATGATTGCTAGTGGAATACCAAAAAATATTGCAATTTTTAAATCTAAAAAATATAAAACTAAATCTAAATAAATCATGAAAACATTTAAAGAATATTTAAAAGACTTTTATGGTGAAGAAATAGTTGGAATTTATCCACCGTTATATAATGGAGTTGGACAATATCCTCCTCTTGCTAATCAAACTGGATCAGATATGGTTTATGTTAAAGCAAGTAGAGAGAGCTTAAATAAGAAAAAAAAGAAAAAAAGAAAAAAGAAACATTTAAAAAATAATTAATTCATATTCATAATATGAAACCATTTGAGTATTATTTAATAAAAGACATTAAAGATTTACCAACCGAAATTTGGAAGTCTTTGCCCGAATACGAAGAATGGTTTGCAATTTCAAATTTAGGAAGAATAAAAAGATTAAACAATACTTCTATTTTTAGAAGAAAAGGTTCAAGCAAAATTACTCAGAGAATAATTAATGAAAACATAGTAAAGCCATATGTTACTAATACAGGTTATATTAAATTTAGATCTTCACATCAAAAATACCCATTCGCAGAAATAAATAAATTTTCTTTTAGAGTTCATAGAAAAGTTGCAGAAGCTTTTATAGAAAATACCAATAAATATACTCAAGTAAATCATATCAATGGAATTAAATGGGATAATAGAGTAGAAAACTTAGAATGGTGTACTCCTTCGCAAAACTGTAGTCATAATTTTAATTTTCTTAAATTGCAAGATAACAAAAGCAAGCTTCTTTTGCAGTCTTTAAATAAAGTAAAAGTAGTAAAATTTTCTTCAAATAATGAATTTTTAGAAATTTATGATTGTGTTGAAACGGCTGCAATTAAAAATAATTGTAATTCCATTGGTATTTGTAAAAACTTATTAGAAAAAAATACTTTTTATGCTGGCTATAAATGGGAATATTATAATAGAAATAAGTTATTTTAAATATATACAACATGAGATTTAAACAATGGTTTAATGAGGCTACAATTGAAATGAATCCTTGGGAAGCTATGAAAATTATGGAACTGCAAAGTTTACAAGGTAAACTTATAGATGCAAAAGATTTAAGAAAGAAATTTTTTGAACTTTCCAGAAAATATCACCCCGATCTAAATATTGGTAATGAAAATGCTTTAGAAATGATGGTTAAACTCAATAATGCAAATACCATATTAAGTAAATTTGTAGAACAAGGCAAGCCTTTACCGTTAGAAGAAAAAACATCAAGTAATTATTCAAAAGAACCATCTGGTTCTTATGGTGGTTTTAAAAAAGGCAGACCAAAAGATTCTAAGACTGTAACCGAAGAAGATGTTATGGATTGGTGTAAAGAAACATTACAAAAAAAAAGAATGGTATTGTTTACTCATTACCCATACACAGGATTTGATCGTGGTGTAAAAATTGGGTTTGGCCCTTATGGTGTAAAGAAATCACAATTTGCTCTTCCTGAAGATACTACACCAGAAAAATTATTTGATATAATTAAAAAAAATATTCCTAATTTTCCAAATAACTTAATTGATATTGGCCATTCAAAATATTTTGAATCATATTTAACATTTTTAAATAAAAATAACAACTATAGATCTATAAGCTTAGAATTTAAAAGATCACCAATTAAAAAAGAAACTGGCGTTGGAATGTTAAGAGAAGAAATATTGAAATATTTTGAAAAAAAAGGTCTAACTGTCTTAAGACAAACAAAGCAAGCTGATTTTTTTGGTTTTGACAATCAACCAATTCAAGAATCTGCTTTTATTAGGGTTAAACAAAGAAAAGCAGATGTTGTTTCTGTGCAAACAGTTGATTATGGATATAAAAAAGTAAACAATGATGTTGTGGTAACTAAAGAATTTTACTTTAATACAGTTACTGAAAATACATTAGATTCTTTAATTTTAGTATTAAATAGAAGATTGAAAAAAGAAGAATGAAATTCAAACAATGGATAATGACAGAAGAATTAATTTCATCTTTACCAAGAGATGATTCTGGATCTCCAATTGCATGGGAAGAAGACAACTATAGAATAACAATTTATAATACTAGTAATTATTTCAACACTTATTTAATGCACGATGAAAAACCTTGGAAACAAATTGGTTCACTTAAAACAAAAATATCTACAAAAAAAATAAATGGCGATAAAATTAAATACGCTGAAGTTTCTAGCATATCTCTTCATAAAGAACACCAAAATAAAGGCTTTGGAACTAAACTTTATAAAACATTATTGAAATATTTACCAGATGATATTGTTGGCATTGGATCAAATTTACAATATAGAATAAATAAAAAAGAAATACCTAAAATATATGAAAAACTAGGATATGAATCTTATAATGACGGTGATTTTCAATTGATAAAAAAAAATATTGCATAAGACTTTGAATTTTTATTTACCAAGCATTTTTCTAACTCTGAGTAATGATTGTAGATCATTAAACTCATTTTCTGTTAATGGATCTAAACTTGGGCTTGTTGAAATATTATCTATCATTTTTTCTATAGTTTTAACTATTTCTACTTTTATACTATATGCTTTGCTGCTGTAAAAACCTGATAAATATGACATTACTGAGAAAAATAAAATTATAAAGAAAATCATTAAAACATCTTTGTCATCTTTTTCCATTGTAATATTCCTTCGCTTAAATTTTTTGTTTCTCCCTTGTTAATACAACCTTGTATCTTTCTATATTCTTCATTGAATCTTCACACCATTCTTTATGTATTACTAATTTTTTATTTATTAAATCATTTATCTGATTTTTGTAAATTCTTACCGCTATGTCATTCGGAGAAAATCCAGAATATATCTTGTGAGGTAGATTTTCTAGCATCCATTCTAATGATATTTTACCAAATATAAAATATTCCTTGCATTTGGTTAAAGCTACTTTTGCATTTTGTTCACATGCCTTCTTTATAGAAAACACTTTGAATGAATAAAAATTATTTAAAAACTCTGGTGCAGTTTTTATTTCTATTAATTCTTCTTTTCCATTTATTATGTATTTTTTGTCAACATTGTGATTCTTTAAATTATTTTCTATTAAGTTACCTGAATTATCAATTCCATTTTCACTTAATACTATTTTAGTTTTCATTCTGTTTTCAAATTCAATTCTTAAGCACTCGCCATAAATTGACTCTCTCTCAGTATAATCATAAATATTACTCGCAAACACTTCTTCAGATCTGTTGTCTTTTCTAAAACATAATGAATTATTCATAATAATATTCTAGCATTTATTGGTTTAAATAACAAATATAGCTTACTAACATTAATTTCGTAAACTTATAAATAATTTATATGGTTATTGCATAAATAACTTATTAATTTAAACAAGGAATATCATGAAATCATTTAAAGAATTCTTAAAACAAAAAATGCATAACGAACAGATGGATATGCCACCACCAGCTATAGTTAAAAGTTCAGAAGGTGATGGTAGCATGAAATCTTATATGCCAACAAAATTTCCTCACCCTTACAAATCTGTTTTTGATCAACCTTCAATGGCTACTACAAAAACTTCAATGGCTGTTGAAAAAACATTAACAAACGCAACTGATTTAAAAGAAAACGATCCTAGAATTCAAGATGTAGTAAATGTAATTAAAAATATTTCGCAAAGAAAATTAGATAGATATCACCTTGCAAACATTGCTGCACTAAAAGAACTATATTTAGGACACGATGATACTCTTACTGGTAATTCTGGTGCAATTCGTGACGATGAATATCGTAACAAAAAAGAAAATTGGAAAAGTTTAGAATTAAGTATTTTGACAAAAGATGCACTCAATCACATAAAAGGAAAATAATTAAATTTAAAGAATGGTTATTACTAATTGAATCTGTATCAATTTCTCAATCTTTGAAGAAATTTAAAAATAATAAAGATTTTGAAAAAACATATAATATTGCTTTTAAGAAAATCAGCAGTTTGCCTCCTAATGTATCAGAAAAACTAAAAAGAATTTATGTAAATTATTTTGCATTTCATGCTTTTAATGCAAAAGAAAAAACTGTTTCACCTGACATAAAGAATTTTATTGATAGCAATATGTCTACTAAAATAAATACTTTTAAAGATTATTTGGTTGCAAACAAAGATAATAATACTTTGACATCTAAATTAAACAATCCTGAGTTTTCGTTTGAAAAATTAGAAGTAGAAAGTATATTGTGGCATGAAGAATTAAAAGTTAAAAAAATAAAACCAGCTAGAGAAGCTGACACATTTATTGATTTATCTCACTTGGGATCTCAATGGAAAGCATGGAGATGGGTTTCTTTAAATAAAGCTTCTTGTGAACAAGAAGCAAACTCTATGGGTCACTGTGGTAATGCTGGATCTAAAACAGGAGATAATATACTATCTTTGAGAGATCCACAAAATATACCACACCTTACATTTATTGAAAATAGAGGCGTTTTAGGCGAAATGAAAGGCAGAGGCAATGATAAACCATCACCTAAATATCATTTACCAATTATAGAATTGCTTAAAAACAATAAAATACTATCAGTAAGAGGTGGTGGACATGCTCCAGAAAATAATTTTTCATTAGATGATTTAAGTAATAAAGAAGCCTTGTTGAAAATAAAACCAAACTTAGATTTTAATGTTTATAAAAAAGAATTTATTAATTCCTTGTTGAAGCTTCCTGATAATGAAAAAATTAATGAAATAGAATATATCTTAGATGAACAATTTACTTTAGATGAACATGAAGATTTTGTTTATAGTAAATTTGAAAGCACTGAAGAATTTTTATCTTGGATGAATAAATTTACTAGTTCAAATATAAAAAGAAACCTTAATTTTAGATTTTTAGATGAAATGATGGATCATATAGATATAGATATATCAGGCGAAGAAATAAAAGAAGCAATTGAATATATTGATGAATTTAATTTTGAAAAAATTAAAAAACTAGCAAAAAATGAAAATGTTTCTTTAGAAGAACCAAAAGATATTCTAGAATTAGCAGATTCATATTTTAAAGATGATATCATGCAGCACATTACTGATGCTTTAAGAAATGCATATGAACAAAGTATGTCAGATGAAATTTGGGATGATTTTAAATCTTCTTTTGAAAGCAATGAAGACAAAAATTATTTGTTAAATAAAATTTATTATTCAGATGATATAAGAATTGTTTTAAACAAAAAATTACTAAATGATATTTTAACCAAATTTTCCAGCGAATCAAATACTGAAAATTTTCAAAACTTATTAGAAGAAATAAAATATACTTATTATCCAGCAGATGTTTATCCTATTTTAAACAAAGAATCTTTTAATCAATATTTAAAAAGTTTAATTTAAATTAATATATAACATGAATAAAATAAATTAAAGGAATTATATGAACATAGCAATACTAGGATCAGTAGACGAAACAACTTGGCTTGAAGATATTCAAACTAAATTGATGGCAACTAATAAATTTCAATTAATTGATATTGTTGATGTTGTATATTCTACACCAACCCTTTCAACTTTGTTGAACTATGACTCGTTATTGGTCTTTAACGATGAACCTTACAATGACAATGTTAAATTAGGAAATACAATTGCTGATTACATTGATACTGGAAGGGGAGTTGTTGCCTCGGTTTTTGAAACAGCAGGTTCATTAGGCTATTTGGATGGAAGATGGCATGATGAAGGATACTATGTTATTGATCCAGTTACACTGGATCAAGGAACTCAATTATATCTTGGAACCGTATTTATTCCATCTCATCCTATTATGGTTGGGGTTACTACATTTGATGGCGGTTCTTCTAGTTATTATGGAACAGGAAGTCTTTCACTATACACTACTCTAATTGCGAATTGGACTAATGGATCACCTCTCATTGCAGAAAAATCAAATAAAGATAATGGTGATCCAATAGCTGGTAAATGTGTTGCATTAAATTTTTATCCGCCTTCTTCAGATGTTAGAGTTGATTTCTGGAATCCTGCTACTGATGGTGCAACAATAATGGCTAATGCTTTGGAATACGCAGGAGGAGTAGTAGTAAATTACACAGTTAAATTGACTCCAAATGAAGTTAATATTGGAACCGAAGGTTATTTAGATACTTCCTTTTTTAATGGTGTATCTAAACAAAGAACTCTTGGGCCTATTGAAACTGTACTTCCTAATGGTGATCGAAAAATTTCAGGAAATTTAAATGATGGAGATACTTTTGATAACCAAGTACAAACTTTAGCTGGCATTCTTGGATTGATTGAATTAACTACTTCAACAACTACAACAACTACAACGACAGCAGAACCGACAACGACAACAACAACTACAACAACTACAACAACTACAACAACTACAACTACAACAACTACAACAACTACAGCAGAACCGACAACAACGACAACAACGACAACAACTACAACAACTACAACGACAGCAGAACCGACAACGACAACAACTACAACGACAGTAGCACCTACAACTACAACGACAACAACAACAACAACAACAACAACAACAACAACTACAACGACAGCAGAACCGACATGTCAAAGACCTAGTGGCTTAACCAACTTTAACCTATTAAGCACAAATGTTGATACTGGATTAGATTTTACAGGATCTTTGGAAGATGCTTGTGCAGCCAGAAGTGCTAATGGACATTCAGGAAGTACTCATCAAGCTGTGAGTTTATTAGTAGGTGCAACTGTTTATTATGGAACCACTTATACTGATTGCATATTAGTTCCAACAGGATACTACCTTAGAGACACTGGAATATCTTTTCAGGTTGTTTATATTTTAAATGGTGTTATAGATAGCTTACCAAGTTGTGAATAAATAAATTATGAAATTTAAACTTTGGCTGGAAAATGAATCTAATGATCTTCTAAATTGGTTGAAAAGTAAACCGCAATCAACCTTAACAAAATCTTGGGAAGATGAATCTTCTACAGATTATTTGATAACAACTAAATTAAAAGATGATTCATTTATTCATTTTACTTTAAAAGATAGAGCATTGAAAATACTAGAAACTAAAAAAATATTGGCTAAACCACCACACGAAAGATATTTGTATTTCGGTGCTTATGCTATATCAGTAAACTTTGGATATCTTGTAGAAGATGTACAAATTAATCATGTTAAAGAAAATGAAACAAAAGAAAACCCAGCAGTTGCTGTTAAATTTAAAACTAATACTTTCCCACATAGAAAGATTGGACACCCAGAAGAGATAAATTGGGATCGTGATGTTAATATTATTGGTGCTGAAATTATTAAAGTGTCAGATGCATTAAATGTGCTTAAAAACAATAAACCAAACCTTAAAGAAAACGATGGCTACTCAATAGAGTACAAAAAGTAAATTATGAAAATTGAAAATACTATTTTTACATGTACAACATTTTTTGACTTTGAATTACAAGATAAATGGAATTTTTTTTGTAATGCAATTGACAGTATTTTGGAAAATCACAAAAAAAATACTTTAGATAAAATAAAAAAATGGATAATTGTCAATGAATATTCAATGTACCCAAAAAGAGATTGGGCAGCTGCTGTTCATGAAAAATATCCATTTATTGAATTAATTCAAAAGTGTAAAAAAGAGATTGGACAAGCATCCTCACTTAATATCATTCTTGAAGAAATTAAAAAATATACATATTGGATTCATTGGGAAGAATCGTGGTATTGCAAAAACCCATGTTTAAATCGCATGTTTGATATTATGCATCATACAAATATCACACAGTTACAATGTACAGAGGAGAATGGAATACCAAGTTGGATCGATTCAAATGCTCACCCTCGCTACCTAAAAAAAACTGCAAAAGGAACTATGTTTTATGAAATTTATCCTTCTGCTGGAACCTATGAATACCTTCATGAACAAACTTCTAAATTCGACAATTCTTATACTAATACTGCTATTAGTAAATGGCCTTTGTATTCATTGATGCCTTCTATAAACCGTGTAAGTCACTATAATATTGGAGATTTTTCTACATCACCAAAACACTGGCCATTTAGGTTTGAATGGGATTTTGGTAAACGATGGCTCTTGGCAGGAAATACAAAGGCTGTACTTCCAGATGGCCCAGTTATGCGAGATAAAAAAAAACATAAAAGTACATGGTCTAAATGATTTAAGATTTTTTAAAAATAGAAATTGATTTATTACACAAATACATTATTTCCATTTGTTTTTAATGTCTCGTAATGCTCGCCATCTATGTCCGTTCCTTCTTCATTATTCTTTTATTATTTATTAATTTCTAATATTTATTAAACAACGGTTATTGCCATAGTAACCTCATAACCTGCATCTACACTTATAAATCCTTTTTTTGTTCCAAATGCTCTTATTGGATTTAGGTTTCCCTTTTTTTGGAAATCATTACCGAATTTATTATTTCCAAATTGTCCAAAGGTATTAGTACCCCAACAAAACAATTGACCAGCTTTTATCGCTGCTGTGTGACTCCATCCACAAGAGACTTGTTTCCAATTTGTTCCATATGTTGTTGTTTGTACTGGTGATGATTTTGTTTGAAGTCCAGGTTTGCCAGTACCAAGCTGACCATGATCATTATTACCCCAACACCATAATGTTCCGTCTGTCTTTATTGCTGCTGTGTGCCTATGACCACAAGAAACTTGTTTCCAATTTGTTCCAAATGCAATTGTTTGAACTGGCGAGCTTCTATTTGTTCTTGTGTTATCGCCCAATTGCCCATAAGGATTTTCTCCCCAACACCATAATGTTCCGTCTGTTTTTATCGCAGCTGTGTGAAGACCACCACAAGATACTTGATTCCAATTTGTTCCAAGTGCTGTTGTTTGAACTGGTGAGTTTTTGTAACCATTTGTATTGTCGCCAAGTTGACCATCGAAGTTTATTCCCCAACACCATAATGTTCCGTCTGTCTTTATTGCTGCTGTGTGTGCCCCACCACTAGCAGAAACTTGCTTCCAATTTGTTCCAAAGGTAACTGTTTGAACTGGTGAACTTCTAGAAGAGGTCAAGGTGTTGACAACGCCTAATTGACCATAGCCGTTATCACCCCACAACCATAATGTTCCATCTGTTTTTATACCTGCTGTATGTGCACCTCCACAAGAAACCTGTTCCCAGTTATTACCTCTAGTAATTGTTTGTACTGGTGATGATTTACCAACTACTGTATTATCACCAAGCTTTCCAGTCGTTGTTCTTTTTATTAGTGGTTCATAACCCCACAACCATAATGTTCCGTCACTTTTTATACCTGCTGTATGTCCAAATCCACAAGAAACCTGTTTCCAGTTATTACCTCTAGCAATTGTTTGTACTGGTGAGCTTCTATGTACTATTGTGTTATCTCCAAGTTTTCCATTGTGGTTTGCTTGATCTCCTTTTGGTGGGAAACCACCATCATTTAAACCAGAACCAAATAAAAAACCGCTAGTATTCAATGTCATAGTTTACTCTTTTCTTTGTTGATATTTTTTAAAAACAACATAATATATATTAATTATTTAATAATTCACAAATACATTTTTACCATTTGTTTTTAATGTATCGTAATGCTCGCCATCTATATCCGTTCCTTTTTCATCATACCAATATGGATTTACTCTTGGATTGTAAAATATACACTTGCCACTAATATCTGTTGCAGACTCTATCTTTACCCACTCACATTTAATCCAAGAACATACAGTTTTACTACCACCCTTATAAATCTTATTAGCTGTTTTTTTACTATTGCACAAAACACAATTATATAAAGTTAACTTTACGGCCATAGGATCAAAATAACTTTTAATACCATCGTCATCTGTTATTTGCCATTTCTTGAAATTCTTACCCTTGCCTAAATGAAATCTAACTTTCATTACTGTTCCTTTTATTTCTTATTAATAACTCGCCTACAACTTCTATTTTACCTACTAACTTTTGAAAATCAGATTGATCCATCTCAGAAATTTTATTCATGTGTGAATGTAGTTCGGAACATAATTCTTTGTATTCATCTTGAAATTTCTTACGATTAAATTTACCTGCTGATGCTTTTTTGTAATATGCTAACTTAACATGAAAATGATCATAAGTCAATAATGCAATTCCACCTTTTTCTTTTGCATTGTTTGCAATTTTCTCTGCTCCCTCTTCTCTCTTCTTTGCAAAATCTTCTATTGATAAGTCTTCTTGCTCTGTAAGCAACCCAGATAATCTTAACATTTCTTCATTTAACTTATTCATTTATTATCTTTCTTTTTAAATATAATATATATTTTTAATATATACTGTTATAAAAATAATTTATTTTAACCAAAGGAGGTTCTGTGCCACTTATATTTCAACCTGTTCATTATAACTTAACAATTAATCAGGCGGTTAGTTTTAAGTTTTTCAGTGAAGATAGTGTTCGTCCGATATCTTGGACTAAAGCTAATGGAAATTTGCCACCTGGCATGACACTATCTAGTAGTGGAGTTTTATCAGGAACACCAACTGTTGCTGGTACTTTTCAATTTAACATTAGAGTAATTGATGGTGCAGATAAAAAAGCTGTTAACAAAGTTATAGTAGTAGTATCAGACCCTTCTACTTTTGCAGGCACTACTGATACTACTATTCTTTCTGCTCGTAAAAATCGTAAAACTGGTGCTACTGGTGCTACTGGTGCTACTGGTGCTACTGGTGCTACTGTTGGTTCTACTGGTGCTACTGGTGTTACTGGCCCTACTGGTGCTACTGTTGGTTCTACTGGTGCTACTGGTAAAACTGGTTCTACTGGTGCTACTGGTATTACTGGCCCTACTGGTGCTACTGTTGGTTCTACTGGTGCGACTGGTAAAACTGGTACAACTGGTGCTACTGGCCCTACTGGTGCTACTGTTGGTTCTACTGGTGCTACTGGTAAAACTGGTACAACTGGTGCGACTGGCTCTACTGGTACGACTGGTGCTACTGGTACAACTGGTGCTACTGGTAAAACTGGTACAACTGGTGCGACTGGCTCTACTGGTGCGACTGGCTCTACTGGTGCTACTGGTAAAACTGGTACAACTGGTTCTACTGGTGCTACTGGTAAAACTGGCTCTACTGGTGCGACTGGCTCTGCTGGTATAACTGGTACAACTGGTATAACTGGTGCAACTGGTGCGACTGGCTCTGCTGGTATAACTGGTACAACTGGTATAACTGGTGCAACTGGTGCTACTGGTGCAGGAACAACTGGTACAACTGGTACAACTGGTGCTACTGGTGCTACTGGTGCAGGAACAACTGGTGCAACTGGTGCAACTGGTGCTACTGGTACAACTGGTGCTACTGGTACAACTGGTGCAGGAACAACTGGTGCTACTGGTGCAGGAACAACTGGTGCAACTGGTGCTACTGGTACAACTGGTGCAGGAACAACTGGTGCAACTGGTGCAACTGGTGCTACTGGTGCAGGAACAACTGGTGCAACTGGTGCTACTGGTGCAGGAACAAATGGTACAACTGGTGCTACTGGTGCTACTGGTGCTACTGGTACAACTGGTACAACTGGTACAACTGGTGCTACTGGTGCAGGGACAACTGGTGCGACTGGCTCTGCTGGTACAACTGGTGCTACTGGTGCTACTGCTGGTGAAACTGGTACTACAGGTGAAACTGGCACTACAGGTGAAACTGGCACTACAGGTGAAACTGGCACTACAGGTGAAACTGGCACTACAGGTGAAACTGGTACAACAGGTGAAACTGGTACAACTGGTGAAACTGGTACAACTGGTGAAACTGGTGCAACTGGCGAAACTGGTACAACTGGCACTACAGGTGAAACTGGTACAACTGGTGAAACTGGTACAACTGGTGAAACTGGTACAACAGGTGAAACTGGTGCAACTGGCGAAACTGGTACAACTGGCGAAACTGGTACAACTGGCGAAACTGGTACAACTGGTGAAACTGGTACAACTGGTGAAACTGGTGCTACTGGTGCTACTGGTGCTACTGGTGCTACTGGTGCTACTGGTGCTACTGGTGCTACTGGTGCTACTGGTGCTACTGGTAATAATATTTATGTAATAGGATCTAGTTATACGGCTACTGGTGCAACTGCTGGAGATGCCATCGCTCTTCCATCGGTTTCTGTCAATTCTATTTTGACTGTAGTATCAGACAGTGATAGTAAGGGTGTTCGCTTGGCGGAAACCCCAGTTGGCATAACTATCATTCTCAACAACACAGATTCTAGTAACAAATGTTATGTTTATCCACCAACAGATGGATATCTTGATGGAACCAAGAATACTGGTATACAAATTGATAGCAAGAATTCAGCTATGTATATCTGCGTTGATGATACTGTTGGAGCAAATAAATTTATCTCATTCTAATTTTAATAATTTATTTTATTAGAATTAAAACAATATATAAGCTACATGTAAAACATGTAGCTTGTATATTTTAATTACATTGAATTTTACACAAGAAAGAAAGTAAATCAATGAAAATAACAAATAAAAATGCAATCAAAGATGCTAATGTCTAAATATGGATTAATGTACGCTAATACTTGTAACCTTGGTGACGATATTCAAGCTTTAGCAGCAAAACAATTCTTACCACACATAAACCACTATATAGAACGAGACTCTATTCATGAATTTAAAAAAGAATCTAATATAAAGACCATTCTTAATGGTTGGTGGACTCACAATAAAAACGCTTGGCCTCCTCCTAAAAATATTATACCTTTATTAACAAGCATGCATATAAACGAAGAAGCTTCTAGCACATTCTTATCAAAAAAATCTATAAATTATTGCAAAAATTTAGATTTTGGAGCTAGAGATAATTGGACACTTAAATTTCTTAAAAGTAATGGATTTAAAAATACCTACCTATCTTACTGCCTTACTTTAACTTTCCCTGCCTATTATGGGCCAAGAAATAACAATATTATATTCGTAGATTCATTAAACTGCGAAAAAAAACAATTATCACACTATATGGAAAACTTATGTAAATTTACACCACAAGAAAGATTGATTATTGCACAAGAAAGACTAGATCTTTATAAAAAAGCTAAATTGGTAGTAACTTCTAGATTACACTGTGCATTACCATGCCTAGCATTTGGAACGCCTGTTTTATTTCAAATGCCAAATCTTTGGCCACAACGAATATCTGGATATAAAAAAATATTATCTTACAAAGAAGACTTTGAAATCATTAAATGTAAACTTGTTGAAAAATGTATAAATTTTATTAAACAATCATAAATACTACGATATAAAAAATTCTCTTGAAAGGTATTTAAAATGCTTCTTGATTTAATTGGTTTAATTAAAAAATATAACATGAAAATAAAAGGCGTTATCCATATTGGATCACATCATGGACAAGAAAACAATCTTTATAATTCAATTGATATTAAAAATAGAATTTTTTTTGAACCTTTAAATTCTAATTTTTCAGTTTTAGAAAAAAATATAGAACCAAAACATACCTTAGTTAAAAAAGCATTGGGTAATGAAAATAAAAAAATAAGCATGTATGTTGAAAAAAAAAACTCAGGACAATCAAGTTCAATATTAAAACCAAAACTTCACTTGATTCAATATCCAAATATAGTTTTTGAAAACACTGAAATTGTTGACATGATGAGATTGGATTCTTTTGAAGAAGAATTGACTGACTATAACTTTATAGTTATTGATGTTCAAGGATATGAATTAGAAGTTTTTAAAGGTGCAGAAAAAACTCTTGAAAATATTGATTATATAATATCTGAGATTAACAGAGATGAATTGTATGAGAACTGCACAAGAATAGAACAGCTGATTGAATTCTTGAGTCCTTATGGATTTGAATTCGTTGAACATAATTGGGCGGGAGGAACATGGGGAGATGGCCTTTTTATAAAAAAAGGTAAATGATTTATGATAACAATAAGTCTTTTTGGGACATCAGGTAGACTAGGAAATCAAATATTTCAATTTGCACTTTTATTTAGCTTACATAAATCAAAAGGCTATGAAATAAGTTTGCCATTAAATAACAATTGTCAATTTTGGAATTGTTTTGATATTAAGAATGTTAAAATATTTGATTTTGTAGAAAACAAAAAGTTAAATTTTTATGAAGAACTAAGTGGTTGTTATAACTTTGATAATAATATCTTAAAGCAACCAGACGATACAAAATTCCATGGATGGTTTCAATCATATCTTTATTTCGATAACTATAAAAAAGAATTAATAGATTGTTTAAATTTTAAAAATAATATTGTTGAAGAAGCAAATAATAAATTATCAAAATATAAAAATCCACTTACTAGCATTCATGTTAGAAGAACAGATTATTTACGCAGTCCTTATCTGGGAGATTTAATAAAAGAAGGATATTATGAAAAATCTATAGAAGGTGACGAAGAAGTATTGGTTTTTTCAGATGATGTTAATTTTGTAAAAGATTATTTTAAAAATAAAAAAAACTTTAATATTGTTGAAGAAAATGAATACATCTCTTTGTATATGATGACAAAATGCGAAAAACATATAATTGCTAATAGTAGCTTTTCATGGATGGGTGCATATTTAAGCCGAAAAGAAAATATTACTTGTCCAGATCCTTGGTTCCCTTCTATTTTTCCAAAACCAAATCACATTCAAAAAGATGTAACTAAACCAAATTGGAGAAAAATAAATGTCTTTTGTTAAGAAAATATTAGTTTTAGGAGCAGGAGGCTTCATTGGATCTCATTTGGTAAAAAAACTAAAAATGAAAGACTGTTATATTACAGGTGTTGATATAAAATATCCTGAATATTCAAATACCTTAGCAGATAACTTTATAATCGGGGATTTAAAACAGCAACTTTTTTGCGATGAAATATTTAACAGTAAATTTGATGAAGTATACCAACTCGCAGCTGATATGGGAGGTGCTGGTTATATTTTTACTGGCGACAATGATGCTAATATTATGACTAACTCAGCATTAATTAATTTAAATGTTTTAGAAAGGTGTGTTAAGACACAAGTTGGAAAAGTTTTCTACTCTTCTTCTGCGTGTATTTACCCTGCTTATAATCAATTAGATCCAAAAAATCCAAATTGCTCAGAATATTCAGCTTATCCAGCTTCTCCAGATAGTGAATATGGATGGGAAAAGCTTTTTAGCGAAAGACTTTATCTTTCTTATCATAAAAATTATAAATTAAATATTAGAATTGCTAGATTTCATAATATTTTTGGCCCTGAAGGAAGTTGGAATAACGGAAAAGAAAAAGCTCCAGCAGCATTGTGCAGAAAAGTAGCAGAATCAAATTCTGTTATTGATGTTTGGGGAGATGGAAAACAAACTCGTTCTTTTCTTTATATTGATGAGTGTTTAGAAGGTATAGAAAAGCTAATCGAATCAAACTTTATTGGGCCTGTTAATATTGGATCAGATGAAATTATTTCAATAAATGAATTAACTAATATGATCATTGCAATATCAGGGAAAAAATTAACTATAAACAACATAAAAGGGCCAACTGGAGTAAGAGGAAGGAATTCTGATAATAAAATGTTATTTGATAATATTGGATGGAAGCCAAGCTGTAAGTTAAAAGATGGAATAGAAAAAACATTTTATTGGATTAATGAGCAATTTAAAAAATTACTTTATATATAGATTATATTAAGAAAAGGAACATGTTATGAAAAGTTTTGAAATTTATTTAATTGAAGAAGATCTAATTAAAACTATTGATATTTCAAGAAAACAATTGTATTGTGAAAGTTTGTTAAAAGAAAATTTTCAAGTAAATGAATTTTTAAGTTTATTACCATCTATGCTTGGCTTACTTGGATCAAGCAAACCTAAAGATGTTGAAAGTGAAGTAAAAGAAAAAGATAAAAAATTATTTATTATAGAATTTTTAAAAAGTTCTGTTAAAAAATTAGGTTTGTTAGTTGTTATTGGTGCATTGCTCTACTTAGGTATAAAAACTGGGATAATAGCACAGTTGCTAAGCTGGGCTGGTACTATAATTAAAACTATAGTTATGTGGATAGTTTCTTTAGCTGGAGATAAAATTAAAGCAATTCTAGAAAAAGCTTATGAAGCATTCAATGGTTTTGTAGTTGATACTGCATCACAAATTAATGATAAAACTGGAGAAGCTGGAGAATATCTAAAAGATCTATTCAAAAAAGGTACTGGAACTTTTGGCAATCCAGATATTGGTAATTCTTGGGATAATCCACAAGAAACAGATTTTCTAGGAAGAGGAAGAACTATTTTAACTCCAAAAGAAGATAAACCAATAGATTGGAATGGAATAAATGATTTTTTTAAAGATAGAACATTAATTGATCCAAGTTTATTAAGATAATACAAGAAAGATTTAAATTAGTGAAGATATTTAAAACATTAATGTTCTTTATAATCTCATTTTTTGTAATGTACTTTACTTTGAAATTTTTATTGGCAGATCTAATAAATAATTGCAATTGCTTGGAACACTAAACTATGAACTTTAAAAATTGGATTATAAACGAGGAAATTTACCAAAATAATACAGCAACAATATTTCACAGAACTCCAACTATTTCAGCAATTTTTTCACTTTTGACTACTAAATTCAATATTGGAAAAAGAATTAATTACGGTAGTGGTTTGTATACCACTACTACCATTGATGGTCAATTCGTTGAAGACATGAAGGAATTTGGAGCTTTCGTAACCAAATGGAAAGTACAAGATCTTGATAAATATATTGTTTTAGGAAAACAACATGCCATTAAAATACATGGAGATCAATATATTATAAGTTCTCAATTAGAAAAGTTAAACGCTTTAGAAGAATTCAAAGAAAAAAATAAAGAAGAGTGGGAAATTAAACTAAAACAATGGGATAAATATCAAGAAGTCAACAGTCCACAGATAATAGATTTTTTAAATGACAATGAAAAATGGCTAGATAAAAGTAAATCTTTTAAAGGTTGTATTTATCGTGACAATAGATATGGATATTGTTTGTTAAAATTTAATCCTATCGAAGACGGAACAATAACATTTTTAGCATATGCAGAAGCTGAAGCTGACGATATACAAAAAATGGAAAAATTAAAAGATAAAAATAGTGAACATTGGATAAAGTCAACCGAAAAAGCAAGCATCAAAAGTATTTATAGAAGTCCACAAGATCAAAAAACTAAATATGGTATTGAAATTCCAGAACTAAAAATCACACCTACAGGTGGCGAAACTCTAACTGTTAAAGAATCACCTTTCGTTTATCACCTTTTGATGACACCCCTAAAAACGGGTGTAAAATGGGATTTCAATACCCAAAAAGCCATAGGTTCTAAGGATTCAGACAAATCAGTCATAGATCCAGTCTTTATATTTTCTTATGAAAATAAAACTTGGAACTTAAAATTTAAAAAAGAAAATTTTAATAGTGGTGGTTACCTTGGAAATTCAATGTATGAAATCCCAAATATTGACGGAACACCTGTAAAAGAAATTAACAAAATAAAAAATAATAGTAAACTTTGTTTTAACGGTAAAAAAGTAAGCAATGTTTGTTTTCAATTTAATTTTGAAGAAAAAAATAAAATTGTTAAAGGTGAATCAGATAAATTGAAACTAATATCATCAGAAAATAACAAAAAATATATTGTTGACAAAAGAGATGAGTTTGGACAAAGAAATTTAACTGATCTACTTCCAATGTCAGTAAAGTTTTACGCCAGTAGTCAATTTAGATTAGAAAAAATTCAAACAAATTGGATCATAACACAAATTGTTGGAGCAAAAAACACAACAAACTTAAATGGAATTCCATTGGAACCATCGGAGATAAAACCTTTAAAAGATGGAGATATAATTTCTATCGGAAAAACACAGCAAGGAAAATTGCAAGTTAAACTTTAAAAAACAAAGAATCGAATTATGAACTTTAAAAACTGGCTACTAAATGAATCTAAAGCTATAACTCTACCACCAGAAGTGTTGAGCTTTATCGATCAAATAACACCAGAAATTACAAAGATAATGATCGATAGTAAAAAAAATCCTGACGGGCTGTTGTACCAATGTTCCGAAATTAAAAAATTAAATAAAAAATGGCATATTAAAGTTCCGATTAAATCAAAAAGTTATGATAGATTTGATTACGAAATAACTGGTGTTAAAGATAGAAAGACTGAAAAATATTTTCCTATAACTGTAGTTCTTGATTGCAATTATAAAACAAATTTTGGTCAATTTTCCGACAACGAAGTTAAAGTAAATACATTCTGGTGGGGAAAACTACAAGATGGATCTACTAAACTTGAAATATCTATAGAATCTGTAAAAGGTTTGCTTATACATGAGTTCATTCATGCTGTTGATATAAAAAATCACGATGAAAAAGTTATAAAAGCAATATCGAAAAAACATTCCGATGGCGATTACAGCGACCCTAATGAAATAGATGCATATAGTGGAACTATTACACAAAGAATTATAAGTTACGCAAATGAAAGTAACGATCACCAAAAAACACATAAAGATTTAGAAAAAATACTAGATTTCATTAAAAGCACCGAAAAATATAGAAATACAAACATAGTTTTATACCCTCTAATTCCTAAAGATGTTGTAAAAATATATAAATATATGGATATAGGAGATGAAACAATAAAAAGAAGAATGCTTTCTAGAATTTATGACGCAGTAATGCAAGCAAAAACTATCATACAACAAAAACAAAGAATCTAATAAATAATTAATTATGGATTTTAAAAAGCGTAACTATCGCATAAATAAACTATGAAAACATTTAAACAATTCTTAAAAGAAAAACCTTATAACGAACAATTAGATATGCCACCACCACAAAAAATTATATTAGGTGTACCTGCCATGAGGCTTGATATAACTGATCTTAATAAGTTTAAAGGCATAGACGATATTATAGCAAATTCAAAAGATGCAGAAGATATATTAATATCTTTAAAATTTCGAACAAGTAAAGATAAATTATCCGAAATAAACCCAGAAACTTTAGCAAATGCGTTAGTCAAAACAAAAGCTGTTCCTGATAAGGTTAAAGAAATACTTGAATACTTTGGCGAACACCATAATGTTATGTCAAAGTATGAAATTAAAAATATGTTGAATATTACATTTGGAAATTTAGATATTCCACAAGATGTTAAAAGTTATTTAACTACTAAACTAGAAGACTTTAGACAAAAACATCAACAGACAAGAGATATATTTTATAAGAAAAATTATCCTGATTTGTTGAAAGGAACAAATATTGATACAAGTTATTATGACTCTGAAACAGGCAAAGGTAAATTTGGTGGGCCTGATTATCTAAGATAAAAATTAAATTGTAATAAGCATAAATAATTCATACTATTATTGCATAAATAAACTATGAAAACATTTATTGAATATATTAACGAAATAGAAAATAATAAAAGCGTAACTAATTCGTCATATGATTACAATCATGAATTTAAAAAATGGACTGTATTCCTCGAAAAAAAAGATGCTTGCTATTATAAAGTCAAAAGAAGATACCATGTGTGGCCTTCGGCCTACGGTTCTGGGGCCCTGGTTAAATGTAGAAAAAAAGGTGCAAAAAATTGGGGCAATTCTAAAAAAAACGAAACTACTGAATTAAATGAAGATATATTTAAAGCAGAAAAAGAAAAAGGATTACGAGGCTGGTTTGATAGAAATAAAGGAAAAGGATGGATAGACTGCAAAGCTAGCAAAAAAGGAAAACTCGTTTCTTGTGGCCGTAAAAAAGCTGGCAAAGGTGCTAAAAGAAAATATCCAGCCTGTAGACCAACTTTATCAGCATGTAATAAAACTGGGGTTAAAAGGAAAATAAGCAAAAAAGCTATTTCTTGGAAAAAGAAAATACTTGAAATGATAACATCTAAGATAGAAACAATAGAATAAAACAGAACTAATTCATCCTACTATTGCATAAATACATTATGAAATTTAAAAATTGGCTACTAATAAACGAAGGCATGATAAAAGTATCAGCAAAAATTTATACACAAGTAATAACTGACTACTTTGAAAAATTAAAAGAATATAAAGCTTTTGGAGAAATTAGAGCTTCAACAAAAAGTTATCCACTTATAAATGAAAAAGAAAATCTTTTCAACGATACATCATTTTCTTTTTTAATTGGTTATTTTAAAAAAGTAACATTAAATGTAAAATATAGAAAATTTGAAAAAGCCGAACAAAAGTCTTACCCAGCATATTACGAAGCTCAAGACTTTCCCAGTATGAAAATTTTTAAAGGAATGGAATTTAAAGGAACAATTGTTTTGGATTTAAAGATACTTGATGTAAAACATAAATATGATTATATTACATTAATTCAACACGAAATAACCCATTTTATTCAAGACTTAGAAAAAATTCACGCTTACTTGAAAAGCTTAGAAAGACAATTAATTTACTTATACAAAAAACAAAAAGAAGAAAAAGTGAGCTATAGATACGGAAACGAAATAGAAAGAATTCACAAAGCTTTGAATTTTGGGAATTTTCCAGCAGAAGATCCATTAGAAGAAAAAGATATGCCTCTTGCTGGAATTTCTCCATTACAAATCACAAAAAACACCATGAAAGATAAAAAAATTAATTTTAATGGAGTTTTCAAAGTAAAAGATGATTTAGAAACTCAAAAATTAAAAACAATAGATCACGAAAAAAGACCAATTGAATTTCAAACTAATCTTATTTCAGTTGTTGGAGATTTTCAAAGAGATTATTTTGAAAAAATTCTAGATGGAAAATTAAAAAAAGAAAATGGATACGAAATTCCAGATGATTTATATTCTTTTGATTCATATGGTTCTAATCTAGGTTGGAAAAATAAAATAATGAATTACAATAAAATACTTGAATTTTTTAACAATAGAAATAATAAAAAATTATTCTTGAAATCAATCTTAAGCATTTTTGAAAAGACTGATTTTAAAATTTTCCATATGGATGTATGGAAAAGATATCATATTTTAACTTCGATTAAAGCACACACTGATAATACTGATACTAATGAGTTGTACAAATGGTACTTAAGTAATATTTATAAAGAATTTGTAAATAAAGACATTGATATGGATTACTTGAAATTGTTACATAAACAAGACAGATTATCTGAAGTCCCACTCGAACAAAAAAAAGACCTTTTAATAGATACACTTGAAAGTCTAAAAGGAAAAAAAGAACAAAAATATTATGCTCGTGATATAAAGTTTTTTAATAATCACGATCCTGATTTGCGTAATTTTAAAATTGATAACAAAGCTGGTGATCAATATTGGCATGCATGGAACATCTTAAAAGCATTTTATGGTAATCAAAAAAAATACGATAAAGAAATAAAAAATGGTAGAATAATGGATTATGAAAAACTTAACGAGATATTCAAAATTATAAAAAGAGATAAAGTAGCTTTTAGAAAAGAATATGCTGGACAAAAAATTGTTTTGAATGAAATATATGAAAATTATGAAAAATTTATCAATGCTTTCTTAGATCGAATTGTTAAGTCTTATGAAATACATTACCAAAATCATAAAAATGATTATTACGAAAATGATAAAATGGAAGACATTTTACCTAAACCACCAACAAAAAACGATTTCATAGAAGACTTTAATATAGAAATTAAAAAAGAAGATGTTAAACCACCAGTAAAAGTAGATAAAATCGTAAATACTAAAAGTAAAGATCTTTTGGAAACTATGGATGTTTATACATTTATTTCACTTGAATATAAAGGTGAAAAAGATGAAGAAGATGATAATAAATGGAATATAATCCATGATATAGATGATCGTAAAGAAAAAATTTCTAATGTTTCTTATAGTTATGCAAACAAGGTTGGAAGCTTATTGGAAACTTTTCTTGATCACAAAGATTCTGACCATAATATAGATAGATATAAATTAAAGCAAAAACCTGTCAAAAGAAACATTGGTATATATGAAATCTATCACCTTTTTCAATTTTTGGAACGAATACTTAATATAGACGCAAATCAAAAAGAACCATATGATGTAGTAATTGCAAATAAAAAAATAATTGCTAGATTCTTAGCAGAAGATATCGCATGGTCATATAAAAAACATTATGAAGAAAATAATATAGATGAAAAACCACCTACAGCAGAAAAAATATTTTTCGATAATTATGTTACATCTAGTTCCTAAAAAACTAAACTAATTCGTACTACCATTGCATAAATACACTATGAATTTTAAAAATTGGTTAATATCTGAAGAACAACTTTTTAATGAGGACTTCAAAACTCAAAGAGAAAAATTCATCCAACAAGGCATAGGAAAAGACATCGTTGACGGTTACCTCAAGGATTTTAAAACCATCAAAGAAAAAAAATATAAACAAATCAATGATCCAATACACGGATTAGAACATATCAAAGACAGAATCAATATAGACGCTTATAAAACATTCCATGAACTAGCATCGCTAGTAGATTATGTCAAAGGACAAACTGATGTTTCTGGTAAAACCAATTATAAAAATATCGAAGTAGATGCAACACCAATTCATGAAGATAACGACTTGATAATTTATTACGCAGATACTCCTCAAGCATGCGTTACTTACAAAGGTGATGTTCCATATTCTTGGTGCATTGCCCGACCCGATGCAAGTAATTTATTTTATTTTTATAGATTAGGTAAACTAGAACCATCATTCTATTTTGTAAAAAACAAGGAAAGAACTAACAAAGAACTTGAAACATTTAAAGGAAAAACATTCACTGATAAATATCACTTCTTTGTAATTCAAGTAATAAAAAATGCTAACCCTGAAGATGAAGATAATCAACAATATATTGTAACTTCCGCAGAAAATGATGGTGATGAAAAAATGTCATGGACTGATATATTAAAATTAGAACCAAAATTAATTAATAAACAAAACATATTTGCTAGTAAACTTTTAGCACCTAAAGAAAAAGAATTATACAAAAGATTTAGCAATGGTATTTCTGATAAAGAATTTGAAAATTTACCTTTTGATGAAAAAGATATGTATTTGAGTGTTTATGTTAGAGAAAACCGACCACTTACCGACAACCAATTTAAATTTTTACCATCTGATTTAAAAAATAAGTATATTGGATTTGGAACAGGATTAAGTTATGAACAATTTAAAATGATTGATTCTGATTCTAAATTATATAAAAGATATGAAGATGTTACAAGAATTAAAATAAAAAAAACAATTGGAACTGATAAATTTAATCTTATGCCAACTGAAATTATTGTTATGAAAAAAATAGCAAGTGAAATTGATTTTGATAAACTTTCTGGATTTAGCCTTGCCCCGTTATTAGGCAGAGAAAGTAAAAACCAAAAAGACGAAATGGCAGAATTGATTATAAAATATAAATCAGAACTTTCTAATAAGGAAATTGATGATTTGATTCGTTATGCAAAATACAAAGACAAAATAACAGAACTATTAAAAGATAAAATAAAAGATAAAATAAACAACTTTTCTAATAATGATGTTGCTAATTTGCTTCTTAGAGCAGACTACAACTACAGATTTTATATAGTAAAACTATTGGGAACAGCTAATATAAGTAAGCTTGATGGTCTTAATTTATATAGTATATTTTTAAATTCTAATAAAGATGATGATGATCTAATTCAAATTGCAATTATCATAGACAGATATCACACAAATAAAAACCTTGTAAAAAGATTTACAAGCAAATTCGAACATTTTCTCGACAAAAAACCTCCTGAATAAAAAACGGAACTAATTCGTACTACCATTGCATAAATACACTATGAATTTTAAAAATTGGCTAATAAAAGAAGGTGCAATTCAAGTACCATTTAAAGTTTTTGAACCAATTGTTACTGATTATTTCAATTACTTGAAAAATAATATTGAAAAACCACAAAGAAAAACCAAAACATATAGCTTGGATTTCTCAAATACAAAATATGAATTTTTAAAACATCTTAACCCAAAATTAAAAGTAAATTATAAAGGCTTTAAAGATAATACCGTTGGACATTATTTTGGAGAAAAAGCAGATGTTGCAATACACGATGACCAAACATATGAAGTAACAGGAGTTATAGAACTAAAATATGATTTGTTTAAAAATTTTTATTATTCTGCAATTGTTAATCCTGCAATTTATGGACTTGTAGAACATGAATTTACTCATTTCTTACAACATTTACTTGATATTAATGAATACCTTAAAAACAATGAAAGCATACCAGATGACATGGATCTTATTCCAATTAAAGCACATGGTGGCAGTGTGCCAAAAAGATTAACAAAATATCTGATGAAAAAACAAGATGTTGATTTTTATGGTTATAATTTAAAAACAAACAAACCGATAGATCACGAAAAAAGACCAATAGAATTTCAAACTAATCTTATTTCTGTTTTAGACAAAATACAATCAAGCTTTGTAAATGCATTTTTAAGTGGAAATTTAAACCCAAGTTATTTTTCTTATCCTTATGACATTGTAAAAACTATCAAAACTAAAGAAGATTTTGAAAAAAATAAAAATTTAATAATTGGATTTTTAAACAACCCAATAGAAAAAAAGAAATTCATTCTTTCATCTAAAAAAGGACAGTTTAGAATTGATAGCGATGACTTAACAAATGTTAAAAAATATAACACAGAATTGTATAATTGGTACTTAAATGAAATTTATAAAAACTTTGTAACAAAAGATATCGAAGAAAATAAACTAAATTACTTAGCGGATGTGTATTTCTTTTCCAAAAAATCTTATAAATAAAAAACGGAACTAATTCGCACTACTATTGCATAAATACAAAGAAAGCGGAACTAATTCGCACTACTACCAAAAAATAGGAAATTATGAATTTTAAAATATGGTTGGAAAATTATAAAGATATTAATAATAAAGAAGAATATGAAAAAATAAACAAACTCAACATGACAGCTAGTTTACCATTTGAACCTAAAAGTATTCCACAAGCGATAAGCGATATTGGCAAACTAACTAGAGGATTTCATTTAAATACCATCGTTGGTCGTATGATGACTCCATGGATTAATTCACTAAACAGAGCACCTATAGATTATGAATTATTAGAAACCGACCCAGAAAAAGCAACAAAATGGTCAGTTAGTAGCACCGATAGAAAAGCAAATAATAATTATAAAGCTGCATATGACTTGTTTAAACAGGAAATAGCCAACGCAGTAGATGCTTTACCAGTTAAACTTGGAATTAATATTATGACAGGCAAACCAGAAGATGTTCTTTTGAAAACTAAAGAATTTTTATCAAATTATACTCCCGAAGAAAAAGACCTTGTAAAATCACTCGACAACGCTTGGAATTTATATACAAAAGTATTTGGAAACGATAAAAAAAGTAATTTTTCTCAAATTCAAAACTTTGCAAACTTCTTTCAACTCGTCAAAGAAGAATTTATGAAAATTGGCGAACTACTCAATAACATGCAAGATGACGATGGATTAAATGTAATACAAAATGATTTTTTAAAAGCTCTTAATAAAGAACAAAGAAAATATGAAAAAATGATGGGCGTTTCATTTGAATAATAGATTTTAAAAAACGGAACTAATTCGCCCTACCATTGCATAAATACACTATGGATACTTTTGAAAATACATCTCCTCCAGAAGAACAAATTCAAAAAGTTTTAGCCAAATGCTGGAACTGCGAAAATTATGTTTATTGCACTGGAACAATTCTTAATTATTGCGATATGTGCCTAAATGAAATGACAAAGACACAATGAACTTTAAAAATTGGCTATTAAACGAAGCAAGACAAGGTTTTCTACGATACCTTAAAGAAAAATTACCGCTTGTTCCTGAATATGTCTTGTTTGATTTATTTTATAAAAATATAAAAAATTCTAAACCTGAAGAAATAGAAGAACTTATACAAATTTATAAAGATTTTAAATGGGAATTTAAAACAAATTTTCACATAAGCTACGAAATATTTGATGATACAACTATTCAAAAACTTAAAATTAGAAAAGGTGGAACAGTAAATCCATACGGTGTTCCTAACGATAAACAAAGACATGATAAACAAAAAGAACTAATTACAAAAGCAATTCCTAAAGAACCAATCATATTAATTAAAAATGGTAATAAATATGAATTGCTGGAAGGATGGCATAGAACCATTCAATTATTTGAAAAATATCCAAAGGGATTTGTTTACCCACAAGTTTATATAGGTATACCATGAACTTTAAAAACTGGCTACTACTCTCTGAAGAACAAATTTTAAATGAAAGATTTAGAGAAATAGCTGCTGGTAATGAAAATTTCAAATTTTTATTTGATCAGGAACATAAATTTTTAGCCTATGATCGTAGAACAAACTTAAATGTAGGTTGGCTCATAGTAGGTTATAAAAATGAAGATGGATCAAGATCTGTTCACAATGTAGCTGTAGATCCAGTCTTTAGAAGACAAGGAATAGCCACATCTCTATATAAAGCAGCAGAACAAGAATTCGGCAAACTTACACCCAGCACCGCCCAATCAGATAACGCATTTGACTTCTGGAAAACTTATCGACCAGAAGCTGTTAAAAACAAAACAGACCTAAGACCATTTAAAGATCAGTTAATAGGCAAGAAATTCGACCATCCAAGATTAGGACCAATGGAAATAATAGAAGTAAATATACATACAGCTACAGGACTTATTAAAAATAGAGAACGGCATACCGAAATTTTTCTAAATAAAAATGACTTAATAAAGTTTAATCTATTACCATAAATACACTATGAACTTTAAAAACTGGCTATTACTAAATGAGGTTTCTGATTTTGAAAAAAATCAGATGGGAACAAAAAAACTAACTTATAATTATGTTTCCCAAAAAGAATGGCCAAAATTGCGTGAATACTTGGTTCAACAATCTTTGACACGAAATCCTAATTTAGACACAGAGTTAACAGCTTATACACCAGGCGAAACCTTGGAACTGCTTGATCATCCTAAAATTAAAGCATGGTTTAAAAAAATGAAAAATTTTAAAATACCAGATAAATATGGTCTTGTTATACTAGTAGCTTGTGCAGCTTCTAAACCTTGGGGTCAAGGTTGTAAAGGTGAATTTTATCCATCTTACAACAAAATTAGAACAGAAGAAGAACTTAAAACAAGAAAAAATTCTAAACCTAGTTACTTCGTTACTATATCAGAACCTCTTGGAGTTGTTCCTCAAGATTTCTGGGATAACTTCCCACAATATGATAATCCAGGTCTATTTAAGGACAACACACAACAAAGTATGACAACTAAAGATTGGATACAAAAATCACCTTTTAACCAAAAAAGAGAAATGCCTTTTGACGATGAAGCATTTAATAAATGTATTGAAATATTAGGTAATGTTATTGGTACCTTTATCAAAAATAACCCAAATCATGAATATATATCTATTGTTGAACAAGCAGATAAAACAAAGATTTCAACACATAGCAAAATGTTAGATATTGCACAGGCTTATGCTAAAAAATCAATATTAAGAAATGAAAAAAAACCAAGTAAAGGTAGAGATAAATATGACGGTGTTGCTCATGTTAAAAAAATAATTCAACAAAGTCCAACAAAGTATACTAAAGAAGATGAAGAATATCTAAGAAAAAATTTAACAGGCAATGTATCATTAGATAAAGATGTCATAAAAAATTTAAAAGAAATACAAAAAGATAGAAATTTTAAACTATGAACTTTAAAAACTGGCTACTATTAACTGAAAACATAATCGTAAAAAAAGATGATATTATGTTTGTGAATTTTGTGGAAGATCAACAATTAAGACTTGAATTAGAAAATCAAGATTATGATGTTTATGTCCGTGGAAGTTTTTCAGACGGGCCATTACTTGAAATAGACAAAGTAGGTTCAATTAGATTGTTAATGGCTGGTCCGATTAGCAGACCAACATATTATACTGTACATTCAATTAATGGAAAATCAAAAGGTGCAGGAACAATATTGTACTTTGCTGCACTTGAATTCGTGGTTAAATATGGAATTAGATCTGCAAATGGATTGCTTGCATCAGATACAACAATATCATCAGATGCAGTTAGAGCAAGAAAAAGACTTCAAGATAATTATGGCGAATATATCTCTATACATGAACATCCAGATATAAAAAATGCCAAAACTCACAACTGGACTGATGAAAGATTAAAAGCTACTCCAGAGGAAGCGTCAATGTGGAAATTAAAAACTCTTGCACATCCATTTAATTTTAATTTTATATCTGCAAATCCACAAATAAAAACACCAAAATTCAATCCCTAATCAATAAATACCTTTATGAACTTTAAACTATGGCTGTTATCTGAAATGCCCGTTATTTCTCTGCAAGGTAAAACCGTACTCGCAGATGATAAACCTCTCAAAGAAGTCGATGTTGATAATGTCAAAAACAATATCGTCAGTTTCCAACAAGCAACTAAGAGTATTTTTCATGAAGCAGGAGCAATTTGGGTCTATTTTCTTGACTCAGAAGAATCTGCTAAAAAAATGATAGCACAACAGATACCTTTCCTAACGGTTCCCACAATTGCTGATGGCGATGATCCAATAACTGAGGTGTGGAAAAAACGATATGCCAAAAAAGGAACCGAACACATTTTGGGACTATTAGAAGGCAATGCCAATGAAAAAGACATTTATATAAACATGATGACTGTTAGACCTAAATATAAAAGAAACACCATCAATACAAAAATGATACAATTTTTGCAATCAGAATTTCCAAATGCAAAAATATCTTTTAGTTCACCTACACCAGAAGGCAAAAAATTTATAAATAAATACACAAAAATTGATAAATAAATCATGAACTTTAAAAACTGGCTACTACTCTCTGAAGAACAACTTTTTAATGAAGATTTTAAAACTCAAAGAGAAAAATTCATCCAACAAGGCATAGAACCAGATGCCGTTGACTATTACCTCAATACCTTTAAAACTATTAAAGATAAAAAATACAAACAAATTAATGACCCAATACAAGGTCTTGAACATATCAAAGATAAAACCAATATAGATGCTTTTAAAATATGGAAAGAACTAGAAGACTTCGTTGATTATGTTAAAAGCCAAGTAGATGTTTCTGGTAAAACTAGTTACAAGAATATCAAAGTAGACGCAAAACCAATCTATGAAGATAACGACCTGATAATTTATTACGCAGATACTCCTCAAGCATGTGTTACTTACAAAGGCAATGTTCCATATTCTTGGTGTGTTGCCAGAACCGATGCAAGTAATATGTTTTACCACTATAGATTTGGAACACATAAACCATCATTCTATTTTGTAAAAAATAAGGAACGAACCAATACAGAACTTGAAACATTTAAAGGAGGAACATTTACTGATAAATATCACTTCTTCGTAATCCAAGTAATAAAATATGCTAAACCTGAAAATAAAGATGATCAACAATACATTGTAACTTCTGCACAAAATATTGGTGATCAACAAATGTCATGGAATGATATATTAAAACTAGAACCTAAATTAACTAATAAAGAAAATATATTTATCAGCAAGCCTCTTGGAATTAAAGAAGAAGAACTATACGAAAAATTCAAAAATGGTATTTCTGATAAAGAATTTGAAAACTTACCTTTTGATGAAAAAGATATGTACTTGAATATTTATGTAAGACAAGACCGACCACTAACCGACAACCAATTTAAATTTTTACCAACTGATTTAAAAAATAAGTATATTGGCTTTGGAGTTGGTTTGTCTGATGAACAAGTTGAAATGATTGATTCTAAATTATACAAAAGATATGAAGATGTCACAAAAACTAAAATAGAAAAAACTATTGGAACTGAAGAATTTAAACTTACACCAAGCGAAGTTAATATATTATTAAAATATATAAATGAATTTGATTTCAACAAACTTTCTTATGATAATGTTGAGTATTTGCTTAAATACGCAACTGATGACAACATGGCAAAATTAATTATACAAAAGAAACAAAACCTTTATACTTTTGATGTTTTTAATTTGCTTGATTATGCAACCAATAAAGAAGAAATAGCAGAACTATTACAAAAAGATAACATTAGTGAACTTAGACACAATGATATTGTTACATTGCTTAATAATGCAACCGATAAAGACAAAATGGCAGAACTACTTATAAAATATAAAACAAATTTTCGTGATAATATTTATTATTTGCTTTTTTTTGCAACCGATGATAACAAAGACAAAATAGCAGAACTAATTATCGAAAAAGAAAAAGAACTTTCTAGCTTGCATCTTCTTCCTGATATTGGTATCGAAGCGTTACTTTATTATTCAAATGACACAGAAAAAATAGCAAACTTGCTAGGAACAGATAACATAAATAGAATTGAAAATAGAAATATTTTCAAGTTGATTACAAAATTAGAAGGCAGACCTTTAAAACTAGAAATAATTGCTAAAATATTAGGAGAAACAAATATAAGTAAACTTACTTATGATTCTATTAAGTTAATGCTTAGCAAATCACATCCTAAAAAAGAAAATACCGCAAAAATACTAAATCAATATTATGCAAATAAAACACCACAAATAAAAAGATTAATTAATAAACATTTAAAAACAAAAACCCTTCCTGAATAAAAAAAATTATTACCGCCCTTTTTTTTACCAAACCTCTTTTTATAAACACTAAGTTTTTGTACACTAGTGTACATTTACTTAGTATCCAATTTTGCAACAACACAGTATACGCCAAAAATATACCTCGTCAAACAAACAAAGGGAGTGATAATGGTGTAGAGCATATAAGGAGTACCCAACTCTCTAATGTTTTTTATTTTTAATTTATTAATTTTTAATTTTGCAACAAAGTTATTTTTAAAATATTAATATATTAATACCATCTTTGTATTTGATAGTACCAAGTCTAAGGTTGCCTAGCCTAGCCTAGCCTGACCTGACCTGACCTGACCTGACCTGACCTGACCTGACCTAGCCTAGCCTAGTCTGGCCTGACCTAGTCTGGCCTGACCTTACTAATCTTTTAAAGTAGATTAAGAATTAATTAATACCTGTCTGATTATTTAAAGTAGATTAAGAATTAATAATTAATCTTTTAAAGTAGATTAAGTAATTAATTAATACCTGCCTGATTATTTAAAGTAGATTAAGAATTAATTAATACTGCTCCTGCTCCTGCTCCTGTAAACAAAGCAAGGCCAAGGTTATTAGCCTTGGCCTTGCATGATTGATTGATTGAACCTTACTGAACCTTACCTAAGCTTATGTTCGTTGTTAGACCTCTCCCATTCAAGGCGTTCCATTACTCTATCCTTCAACGCCTGACCTATTAGAGCAACTGCATCATGCAACTCCATGATCTCTTCCGTAGAAGGGTCTTCGGACACTTCACTCCACATGGCAACCTTAACCATGTCTATGATGCCACCATTGATAGGATCTACCGAGTATCCATCGATAGATTCAATTGATTCAATATTCCAGTCATGGATTACACCTACAGGTTCGCTATGGAAGTTACCTGTTCGCAGGTTGCTGTTTAATATTGTTTCGCACTCACGATTAATCATGGCCACTAATTTCCTAAGCATTTCTAAACTCCCTGAAAAAATAGAACCAACTTGGCAAACAAAATATCTGCCTAATTAATATATCGGTTTATCATCCTTAGAAATTTAATTAATGTATGACTAATCTTTTTAAAGTAGATTAAGTAATTATTTGGTTACTTGTTTTTTAAAGTAGAATGAGAATTATTTTGGTTAACTAATCTTTTAAAGTAGATTAGTAATTAATAATTAATGACTAATCTTTTAAAGTAGAATGAATATTAATGTTTAAATAATTGTTTAAATAATTATTTTGCTTAGATTGTTTACTTAAAAGGTAATGATTAAAACGCATAATAACTTTGACAACTGAACATAATAACATCATTGGTTTAGATTGCATTAGATCGCATTAGAAGCTATTTGTTTGCAAGTAAGGCAAAGGTATTACTGGCAACAAGATCACGCAATTTAAAAGAAAATACCTTGCATGGATTTCATGCAAGGTATTGTTGTTTGAAGTGATGCTATTTAGTGAATAGCTTTTTAATCTGCCTAGCTAGGATTGATAAGCTGGATTTCACATCATTGATAATTACAAATCCATCTTTGCCATATAAACTTTCACCAGCTTCTTTAGGGAAAGCATTGTCGATACCGATTGCAAAGAGATCGATACCAGCTTTGCGAATTTCCTTAACACATCTTGTGGTGTGCGGTAAACCTTCTTCACGATAATCATACCCACAAGGCATACCATCAGTAAGCATGAATAGCTTATGGACATGGTTCTTGCTTACTGGATTATTTGCAATCATGCGTTGCTGCATGAACCTAATAGCAAAGCCATCATGGTTTTGGTATAGGCCACAAGCTTGCTCTAGCATTGCTGAGTTATCAATGCCAGCTTGCTTGTCGATGTATGGAAGCATATCAAGCGTATGCCCACTACTACGATCAGCAGTATGTCCATAAACTACTAAGTTAATCCCTTTAATAGTTTTTAACGCTTCTACCAAGGTTATAACTACTTCTCTAGCTAATACATCTCTTCGGTTTGTTTGCATGGACTGGGATTGGTCGAGCAAGATTCCGATAGTCACATCTTTAGATTTAGGACATTCTTTGGTAGCAAACAAGTTAATGTTTTTCATACCAAATTTGTGCAAACCATTCTGGTCAATGTCACCAGTTGTTTTGCCGAAATCGTATCGATCCATTTTGTTATTGCGGAAAGCAAAGCTATTGCGAATGATCGCAACTTGTGATCTTAATGATAAGGCAATTGCTTTATAGCTTGCTTTGTTTTTCAAAGCAGCTTTAAGTGAATGAATCTGTAATTTTGAGACAAAAGGATCGCCAACTTTTTTTGTCTCTGGTTTAACTTCCAACCATTCGACAGGAGTTGGTTCTTCCATCACTTTCTGCCATAGGCTTTGCTCTAATGTTTCTTCCATCACTTTAGGTTTCTTATTAGCTGATTCATCATCTGAATCGCTATCTGAATCTGATTCTTTGCCATCATCTGATTCTTTGCCATCATCTGATTCTGATTCTGATTCTGATTCATCATCTGAATCGCTACCATCTTCTGATTCATCTTCTGAATCGTTACCATCTTCTGATTCACCATCTGAATCTGATTCATCTTCTGAATCGCTACCATCTTCTGATTCATCTTCTGAATCGTTACCATCTTCTGATTCACCATCTGAATCTGATTCATCTTCTGAATCGCTACCATCTTCTGATTTAGATTTCTTGATTCTAATTCCATCATCACTACCATCATCTGATTCATCTTCTGAATCGTTACCATCTTCTGATTCTGATTCTGATTCTGATTCTGATTCTGATTCTGATTCTGATTCTGATTCTGATTCTGATTCTGAATCGTTACCATCTTCTGATTCATCATCACCAGTTTCATTGCTTGGATTTTCGCCATCATGCGGGTTTTCGTTTTCCTCATTACCATCACCATCATCGTCACCAGTTTCACCAACTGGGGGCAATTCTGGTTCATCTGATTCAAGGATTTCCTTTAGATTGCTAAATGCTTTTTTGGTAATCTCAATTGGTTTTTTAGAAGTCTTTAATTCTTCTGCTAATTCATCAAGAATTTCTTTAGCCTTAACTGGAATTGATTCATTGTGAAGCCAATTCTCAGTAAGTTTTTCTAAGCTTAGTTCTGGGTGCTTTGCTTCTGGTAATGAAGTTAAGAAGTTATCAACATCACTTGAAAAGCCTGACCAATTTTCTTTAACTTTATCCAATGAGTTTTTAAGAACAACATTAGAGAAAAGGTTTTTAATTCCTTTAGGTGAACACATTAATTCTGATTCATTCCGTTTGCTTAAATTGCCCATTGCTTTGGACAATTCTGCTTTAGCAAGCAATCGGCCAGTCTCTTCTGATATCGCATTAGGGTTATCAATAGGCTTGCCAAACGCATCGAAGAATTTACCAGCATTTATTCTGATTGCGTTCTTGTCATTACCGAATGTAACTTCCAATGTTTTCTCAGCTTTGCCAATTCCAGCATTACCAAGGATGTTTGCAGCTTTGGTTAGTTCTGCTTTGATTGTTTCAACTTTTTTTTGTGTTTCAGAGTTCATTCTTATAATCCTTTTTCTAATAAAACTTGAGAAGTTTGTTCCTACCACAATGGTAGGAACAATTAAGACTAACTTTATATCTTGAAGCCTTTACCCTTGACTAAACTAATCACATGATTCCTTTCTGAATCGGGTGTTCCATCACAAGGAAATCTGTAAACAATGCTATTTCTTAAGGTAACATCACTACCCGAAATCTTCCAAAGCTTTGCAGCTTTTTCCAAGATTCTGGTACTGATAGTTTTTGTGTAAATGCTACCAGCTTTGTATTTATCTCGAACAACTTTTGCGATATCGCAAAGATCGTTTGCAATCTTAGCAGGGATTGCATACTTTTTCTGCAAGAGATTAGATTCTGAAACAGGGTCGATATAATCGACAGGGATTACATATTCAAACCGATCATCAAGAGCAAGATCATGCCCTTCTGTACCAGTAAATTCAGCCCCTTGGTTCATTGTTGTGAAAAAGGTTACACCATCAGCAACTTTGATTTCTTGCCCTGCTTCATCAAACCAAAGACTTCTACGATCATCAAGCAATGGCAAGCTAGTGTTCATAGACATTGGTGCAACTCGATTAAGTTCATCAAGAATCACAACTGCTTTAGGTGTTCTTACTGCTTCAACGAATCTGGAAAAGATCCATTTAATACCATCCTTGTCTACAGTTTTATTCCCAAACAAAGATAAACCTTCTCTTAGTGTTTGACAATCAACAATAAAACAAGGTCGTTTGAATTTTGCAGCGTATTGGATACCGAATGTGGTTTTGCCACAACCAGCAGGGCCGACCAATTGATTTCTGGATGATGGTAATTTCTTTATGAAATCTTCCTTGGCCAATTTTTCAATTGATTCAATGAAGATTAGTTGTTCAGAAGTGAAGTGATAAAGTGGATTAACTTCTGGAATTTTTGTTGCCATTCTTAATTCATCTTCAACGATTTCTTCATGGTATTCAGTAGCAGGGATATCATCATCCTCATCGTAAGATGACATTGATTCAATGCTTTCCATGATCGGGGTTTCTTCTGGTGTTGTGATCATAGCTACACCTAATTCTGGTTTTGCAATTGCTGCGATTGTTGGGGCTATTGAAACTGGAAATGTTGGAATTGGAATTGCTGGCATTGTTGCCCCGATAGCACTTGCAGCGTGTGCCATTCTCTTGTATTGGTTTCTTGCTGATGCGATCATTGAACGATCAGCAATTAATCCATGTTTTGCACATTCTTCGATTGCATTGCTGATGCTGATTGTTCCATGACTTGCTACCATGATAGATCGCAAAACATTGTAAACTGGACTTCTTGCTTCTCTTGAAAAGATAGCCATGATTAATTCCTCTTAGCTTTATTCGGTAAGCTTTCCGTTTGATGGTTTATAATCCATCGAAGTAATATCGAATTAATTGATTCTTAAATTTAATAAATATTAATCATTACTAATCTTGTAATCATTTAATTTGTAATCTACTTTAAAAAAAACAAGAGATTAATTAATTTGCTAATCTACTTTAAAAATTGTACAGGGATTAATTTTGTAATCTACTTTAAAAAAAATTCAAAATTTAAAAATTTAAATTAAAGTAGATTACAAAATTGCTAATTAATTAGTTAATAAGTAGATTACATAATTAATTAATAAGTAGATTACATAATTATTAATTAATTAATTAATTAATTTCTTAATCTACTTTAACCTGCCTGCTCCGCCTGACCCTGCCTGCTCCGCCTGATTCTGCTCCTGCTCCTGATCCTGCCTGCTCCGCCTGACCCTGCCTGCTCCGCCTGATTCTGCTCCTGCTCCTGATCCTGCCTGCTCCGCCTGATCCTGCCTGCTCCGCCTGATCCTGCCTGATCCTGCCTGATCCTGCCTGCTCCTGTACGCCTGAATCCTGCCTGATCCTGCCTGCTCCTGTACGCCTGAATCCTGCCTGATCCTGCCTGCTCGTGTTTATTTTTAAAGTAGATTAAGTAATTATTTGGTTATTTGCTTTTTTAAGTAGATTAAGTTATTATTTGGTAAATTAATTAGTTTAAGTAGATTAAGTAATTATTTGGTTATTTGCTTTTTAAAGTAGAATAAGAATTATTTAGTTAGTTAATTAGTTTAAGTAGATTAAGTAATTATTTGGTTAATTATAATTTTAAAGTAGAATAAGAATTATTTTGGTTAATTAATTAGTTTAAGTAGATTAAGTAATTATTTTGATTAATTAATTAGTTAAAGTAGAATAAGTAATTATTTGGTAAATTATTTTAAATATTCATTGTTTACCTAATTAGTAAACAATAATAAATCCTTTTAAATAAATCGTTTTAAAATAGCCTAAATTCCATTAATTTTAAATCAATGGTATTCGGTTCATATTAGGTTCATATCGTTGAATTTAAGCTATGCCTGTGATGCCTGTGCCTGTGATGCCTGTGCCTGTGCCTGTGCTTGTTCCTGTGTCTGTTCTTGTTCCTTCTGTTTTTGTTGTTCCTTGTTCTGTGCGTGCTCCTGTTCTGCCCGCTCTTCCTATACCTCTCCCTGTTGCTCTTCCTTATCGTGTGCTTGAGCCTGTGCCTGTTAAGCCTGTGCCTGTTAAGCCTGTGCCTGTGCC
>Ga0114966_10000010_pt1 | contig 179638 bp, 176 predicted proteins | sample M_130207_XF_Meta_FD_87029 | JGI IMG/M metagenome (GOLD analysis project Ga0114966, IMG submission 87029) | Freshwater microbial communities from Lake Montjoie, Canada to study carbon cycling - M_130207_XF_MetaG | ecosystem: Environmental > Aquatic > Freshwater > Lake | place: Lake Montjoie...
TAAAAATCAATAACAAATTATATATCATTTATATGTATATGCCTTCCATCGTCTATGGTGGCTTGAGATATACACAAACAAGACACGCAATCTACTGTAAGAAATGTAAGGAAACAATCGAAAGCAAATATGTTCACGATTTCAGATATTGTTCCTGTAGAGCAGTAGGAATTGATGGAGGAATCTCTGATGGAAATCGTATATTAGGAGAGTTAACCGATATGGAAGATAGAAGTATGTATTGTGCGATTGTTCAGAAAAAGAAGGTATGGCTACCACAAACGGCTATTGAAGAACATTTTCGAAATAACCGATTATTTATTAGAGTACCCGATTAAAGAAATTTAGTCAATAAACATCTTATTACAGATTCCATTTTCAAAGCGAAGCCACTGAAATCCAAAGACAAACACGTGAACTTCCCACTCTGTATCATCTACTCCTCCAGGTGGCTTCACTTCCAGTGTTAACCGTAGAGAACTTAGACGACTCGCATTCATTGTGCCACTCGGATTATGCTCTGATGGGCGAGCAGCAAATGAGTAGCCATACACAAATGCATCATAGGATACCTTGCCCCCTTTGTGTGCACGGCTAATATGAGACCGAAACCACTCTTCATCCTTGCTAATAATATCGATTCCATTAGCCTGTATCTTTGCTTTCGACAGTAGGGGAACAAGTGGAGCAAAGGTCGGATTATAATCTTTTTCTAGAGTCGCACTAAAGTTTGTCCAGTCATTGTTGAGTGTGACGGCCGCCTTTCGTCTCAAGACCCAGAGAATCTCTTCAACCGGTGAATTTGCTTCAAGCGGAAGCTGAATGGTAATTGTATCACTACCCGTCTTATTTAGAACATATTTCATCGGCTCAGTAAAGTCAAATTGCTGAATTTCTCTGTATCCACGCTCAAATGTCTTATGATACAAGCTATCGCGATAGGGTCCATCCACCAGAACACCATAGGTTAGAAGTTGGATATTTCGTAAATCTGGAGGATACTGCGCAGTTGTAACTGGTCTTATCGGACGACCAATAATTCCTGTATCAAAAAATCTAAAAGTCTTATTCATCGGTGTGTCAGTACACGAGGCTCTTGCACCTGACGCAATTCGTACAATCTGATCAAATCTCTTAAGAGTAACCCTCACCCGAATGGTTCCATCACGACACGCAAGAAGTGGAAAAGTCTCCTGAAGACGTTCACGCATTAATGAAAAGGCAAGAGGAATCGTGATCCATCCATCTTCTGTAGGAAAAATCCGTGTTGGCGGCCAGGCTTTGATATCTGCAATTGAATAACGACCTTCTGCAGATGCACCTCCAACTTGTGTATTTAATTCTGGAAATAAAACTGACACTACTGCACACGCATCACCTGTAATGCGCTCAAGAACCTGATCATTTACCTCAAGAGTTGCTTCTTCAAGCAATGAAGTTCCCAATGAATTAATATACGTCCACACATCTGAAGGATTCGTATACTGATACCGATTACTTGATATTAACTGCTGCTCAAGTCCTGTAAACCAAGATGGCATCTGCACTTGAATAAAGAGACCCTGCAGTAAATCTCCACAATCTAAACTATTGATTTCAAACGTAAATCTCTGACCAAGCTCAGCAGGTCCAAGAAATGTGAATTCACGCAAGACTGATGAAAACGGAATGGTTTGCTTTAACTCTCCACGATAAAACCGAGTGATATTCGTCGTTAATGGAAAAAAGAGTCCATCTTGATCATCACGACTTACTAGATCTAGTAGGGTTGTTGCTTGTCCTCTTGGTGCCTTCGTTCCATAACTATCTTTGGAACTGATGTCCATCTACTTGGTGCCCGTGCTTCCAAATCCACCAGATCCGCGCTCCGTCTCATCCAAGCTATCTACATAGACCACCTGCCGAATCCAACCCAGATTAGGTGCAAGAATCTGAAACAGTCGAGTTCCAGCATCAACACTCATTAGATGCGATCCTACTGATACAATCGGCGCCTTGAGTTCACCCCGATAACTCTTGTCAATAATTCCACGACTATTTGCCATCATAAATCCAGTCTTGAAGATGGATGACCGGGGTTCCAGAGTATAGTGAGACCCTTCCTCAAAGGTATCACCATTAGGAAGAAGAGTACGCTTGATCATTCGGGCCTTAATACCAAGAGGTGCTAGTAGTGCTACAGGTGTTGGGGACTGCTTAGCAACAATCCGGACATCATATCCTGCATTGTCAGCGAGCAGATTCTCAACTGTTCCAATTGCAGGATAAAACTCTGCACCTTCAGGAAGTACGACGATCTCCAAACGGTATGTCGGATCAGAAGCCATACTTTGGAGTAGACCAAGGCAAACAGTCAATTTTTTGAGTGGGGCTAAATTTGAATGCAAGTAGCCGCTATTTTTCAGGCATTCAGGACAAGATGAGTTCAATGGAGTATCTTATCCCTACTGAGGATGATCCTCCTAAGAATGTTGAGGAGGCTCATCATATGATCAAGTTTCACACTAAGATCTTTGTACTTCTAACGAGTTTCCAGCTTGTTGCCGTTCTTGCCAATCAGCCATTTGTAGCCCTCAATATCATATTCTGCCTGTATATGGTCTCCTATCAGATCTGGCGTTGCATCATACTTATCAATGATCACTTTGCCCTCCGCGCCATTGTAGATGAGGAGGAAGGCGAGGAAGGCGAGGAGGGCGAGGAGGGTGAGGAGGGTGAGGAGGGCGAGGAGGGTGAGGAGGGTGAGGAGGGTGAGGAGGGTGAGGAAGGATGCGAGTGCGAGGAAGGTGAGTGTGAGGAAGGTGAGTGTCAGGAAGGTGAGTGTGAGGAAGGGTGTGAGTGTCAGGAAGAGGAAGATACTGAGGATGTCGCTACAAATGGTGAGCTTGCCGACGATGAGGGACCTGTCCCTATGGAAGTTGTTGACGAGGTAGCAGATGATGTGGATACGGAAGAGATTGAGCCGACTCAGGATGTAGCTGCAGAAACTCTTCCTGTTGCTCAGAATGATGAAGTAAAGCCTAGGGCTCGTCGTCGCCGTCGTCAGGATTAATTAGCAAATCGTAAAGATCCACGACCATCTGAAACAATATAAAGACCCCAACCAATTGTTATCGCGCGAACATATGTCCTTTTTTGACTTGATACTGAAGAAGGTAGTGTATCAATGATATCCATATACAGAGTCGGTCGATCAGCCTTCGTAAAGTTAATTGTCCCAGAAGGTATCCTTATTTCAGGTGCTCTATAGCCAAAGCAAGGACCATACGAAACTGAAAGCCAAGAAAGATTCAGACCCGACGTCTTTTCAGATTTTGTTCCAGGCGAAATGTTCTCCCAGACATCTGCTGGCCATTCAGTCTCGCGATCCTTACCTGCAATAATAAGCTTCATTGAATTGTAAAAAGGACCCTCATTGAAAGGATTCTTTAGAGACCAAAGGCGATTTCTATCTACGTCATATTGCGACTGAAAGAATACCAATAGACCTTCTGATGGATGGCGTCCATCGATACGCTTGGTGACATAAGAAGTTCCTCCATTTCCAACAGATACATAATCATTCGGATCGAGTGTGAGTACATTTTCAAATGGTCTTATAAAAGGAATTTGAATCTCTGTCTTTTTTAATTCATTCTGTAAATCTTGACGTACATACTGCTGTATTGTCTCAAGTGTGATAACAGGCTTACCGATCGTCTGACGATTTAACGGTACTACAGGAAATGAATTGTTATTGACATCCCTACACACCAAGTCAGTTCGTGTCCAAGGAGTCGGTTTAACTTGTTGATCTGAACTCTCAACTAAATCTTCAAGTTTACGAAGCTTGCAACGAACTCTGTACTTCTGAGCCGGAAGTGCAACAAAAGGCAATCCGCCATCGTCAGGATGTGATGCACCAATCAAAGGAAGTCTCAAATAGAGTGTATTCGGAGTTGCATTGTGTTGTATATCTAAAACAGTTCCATTGTGAGCACCGAACTCTTTTAGAGCAAGAGCCTCTTGATTTAGTGTTCCCTGTAAGTGTGTCCACGCATACAAGAAATCTCCTGAGAACTCCTGAAGAAGTAGCTGATCTTGATAGAACTGTATGGATTCAAACAGAAATGCTCCGACACCTTGGCAGTATCCATACGAAGCGCCACTTGCATCCCGAATTGTCGTAGTCCTATTCAGATTCGCATAATAGATCGGTAGCCACGTAGGCAGTTCGACCGTCAAGGCAACCGATTTCAGAACATCTCCGAAGACTTCAAATTCCCACTCAACTGATCTGCCAAAGTCTACTGCATTCAGAGCCTGTGTCTGACGAGTCTCATTAATTGTTGCCGGCCACGTACTCATTGTATAAGAAAATGGCACGACTGCATCCTCTTTTTGACTTAAAAAAAAGACATCTTTTTGGCCTCTAGCGACAAGCTCATAAAGAGATCCTTCAGACGACGTATTCGGTCGCTCCATCTAGTCTAGTCTAGGGTAAATCTGATTAAGCAGTTTAAGGCATCGTTCGAGTTTCTTTCTTAATCTCTAGGACACCCTTATCCTCATACTTCTTTCTCCATTCTTCCTCATTTTTGTACAATTCGCCGAGCGGAGCTATTTCCCTAAGACTATTATCTGACTCAATACGAACTGTAGAGATTCGGGTTGACCCAACGAACATTCTTAAGTATGTATTTATCCGGGTTGGTCTATGCATCATACGACAGTCCTTATGATCTGTAGGGTTCCACCGCTGATTGCAGTATTCACAATATTGTTTGCTATTAGTCATTCTAATGACCAAAAGTAAATAATCTAAGTCAATTTTAGATGAGTGCATCCAGACCTCTTAAAAGCGCTTTAATTGTAAAAGAAAATTCTAAAGATAAAAATTTTGTAAATGTACCCGAATCGGTTAGAAAAGCATTAAATCAAGCAGCGCGCAATGAAGCGAATGCTAAAGAAATTGCTGCTGAATTTGAAAGACAGCAAAAAGGCCAACCAGAACAAGTTGCTAGCGAACAATCAGAAAAGCATTCATACGAACAAGATATGAAAGAACTATTTGAACAAATGGAAAGACAAGGTAAACAGCAGCAAGCACTTGCGCAAGAAATGGAATATCAAAGCAAACTAGGAAACGAATTTGCTGGATTTAGTTTTAATGATGATGTTCCTAGTACACCTATGCCAGGGGGTCGCAGAAAGAGTCGTAAACACAGTAAACATCGTAAACGCAGTAAACATCGTAAACACAGTAAAACTAGTAAGAAAACAAGGCGGTTCCGCAAGATTAGAGTACTGTAAAGACTTCTGCAACACCTCCCCTCTGTGTCGGATCAATTATAAATGCAGGAAGTACTAGGAGTTCTTTTGACTCTATTTTTTTTGTCATACGATACTTATACACACTTTCAGCGTGCGGATTGTACCCTTTTTCATCTTCCATATTTAAATCAAACATCATCGGAAATGCATCATTACTACAGCCAATAAGCTCACAGCGACCTGAATCATACTGGCTGATTGCGTGATACTGTTTCAGATAAATGCGTTGTAAATAGGGCTGTAGACCAGGAACATAGTATCTTCCTGTTATTTTAATAATAAAATCAGAGTCGTGTAAAAGTTTACTGTGTTCGTATGCATACTGAATTGCAAAGACTTCGTGATCTCCTTTATTTTTAATTTCCTTAAGATATTCTGCTCCTTTTAATGTCTCTTCAGTGAACGTGATTACCTCAAATCGATCCTTGTACTTGATCTTTTCTTTTCTTAACTCTTCAAACGTATAACCCGAGTTTTCAACTACAACCACTTTATAGTCTGTCTTCTCTAGCCATTTACGAATTGATTTCAAATAGGTCTGAACTCGTTCATCCTTATCACTCTGAGCAACAAACTTCATATCCTTCTGAACAGATACCGTAGTCGTTAGCAGTATACAAATATCATTATTGACGCGATACGTTTTGAATAAAAAGAGAATTAGGACTACTGTACAAACTAAATAGACAAGAAAGAAATTCATCCTTCTACTCTACCGTATGCTGCGAAATTGTCCAAAAAATGAATGGCAGCTTGCAGCTTACATCCGTACACTAATGCGGCTCATTATAGTTGAATCTCCTGCAAAATGCCAGAAGATTCAAGGGTTCTTGGGACCCGGTAATACTGTTATCGCATCGATGGGACATATCCGAGCACTGGCTCACGATCTTGACGCTGTAGGAATTAATAATAACTTTGAGCCAACCTATGAGTTTATCAAGGAGAAGGCCAAGGCCATTAAGCAGCTCACCGATGCTGCCAAGGGTGCAACCTCCGTTGTTCTCTGTGCAGACGATGACCGTGAAGGTGAGGCCATTGCTTACTCTGTAGCGGTCCTACTGAAACTGAATATCGCAACAAATCCTCGTGCAGCCTTTCGTGAGATTACACGCAATGCTGTTCTAGACGCTGTTTCTAATCCCAGGACGATTGATATGAATCGCGTAAATTCACAGCAGGCTCGCGCAATGCTTGATATGATGGTCGGATTCACAATTTCACCTCTGCTCTGGTCGTACGTAGGACCTGCGCTTTCCGCCGGTAGATGTCAAACGCCTGCTCTCCGACTAGTTGTTGAGCGTGAACGTGTCATTGAGACCTTCAAGAGCGAAGGGTCTTGGATCATTAGTGGAGAGTGGTCCACCAATGAGAAAGCTACCTCTGGCCAAAAATGGCCAGCCGTAATGACAGAGTCGCTTAGCGACGAAGAATCTGCACAAAACTATCTAGAAAACCACAAGGACAGCAAGGTCGGAATTGTCAAGAAGGCCGAAACAAAGCCCTGGACTGAATCTGCACCTCTTGCATTAATGACGAGCACACTTCAGCAGCAAGCAAGCAATCTGTATCATTGCAACCCGAAGAAGACAATGCAAATTGCTCAGAAGCTCTATGAAGCTGGACACATAACGTATATGCGAACGGACCAAGAGACAATGAGCGAAGAAGCAGTTGAAAATGCTAAGAAGGTCATTCTTGCCAAATGGGGGCCGACGTATATCAAGACTGCCCCGGCAGCTCCAGCCACTGTAGCAAAGACCAAGAAGGCTACAGCTACAGCTGCAGCTGCAGAGTTGCCAAAGGCCCAGGAAGCCCACGAAGCCATTCGACCCACCCACTTTGAGAATTCCCAACTCCCGGAGGGTGAGGACTGGGGGCTACAAGACAAGAAGATCTATCACCTCATCTGGCTGAGAGCCATTCAGTCTGTTATGGCTTCAGCAAATGGCGAGAATCGTCTGGTAACGTTCGAGGCAGACGGAGACGATGGAGACTTTGAATGGCTAGCCAAGTGGCGACGCACTCTCTTCCCCGGCTGGAAGGCCGCTGATGAAAAAGAGGCCAAGATTTCTGAAGCGCAGGATAGCGAAGTAAATGATGCAGATGCTAGTGAATTGGCTTGGAGAATTGGAGGAGCGCTGGCTCCAACTCAAAGAGTCTATTGGCAACTACTTCTGGCCAGACCCCAGGAATCAAAGCCCCCCGGACGATACACCGAAGCCAGCCTGGTTCGCGAGCTGGAAAAGAAGGGGATCGGAAGACCGTCTACCTTTGCATCTCTGATCGCCACTCTTCTTGAGAAGGCATACGTTGAAACGAAAGACATCGTCCAAGAAATCAAGGAATCCAAAACCTACAGTCTGACAACTCTAGGTCAATGGCCTCCGACACTCTCGCCTTTCCAGCTGAAGAAGGGAGGCGAGAAACTCCGAATGGTCCCGACCGCCCTCGGCAGATCTCTTCTCGACTTTGCAACCCAGAACTTTCCAGATCTCTTCGCCTACGAGTTTACCGCGACAATGGAAAAGCGACTCGATCAAATTGCCGAAGGCAAGGAACCCTGGAAACAAGTTTTGGGAGACACCTGGAATTCCTACAAGGATCGACTAGCCACTTTGAAGAAGGCTCCTTCGGCGGCAGCCGGATCAGGAGGAAAAGCAAATCCGAAAATTCGGGAATTTGGAAATGGCCTCAAGGCCGTTCTCTCCGCCAAGGGACCTCTCCTTCTTCGGGAAGGTGAGACCAAGGAACAAACTGTCTTCTACGGCTGGCCTGGCTCAAAGTCCTTTCAATCCCTAACAGAATCTGAAGCTCTGGCTTTTATTGAAAATGCTGGAAAGCAAAAAGTTGGAGAGGCGTTCGGAGAATTGGAAGGCGAACCGATTCTCCAAAAGTCTGGGAAGTTTGGATCTTACTTTGAATGGAAAGGCATTCGGGCTTCCGCCGCGCCGGGGGATTCTCTGGAAATTGCAATTAAGAAACTCAAGGAAAAGGCAACAGCTCCTCCTGTTCGAGTGCTCGGTCCCTTCCAGATTCGTACTGGGCAATACGGGCCTTACTTGATGAAGGCGGATGGAGGGAAAGCCAAGCCCCAGTTCGTAAATATCCCTGCTGGAACTGATCTGGATTCTCTAACAGCTCAGCAAGCTGGAGAGATGTTCGAGGCTGGACTCAAGGCCAAGGCGGCCGGAGGAGGTGGAGGTGGAAAAGGAGGAAAGGGCGGATTTAAGAAGTTTAAGAAGAAGGAATAGATATGGATAACGGGTTCCACAATATTATGATAGCTTGGACTAAAGATACTAGTTATGGTGATCTTTATTCAATGATTTACGACTGGTTAACTTTTTACAAGTCAGAGATTAAAGCAAAAGATGAAGTTCTTGATATTCTTTGGCGAATGGAACACGGTGAGGAAATAAAGATAATTGTAGAAGATTTTCTTGTATGCGAACGATATGCCAAATTGAGAAAACAGTTTTCTAAGTAGATGGCTGCACTTACTATACCAGAATTTCTTGAAAGATCTGCAGCAGTTGAAGCTAGACTTAGAGAAGTATTACCTCAATACATATTACTTCACGATGCATACGAAGATGTAAGAAATGACGCACTTCCTGAACTCAACGGTGCTCCTGGAGGTAATATGGGAGTCAATATGAATGCTGCAGATGATCTTAAGGAACAGGTTGATACGGCATTTGCAAGAATAATGGATGTTGTTGAACAGATTTGCGCAGTCAATAAAGCGAATTCAAATAATGGGAATTCAAATGGAAATAATATGGCAGGTGGAAGGATGCGAAAGAGAACTAAACGGGCTCGCAAAACCAGACGCACTAAGTAAACTAGGTCAAAATATTGAATGATTCTTTTTTATAGCAAGAATCATAGAATGTCTGATCGTAATCCCCTCCTACCGGATGTAGGGTATCTCGTGTGCATGTCAAATCCAATTATGCCCGGATTACTCCTGGTAAGCCACTCCTTGAATTCTCCGAATGAGAAGGCCGCTGAGCTCTTCTCAGCAGGTGTACCGATGCCATTTCAGATTGAGATCGCCAAGAAGGTAAAGCTGCCTCAGGAGAAGGAGAAATCCATTCACAAGCTACTGGATAAGTACAGTGAGAGGCTGTACACGAGCCGCCACTTCTTCCGTGCAGACAAGGAGCGCGTTTCCGATTTCTTTGAACTCCTTGACGGCGACTACTGGCTCGGTGAGGCGCCTGGAGCCAGTGTGATCCTCGATACAGTGGATGTCGCAGATGCCTGGCAGACACTTCAGAATAAGGTCTATATGCTTCTAAAGCAGGATAATCCGAAGGAGAATGCGATGAAGCTTGGCCAGACAAAGATGAAGGTTGCGAACTTCATTAAGGCCAAGTACGGAGTGGCGTTCGTACCTAGCCTAGAACACGTGCGCGAGGCTCTTGCAGATACAGCCGTTCAGACTAATCTAGTTCCTGTATAAAAATTAAAGTTTCAAATACTCTCCATACACTTTCATAGCCGCCTTCATACCAGGAGTTTGAAACTTGTGGTATTTAGCTCGATAATACATTGTTTGTGCAACTTGCCGAGCTTTTTTCCGAGTTGCGCGTTTTAATCTTTTTAGAGTGTTCCTGGCTTTTTTTGCAGTTCCGTATCCAGCCTTGAACATTGGTTTCGTTTTAGCGTCATTAAAGACAGCCATCTACTAAAAAATGTTTTTTAATTTATGCCTTGGGCTCCTTCTTCTTACGCGGTTTAGGAGGAGGAATCGGCAGACCCTTCTCCTTCAACTCAGCCTCCTTGATTGCCTTGCGCTGGCGGCACCACTTCCAGAAATCCTGAGAGCCATACTCTGGCATTGGGCCTAGCACGGGCTTCTTTGGCTTGGCATCTTCTTCAGCCTCCTTTATGATCGCCTGCTTTTCTGCCTCCAACATCTCAATGGCGAACTTGATCTCGGCCTGGGGAACTGGCTCATCCCGATCAGCGAACCATTCGCGAACGAGATCAATTGCCTCCCACGAGCTCGTGTAGCGTTCGACATTTTCTCCAGGATAGACTGGAAGTTCCAGAAGCTTTGACTTTAGCTTGAGTGTGCGTTTTGCTGAAGGGGCTACGCTACAGACTGCCTCGAGAGACTTTTCTGCTTGTGCAGAAGCAGACTGAGGAAAGGCCTCAGCAATCGGTATTGGTTCTGTTGCAGTCTTCTTCAGCTTCAGAACACGCTTTGCTTTGGGCTTGGACTCTTCTGCTGGCGCTGGCACTGGTGCAGGTTCTGCTTCTAAGGCAGGCGTTTTCTTAAGTTTAAGAACACGCTTGGCTTTTTCTTTTGGCTTGTCTTGGTCAGCCATTTTGGGTACCTATTAGTACTAGGGTTTTTACTTCAATTTTTGTTTGTTTGCAGCAGATAAAGGAGAGTTTTCAATATGTTTAACAATACTTCTAATAAGATCTTTTTCAGAGGATGTTGGTCTAGCACCAGGAAATGAAGTTATAGGAGCAGATTGAATTTCTGCTCCTCCTTTTTGTCTTCTAGTTGAACGTCTTCTATGACTACGAGTTCGCTTACGTTTTCCTCCTTTTATTTCACCTGCTAATGATGATATCGTTTTATTCCACTCCATAAATAAATCAAATCCATCGGGAATTTTTAAATCAGTAGGAAGAACAACAAACACTTTATGATTTTCATCTTTTGAATGACTAAAAATAAAGCGATTGTAAGGACAAAGTAATATTTCCTGCTCATATGGTATGCTGCCCATAGGTGGTAAAAATGCATATCTACACGCAGGGTGAACGTAATATACGTACATTCTATCAGGATGATCATTTCCCTTTTTTTTATTATATTCTCTTCCACCTGCTGCAAATACTTCTCCAATCCAATGATCAAGTGATGTCGAGGTAAATGAAAGAAAATAATGAAATGTATCTTTATTTTCAGGTAAATACCAGCCTGCTGTTCCTCTATAGGTTATAAACGGTGTATTCGTTGGAATCGGGGGTATTCTTTGAATTAAATTATATAAATTTATAAATATATACCACTGAAGTTTTTGTGCATATAGATCATCATGTGTATCTTTTAATTCTGGAAAGTAACTCTGAAGAACATTCGAAATTTTAATTAATCTAACATACTTGTAGTTAGGATCTTTTGCTATTATACCATAGGAAGCATTACCAGTACGAAGAAATGTGTTTAATACACCATCTCCGTATAATGAATAATAACTAATAAGTAATTTTTCAAATTCACTCATAGGAGGTATCCCCATAGAAATAAAGATCTTTAAAGTGTCGTTATCATTAGGCATAGTATCACCATCGATGGCTATATCACCTACCTGATGTTCTGCGTCACGATCTTCAATTGTAGTACTTACTACTAAACCTCCCTCACGTGTTAAGGCAAATTTCTCAGCAGCCACAATGTTAGCATCCGATGCCATATTTATAAAGGTTAAGATAATTAATTAGGAAGATTTCTCTTTTATCAGATTTCAAGCACAATACAATCTCGGTAAAACTCCTGCAGTCTTTTAATCTGCAGAGTAGTATAAAGACAACAATGGAATCTCTCCTTCAAAGTATCCGGATGCTCGAAAACTTACTCAAGGAAAAACTATCAGCACGTGAAGCCAAAGAAATTTACGCTGAATTGCTAATGCTACAGGCTGAACTAAAAAAAGAGTTTGTGTTAACCACTCGGTTAGACACCAGGCCTCTGAATAAAGTATTTCAGTAGTTGCTGTGTGAGACCTTTGAACTCCCCAACCATTTATATCCTATCCAGCTAAGGAAGGATATAAATTGTTGTCTCCTATGCCGGCAAGATCATTACTTGTTGCTGTATGGTGCCTTTTGAAAGCAGGCGCCTTGTTTCAGAGAACCCTATGGAATAGTATTCGTAGTTGCTGTGTGTTCTCTTTGCTACACTTGATAGACTCAACAGAACATATATGTCTGCAGCCATATACCTTCTATTGATGTCTAGTGGACAACTTATCATTAGGTTATTACCTTCAAAGTATCCTATACAGAGGACCTGATTGTTATATCAGTTGCTGTGAGCCCTCTTTGTTCCCCGCCTGGGCACTAACAATACTGGCCGGCGGCCATTCAATTTTTGTAGAGTATTTGACAATTTTTTTTATCTTTAGTTTACCGACTCAAGAGAGGCATATCATTACCCATTGCTACACGGACACGCAGGACAACCTGATCATATCGCGCCACATCAAGCTGAGCACGCAGCATCTCCATTGGAGTCATCGGCTTGACACCATCGGGTCCCTGTGTCTGAAGCGCCTTGAACAGACTCGGCGACCATCCACTGAGCATCGCCACTCCCTCCGTGTCTGACTGTGCGTGAAAGTCGGTCGAGGTAGAAGCAATGTTCCAGATGACGATGCGCGGCATCGTGAGGCCCTGGCCCTCTCCCCACATATCCTCACCTGCACGCTTGAAGGCCTCACGGATCATCTCCACGTGAGTCTGCCACGCAGATGTCTTGACGACGTTGCGGTAGCCATTGCCCGTGTAGACGGACTGGTGATCAGAGCCGCAGGCCTGGTCCCAGTTCATATCCGTCAGAACGATGAGGTTCTCAGGCTCCTGGCCAGGGCGGCAGCGCTTGGCCTTGAGCTGGCTGAGCACAAGATCCATCGCCTTCTGAAAGTCCGTGCTCACACCCTGGCCGAGGTGGCTGATATGCTTGAGACGCTCAAAGAGATCATCCTCGGGATGCATTGTGTGCATCGTCGGCTCAGAGTCAAAGGTCAGGAAAGTGTTCTGAAACTCCTCTGTGGTCACCTCAGCGATGAGTAGACCAAGAGCCATTGAGACCCAGTAAGGTGTGCCGCTCATCGAGCCGCTGAAGTCGCACATTGCGATGCTGCGACCTAGACCGCCAGCCGCCTTGGCATCAGCTACCATCTGGCGCCAGACAGCCTGAAGAGCATTGCGCTCATCTACAGCAGTCTCATCAAGGCTTACCGCCTTCTTGACGACCTCGTGCGGAAAGACTGTCTTTGAGCCGTTGACCTTCGCACCTCCCTCGCCAGTCGCCGCCTTGTTGAAGTGCTCCTGGAAGTGCTGACGGCAGGCCATACGGTCCGGATCCTCAGGATGCCGCAGAGGATGACCATAAGGAGGCTGCTCACCCTTCTTCGTCGTACCGACCTCATTGAGGAACGCCTTCATATGCTTCTGAAGGCAGCGGCCAGCAACCTTGCTGGGCTCGATGGCCTCCCAGTTGCCGCCAGACATTGCAATCTCTGTAGTCTGAATGCGCCTGTTGAGAGATGCAACTGCCTTGCGATACAGACGCATCTGCATACTGTACTGCATAGGACCGGTAAGGTCAGGAAACAGGCGAGCTGCGAGAAGACCCGCAAGGTACTTGTTGCGGTTCTCACGAGGCATCCACTTGGCCATCAACGAGATGGGCTTGTGCTGAAGTGCAGATACCTGGTCCTTTAGCCACTGGGCCTTGACAATCTGCACGATGCGCTCGCGCATCTCAGACTCTGAGAGGTAGGGCAGCGAGGGGACAACCGCCTCGATGAACAGATCACGCCAGGAGCCGTACTCAGGAACGAGATCCAGGAGATCCATTGCGATCTTGCAGGTCTTGGGATTAGAAAGCAGGGCGTCGTAGAAGAGACGAAAGACCTCCCGCTCACCCTTGCCGCCACGCACGTCCCGCGTCTGAAAGGCGAGCACGAAGAGGTCCTCTAGCTGAGAAGAGTCGTTCTTGGCGATGATCGCGTTGATCAGCGGCTTGATCGTCTGAGAAGAAACACCGCGAGTCAGGAGTGCCGACAGAGCGACACGCTCGTCCTGAACGCCAGCCGCGGTGTAGACATCCGAGCCCTTCACGCCGATCGCAGTCGTCGCAGTCATCATCTTAGGATCAGAGGATGACATTTCGATCTTTTGTATTTACACTTTCAATAACAATAATATTCAATTTTTACTAACTCTACAGGTAAATTTGACTCAACTCTGCAGAGTCAGTAGGTACCCAATGGTAGATGTTGTTCCGCGACTCAATTATATCGGATCCAAATACCAACTTCTCGGTTGGCTGAAGGAATCTATGCTGGAGACAACTGGATGGCCTAGCCTTGAAGGAAAGTGTATCGGCGACTTGTTTGCAGGAACAGGTATTGTATCCTACTTTCTGCGATTAGAAGGAGCTGCAGTGCAGTCAAACGACGTAGAGAGATATAGCGCAGTGCTCGCTGAAGCCTTCAGTCATCGTATCTATACCAGCGAAGTCAAGCGAACACTTGAGCTTCTGAATACTGAAGTTGCTGAAGGTAAGCACTTGGATACGGCTGGGTTCATAACAAAGAATTACTGCCCTCTGCCGCCCTGCGAACGCAAGTTCTTTACAGTAGACAATGGGCGCAGAATTGATTATTGTCGAAAGCGGCTAGAAGAACTAAATCTCGGATTAAATACGTATACAATGGTTCTTGCGTCTTTACTCCTTGCAGCCGATGCAGTCAGTAATGTTCCTGCAGTCTATGGCTGCTTTCTGAAGAACTTCAAAGCCAAGGCGACCAAGCCGCTCATTCTCAAGACAGTTCATACGTGCACTAAACAGAATGGCTACTGTTTCCCAACAACAGAAACAACTGTTCTCGATCCAGCACTTTTGGCTCAAACTGAAGACTGTGATGCGGTCTATCTCGATCCACCGTACAATGAGCGACAGTATTCAAAGAATTACTTTCCTTTGAATATGATCAGACTATCACCTGCAGAACAGGAGACACAGGTGCTACGCGATGGAGTAACGGGAATCCCTGAAACCTGTTTTATGAGCCCCTTCTGCCAAAAGAAGGAAGTCGAGGGTGCCTTTAGGAAGTGTTTTGCCGGCTTTCGCTGCAAGTACATCTTTGTATCGTACAATAGCGAGAGTCTTCTTAGCAAGGAAAAAATGTTGACTTTGATGAGGGAATTTGGAACTGCGACTGTCGTTGAACGAGACTACAAGAGATTCAAGTCCTATGAATACAATGAAGATAAAGAGATCAAGGAATACTTATTCTGTCTTACAAAGTCCGAATCTCAAAGTGATCCTTGAAGTGATCCAGTAGATTCTTGAACTGCCAACGAAACTTGAAGCAGTTGCGGTTCTTATGATTCTGGAACTCACCGAGTGTAATTAGGCTACCGTTATTGCTCAGATAGAGACTTGTGGACTCATTCCAGGCCTTGCCCTTCTCAAGATGCGAGAACTTTAGAGACTGTGCAGTCCAGTCGATAGGCTTAGTCTGCTTGATGAGCTGCAACAGATTTGCTGGCTCATTGTAGTAGAGCGTCTGGCAGTGAAATGTACTGTGCATAAAGGTGTCTAGAACTCGAGATGTCTCAGCAACGACAAATGCCTTGATCGCCTCAGAATCAGTCTGTGCTGCGACTGGCAAGCCAAACTTTTCGCAGAAGGTCTTTTTCGTTCCTTGACCGCCTTGCGGACACACCATCCATCCTGTCTTGTTTGTCTTGACACTCAACTTCTTTGTTATATCAGTCGAATGGCTGAAGTCATAAAGATCGTCAGTTCGGCCGGTATGCTGAAAGCCCTGAATCTCTGCAGTAATGGCTACAAAACGCTTCTTTAATGTCTCAGCCTTTTCAAGAGAATACTTGTAGTTGCCCTGAAACTCGCAACCAGCGACCAAACAGACCGCTTTTTCGCAGATTTTTCCTAGATCTTCCGTAATTATCCGCGCCTTCGTTGCTGCAGGAACAAGGAGTGTAGCCATCTTTTTTTCTAGTGTGTACCTTACTGACTGGAACCAGTTGGGTCAATTTTAGTTTCACTTTTAGTACAGAGAATAGGATGTCCTTGATTGTGCCAATCAGACAAATCACGATTCAGATTAAAGTGTCTTAGACTCTCGAGTGGAATCCATCGTCCTTGACGGTGCTCACTTGTATTGACTCGTATCAATGGAGTCTGAATTGCATTTGCTGTCCAGTAAGGCCGCCGACCCCAGATTTGGGGAGCTTCAGAACACATTTCATAGTCGACGTGTTCAAGGTATCCTGTTTCCTCTTCAACTTCACGCACTGCCGTATGCCTCCACGTCAGATCAGATGGTTCACGGTGCCCTTTAGGGAACCCCCAGTTTCCTGAGAGTAAATTCTGGACGAGAAGTACTCGATTTTCGTGTAGGATCACAACACCTGCGCCTCTGAATAAACCATTCGTTAGTAGAGGAAGTGTGCTAACACAAACAAGAAAAAGAGACTTCAACATCTGCTAGAGTCAGATAAAAATACGTTTAGACTAGTGATAGAGTCGAATGTATTTTTTTATTTACTTTCTCAGACCAAAGCATCCTACACTAGCCGTCTGGACCTGCTCCATTGCCCAAAGAGCCATTAGTGCAGCCTTCTGTTCCGTTGGAGGAAGCTGCTTGACTAAGTAATTGCTTAGACTAAGTGTAAGATCGTGATATAACTTGGTCATCTCAGCCTTGTTCTCGGGTTTATTCTTGAGCTTATCCGTTATTAGCTTGAGAAGCTCCTTCAGATCATCAGCAAGTTCTGGGTCAGCAACCACTGCTGCAACTGCGGCGTTCGCAGTGGCAATCGCCTCCTTGACTTCAGGAGGAGCTATAGAAGCAATCGCTGCGGGTGCTTGATCAATCGCAGAGTTCACCACATTTGCAACCGAAGCAGGAACAATTGCAGCTACCGCGGCATCCACAGCAGTATCCGCAGCAGCAACGACAGTCTCAGCTGAAGGAGGCTCAGCAGGTACTACAGTAGGAACTGACGCAGAATCGGACAATGCAGAATCGGATAAGGCCGAATCAGATGACATTCTACCGTAGGAATATATTTTGTCTAAACCTTATAGTCAATATATATTTTTGCAATATCACTATATCCAGCTCTTTGCAACGCAACACGGAAATTAGGAATAGTAAAAGTATGGGTCTGTTGTAATACTTTCCAACATTGATCTGCAATTAAAAAAGAACCTGGTACTGCAGTGCTCAATTTATTATATGTATCTTCTAAAGGATGTTGTTCTTTGGAATAACGGCATTTAAGAACTGAACTCCACAATTCAATCAATTTAGGCTTGAAACTATCTTTAATAAGATAACACGATGTAGTTTGTAGATCATAGGATCTATATAAATAACTAGAATAATATTCTTGGTTTCGACTTAAATTACCTAAGCATAAAATATCGGCATCAGAGTGTATAAATTCGTTAATAAAAAAATCTAGAGTTGGTCGCTCTTCAATAAATTGAATATCATCTTCACATATAAAAGTAATATTATTGCTCATTGACTCTGTAGAAGTAAATGATAGAAGTGCTAGATGAGATTCTAAACATCCTGTTGCACCATCTTCATGTTCAATCGCTGAAAAACGGGTTGCCTGAAATCCAAGACGCTCAAATTCTTTTTCTATGAGTTCTTTACGATCAATTCGTTTATCTAAATTGATATAATAGGGCCCGTAAATCATTGCATCCTATATAGTTTAGCCCATTTAGATGCTTCTTGCATAGCGAAGTTCACCAACCGCTCTCCAGAGTTGGCACGCCTTGATTACTTTTGCATTGTAGGACTTATCTGTATACAATGAGCTAGTATTACACTCCTGCATCATACTCGTATAGCAATTTGCAGTAGACTCAAAGATAAACTTAATCTCTTCAGGGCTAAAATGGCGGAGACGATTCAGAGAAATTCGGTAGAGATAGTTCTTGAAGTGCTCGTCATCGTCATCGTGGCTGTGGCCACCTCCTGCACCCCCTCCTGTAAAGAATCCAGGCTTCAGACACTCGGTTAAAGTGGGGCATTTTTCTGATCTGTGGTCGCGTTCACCGCATACTTGACATTGAGCGTACTGCATTCTACTTGTGCACTAGTACTTGAAGTAAAAGGCTTCAAATTTTGTTTTTAGCCTAGGTTAAAAATTGATACATCCTTTACCACGTGAATCGTATTCACTTTCCAGCTCAAATGGACTCAATGGTGTTAACAACGGAAGAAGAGATTCTTGCGATTCGTCGCTTTGACCGTTGGTGCCGCAACAACGGGCTCAAGGAATTCAAGCCGCACATCGGACTTCCTACTGCCGTTTGCCTCTCGTGCAATTGCCACACCTGTTTGGAGAGAGTCTATCTGATGGAAAGGGATGAAAGGCTACAGCACAATCGCCGTGTATCCTCTATGAATCCTACAATGACAAATGATGAAGTACAGAATCAAACTGAAACGAGTCTTGTACAGGCTGATCAGATGTTTCAGTTTCTAGAAGTGGTTGAGCCAATTCAGGGAGTCGAGTCCTATACGATGTGGTTTGCACTTCAGAACTTTCATCATACCCAAGCAACTACCTTTCAGAAGCGACTTGTTGTAAAGGCTCTGGCACTCATTGTAGCCAAGCAGGATGAGCTTCGTTTGAAGGCTGATGTAAAAAGAATGGCTGATGAAATCACAAATTATTCTGGAGAAATGCTTGGAAATGCGATGGGCGAGACAAGGAACGGACTTATAGAGTATCTGAATTACGCATACATTAATGCTAATAAGAAACTAAGGAACTAATGCGGTCCTTCAACTCATTAATCTCATTCAGAAACTCAATTGGAGGATTCTTAATGGAAGGATGATTCATAATTTTTTCAGCGATTTCCGATGTTAACATAGGAAGAACAATCTCCTCACCCTCTCGAGCAACCTCATTCTGAAGTGCAACAAATCGTAGAAAGGCCAGAAGAACACGAGGGTGTCGCAAAATGGCTACACGAGGAAGAATTGGCGTGTAAAAGGACCAAGTATCATTCAGCTCTAGATCACCGTCGACTTCCCGAAAGATAGGCTCGAAGCTCGGCTTATGTGTAGATTCGTACGACATACTCGAAGTTGAACGATACAGTGGAATTGGAGATCCAGGACGTTCATCCTCTTCAGGTAATTCGAATGGTGATGCTCGGTTAATCCTTTCAATCATTGAAAAGTCTGCGTTCTCCATTTTAATGCCTTTTCTACGAAAACGCAAGTATTCATTTTTTTTGGGTCTAAGCAAGTCTCTTATTTCTAAGTAGAATGTACGCCATTGCAACTCTTGCAAATGAACACGCTCTTGAAGATCTACAACTTCTATTATTTACTCTAGATCTCTGGAACAACCCAGCTCCACCCGTCTATATCTTTACTGACACGGAGACAAAACCAAAGATTGATGCGATGCCTTATAAGGGAAAAAAGACAAGTAAGATTGCACTCGATCCCTATACTGGTCTGAATCGGTCTGTAATGGAAAGGACTCCTGGAACCAAGTTTTCAACCCTCTTTGCAGATTTCTGTTCCGAGAAACCTGTATTGATGAAGTGGGTGCTTGAATCTGAGAGTGCAGTATTGTTCTGCGATGCAGATATTTGCCATCTGGGTCCTTTACCTTTGATCGATGAACGTGTCCATCTAGCGGTCAGCCCGCATCTAATTCGCAAATCTGATACAGATCGCTTCGGTCTCTATAATGCAGGATATCTGTATCTGAAGAATCAGGCCACTGCAGATCAATGGCTTCTGTTGTGCAAAACAAGTCGCTTTTTTGAACAGGGTTGTTTGGAGGATCTGGTATCGTGGTCAAATATAAAGTATGGTGTTGGCTCAGTTGAGCAGTTTCCAGAGACAGTAAATTACGGATGGTGGCGACTCTGGCAAGGTGAATGTAATCCAGAAACACTAATGAAAAAGTGGAGGATTCTGCGTAAGGAAAATGGATGCGGGCTTGTTATCGGCGACAAGCCTCTTCAGAGCATTCACACTCACTGGTCTGAGCAGCGAGATATGGCGACTGCGCAGTTTAATTTCTGGATTCTGAAGCAACTACAGGCACTCTCATCCGTAAAAAAGACAAGACACTTAACTACATTTTTGGAGACCCAGCATCCGCATCTGAAGAAAATTCAATAATTGTATTAAGATACTACATTTTTTTATATCTTTATAGTATAATGAGTACTAAATATCTTTGTTTGATTTGTTATAAACCAAATAATATATGGATTAATTTCTTATCAAAATTTACAAACTATACTCTTTGCATACTGATTGATGACAATAGTATAGATTATAAAGAACAATACTCTAAATTTAGTCAACTTACTATACTACAAATTAATAATGAAGAATCTAAGAGGAATGGGTTTATAGCTACCGATTTTAAAGAAAATGGAGAAGGTTGGTCTAAGGCATTATACTATTTTTCAAGTATTTGTAAAGATTTGAATTATGTTTGGTTTATTGAAGACGATGTATTCTTAAATGATGAATCTACACTTCTCAATATTGATTCTCAGTATACTGATATTGATTTACTAACTAGCACTGTTAGTGAAAATATAGAGGGAAAGAAAGATGATTGGCATTGGTCTTGGATTGATATCAAATTACCACCACCCTATTATAATGCAATGTGTTGTGCTTCAAGAATGTCCAGTTCTGTATTATCAAAAATTAAAGAGTATGCAAACAAACACAACACATTATATTTTCACGAAGCATTGTCTCCAACACTATGCCATTTTTATAAATATTCATATAAATGTCCCAGAGAACTAGTCAATATAATCTGGAGACGAACGTATGAAGATAAAGATATTGATGAACATAATCTATATCATCCAGTAAAAGATATCACGAAGCACATATATTATAGAGATATGCTAAAAAATAAATAATTGTTGCGTAGATTGTAAAGAGTTAGTTAATGAGAAGGGCAAATTGGGCAATGAGTCTGGATCAAATTATGAATGCAAACACCTGAACTCACTTTCGTATTCCGAAGAACCTTTTCGAGATGAGCAAGAACCTCAGGTCGATTTGCCAGACGGCGTGCTTCAATCTCAAACCACATAATCCGATTCCAGTTCTTAAGAGCATTTGATCTCAATGCAGACTCAGCTGTACTGAGACTAACTGCTGAATTGAAGATGAGTACCTTGAGGTCAGTATTAACAGCGGCGGCGGCAGGACCAGACCACGGAATACCCTCAACGAGCCAGTGTCGTACTGACTCTTGCTCCTTCTGAATTTGCTCTCGTGTCTTAGCTGCAGGAAGGCCACAACTAGCTGCAAAGTAGAGTGGCTCGTAATGAGATGTCAAGATCTCCTCAGCCCTTTCCATATCAAGAGATAAGCGCACAGTCATTTCGTATGCCTCTGGTAGAGTCCACTGCCACTCCTTGAAGACAAGGTCCTTACTGATATCCGCATTGTAATCAGTCAACGTGGAGTATACTTTCTTGAGCTGAGCAAGACATTCCTCTTGCGACTTTCCGTGGTTGGACGTTGCAAAGAACTCATAGGACGTTTTCATTTGTTCCTTTTGTCTATAGTGAAAAATAGATTGGTGTAGAGGTCAATTTTTGTTCATTTATTGCGAAGAGACAGAATTATGCCGAAGCCTTGAAGGGTGATTCATTTCAGGGGTAATCTGTCCCTCATCCTCTTCATCCGAGTCTAGCTCAGTATCAGAGTCTTCAAACAGCGGCTCAAACAGAAGGCGAAACTGGATACGCAAGAAGACATTAGGGTCAACGCGCCACTCGCAGATCAGACAGCGACCGAGATGCCAGTACGAGAGATCACACGTCGGACACGAGTTAGCGTAGTCATAGTCTTCCATGATACTTGCAAGAGAATTCGCCATTCTTACTGTATACTTGTATAATGACTAGACCTAGCTCAATTTTTGCTGATTAAGCAGACGTACCTATAAAAATTGACCATGTATAACTAGATACAAGACTACACAGAATGGCAACTGACAAAGGAAAGAAGCAAAAGGGCCAGTTCTATACTGGTAACGCTGCCTACATTCTTGATGGGCTCTATGCACCCTCTTCTGCAACCAAACGAATTGTAGAGCCGTTCGCCGGTAAAGGTGATCTTCTTGATTGGCTAGCGACGAAAGGCAATACGCTTCCCGTAGAAGCTTATGATATTGATCCAAAGAAGGAAGGCATTCTGCAGCGAGATACCTTGCTAAATCCGCCGAACTATAAGGACGCCTGGATTCTGACAAATCCTCCGTATCTAGCTCGAAATAAGTGCGACAAGAAGGAAATGTTTGATCTGTATGATACCAATGATCTGTACAAGTGCTTTCTAACCTCCTTGACGAAGCAGGAATCCGCTGCAGGTGGTATCTTGATCATTCCTTCAGGCTTCTTTCTGTCGCCGCGAGATCTAGATGTTCGTTGCCGCAATGACTTTCTGTCAAAGTATAAGCTTCTTCGAGTCCGATACTTTGAAGAGACTGTCTTTCCTGACACAACAACAACGGTGGTTGCCTTTACCTTTGAGAGATCACCGACCCCTCTCAAGGAGCAAACGGTTGAGTGGGTCTCAATGCCATCCAAAGAAGTCCGTACCTTTCGACTGGCTGCAGAAAATGACTGGATTATCGGTGGTGAGATCTACAGGTTGCCTACAGCGCCAGGAGTCAAGGTTCGGCGACACGTCGAAGGCCAGACACTGAAAGAGGGTGAGCAGAGGACAGCAATGACGCTGTGTGCTCTTGATAGTGGAACAAAAGATGGACGAATTTGCCTAGAGTATAAGGAAGGTTATGTCTATCCTGCAAAGGAGTGTAGTCGTACGTATGCAACGCTCTGCATAACAGGAAAAACTCTATTGGCCGATGATCAGAAGAAGATCTGTACTGAATTTACGAATCTCCTGGAGAAAAAAAGAAGTGAGACGTGGAGTCTGTTTCTTCCTCAGTATCGTGAGTCGAAGGAGTATGCTCGGAAGCGAATTCCGTTTGAGCTTGCGTATCTAATTGTTCTTCACCTGATTAAGATACATTTGCCTTGATCCAGGCAAAGTATCCCTTCAGATCTCCGACATAGACGTACTTTTTCACTGCAGCGTACTCGGGCAGCGAGAGGAGGTAGGCAAACATCTTCATCTTTGCTGCCGCCTCGTCTCCATCGAAGATGTTCGCAAAGAGATACTTGGTCTCACTTGTCTTTACTAGATAGTCGAGCTGAGCATTGACGAAGGGATAGCACTCGTCTCGCAGAGTCCTTGTCTGAGAGCCCCCTGTACCAACGACCGACTTCAGATTGACCCAGACAGTCGTAGAACCGAAGGTCTGCTTACCATCAAAATTCTCCGTGTAGTCAAAACCATCGGCATTCCTCATTGGCTGAGCAGACTCGACCATAATGTTCCTGCGCCAGTTGATGCGCATATGCGTGGTGTCGCAGGCCACGCCAGTTCCTGCAGTAATCTGCAGTCTCTGGTACTCCTCGGGCTTCTTGGAGCCACTTCCGCCAGCTACCTGACCATAGAGCTCTTGGCGCTTCTCCTTGGTGTACTCGCAGCCAGGAAGAACCGTTGAAGGACAGATAATTTCGAAGTGTGCCATCTTGTTCTTGTTTTGTGTGTACTTGAAAAAAGGTAAGTAAGTTATATCAATTTTTTTTAAAGTTCCCTTTCTCTTTTATGAGTAGCGACTCGTCAGAGCCTCGCGGAGAGCTAGATTACTAACATCTTGCGTTATGAATCGAGTTTCATCTGTAGAAGCCCAGACACTATGCGCATCCTTCCAGGATCGGCGAGTCCACTTTGCTTCGTCTGTGTTAAGAAAGAACCGATCAATTACACGACCCTTTCCAATGTACAGAATATGCTTCGGAAAGAGTGTGATAGGCGGTGTTAACTCAGACAGAACCTGTTCTAGAGTACGCACTCGGATGTCAGTATCAAAGTAGAAGCCGGGCTCTGCATTGAACCAATAAGACTCCTTTGCAATCTTGGAGAAGGCAAAGCTCGGAATCTCAGATTGATCGCAGAAGAAGGAAGTGTAGTCCATATTCAGGTACTTGGCCGATTCCTCACCTGTCGGATCATATTCGTCGCGGCAATTCGGACAATCGCACGAGACCCAGAACATACTACTCCAGCCACTACCCGTTCCGTGTGGAATGTAGCCGAGCTCCTGACGAAGAGCCGTACGCTCAGCGATTACTTCAGCAGCAGTGATCAAACGAGGCATTCTTGATGACTCACTTGACATTGTAGAGGTGCTTTGTATGCGATACTCGATTAATTTCAATTTTTTGCTTTATTAACCGCAGATTCCACCATTGCACTCTCCTGACATACATTGGTCTGGAGTCTTGCACATTGCACCTTGCGGTGCACCACCCATTTGTCCACCACTCGCTTTCTCACCCTCCATATCATCATATCCATCCATCTGACTGGATAACGTCGAGACTGCCTTGTGTGAAAAATGGTAGATGAGGGCAAAGACAAGGCCGTGAACGACCGCCATCGTCAGTAGGGTTCCCTTAGGAGGAAGCGACAGAACCACGCCAGGGGTCAGCAAAACAAAAAGAATTACGGTAAATGCAATCATCAGCAGCTTCATTTTTGTGTTTCTAATTAGGATCTTGTTTTTTTGGTTTACTCGTCCTCACAGCCGTAGCGCTGTTGCCAGCAAGCAGAGCAATACCCTGCTGCACCAGGCCTACAGGAGCCGCCGCAACCTGGGCAGTCAAGCTCCTCAACAGGCGGAAGTGCTCCTTTTGCCGCACACGGTGGGCAGCAGGTGCGATCGTCGGAGGAGCAAATGAGGTCAAAGAAGTAGCTGCAGTGCTGGCACCTACCAGACCGCTCACGCCAGTCCTCAGGAGGAGGAGGGCCATAGAACTCCTCTTCGCAGGTGGCGCACAGTGGCTCATTACCGCGATAGGCGGGGAAGTGGCCGTCCTGAGGAATGTAGCCGCAGTCAGCGCAGGACTTGACTTGCTTCTTCGGCCTGTAGGATGGGCAGAGAGGATCATCGTGATCGTCGCAGACGCGGTAGCCGAGATCGTAGTCGAACTCGCCGCTGCACGTGTGCTCGTTCGCTACAGCGTAGCCTTCCGCGCATGACTCGCCGCAGAAGGCGTGCATCGAAGAGTAGAGCGCATCACTGTCAATGCCGCAGTTGATGCGCTCGTGGCAGTGGTCGCAGCGCGTGGGGTTGTGCAGCTCGCGGAGATATTCGATCTCCGCTTCAAAGCAGCCATCGCAGCGACCACCGAAGACGTGCGCATTCTCTGAGCAGGTGTCCTCGATGCAGAAGAAGGTGTGCTTAGTAGCGGAAGCCATCTTGTTTTGGTTCTTCAAAAGATTATCTATCTTGGGAAGGTACTTATGAGATCATTGTTGAGTTGGTTCAATTTTATTTACAGAACTGGGCGTCTCAAATTTTGAGATCCACAAAAAAATGTCTTTTGTTTTGTCTTTTATTTTTTGTGAATCCCTTTTTGTCTTTTTTTCTTTCATCTACGCAAAGCCGAACGGAACCTCAGCCTCCTCAGCCTCGTCCTCAGGATTGTTGATCTGAGGGGCGCGGATATTGTGGCCGCCGCACGTGCCGCAGAACCCGTCCGTCAGGTGGGAGCAGACGCACGTGCACGGAGGCTTTGCCGGCTCCACGCCGTTCGCGTAGAAGCGCGCGATGACCTGGTAGACGCGTACCACATGCGGAACGGCTGGGCGGCCATGCACGTTAGCGGGCCGCACGTGGCACTTGAAGAAGCCTGGCGCGAGGCAGTTCGCTACTCGCTGGAGAACGTCCGTCTTCTCAAGAACCTCACCCACTGTAATGCCGTCTCCGTCAGCCTCCTCCCACTCTGCTGCTGAGTAGGTGCAGAGGACGACTGTGTGGCCGGAGTCGCTGTGAGACATTGCGATTGCGGCCTCAAGAGCTGGAAGAAAGCGGTCCTTTGCATCTCTTAGGATGTCCCGCCTGACCGACCAGCGGCGGCGATCAAGGAGCTTCTGGTGGAGAACGATGCCACGCTGGACGACCAGGGCGCGGAGGGCGGAAACGTTGTCGGCGAACATCTTATGCGATCAAGAGAGGATTGCGGGAAGGTGGTACAGATATGTGTTGCTAAAACAATTCAATTTTTTTATAAAAAAACAGATTTGTTTTGGTATCAAGAGTAAAGATCATCCTCAACGGAATCTGCCGCTACGACGCGGACCGGGCTGCTCATACTCAGGCTCAGGATCAGGAACTGTTCCTGATCCGTAACACGTGCCGCATGTCACAAAATTCCTGAGCACCCGAGCACCTCTGCAAACTAGGCAATTTTGCCACTGGTCTACATAATTTCCACGGTAATCCATTACCTCTTCCATATGTCCTCCCGTACCGTCGCAGCCAGAACATGTTATAGTTTCCCAATACCCTCCGCTGCCTCCACATGTTGGGCATACCGCCCCTCCACGATGAACGCGGCGTTTTCTGGCCGTCTTATTAGATCTTTTTTGCGACTTTCTGCTCTTTCTACGGATTACCATTTATATAATATACTTCGTTTTATTTTTTGAGACAGTAGAAGATAAAGGTTTTCTCATAAGGCGTTGGATCCTCCGCATCAGGCTTCGCCTTCTTCTTGCTGCACTTCTCGATCTTACAGATGAGATCGACCTGCTTCAGACGCCACTCCTTGATGATTCGGGTTAGCTTGTGGCTGATCCGAAAGCGGCTTCTGAGTGCCTTCTTTCGTTCAAAGTAGACTTTAGAATCGCAGACTAGAGCGGCATCATCGACTTCCACGGTAGGACGGGGAGTTTGCTTGTCTGCAAGACAGGTCATCTTTGCAGGGGTACCGATACCAGTGAAAATGAGAGGGTCAATTTTATTACAGTAAAAAATCTCTTTTGTTTTTGTTTTTGTCTTTTTTATTTTTGTCTTTTTTGTTTTTATTTTGTGTTTAGAAGATCTCGGGCTCCTCCACATCCAGATCGATTGAGCCATCCTCCTGCAGAGCGCCGGCCCAGTCGCCGCGGAGACCCTTCTTGGACTCCCAGAGGTCGCCTGTGGCCCACGTGGTCTTGCCGTCGTCGCTGAGGTAGCCAGGGCGCAGATAGGACTTACCACCGAGCTTGAAGGGAAGCAGATCAGGCGACTCCTCCTCCTCCTCTGAGATACCCTGAGACGCTACAGATGCAGGCGAAGCAGGAACAGCGGGGGCAGCAGCCATCTTGGCTGTAAGCTCTGCAGAGGCAGCCTCTGCAGCCTTCTTGGCCTTTGTGGCTGCACGCTTCAGAGCGGCTGCAGCCTTAGTCTCCTCAGACTGCGGCTTACGAACCTTGCCCTCCTGAGGGACCTTACCCTCCTGAGGGGCCTTTGTCGCAGGCTCTGAGGCAGCAGCAGGCGAGTCCGCAGAGGCAACAGAAGCGGCTGCAGAGACAGGAGCTGAGTGCTCCTCCTTCCACTTGGCCTCGAAGGCAGCATACTCGTCCTCGTGGTCCTTACGCCACTGAGTGCAGAAGAGAGGCGCGATACCTTGCTTGGTGGCCGAAGAGGCCTTGAAGGACTCGTACTCCGCAGCGTGAGCCTTGGGGCAGTGAGCCGTCCAGCCAGCCCAGGCTCCTGCCTTACGCGGTGCCGAGGGCTTGTCCTTCTTGTCCTTCTTCATCCGCTTCTGCACCTCAGCAACTGCGGCCGAAGGAGCTGCATTTGCTGAGATGCCGCGGCTAGCAAGCTCCTTGGACAGGAGCTGCTGGATAGCGAGAAGCTGGTCGACAGAGATCGAAGACATTTTTCGAGAGAACAAAGTACAGAGTGTATTTGGTTCTGGGGGTACTTACTAGCTGGGCGTCCATCGGATTCAATTTTTTTCAGACGTTGAATGGCCTCCTTCAGGACCTCCTTCTCCTTTGCAAGACCAGTAAAAAAATTTTTTATTTTGTTTTCTGGTTTTTTCTGTTTTTTCTTTTGTTTTGTATTTGTTGTGCTAGCGCTTAGAAGCGCCAGGAGCCACCGCCACCACCTCCTGCTGCCACGTTGCTGCGATCCTGACCAGAGGACGGGCGACCCTGGCCAGAGGACGGACGGCCCTGACCAGAGGACGGGCGGCTCTGGTGGCCCTGCTGGCGCCCGCCCCTCTGCGGCTGGCGCTGCCCCTCGGCCTCCTGCTGGATCTCCTTGCGGCGCGCCTCAGACGGCTGAGGGACCGGCTGGCCCTTGAGGTAGAAGGCCTGCGCGTCGCGGTCGTAGCAGAGGCGATTAGCCATAGCATCTGCCCACTGAGGCTGATCTGGGTGGACGTAGATGCACGGCTCACCCTTCTCGTGCATCCAGCAGCCGCGCGCCTCCTTACCCTCCAGAAAGAGAGTTTCGTAGCGGCAGCACCGAGGCACGCGGAACTTCATCTCGCCACTCTTGTCCGTCCAGCGCTCCGTCTTCTTGGCGACAGAGTAGTCGATGACGCCCTCGACCATCTTATGGTCCTGAGCGATGCGAGCAGCGGCACGAGCGGCCTTCTGCTCAGGCGTCTCCTTGGCGATCTCGGCATCCTCCCAGGCGAGGAGGATATCACCCCAGAGCGAGCCGTTCTGAGCCGCCAGGTGCAGCTCGAGCGTCTGTCCGTAGAGCATCGGGTGCTCCGAACAGTTGCCACTGCACTGGTGCGCGCTGTGCGAGTCGCCAGACTCAGGAACAACCCAGTTGCCGCAGGAGCATTCCCAGACGAGCCGGTCTCCGCGATAGTCCACAGCGTGTGCTGGGTCCGTTCCGCAGTGGCAGGAGGCGGGGCCGTGGTCAAGGTCAAAGTCAGACGAGCGCTTCCAGAGGAAGTAGTTCGAAGTGCAAGACATCTTGTGTTCGCTTTTGCGAGGTTCCAGAGGTTCAATAGACGAGAAGTCTATTGTTGTCTGGGTACCAGTAAGATGATAATGGAGGCATTCAATTTTTGTTGAGATAAACTTGGTCCTGCGCTCCTCATCAGAAAAAATAAGAAGGATTTTTTTTGTCTTTTAGTATGGTTTGCTTTACTTCATCTTGTAGTATCGTTTGCTTTACTTCGTCTTGTAGTGCTGAGACCAAGCCTCTGCGGCCTCCTGAATGGTCTGAAGACGATCTAGCTCCTCATCCAGAGTGGCCATCTCATCGTGAGTGCAAGAAGCATACTCCATCTCATACCAGGCAATCTTAGCCTCCAGGAAGGCTGCTGCCCTAGCAAGGAGGACGGCGCGATTGGAATAGTCCAAGACAATCTCCTTCGTATTCATCTGACGCCGCAGCTCGCGCAGGAGGAATCTGTCGTCCTGCTTGGTCCAGCGGTCGAACTGCATTATCTTGAGCTCGTGGAAGAGTACGGGCCAAAGGGTCCGTATGCTGCAAAGAGTCTTCATCTGGGGCAGTACCTGAGAAGGAGTTGCAGAAGAGGCCATCTTGTCGTAGTGAAAGAAGGTGGGGGTGCTCATCTTACTGGAATTACTTAAGTCAATTTTAGCAACGGAAAATCCGAAGGAGGCTGTAAATGATAGTTACAAAAAAAGAGGTTTTTTCTTTTTTTTGTGGTTTTGTCTTTTTTTTCTTTTGTTTTTATTTTTGTCTTTACTCGGCACGCACGTCCTCAGCGTGCTGCTGAAGTAGGGCAGCAGCCTCGGCCGCCTTCTTTGCGGCCATCGTGGCGGCGCGCTTGGCGGCCATCGCGGCCTTCTCCTCAGCCGTCATCGGCTTGCGGGGCTTGCGCGCCTTCTTGGCCTCGGCAGCTGCAGGCGCGGCTGGCTGAACCTCCTCCTCATCGAAGGGGTTGGCTGCAGGAGGAGAGGCGGGCGCGGGCGCGGGCTCTGCAGGAGCATCCTTCGGGGAAGGATGAGCCTCCTTGAAGGACAGCTCGAAGGCGGCGTACTCGTCTGAGTGCTGAGCGCGGTACTCCTTGGCGAAGAGGAGGGCAACGCCCTGCTTCTTCTCCGAGGAGGCCTTGTACAGCTCGTAGGCCTCAGAGCGGGCCTTGACGATGTGGCTGAGCCAGGCGGCAGCGACACCAGGAGCGCGAGGAGCCTTGTCAGCCTTGGGCTCCTTAGGCTCCTTTGGCTTGGCAGCCTTGACGGCCTTGGGCTCCTTAGGCTCCTTGGGTGCCGCAGGAGCCTTGGGCTCCTTGGCAGCGACAACCAGAGCCGCGGCAGAACGGCTGGCAATGGCGGCGGCGAGGACGCTCTGGAGAAGCAGGAGGTTCTCCATCGGCAGGTCAGCAAAGTTGAACGACGAGGCCATCTTTACTTTAGAGAAAGTTGAGAGAGCTGAGATCGTTAGATCGCTTGGGTCCAGAGGTTCAATAGACGATGAGTCTATTGTTGTCTGGGTACTAGTTAATCAGGGCCCAATCCAATTCAATTTTTTTCAGACGTTGAGTTGGTCTTGAGATGGGGTATCTGTAGATTCTTCCTCGACAGAAAAAAGACAAGAGAAAATTTTTGTCTTTTTTTGGTTTGCGGAGGCGCGAAGTTTGTAGGTTATTTAGTAGCCGCGGCTGAGCTGGAGGTCCATCTTGTTGAGATCGTCCTGGTCGTAGTCCTCCCAGGGGATGCGCTCCTCTTCGTCCTCGTCCTCATCATCAGGAGAGTAGTCCTCCGTGGCGGCGCGGTAGTCCTCCTCGTCCCAGGAGACAACAGGGACCTCCTCAGAGCCAGACCAGATCTGATAGTCGTTCAGAGTCTGGCGGCGGTGGATCTGCGGCCTTGCGGGCACGATGGAGCCGTCGGCGAGCTCCTTAACGCAGAGCCACTCGGAGCGGAAGCCAGCTTCGTCGTTGCGGACCTTGCAGTTGGCCTCCTCAACGTAGTCCTGGACGTCGGCCCAGGAGAAGCGGAGCGCCCAGTAGAGCCCGTCGAGTCCGAGGAGGCTCGCGTAGGGCGAATCCGGGTTCTCGAGGTGGCTCTGGAGGCTCTTGCGGTCCTCGCAGAGGCGCTCGCGGAGCTGGCAGAGCTCGTAGGGCTCGGAGGGATCCGTCTCGATATCGAGGGCAGTCGTGCAGATCAGCGTCTCGGCGAGTGCGAGGAGGCTAGAGCTGTGCGGCATTTTGTCCTGAACAAGAGATATGATCAATTGTTCGAGGGTACTAATCGGAAGGTGGCCATCCGATTCAATTTTTTTCAGACATTGAATAGGCTCTACAGAGGGCCAAATAGGCTCTAAGGAGGTCTACAGAGGATCTACAGAGGCTCTAAGGAGGTCTACAGAGGATCAAAGAGGATCAAAGAGGCCTATCCTCTGTATTCAATATGATCAGAAAAATCGAATACGGAGGATAAATGTGGCCAGAGAAATGGAATACGGAGGATCAATGTGGCAAGAGAAATTGAATACGGAGGATCAATGTGGCAAGAGAAATTGAATACGGAGGATCAATGTGGCAAGAGAAATTGAATACTGAGAATCAATGTGGCAAGAGAAATTGAATGGCCACAGAGGCTCCTCTGTAGACCTCCTTAGGGCCTCTGTAGCCCTCCTTAGGGCCTCTGTGGCCCTCCTTAGGGCCTCTGTGGCTCTCTGCCTGGGCCCATTCAATGTCCGAAAAAAATTGAAACGGATGGGCCGGTGGTTGGCCAGTACCCAGACAACAATAGGCTCTCTAGTCTATTGAACCTCTGGACCCATCGCAAGATAACGCAAAAGCTCTCACGCTCTCTCGTTCTCTCTCGAAAATGGACTCCTTCTCCCCTGAAGTTCTCCTCGCTCTGCAGGCTCTCCTCTCGAAGGAGCTCGCGTCCCGCGGTGTCTCCGCAGCCTCCGCAGCCTCCGCGCCTGCCAAGGCTCCGAAGGCTCCGAAGGTCTCTAAGGAGGCCACGGGCGAAGCCAAGGCTAAGCGCGCTCCTGGCGCCTGGGCTGCCTGGACGAAGCATGCTCCTCTGGCTCACGCTAAGGAGTACGCCGAGTTCAAGGCCTCCGCTGTGGAGAAGCAGGGCATCGCGCCGCTCTTCTGCACGAAGTGGCGCGCCGAGCACCCAGAGGAGTACGCTGCCTTCGAGCTGGCCCACAAGGCCTCTGCCTCCGCTGAGCCCTCTGTGGCTTCGCCCGCCGCCTCCGCGCCTGAGCCTGCCGCCGCCTCCGCCTCCGCGCCCTCCCCTGCAAAGGAGAAGCGCAAGTGGTCAGAGGAGGCCAAGGCGGCAGCAGCGGCCAAGCGCGCCGCGAAGAAGGCAGCAAGCTCTGTGGCCTCCGTGGTTGCGGAGGTTGCTGCTGTGGCCGCCTCCGCGCCCGCGCCTCTGCCCGCGCCTGCACCGGCCCCGCCCGCGCCCTCCGCCGCCGTCAATCCCTTTGACGACGAGGAGGATGACGCCGAGGTTGAGCTCCTCCCGTTCAAGATCGGAGGCCGCACGTACCTCCGCCCTGGCTCCTCAGTCGCCGGCAGTGCCCCGATCTGGGCCACGGGCGACCTCTGGGAGTCCAACAAGGGCCTCCGTGGGGACTGGGCCGGCGCTCTGCAGGAGGATGGCTCGATCGATATGGATGCGGAGGAGCCTGCATTCGAGTAAAAAGACAAAACCAAAGAAAAAAGATAAAAACCACAAAAAAGACAAAATTTTCTCTTGTCTTTTTTCTGTTACTCCGTGCTGATCTTACAGCTCCGTAGCCTGTCTATGCCAGAAAAAATTGAATAAGATGCCGACCTACCAGTCTGTACCCCTACAGATACACAACTCTGTAAGGAACAACAAGATGGCCTCCCAGCTCTCTGAACGCCTCAGCGCTGCGCTCGCCCCAGTCTCTCTGATGCCCGTCGGTGCTCTGGTCTGCCCTCGCGGCTCCGTTCTGGACATCGTGTACAACGAGTACCGCGATTCTCTTGAACGGCTCCTAAAGCAAATCCGCTCCTACGATGAGCGTGTGCACGGAGCTCTTCAGGTCGACCCGTTCGCCGAGTACCAGGAGCGTTGGCGCGTCTACCAGACGATTGCTATTCAGTACGCCTGTGCAGCAGAGGAGTCTCCAGAGGATGCTGACTACGCTGGTGAGCTCGCCCTCCGCAACGCAGAGATCTCCAAGAAGCGTGATCTCATCGTCCTCTACGCAGCTTCTCTGGAGAAGGACAGCCGCGCCCTCGCCCATCCTGATGAGTGGTTCGACCATCTGGACTACCTCATTGCGGCTGCTCAGAAGGAGTGGGATGAGATGGTCGAGATGCGCCGTGTCTACCCTGAGGATGAGTAAGCGCCTCCGCAAACCAAACACAAAATCAGAAAAAGACAACAATACCTCTTATTTTTTACTGACTTAGCTGAAGGAGCCTAGATACTCTTAAATAAAATTGAATCGGATGCCAGGCTATTCATCTGTACCCCTACAGACATACAACTCTGTAAGGACCTAGCGACCTCAGCTCTAAAGCTTTGCTCTAGCTCTTGCTCTAAAGCCTACCGTCTCGTCTCTCAAGATGGCCTCCAACGAGGTCCTCTACGCGGACGTGAAGGCCAAGGCCCCTCTGGACTATAAGACACGGAAGGCCCTCCTCTCGCACTGGAGCCCACGCATCGCCAAGGCTATCTGCCGCAGCGTGTACCCGGACTTCCGCGGCACCTATGAGCAGCACCTCTGGCTCCTGACGCTCAAGGCTGCGGAGTCAGCGACGGAGCCCAAGCCCACGGGCTGGACCACCTACGCGTGGGAGGCAAAGGAGAAGGGCGTCAAGTTCCTCTGGCCGTATAAGCGCATTGAGGACACACGCCTCTGCAGTCCCTCTAGCTACCTGCACTACATCGTGCGGTATGAGAGGTCTCGGGTCAATGCGCTCCTCGCCGGTGCTTACCGCTGCTCCGCGCGCCTCAACGCCAAGTACCTCACTAAGGCTCTGCGTCTCCACGAGGTCTACGCGGCGCTTCCTGAGATTCGTTCGCGCTACTTTGACGAGGACGAGGACGAGGAAAAGCCCTCCGCAGCAGACATCAAGCTGCGCCGTATGAGGCGGAAGGCTCTCAAGGCTGTCGTTAAGGCACAGATGATGCTCACACCTGACAACCAGGATGAGTTCAAGATCATCGCCTATGGCTGGACGCACCTCAGGAAGTAGAAGCTGAGAGAAAAAGACAAAAAAACAAAAAGATCCGTATTCAAAAAGAAAAGACAAAATTTTCTCTTTTTTATGCTAAATAAAATTGAAGCAACCCCTATCTCAAGAGTAAGTACCCTGACCTAGCAACTGCTCTTTCAGGAACCCCTACAAGATGTCGTTCTCTCTCGACCTCAGCTTCCTCCAGAAGCAGATGGCCAAGAAGCGTATTGCAGTGCTCAAGAGCCTCGGACTCATCCGCATCTCAACACCCGTTCCCGTAATGGAGCGTATCCTGCCTCCGCGCCACTACCACATCAACTGGCCGGCGACGCGTGCTCGGCACTTTGCGCGCATCGTGTCTGGAAATCCCAAGAGGCGCGGCACATACGATCAGAACATTCGCCTTCTGAACGCGACCTACACGGCTCTCATTGGAAAGCCTGATCAGATGTCCACTGCGGACGTGCGCCTCTTCATCCAGAAGGTCAACCCCCTCGCCTTTGCGCACATTGTCGGCATCAGTCCTCTTCAGACAAAGAAGATGCTCGGGCCTGTATATCTTGATCTCCTGTACAGGATCACTCATTCCAAGTGCGAGTGCTGCCGCTCTATTGCACCCTCGCTCATCTGAACCTCTCAACCCTCTCAACAAAAGACAAACCCTCTTATTTTTTACTGTAAAAAAATTGACTGCTAGACTCATTGAGTGGTTAGTACGCCAAAGAGTAAAATGGCAACCCCTATCGAGCTTCTGAAGACGATGGTTGAGCAGGGACGAGCCCAGCTGAAGCTCCAGACCGAGCAGCTTGCTGTCCTTGAGAAGCAGCTGTATGATCTGGAGTATCCTGTGGAAACTCGGCCAATTTCTGCAGCTGAGATGAAGAAGCGCGTGATCGCCATCGAGACGCGCACTGCCCACAAGCGCTCGTGGAAGAAGGCGATTGACGATGGCCTTCTGGAGAATATCCAGAGCATTATGAACAAGGATACGTATGTGTCGTATCTGGAGGTTGATGTAGAAGAGAAGGCTACTGATGAGGAGAAGCGAGCTGCGAAGGAGAAGTCCGAGAAGTACAAGGCCTACCTGGGTCCTTTCGACGGCCTCAAGTGGCAGCTCTTTATCCTGCAGATCATCAAGAATCTGCACAAGGAGGGCAGCTTCTGGACGGAGGAGGGGGACTACGGTTTCGATACATTCGAGGACACGGCCGGCGGCTGCGATGAGATCTTGTATATGGAAGGCTGTGAGATCCTGGAGAAGTCCGAGTAATCAGAAACAAAACAAAAACAAAACAAAAAACATCTCAGCAACTTACTTTTTTATTGAGTTCTCTTGGTATGAGATCTCATTGAATAAAATAAAAATTGAAGCTACATACTTGAATAAAGTAAGTACCCCCAATTCTCTTGCTAAAATGTCTCTCGCACTGAAGCAGCAGATCGCCACGCTTGAGGATCAGAAGATGACCACCGCCATCAAGAAGCAGCTCAAGTATCTAAAGGACCAGCTTGCTGTTTCTGAGGCAGCTGTAGTCGCAGCAAAGGCCGCAGCTCAGCCTCCTCAAGCTCAGCAAGAGGAAGTCGAGATCACCACGCCGAAGGATGAGCCTGGTCGCACTCTGCCCTGCAAGGACTGTAGCGGTTCATTCTTCTTCGCAGACTCCGAGGCCCGCTACTACCAGAAGTGGGAGATGACTGAGCCGCTCCGCTGCGCTGAGTGCCGCGCCGTCAAGAAGGCCAAGATGCCTCAGCCGAAGGAGTTGCAGTGCAATGACTGCGGTGATCTCTTCATTCACTCAGTCGTTGCTCAGAAGCACTATGAGATGAGCGGATTCGATGCGCCCATTCGCTGCGTGCCCTGCCGCGAGCAGAAGAAGGCCGGCAAGGCACCTCAGATCAAGTGCGGCGACTGCTCCAAGAACTTTGAGTTCTCTGCTTCGCAGAAGGCCTACTTTGAGTCTCAGGGCTGGTCTGCACCGAATCGCTGCGGTGAGTGCCGCAAGGCGAAGAAGGCGATGGGTCCTCAGCAGATCAGTTGCTGCGACTGCAAGACTGAGTTCGCCTTCTCAGTTGCCAAGCAGCTCGACTTCAAGAAGCAGGGCTGGGCTGCTCCGAAGCGGTGTACTAACTGCAGCAAGGCCAAGAAGGCGAAGCCACAGGTGCAGAAGGAGGCGAAGGAGGAGATCTCTGATGCAGCGAAGGACCAGGCGGCTGAGCTGGCGGCTCTGAATTTCTCTGAGGCTTCAAATGCAGCCAAGAAGGCCTCCAACATCGGCAATGTCGCTGACCTTCTCGATGCAGCTCTGGCCTCTGTCGGCCTGCCCACTGGGGTAGTTATTCGCCCTGGTGCCTCCGTCTAACCATCTCATCAAAAAACCAAAACCAAAACAAAAAAGACAAAACCTATTTATTTTATCTTTTTTGTTATGCTGTAAAAAATTGAGGTGTGGCATCTAGTAATAAGATGTACCAACTGCCAGAATGTCTTCTAATCTATCGGCGCTCGATCCAAAGCTCAAGGCTAAGATGGAGGCTCTGCTAGATCCAAAGATCAAGCCGTCTGAGGATGGAACGTGTGTCGTCTCAGTTAAGGCGATGCAGTACCTCCTTGATGAACTTCACACGCTTTCAGATCGGCTAAGGAATATTAAGGACCCATCCAAGAAGATGCTCTTTGAAATGGTCTATGGATCCGACAAGAAGCCTGCCAGCAGCGATGTCGCAATGATCGCAAAGGAAGTCCCTAAGATTTCCAATACACTATCTGATCTTCTGATCACGCTTCAGATGTCACTTCCAATGGTTGGCTACGAGGAGCAAGACCATCTGAAGACGAGGATTCCTCCCTATGAAGTAATCTTGTCCGATAGATCTCTTTGGGATCTGCCAATTGCATCCTCTGTTGCTAAAGATCCAGCCTGGAATCCGTGTTGTGCAGTTGAGGAACCAGTACAAGAACAAGCAGAAGTAGCAGCACCAGCTCCTACTCAGACCAATGATGAAGAGGATCTGTATGCGTAAAATAAAATTGAAATAGGTTAAAATACTAAAGATAGTACCCCCTTTCAAAGCAACTAAAAAGCAAAGATGGACTGCCCTATCTGCTTTGACACAATCAACGCGAGCACTGGCTCTACCACAACTTCCTGCGGCCACACGTTTCACTTTAACTGTCTGGCCAACTGGTGCATCAAGAAGATCCGAGCGGAAGATCATCAGAACTGCCCTATGTGCCGGCACGAGATGGTGAAGTCTGAGCGTATACCTGAACCTGCTGAGGACGATAACGAAAGCGAGTACAGTGAGGATACTGAGGATAGCGAGGAGAGTGAGGAAAATTCTGTTATGGACCGAGAATTCCTCCAGTTTGAGATTGATAACGAGGAAGCTGCTCAGCGCGCCGCTGCCGGCATTCCTGAGTTCGACGAAGCTGCTCACGCACTCTGGGTGATGCGGACAACCTTTGAGCGTCTGGATGATGGTGTATCCATTGACTCTGGTGAGGCTCCTGCTAATAACCAGAAGGATCCTATTAACCGAGAGTGGATCAACTTGGGTCTGGGCATTGGAGGACTTGTCCTTGCTGCTTCTGAATTCCACCAGGCACAGCGTCAGCGCTCCAACAGTATGTAAAAAGAAAACAAAAATAAAAACTAAAAACAAAAAAGAAAAAACTTACTTTTTTACGTAAAATAGATCATACAGAAAATCATATTGTTCTTGATCAAGGTTAATCTCAAGTTCACAAGGCCGACCTGATCCGAAATTGAATAAATGATCTCCTATCGTTATCCATTTTCTTGCATACATTGTTTTGTTTAACTTCAATTCAAGTTGAATGGATTCTTGCTTATTCAATTGAAAGATTCTAGATCCATCTGTAAGTGTAAGTAGCGACATCTACAGTATAAGATAGTATAGCACTTTAGGCAAATTTTTTTTGCGAACCAAATTTGAATGGCCTAGCGCTGGATAAGGCTGTACCCCCAAAATGCCTCGTACCTCTAACTCGTACAAGAAGATCTCAGCGCAGAAGCGAAACGAAACGGCTCTACAGGCCGCGTTCAACGTCAAGGTACCCATCCTCTTTGCACGAGTGGATGCCTGTCTTGGTAACGCCCAGTTTCGTCTTATTATTGCCAATGGCTCGACCGTGAACGGAACACCACTCGGCCTCTTCACAAGAGCAACAATGCCCATCACTCCAGGACAGATTGTCATCCTGGAGGATGCACCAAAGGACAAGATTCATCTAATTGTCGGCCGCATTGACGATCGCAAGACTGCCCAGAAGTTAGTGGATCTCGGTCGTCTACCTGCGAGCTTGCTAGGAGCCGAGAAGGATCAGGAAGATGCCTTTGAGTTTGATGCCGAGGTGAATCCAGATGAAGAGGTTGACATTAACGCAATCTAAGAACAAGTAATCCGAAAAAGTAAAAAATAAAAAAAGATACTTTTTCAATTGAAAAAAATTGAAATTCAATAGGGTGTGTATAGTAAGTACCCCTTGAAAGAGATACCAATCAATTTCCAAGTAAAAAATGTCCTTCGACGCACTCAGCCAGATCGAGAAGCACGAGGCCGCCGAGCTCCTGTACCTGAAGAAGGCCAAGGAGCAGCGGAAGGCCGCCAATGTGTTGCGCAAGACGCTGAACATCAAGCAGGAGGCAGAAGTGGTGTTTATCGAGGAGTCTGCAGTTCCTGAAGTTGCCGTTGCTCAGCCTCTTGCAGCTGCAGAATCGCCCTTGCCTTCACCAGGAGAGATGCCGCGCGATTTCAAGGAGCTCCCAATGCAGGCACCTGGCGCTCCCGTCAAGAAGGCCCGCAAGCCGTTGTCTGCCGAGCACATGGCCAAGTTCCAGGCTGGCAGGAAGGCTTGGCTGAAGAAGAAGCACGCGGCTGCCACAGCGGCAAAGGAGGAGCCTCTTATCGCCAAGGAGCTTGACTTCTCTGAAGTTGCTGCTGCCATTGGCGTGCCTGCGGCTGAGAAGCTCTGGGCTAGCGCCTCGCCTACTGCTTCTGAGGAGCTTCCTGTTGCTCCTGCTCCTGCTGCGGTTGCAACTGCTGCCGTTGCAAAGAAGGAGCGAAAGCCGCTGAGTGAAGAGCGTCTGGCGTACCTCAAGAGTGCCGAGCACCTTGCCAAGATGAAGGCCGGCAGGGAGAAGAAGCGCGCTGCCGCTGCTGCGTCTACTCCTGCTGTTGCGCCAGCTCCTGAGAACGAGATGGTCGTCGGCGAGTCTCCTCCTGCCCCAACCGGTAAGACCTACAAGCTTAAGGGAAGCAGTGAGGAGCGCATTGCTATCATCGCCAATCTTCCCCTCGGCCGCGCCTGCGGAAAGGGAGACGCGGTGATCAACTGGCGAAAGGGAACGAAGCACTACCCTCTCTCCAAGTGGCCTGCTGCAATCCTGGAGCAGCTTGCTCTCGGCGTCTGTACCAAGGAGGCCATCTGCACAGCGACACTCTTGTCGTTCAAGAACTTTGATGACTACGTGCGCGAGCTCAAGCACCAGAATCTGATGGAATAAATCCCAAAAAAAGAACAAAAAGAAAAAACAAAAGACAAAACCAACAAAAAGAAACCCCATTTTTTACTGTAAAATTTGACGAATGCAATTAACTCATTGAATTACACAATGGAGTGCATCGAATTCAGTTCAAAGACACCGACACATCAGGAGCTCAGCAACTTTTGGCCCGCGCCATTTGATCTCGACGGTAAGACCTGGCCCACTGTAGAACACTATTTCCAAGCCCAGAAGTTTCCAGGTGATCCTGCACTACAAGAAAAGATTCGCACTGCAAAGACACCTCTATCTGCCAAGCGCCTCGGTAAAACAAAGTCAGATCACTTTCTGGCCAATTGGAATGATATCCGAGATGCTATTATGCTAAAGGCTCTGACTGCAAAGTTTGCTCAGAATCCATCGGTTGCAACTATCCTAAAATCAACCGGTACTGCTCAGCTCAGAGAGAAGTCTCTATCAGATTCATACTGGGGCACGGGTCGCACAGGATGCGGTCGAAATCGTATGGGTTCTCTGCTTCACGAGGTCCGCAAGGGACTATAAATATCCCGCAAGGGACTGTAAATACTTTGCAAAATTTGAGTGGCCGCTTTACTTTATTTTTAGTACACACAAAGATGTCGCCTTTTGATATTCTTGACTACCAGACGCCTGAGCCTTTCTGGCACCTTCAGCTCTCTAAATTCAGCGCCGAGCAGATTCAGATCGGATTGGCTTTCATTGCATCATTCTTCTTCAGTCTGATGATGCTGGGATACATTTCAGTTCTCTCTCGAATCCCAAACTACAAGAAGGTAGTTGATGCAGAGACTCTAGTCCTCGAGTATCGCATTCTTTATGAGGGTGTTCTCGAGCGCATTGCTACTCTCGAGACCGAACTCAAGGCGAAGGACACACAGATCGGTTGCGAACTTATCGAGGTTCAGCGAAACGAGCACGACCACTATCTGGAGACGGAGCGTCTGGAGGCTGCAGTGGATGCAGAGTTTGATGCGAACCGAAAGGATATGGTCGAGATGGTGGACGATAAGATCGATGAGCTTCAGGCAAGTCTTGCTGATCTGGTAAACCAGAAGGTTGACAATCTACCTCTTTCACAGATGGTAGAGATGTCAGACGAGCTGACGTTCCTTCGAGAGTCAGTTATCAGTCAGAAGAGTGAGCTAGAGGAGCATAAGAAGCGAATGAGTGGCTTCTCAACTGCTCTTCCTACTCTTCTCGGCCTAGATCCTCAGATCAAGGCGCTCGAGACTCAGGTTAAGGCTCTGCCAATTGAGTCTCTTGAGCAGCGCCTGGCATCTGTAGCAAATCAACAGGCTCTCGGCGATTCCTATCTGAAGGCACTCGAGACTCAGGTTAAGGCTCTGCCAATCGAGGCTCACGCTACTCGACTAGCGTCTTTAGCGAACGTCCAGGCAATGAGCGACCAGAATATGAAGGCTCTCATCAAGGCGGTTGAGACGCGTCAGACTCTGGATCACGAGACGCTGCAGACGACTGCCTCGCAGATTAAGGACGATCTTAAGTCCCTAACGCAGTTTCTGCTCATCTTCTACCCGAAGGGTACTGGTCTTCTAACGCTTGCTCAGAAGAATGGATGGTCTATTGAGACGCCTACTTTACCTCCTCCTACTCTACCTCCACCTACTCTACCTCAACCACCTGCTCCTGCCCCTGTCAGTAGCTGACTAGCCGGTGATGAGCACGAAGATGTAAAGAAGCAGCAGCACTGCACCCTCTGTAAACAGGCAGGACATAACAAGCGAAAGTGTCCTCTGAACAAGTAAATAGAAACAAAAAAGAACCTTACTTATCTTATTTTTACTGAACTAAAATTGAATCAAAGGCCAATGAGTCTGGAAGTATAACGTTCAAGTAGTAAGAAAAATGCCTGACTACACCGAAGGTCCAAAGACTCGCCGCGAGAGCAAGAAGACTGACAAGGAGAAGAAGGGTGGAAAGGATCGCCTCGGCTCTGGTAAGGGTTCTAGAGCCATTGAGGCGAACCAGGAGCGCGCCAAGAATAATCAAAACCAGAACAACAAGAACAACAGCAAGAGCAAGTAAACACTTTTTTTTGCTGTTGTAAATATGAATCCGGTACTTACTGTCAGGCTCTTGTACGGACCCTGTAGATTGAACAGGAGCAAACTTGAATTGAAAAAAAATTGAATTGCAATTGGCCACTAGTTGTTAGTACCCCCTAACAGTTCATACATCTTTCAGCTTTACAGCCTAGAAAATGTCTCTCTCTGTTTCCTCGTTCTCGACTGAGCAGCTCCTGGTCATCCAGAGCCTTGTCTCGAATGCGCTCTCTGGCCAGCCCTCTTCTGCCGGCAAGACGCTGATCGGCAAGAATGGCAAGCCTGTCAAGCTCACCAAGAGCGGCAAGGTCTCCAAGCGCTCTGGTAAGCCAACGGTCCACGCGGACTTTACGAAGCACATCCTCGCGTCTCACAAGGACGAGGTTGCAGCGTACAAGGCGGAGCACCCTGACCAGAAGGGTGCGCACCTCTCCTTCGCGGCTAACTACCGTAAGGAGCACGCCGAGGAGTTTGCAGCCTTCTCGGCTAAGTGGTCTGAGGAGCACCCAAAGACTGATTCGGATGCCGACGTGTCTGATGCAGCGTCTGAGGCCTCTGGTGAGGCTCCTGCAGCTGATGCCAGCGAGAAGGTCAAGAAGCCCCGCAAGCCTCTGAGCCAGGAGCACAAGGATGCAATGCAGGCCGGCCGCCAGAAGAAGAAGGCGGAGAAGGAGGCCGCTGCAGCTGCTGCAGAGGAGGCTGCCAAGAGCGGTATTGCTCCTGTTGCAGCTGCTCCTGCTGCTCCTGCTGCTCCTGTTGTTGCTGCTGTTGCAGCACCCGCAAAGAAGCAGGTCAAGCAGGCCAAGAAGGCTGATGCTCCTGCTCCTGCTCCTAAGGCCCCTGAGCCTCTGCCTGAGTCTCCTAAGGAGGAGGCTGAGCCTGAGGAGGCGGATGACGAGTTCATCCCCTTCACCCTGGCAGGTAAGAAGTATGTCCGCCTCGGACAGCGCCGCACGGATGGCAACCACATCTGGGCCAGCGGCGATCTCTGGGAGAGCAAGAAGGGCCAGAAGGGCCCCTACGTCGGCGTTCTCCAGGATGATGGAAAGATCGACAACTCCGCTGAGGAGCCTGAGCTTGAGTAAATGATCTGACCACAAAAAACAACCAAAACAAAATAAAAAAACAAAAAAGACAAAAAAGACAAAAACAAAACAACTTTTTTACTGTAAATAAAAATTGAAGCTTGTTTGGCCACCTTTAGAGGTACCCCCAGTACAAAATGTCCTCTTCTACTAATGCCTGGAAGCCCGCCCAAGGTGTGCAGCTGGAGCCAATCAAGATGACGAAGACTGTTCCGTCTGCATCAAAGCTCGTTGTCTCAGATGTTAAGGTCGGATATCGCCCTCCCCAGGCGCGCCCTAAGAAGGATGAACCTCTTGACTTTGGTGAGCAGTCCTTTCCTTCGCTCGGTTCATCTCAACCCAAGCCAGCTGTAGCCGCATCAGATTTCAAGGGTAAGATTCTGAATCTGATTGCCCGCGATGAGATGGAGGAGTTTGAGCGCCTTCGTGTCCCTGAAGCAGATCCCTTCAAGATGTCAGCGAAAGAATTGGAGGCAGCAGGCTACACGTCCCTCAAGATTCCCAAGAATACTAGTGAATATGCAATATTCATCAGGAACTTTATCGACCGAGTGAAACGCTTTGAGCAGACCAACGAAGAAGTATGTACGGATATGTACTAAGCAAAAGAACAAAACAAAAAACAAAAAATGAAATTTTTCACTGCATAGCAGTAGTATCAATCAGAATGGCTTCAGTTGCATTCAATCAAGAGCTACTTACCTCGTGGGTGAACCTCTGCCAGGCCCACGGAGATGCACGACGATCTGGCACCGATCCTGCAGCTACTGAGTCTCTTCGTGTTCAAGTTGCAGTTTCTCTTGTTGCACTTCTCCAGTCATCCAGTATGCCTATGACAGAGCAAGCAAGTCTCAATCTACTGATTCACCTACTGGAAAATCGAGAGCCAACAGAGTCTTCTGATCCATCTGATCCTCAAACACCCCCTGTTAACAGTCAGATGAACTAGACCTCAATGCAAAAAATGAAAAAAGTCAAAACTTTTTTACAGGTACTCAGAAACAATGGATGCTCTTTACGCATTCATAAATCAATGCTGCAAGGAGCAACAAATTGACGAAAGCCACGATCTAAGCCACGCCAAGTCAGCCCTGCGATGGGCTCACATTCTGATGGACTCCTTTCCAGATCTGACACAGGATGAACGCCAGGTCATCTCCTACGCTATCGCGCTTCACGATATGTGCGACTCCAAGTATACTGACACAAAAGTCGCAGCCATTAAGATCAAGGACTGGCTTCTGACGCAGACCGTATCTGAGGATCTCTGTGTTGTAATTATCAAAATCATTCAGACAATGTCCTACTCCAAGCTCAAGAAGCAGATGGTCGATGGACAACCGGTGTATCCCGATCACGGACCGTGGCAGCGAGCCTACCATATTGTCCGCCACGCAGATCTGCTTGACGCCTACATTGTCAAGCGCTGCTTTCTGTACAGTAAGCATATCGATCCTGATCTGCAAGATGAGATCGTGTGGTCTGTAGTAGAACAATTGTTTGAAAATCGCGTCTTCAAGTACATTAGTGATGGCTTCATATTCTATCCAAAGGCACTTGAACTCGCCGCTGAGTTAACACAAGACGCAAAAAAGACCTTAAAGGAGAGAAAGTTTACTTACTAAATGACGTGCTTCTGTTTCTTCATCAATCACGTAAAAAAGCAGATTCGTCTTGTAGACGGGTCTGCTTATTTTGATATTGCACGCACTCTTCGCGATGCACTGAAAGACTTCTCGTGGTCGCTCGATGATCACATACAGTTCTTACATCAGAATGGAAAGGAATGGGAAACACTAGAACCTCTTGTTAAACAAGGATATGATTGCGACTTTGATCCCAAAGAACTCTTTTCACTATAAGTCTTCAATAATGTTTGGATTTAGTTGAAGAACAATAAAGACAAGTATAATAAGGCCAATATATACACTAAATTCCATTAATTTGTTCTTTCCAACAAAGTATTCAATCGTAATATAAGATAACCCCCAAATCGCTATCCACCAGACCTGAACAATAAGCAATGTAAACAATTTGGGCGAATCCAAAAGACTCATCTTCTTATAGACTGTAAAAAATATTAGATCTAATGTGTAAGAAGTGTGCAACCGGGACTAATAAGCCGTGTATCGGCGAGCAAAGAGGCGCAAATCCATATTACCCCTTAATGTATGAAGCTTTTCAACAGGAACCCACTCGACCTCTTCAACTTCCTTTGTATCCTCAGGATTCAGAGTAGGTTTATCATCCACCTTGAAGACAAAGTATGTTCCAGTAGGAAAGCGGACTTGATCGTCCCATCTGGGATCATTAAACTCAATTCCCGTTTCCTCTCGAAGCTCTCGCAAACAAGCGTCTAGAGGACTCTCGTTTCCGTAGCCGTGTCCCTTTGGAAAGGACCACTTTCCTGACTGTCGTCCCTTTACTACCGCAACTTCTCCATTTTGTGTTAAAACAATTGCACCATATACGTGCGTATCAATACAATGTGTTCTGGGAACATAACTCCTAAATGCTCTGGGAAACGTCATCTTGTGTATTTCCAAACAGGTGTACTGAATCAAGGCTTAACGGGGCATTCATTTTTATTTGCATGATGACCCTTCTCCAAAGGGAGAGTTTACAAAAAGAGAGCTTGCAACTAGAAAATAAAGCTTGGATTGCTCCACGACTTAGCGATGGTCTCGGAAATCGACTCTTTCAACTTGCAGCTGCAAAGAAGGCCGCTGAACAATGGAACTCACCCTTGGTCTTTGCGATGAATTATGTACTTCCTAGCGAGCACGGAGACTTTAATTCGATCTTCAAACTTTTCCCTATGATTCCTAAGCTTTACAAGGCAGAACCACAACTCTGTATAGAACACAAGGGACAATCCGCATTTGACTATGTTCCGTTGCCTCTAGCAGCCCCCTGCGACCAAGTTCTTCTGAAAGGGTCGTGGATTGCTGCAGAGTATCTGCCTGAAACGATGGAGCCAAATTGGAAATTTGCGGTTCCAGGATCTGAAGAGTTGCTGGAACGCTGGAATCTTAGCAGCAAGGAGCAGCAAGAAAAGACGGTCTTTCTTCACGTCCGCCTAGGGGATTATTGCGTTTTACCGCATCACCAAGTGCCGCTCCTTGGCTATTATGCAAAAGCAATGGCTTCATTTCCAGAAGATACGCGCTTTTTGATCTTTAGTGACGAGCCTGAGAAGGCGCGATTTCTACCGGTATTTTACAACCAAGCGTGCGTCTTTGTATCTGAACCTGATGAACTGAAATCTCTTTACTTGATGACGATGTGCTCTGGCGGTATCACGGCCAACAGTACATTTTCATATTGGGGCGCTTATTTTGGTAGAGAGCGTCTTGGTGAAACGTATAAATGTTATATGCCAAGTCGATGGATGGCTACCGATGAAAAGACAGAGGATCTGTACCCGTCTTGGGCTACTCGTATTGATACGTAGGCTTGTTCTTAGTTTAAACTGAAATAAAATTGAAAAATAAAGTATAGTAAGTAATACTACATTCTAAAAATGGCAACCCAAAAGAGGATCTTTAGGATAAGCAATGACCAGCTACGGACACTGGCGGAAACGTATAAGATAACAGATATGGAAACTGGTAATTCAACATCTACGTTTATATTGCAATATTGGAAGAAAACGTTTAAAACAGGTACATTCGAGATTACAAGAACTGGACTCTTGCGAGAGGCTACGTGGGCTAGAAAGAATGATTTTCCTGAATGGTGTGAGTTAGTTTCTAGCTGGGCAGACCAAGCAGTTTAGTACCATCCGACCTTGTAATATTGCTTGCAGGTGGATAAAGCGGGTTTTAGTCCTGCATTTGCAACGTAGTTTAAGCTGGTTCCTGTTCCTGATCCAGCAGCGGATCCAGCTGTGCTGCTGCCGCTGCTTGCGCTGCTGCCGCTAGTGCTTCCGCTACTGCTACCGCTACTGCTACCGCTACTGCTACCGCTACCGCTTGTGCTACCGCTACCGCTTGTGCTACCGCTACCGCTTGTGCTACCGCTACCGCTTGTGCTACCGCTACCGCTTCCGCTACCTGTATTAGGACTTATACCCGTTAATCTTCTAGTAGATGTTGTTGTACTCGTTCCTCCAGCATTTGAACTAACAGTATTCGTATTACCCATTGAATTTTGCCAATCTAATTTCTGAGCATCTGTCATTTCAGAATCTAACAAAGGTGATTCAGACTCTTTGTAATTATAAGAAGAACCACGATTATCACTACTGTAAGCAGGACCCCATACTCCATCATCGTCAAATTCATAGGTTGAACACGCTGATGGAATTGTTCCGACTTTAGCATTATTCATTCGCGTATCGACAATATTCCCATTTATAAAGTCATACCGGGGACTAAATCCCTGTGTTAATTGTGTTTTCCTTTGCAAATTTGCAGCGATAACTGGAGCAGATCCGGTAGGCTTTATTAATCCAGTGGTACAGTCAACCGTATAATCCGTGCTTAAAAAATAGTCTTTCTGAAAAGACATTATTATACAGCGAACAATCCATAGCAATACAAAAATGATAAGTAAGGCCCCTAGTATCTTAATGATGCTAGATTGATCTTTAAAGTTGAGCATCCTCTTCTATAGTCTACCAAGATTTCAATCATTACGTCCAGTTGATACTATACGCGTTCTTACACGTTGTCAGAGTGGGCTTTAATGTATCCAAAAGGACCTGTGCGGCTGACGTTGATGATGGGCTTACTCCAGAAAGAGTTGCAATTGTTCCTGAAGGACTGTTTGAATTGCTCGATGTTCCTGAATATCTGGAAAGAAGTGCAGACATTTCATTTGCTAAATCTGTATTTAAATTACCAGTTCCAGAGCCAGAGCCAGAGCTAGATCCAGTGCCAGATCCAGTTCCAGAGCCAGATCCAGTTCCAGAACCAGTACCTGAACCAGATGTAGAACCCGAGCCTGTTCCAGTACCTGAACCAGTACCTGAACCAGACGTAGTGCCTGTGCACTGAGCTGCACTTGTGTACTTTGTAGTTGCGCACGTATCTGTAGAAGCTTTACACGTTCCAGATGTTCCTGAAATCCCGCAGAATGTGCATCCAGTTGCTGCAGCACACGTTGCGCACGTGGTATATTGCGAGCAGTTAGCTAATGCAGCAGCTGCTGTATCTGCCGCCCTTGCAGCGTCTATCATTACTTGACGTAAACCTGCATCTGCAAGCAGTTTAGCGGAATTTGCATCTAGAGCAGCCTTTTGAAGATCTGCATAGTTAGCATCTGTAGACTTCGCAGCTGCAAGAGCTTTATCGGCCAATAACTTATTCACATTTTTCTGTGCAGCAACAAGTTTTGCAGCAACAATGATTGCATCTGCGGCAGCTTTCTCTGAGACAGTCTTTGTGCTTATTACTAGCGCAGCTGCCGTATTGTATTTTTGTAGAGCATCTGCCGCAACGGTAGATAGACCTGAATTTGTTGGGTTCGCAATCGCTGCAGCAGAGGATGAATCAGATAAGGATTTCTTTGCAGCAGCATCTTGAACTGCAGCTGCAGCAGTGCTACTTGCAGTTGTCTTTGCAGTTTGCGCAGCAGTATTTGCTAAAGTAGCATCTGTTAACACCTTCTGCGCAGCGTCAATTGCATCCTGTACGGATTTAGCAATGGCAGCTTCATAAGCTGCAGGATCCAAGACTGCTTTGAGATTGGTTGTTGAAACATTTGTTCTTGCTGTGCAAGAAATCGGTCTTGTACGATCGGTATTTGTTGTTCCTGCTGTCCATATTCCTGATTGCATATCGATGGATGCGCATTCGCAGGTAGCAGGTACACTCGCTATTTTAGTACCACTGCGAGTAAAGTAAGCTCCTGAACCGTCTAATCTTAATTTTTCAGTTTGAACAACGGCTGCCGTTTCAAGTACAGTTAGAAGAACTCCATTTTGGATAAGGCATCCAGTTTTGCAATCGACCGAATAGGTATATCCTCCTACCGCAAAAGCGTCAATATTAAACCAGCCGATGATGCATCGTATGATCCATACTGCTACAAAAAAGGCCAAAACAGATCCTAGTATATGCAAAGGCTTCATCTGTTTTAAGAAGGAGTCCATTACTCTCTAGTCTTGCATACGGTAAAACTCTGGTACTGATTTACAGCGCAAAAATTGAAGGTTGTGATTAAAAATCGAAAATTACACCTCTAGCCGCAAGAAGCTTTACTCATTTACCATAAATGATCGTAGAAAAACCTCTTGTCAAGGTTTGGCCCTCCATTAATTATGCAGAGCATCAAACTGTAGGGATTCGTTGGATGCTGTCCCAAGAGAAAATCGGCTTCCAGGCAGGATATCAGCAGATTGTTCGAGGTGGTATTCTCGGCGACGAAATGGGTCTCGGCAAGACAATCGAGACTCTTGGTCTTCTTGTTAACAATAAGGTCAAGCGAACTCTGATTCTGATGCCGCTCGCTGTCCGGAAGCAGTGGGAGGAGGCTACGCAGCGTTGCGATCTGAATCTGATCGTTGCTGAAAAGAACGGCTGGACTCCAATCGGAAAGCAGAAGAATCGCCCTTCCGTCTTTCTCGGACATTACGATCGCCTCGTCTCAAATATGGCTCAGTTTCAGGAGTTTGACTGGGATCGTATCGTTCTGGACGAGGCTCAACGCATTCGCAACTGCAAGACGATAACAGGACTTTCCGTTCATCGTCTTACAGCAAAGTACAAGTGGTGTTTGACTGCAACTCCGATCGTCAATTCTCTTGACGACGCTGTCAGCTATTTGAAGTTCATCGGATGTCCGATTGATACTCCGGGCAGCTGGTCTCCGCACTACGAGGCCTGGGTTCGTGGTTGCTATCTGGCTCGCAAGATGCTCGAGTGTGAGCCTCCCGCTGGTCTGACTCTTCCTCCGCCTCCCGAGGTCCACAAGCTCGATCTCGAGTTCACGAATGAGAACGAGGAGAAGATTTATTCTGGAATTCTCAACAATCTGGAGCACCAGTGGCGCCGTGCAAGTCAGCAAGGAGGCCGGGCTGCAGCTCTTCAACGTCTGGCAATTCTCCTTCGTCTTCGCCAAGTCAGTGTGAATCCGCAGGTCTACATCAATGCTCGCCAGCGTGAGAACTTCGGCTACCTCGGCCCTGAGTTCATCGGGCCCAGTCGGAAGTTCGATGAGATCGCCAATCTCATCAAGGACGATTCGTATACAAATGAAGAGCACGGGTGGATCATCTTCTGCCAGTTTCGCGAGGAGATCACTCTGCTTCGCCAGTATCTCGAGGCCTTTGACTTTATCGGAAAGGCCCGGGAATATCACGGCGGAATGTCGATGGATGAGCGCAGCGCTGCTGTCGAAGAGACAAAAACTCTGTCTCAAGGCAAGCAGGATGTCTTTCTGGTGCAGCTTCATGCAGGAGGCACCGGACTTAATCTGCAGCACTATGATCGTGTAGTCTTTACGAGTCCGTGGTGGACTGCAGCGCTTCTCGATCAGGCCCTCGGTCGTGCCTTGCGCATCGGACAGAAAAATGTAGTGCACGTGTACTGGCTCCGCTTGCAGGCGGAGAGCATCTTCAATATCGACGATTTCGTTCTTGAGAAGTCTGAAACAAAGAGAGATCTAGCAAATACCTTTCATAGTTGGTCTATCCAAATCTAAAGCAACTTCAGAATGGACGCCGCTGCCCAACCCACAAGTACAAATTCTTGGAGTTCTGCTGGTTTTTATGTTGGCATCTCGGCTCTCATCGCATTGACGGTAGGACTCATCGTCTGGTCGGTGGTGAGCAAACAATATCAAGGATTTACTGGCAGTTCCGGCAACACGAAAACGGAAGGCTACCAGGGCCCTACGCAAGGCGTCTCTGATATCCCGTGCGGCCAGGAATCTTCAGAAGCCATTGCACTCGCCGAACTTTTTTCAAATAAGAAGTCCACAACGGGTGAGGGACAACGCGATCTGCTCGAATTTAAGCTCATTCTTTCCAAGCTCTGCTGCATCAAGCACGATCTAGTGTCAGTCTCCCAGCGTGTCCAAGCGACGATGTACATCCCGTACAATACGACTCACGACCGCGAGAATCCTGCAGATACTGTTGCCCGGTGCTTCACTAAGTCAATCCCGCCGCGTGATCTCGAGATCAGCTTCGAGACGTGGAAGACGCGTGGCCTAGTACTCCTGAGCCGCCTCTGCACTTCGTACAATTTCAGCAATCCCGAACAGGAAATGGCTAAGAATTCCTTTACTGCTCTCTGGATGGATGTCTATTCGATCGCTCAGGGAGCGTGCACACCTCCTCTCAAGGCGCCTGCGTATGGATCTCCTCGTGATCCTAAGCCCTTTTCACCTGAGACCATTGAGGATCTCGGGCCTTACAAGGGGTATTATTGAATAAAGATATTATTAAAGAACTCTGAAAAACAAACTACGAACCTATGCATAGATTCATAGTTAGTTTTGAAATGATAGGAAACTCAAGGCAACATAATTGCCAAGAAAATCATCAGACCCAGAATCTGAAAGATGGATTTGGCCGGCCGAGCAAACTCGAATAAGGGAACAACACTGTTATTCCAGAGAAAGAGGCCAACGAAGGACACGATGACAACCGCAAGCAAAAATGCAAGGATTACCGCCATCGCATCAGAATAGATCGCCGGTTGCTTGTACGCTTCTGTCGCTCCGGGGTTGACAAAGCCTTCAACAAGGGCTCTGCTAACAGCAGTAATCACTGAGGCACCGTTCATTCTACTGTGTAGCCTCTTCCTTTTTTTCATAGACCAGAGACTCCTTGACCTTCGTTTCGCGCTTCTCCTCCAAGAACTCCAGCAACTTCTTGGCCGCATCCACACTCTTCAAATGCTCACCCACCAACTTTTCCATATTCTTCTTGCTGATCGGGGCCTTTCTCGCAGCCTTCTTGTATAATACGCGCGCATTCGATGACTTCAGATCGAGTGCAGCGATACTGTGTTTCTTCATCGTTCCCATAATCATCTGCTCCATCACCTCGCACCGCTTGTCGTGTTCACTGATCCGTTCCATTATTACGCGCTTCTCATCCTGCAGTTTCCGCTTCTCTTCCTGAATCTTCTTCCACTCCGTAAGGAGCCTCGGCAAATTCTGAAACTCCTGTGCGTCTTCAATTCCTAGCGTAAGAGTCTCATTTGTAGGAACGGAATTGGCACTCTGCATTGACATCTACTGTATATATGTCTGGAGACTTAGGCCGAAAATTTGAACTCTCCACGTTTGTTCTATCGATCAAATAGTATGAGCGCTAAAGCTACACAGGCTGGTCTTGCACTCATTGAAACTCTATGGTATGCCTATGCAAATCGAATCGTTGACTCTGCCGTTCGCGTCTATACGCTCAATAAGGAGCAGGAAACAGAAATTAAATCCAAGTTTCTCAAGCGTGGCGACTTTGCCGTTGAAATTGTACAGCCTACCCAAAATAAAGACGAATCCGATTCGTAATGTACTGACGACAGATATGACAGACCGCATTGCGCTTCGAGCAATTTGTACAGAACGTGTGGCCACACGGAACGAATGCAATGACAACAGATTCCGTCATACAAATGCAGCAGATTGGGTCTCCACTATTCAGTAAACTCGTTCTCTGCGGCAAAAGAATTTCCCGCAAGACCGCATATTTTTGCACTGTGTGAATGTAATTCCAGTACAAGGTTTCAATCGGATGAGCCTCGAATTGCTTTTTCACGTAGAGTTCCATTGTGTCTTGAAATCCCGGCACGTCCGGCTGAGGTAGCAGTAATATCTGATTAACCTTTTCAATGACACTATCCAAGACTTCGCACTCTGCTTTCAATTGATCATTCAGACGAATGAGTTCATCTCCGATTGTCTGCATATAGTCCAACATATTCTTGGTCAGACTCATCCAACGAGTATAAGGTGTATCGTTTACTCGCAACTTCTCAAGATCTGCAATATACTTATTAATTTCTTGAATTCCCCGACCTGAAAGATCCTGTATGCAGTCTTTGAAGATTGTCGGCGGGCTCCTTGAATAATCAAAGGAGTTTGAATTAATCGCCTTTCCGAATCTCTGCAGAATGAGTTGGGCCGATCTCAAAGGATGCTGATCAGGAATTGGTTTTGTAAAGAACTGAAGAATCTGTTCCTGGTGATTCTGCATAATGTCCCGTATCTTGCGCTTCCAGAGTTTGTTGGCATTCTGTTTGTCTGAACCATCGGCCAGATGGTATAGACTAACGTGGGCTACTGTATTCGTAACAGATGGAAACGGACGAGTATCATTCCCGTCTGCGTCCGGGAAATTGGCAGATGCATAAATTGCACCTCCTTGTACCATACCATCAAGAACTGTAGGATTATAGGATTGATCGAGCGAATTGTCCTGCATCCTCCTGTTAATGAACAGAAATTGCTTATCTATAAAATACGTGCACTGTATAGAAATGGCTGATCGCTTAAATCAATCTGTTCTTGCATATGGACCTGGTCCTGTAAAAGGTGCAAATGGTTATTATAGATGGCCTAATGGAAGTCCTGTAAATGTGCGCAGAAATAATGGTAAATCTAGAACAGCGCGAGCTGCTGCAAGTGCGCTCGTAGCCCAACAGATTCGTAGAAATGGGAGGCCGCAAACTCAAGATGAAATTAAAGAGATGTATGAAATGGCTCAAGAAGAAATAAACGGTGAATTGGGTGTTACTTGCGCAGTTTTAACTGCTGCGGAAATGGCAGCGATTCAGCAGGTTTTAGTTGATGCATCAAATCTTCAAAATGAAGTAATGGAAGGCGGCCGTCGCAAACAGGTAGGTGGTGCGCGTATGTTTGAAGAACTTAAGCGTGTTTTACGAATGCTCTGTGCTATGCCAGCTCGTGTTTTTGGCAAAATTGATGCAGGAAGCGCGGCTCAATTAAATGCTCTCGGTAACGCAATCGCAGAACCAGGTACAATTGATAGGATGGCTGCGGCAATTACATCCTTGCCCTATCTAGTAGGCACTGGACTTCTCGCACGCGACTTAGGAACTAGTGGTTCTTTTACGGTGCGTATTATTGTAAGTATCATTGATCTATTAAATAGAAATTTTGGTGCAAGTGCAATTGCTGGATGGACTGGAATGTTTATATCCAATGCGGCGGTTGTTGCAGCTCATAGTGCTCTCCCTGCAGCCGGTTTAGCTGCAGTCTATGTTGTAAAAACAGGATCACTTGAAGCCTTTCAATATATATATAATACGATTCGCCAGCGCACTGCTTTACCTCCTGGAGCAAGCCCTGCAGAAACAGCCGCCTATTTTACAGGTATTGCAACACGGGCCATTGCACAGTTTATAAAATTTTTAGTGTATTACCGCTTTTATGCCTACATTGCTGAAGTAAGACAAAAAGATATTCAACGTAATGCTGGTGCAGGTGGTATTAGAATGCGTACTCCTGAAGAAATCGTATATGAAGATTTTAATTATTTGCCTGAATCAATGAGAAAAGATATTGCAAGTACATACAATGAATGGCTAGAAGGTGTTATGAATCGTGAACTTATTGCCTATGCAGCTGCAGGAGCGGTTGGAAGAGCACAAAATGCTTTAGGGCAAATTGAAGGTGGTCGCCGTCGCAGACACCACACCAGACGCCGCAAGACAAAGCGCACTCGCAAGCACTGAATATCATTATCTAAAAAATTGAATAATTTACTTCTATAAAAAACCAGTATCAAATGGCTCTTTATAGAATTTGTTGGACGGATGAAAATGGCGCATCAGGCAACGGAGACCTCAGTCTAAGTCTTGAATTAGGTGAAAGCTGGATTGAGTATCTTAGAGAAAAGTATCCCAAGATGAAGCATTGGCTCTCAACCATTTAGATCGCATCAATATCCAGCTCTTTCTCTTCTCCTTCTTTCTCTTCAGACGCCTCATTTGTAAATTCAATCAGACGATCAATATTGTCCACGAGCTGACCCTCAACGACTCCCTCCAGATTAATACCCTTGACGAGCCCATCAAGCGTCTCCATCTGAGCGAACAGATTCGGATTCAGTCCATCTGTTTTTAACTGCATAAACTGCTCAGGACTATACTTGGCGATGATATCTCCACGATCTCCACGCGTTCCCTTAGGATCTGCCTTACTCACTTCAATGTCGCGCAGACTGATCAAGACAATATCACCGATCTCAAATCGCACGCGCTTCTTAATCCCTGAGCGAATCTTTGCAATCCGAACCCGATTGTCCTCGCAATAGACCTGCGTGTTCAAATTACCCAGAATACGAACGATGCGTGCGACCATCTGATCAGATTCCTTGTCAATAAAAATAATCTTTTCTGGCTCACCGTGCTTACTTTTTTTGTAGTTCTTACCACCCCGAAAGTTCGGCATCTACACTACTAGATACAATGTGGTTTAGATATCTACGAACAAACAGGTTCTAGACCAATCATCTTCAGAAAGGCAGTAGGAACTCCATAAAAGTAATGAAGAAGCTCGCCAAAGACAAATACATAGACAAGTGTATACAAAAAATTAGCTTTAAAGAGCCAAGCGACAATGGCAGCCAGCACAAATGTTGCTAACCAATCATTTATAGACATTCCTAGAAATCTTGCTGCATGAACTCCTTGACCTGGTACTCCTAAAGCATTTGCATAAGGACAAGGCATCTACTCGGTGTAAGATATCTCCTTCTCAGCAAATGCCTTACTCACAACAACAGGCGGCGACTGCGGATCTTTCGGGTCAAGCGGTGTTATGACAATACTGTCATCCGGAAAATATCGTAAGTCTCCTACTGCGCCTCCTCGCTGCCGTCTAACCGACCGCTTCCGGTTGTACCTGCGATACTTTCTTGACCTTAATCTTAATCTTCTCCTTGACAACTTGCTCATTCTGTAAATAGACTACCTTTTTTCCAATCAGTGCTCCATAGGCTTCTAGAACTCGGCGATTCTCCTTCACCTGACCCGTTGGAATCTGAAAACTCGTCAGCATCGCTCGAACCGCTTTCCCATCCTTATCATCGGGTAATTCGATTACCGGAGGATATAGATATGGTGTCATCTCAACATCCATTGGATCAAGAGGTGTCTGTGTTGTTATGTTATACTGCTTTCGAATTCGCAATGGAATCAACTGTTCCTGAAATTCAGGTGTCCGGACTCGCCAAGCATCCTTATCGGGACACTTGTGCAATGAATGACATAGACCTGACAGACATTGCAATATAACGCAGCTCTCATCGGACAACACGCAATGTCATGTTTCTTATCAGTACGAACAATCGATGAACAAATATCACACATAGGTTGTTGTAAAAAATTGTTGTAGAGGCTTTCAAATTTATTTTTTGTTTTGTCATAGATCTTTCAGACAGCCTTGAATATACGCTGACCCTTCTGCATCCACAGTTCAGGCCTCGGCGGCAATCCGACCTCCTCAAATGTCTTTCCACTCTTACCATTGAAGATGAGAACGTGATCGCTAGAATGATAGGCAAGAGGAGCATATCGAGTACCAACCTGAACAAGAGCAATTGCGTGCTTTCTAACCGGCTGATTATAGACAGTCTTGGTTGCCACTTCAGGATTGTTCGCAAGGCGCGCCTCCATATCAGCTATCTCATTTCGAAGTTTCAGATCCTGGTACTTGCTGAATTGATGTAGAGGATCCTTCTTGTTTCCAAGCAGCTCAGTATTCTTCTCAAGATCATCCTTCAGCTTCGCTAGCTGAAGATTAAAGAGATTGCCCTTCTTATGAGGATTAGGCTTTGTCCGAATCCCGTACTTCTGCTTCAGAGCCATCAGGTACGGCACATCCTTGAGGCTCTCGTCAACAGGTGCAGGAGGCTCAGGGGGCTCAGGGGCCTTAGATTCCTTGAATGGAGATTTTACACGTGTATCCAAGACAAATCCACCCATAGGAAGAGTTGCTAGCCACTCCGTGTATTCCTTGAAGACTCGCTTTTCCTTCTGATATTCGGAGTCCCGAACAATCTCCAGAAAGGTTCCATCCTTGAGCTTCGCTACCGATGCGACAGTAGGACCATTGGGATTAACGTAATAGCGGAACATTTTGGCTGTACCTTTGTTTGTACATGTGCCTATTCAATTTTTTGAAACATACTGAATCTGTAGATGGTCTGCTTTCCTCTTGGAAAAATGAAGGCATTAACCTTTTCCCAAGCTGAGCAATACAATAGAGCTGCAACAATCTTTACAAGAGTTCAAGCATACAATTCTGCTATCGCAGCATTGAGAGCTCAAGGATATAAAGATGCATCCTACTACAAATTTCCAACTACACAAGAATCTACACTCTTTTTACTCGGCCAACAGATCTTTGTAGAAAATGATCCTGCCGGCGCAGCGGCCGGCCAATACAATACCGTAGTACAAATATAAAATATGTTATGACGGTAGATGTCAGATTCTACTCGCACCTGCGCCTGTACCACTCAGCAATATCAACCTATCGTATTTGATAATGTAGCCACTCAAGCGGCTGCTAATTCAGTCTATCAATATTGGCAAATTACTCAAGGAGCAACAGGTCCGAGACAATTCAGTAGCAATGCTGAGCGTATGCAGTATATACTTGGACGTCAGAACCAAGCTAACTGCGGTGTTCCCAAGAAGGCATTTACTCTCGGCACTAACTAAGTATTTTTATTTGAAGCCGCCGTCAAGTGCTTGTCAATAAATGTCTTTGGCGACTGAAACTGCTTCTTCAATCTGTCCTTCTGCGATGCCTGCCACTCAAGATACCAAAGACCTAATGCACTAATGATGTGCTCTTCTAAACGAATTGTTCGATCGCTATTCATTGTATGTGTACATACGATGAATACCAAAAAAGGTTCAAATTTTGTGTCCCCGGTTCTTTACGAGCGTAAGCAATAGATTAGATCTTACGCGACCGTGCAACCAGATTCGTCTTGTAAGTCGTCAGCCACTGCGGCAAAGCAGCCGACTCCCACGTTGCCTTCTTCGTTGTAGCATTGTAAGAGCCAAGACGAATCGACGGCGGACTGGCAACTCCGTGCTGAAAGGCGTACATAATACCATCGCGTAGAAGAACAGGAATTCCCTCAATAATCTCAACTCCGTGGCTAGGCATACCTTTTTATGTAGAAAAAGTATGATTCATTTTTTAGGGTTCGCGTAAGTTTAGAAGCGGAGTTTGTTATTCAGCACGTAACTTAACATCTATTACTATAGAATGTCAGGTGCCCTTGGTCTTGGATTGGGGACGGCTCCTAGCAATGCAGCAAAGAACTTGAGTAATGCTCTTAATGGAGAGAGATTTGCTGCGGCACTTGAGGAAGAAGCAAAAGAACAGAATGCTGCTGCCGCCGCCGCTGAAGCGCGCCTCGCCGCCGCTGTCGCCAGGGCAGAACAAGTTAGGAGCGAGAGGTTTGCAGCAGCGGTTGAAGAAGAATTAAGAGAACAGAATGCTGCTGCCGCTTCTACAGAAAATGAGAATGCATTTATTAAAGCCGTTGAAGAAGAAGCAGAAAGAAGGAATGCTGCTGCTAAGAAGGGTGGTCGTCGTCGCAAGCAAACACGTCGTAGACGTGCTAAGCGGGCAGTCGGCAAAAGTAGAAAAGGCCGCAGGGTCTAAAAGCAGGCTCCGATCGCACTAGAATATGACGACATTCAGCGTCGTACGGGTGCACCTCTTGATGAGAAGCAGAAGTTGCGCATTGTGAAAACAGTGTTTAGAAGTCAGCCGCCATCGAGAAACTCATCTCCTCCTGTGTCTTACCTACTGCCGCCTTCGCGTAATTGGTGACTCGCTTCTCAAAGAAGTTATCCTTGCCCTCCAACGAGATCCGCTCCATAAAGTCAAACGGATTCGCCGAATCATACACCTTCGGGTATCCCAACTGCACCAAGAGACGATCCGCAACAAACTCAATGTACTGGCTCATCAAGACTGCATTCATTCCAATCAGCTCGCACGGCAGCGCCTTCGTAATGAAATTCTTCTCAATCTTTACTGCATCCTTAATAATCTTAGTTGCCTTTGTCTTTGATAGGCGGTGCTTGATCTTGCTATACATCAAGCACGCAAAGTCAGTGTGCATTCCCTCGTCGCGGGCAATGAACTCATTGCTCGTCGTCAGGCCCGGCATCAGACCGCGCTTCTTGAGCCAGAAGATACTGCAAAACGCGCCACTGAAGAAGATGCCCTCGACCGCGGCAAAGGCAATCAGACGAGTGGCAAAGTCAGCGTTCGCGGCATTTAGCCACTGCAAAGCCCAGTCTGCCTTCTTCTTGATCGCAGGGATTGTCGTTGAGCCTTCAAGAAGGTGCTGCTTCTCCTTCTTATCAGCGATATAGGTGTCGATCAGAAGACTATAGGTCTCCGAGTGAATGGCCTCCATAAAGTTCTGGTTCGCATAGAAGTACTTGGCCTCAGGCCACTGCACCTCGTGCTGGAAATTCAGTGCCAGATTCTCCATCAGAATTCCATCGCTCGCCGCAAAGAAGCCTAGTACGTGCTTTACAAAGTGCTGTGTGTTCGCATCGAGCTTCTCCCAATCCCGAATGTCCTTTGTCAGATCAATCTCCTCAGGCGTCCAGAAAACAGCAATCGCCTTCTTGGCCATCGCCATCACATCAGGGTGCTCGACAGGAAATAGTACAAATCGCTGCGGATTAGCAATCAGCAGAGGCTCATCAACCGGTTTAACGGGTTGTACTACGTTAGTAGCGGCTGTAGAATTTTTTGTCTCAGTTCCTGACGCAGTCTCCGTCAGTGAAAGTGCCGGAGGTTCAATCTTTGGTAAAACCATCCTCTTACCCGGAGACCCTCGTGCACCTCCAATCGATGATGCGGAATTCGTATCAATTGATGATGTTAATGATGTAATGTGCTCCTCCATCTTAGACCGAGACAAGATATTCTTTCGTGAGGAATTCTCCATTGGAAAGTGTCAAATGGAAACTTTTCTAGCGAACCAATTTTTAGGGCAACAACTAGAAGCATCAAGGATGCAATCAGGTGGTCGTATTATAGGAGAAGGTGTAGATGGTTGTGTATTTGCAGAACCTGCGTGGCCCTGTGAAGGCAGTACCGATTATGCTCATATTCCGTTAAGTCGCGACGGAAGATATGTGAGTAAGATTGTTCCAATGAGCGATACAGAAGATATCTATCTGAAGGCTGCTGCTGATCTTCTCGGACCTCTGGCGTCCACGTTTATCGCAAAGTTGGAAGGAACCTGCAAGCCCGCGAATTCAAAGAGTCCTCCTAAACTCGCTGATAAAGGAGCTTATATAGCCAGTACATCTGCGCTGAGCGCCTGGACCGAAAAAGATCAAGCGTGCCAAGGTCTAGAAAAAACACTGAAAGACGGTAAGGCGATTTCGCAAGGAACGCACAAAATCTACTATATTCAACGCTATCCCATCACGGTCGGTGAATGGATCAAGTTTCAGAAGAATACCGACTACAAATACCTCATCCGGCAAGTGATGCACGCTATACCTTCATTTCTAAGCGGTCTGCAACGCTTCTATCAGAATCCCAACGATCAACTCTTTCATATTGATTTACATATTGGCAATCTGTTTGTTCGTACTCAACTTGACAAATCACTGCAGCTCGGCGTTTCTGATTTTGGCCACTGCCTTCTGAAGAATACCTCCACTGGATGGAATGATCTACCTAAGTATTTATCTGATTACATTCAACGCTATGAATTCTATAGTGGATACAGCCAAGTTCCCTTCGAAGCCAGAATTCTGAACTACTGCTATCAGAAAAAGCTGGATACAGTGGATCCAAAGCGACTCGTAGACCAGTGGGATAATGATCGTGAAGTCTCACTCAAGAAACTGTCAACAAATGATCTTGTTATCACTCAGTCCTATTGGTATTTGAAGTATTTGAAAGAGAAACCCGTATTTTGGCAAATGATCAAAGAACTTCAAAGTCTCTGTGCAACTCTACGATTGCAGGCCGCAACTCCAACGCTTGTACTCAGTAAAAAACAGAGTTTAATTCTTGAGTTTATTCTGAGTCGTTATATGACATTTAGCCCGATCAATACCATAACGGAAGCACTCGCAGGTCTCAAGGCACCCGTGCCCTTTAGAAAAGAGATTGAACAAACCGTCATTGATACACTCGGATTTCAGCAGCGCACAGCACTTGCTGCAGATACTGGCATACGACCCTTTATTCGGTTTTTGATACGATTACTATGCGCTCCGTATATGCAGGATGTTCCTCTAGAACAGTCTCTGAAGACGGTGATGGAGGCTGATCTGTCATCTCTGTTTCTTCATTCGGTGTAGGAAGTGAATCGAGGTATGCCTTGACCTTCGGATGCACTCGGAATGCAGATGGATTCAGATCCCAGATATACAGTGAATCAAGCGACTTGACGCGCGAGAGTGCAACATAGGCCTGACCATATTCAAAGGTGTTATCACCAATATCAACTAGAGCGCAATCCAGAGTGGCACCTTGTGCCTTGTGGATTGTGACGGCATAGGCGAGTCGCAGAGGAATCTGTTCCCTTTGTAGACCCTTGATCTCATCCGATTCCCACGCGTGATAATCAATGACAAGGGTTCCTCCTGACTTGAACTTGACAATCGGCAAGCGAGAAGAGCCTTCAAGCTGCATCTTAAGATCTTTCACTTGCTTTTCTACTTCAGGAGTCTTATCAGCCTTTTCAAGTTCAGTAAGCCGCTTCTGGTCATTGTCATCGGAGAATCCTACAACAACACCACGACTTCCATTCACTAACTTGTATTCTGTATGCTTGTTTGTCAAAAGCATCACCTGTGCTCCCTTTCGTAAACGAAGCTCAGGAACATACGGACTGTTCTTGTCCATTCGTTCCACAGCCCATTGAATTTCCTGCTCTGTTGCAAAGACATTCGGTAGCTTCACACTCTTAACCTTGTAGACTACATCCTCCCCTGGGCACTTTTGTAGCTGGGCTACATTTACATCATCTACATCCGCTCTCCTCGTAAACAGAAGTGTCGGCTTGATCTCCAGCTTCTTCCACGCATTTGTTTTGCGCGACTCCAGAATCTTGATTGACTCCTCGCTCAGAGCACCCGCACGCGCCTCATTGAGAATCTGTAGAAAGACAGGATCTGACTGACGATGAACCTTGTCTAGAACTACCACATCTTTAATGTAGTTTCGCCACGACTGCGACTCAAAGACAAACTGTGCATTGGCTGCAGTAAGTTCACCTTCCTTGTAAATTGGCGGTAGCTGATACAAATCACCAACAAGGATTACTTGAAGACCTCCAAACGGCGCCTTGTTCTTCTTGATGAGTTTCGCGATGGCCTCTAGCTTATCGAGTAGATCAGGTGTCATCATCGATACCTCATCAATGATTAAGCAATCAGCATTTAACCAATTCTTACGTGCCTTGTTTGACTTCTTAATCTTCGGAACAAGCACCTCGACCGACTCTTTTCCCAGGCCAATTCCAGCCCAGGAGTGAAGTGTCTTTGCGTTAGACCCCAGAAGTAGAGCAGCACAACCTGTCATTGCAGTTAATGCAACATCTCGTCCAGATTTTTCAATTGCCTCTACAATATGCTGAATGACAAATGACTTTCCTGTTCCTCCTGCACCTGTTAGAAAGAATGAGCGTCTTTGTCCTGCATAGTCTACTGCTTTTTGTTGTTCACTATCCATTCGTTGTACCTTTCAATAAAAATGGGTTAGCAACCAATTTTTGAACCTCGATCAAGTCAAAATAACCATAACATTATTATCCTCCTGATTTCGAAGACTAGGAAGTTTGAATAGCCAAAATTCATACAAAGGATACTTCTTTTTCCATACCTGTATTTTCTCTTCAAATAAAATATAATCAGTAGGATTAATATCTTCTATAATATAAAATCCTCCCTTTTTAACTTTATGAATGCTATTCTCAAAGAAGCATACATTCGCATCAAACGTATGAAGACCATCTTCAATAATAATATCAAAGGGTTCTTCTAATTCCTTGTGATCCCATAATGTCTTAATTATGTAAGGATTTGTCTGATCACAAAAATAGGTCATAATTCTTGGCTCTTCAAATATAATTTCGTGATCAATATCTGCTCCATAGACTTTGGCATTTGGAAAATACTCAGCCCATCCCCGTAAAGATGCTCCAACAATATAAACAGGATGCATTGCACTTAATATATTCACATTATGTGTTCCTAATCCAAGTTCAAAGATACGAATCGGTTTATCACAAAGATGTTCAAATAACTGATGATATAATATTGTATAATTGTGAAGTGGATAGTTTACATCGGCATGTCCTTTATCACTTCCTTGACGACCCATTATTTCACAAAGAGGCGTTGACTTATAAGGATCAATAAAAAATGACATTCTAAACTAATAAAAAATTATTACTTTAGACTATGTCTATACAGTAGCATTTTAGACGAAGAATCGGGGCAGCTTTCCTAAAATGGTCCAAATCGGAATCTCTTCATTAGCTGGCAGATCAAGAATCTCAGCCTCCATTGAAGTAAGTTTTACGCGCAACCCCTTGGTTGATGATAGAATACGATTTTCCTTCTTTGCATTTTCCTGTATAAGTTGATGCACTTGAAAGAAGGAGCAAACGGATGCCAGCATATTCTTCTTAGCCCACTTGACAGCTCGTGTGTGGAGTTTGAAGGGCTGAATCCAAATATCTAAATCGGGATTATCAAGACGACAATTGATTCTTACAGCCCGTGTATGCATATGCTTGGATACGTGGCAAATCTGTTCAACTTTCTCTCGAATTGCAGCAATACTATCATTAATTGATCCCTCTACCTCATCAGCTTCTGTATCATCTGGCTTTGATTCCTCACTCATACTACTGTTTAGTCGCAGAAAGAAACCAATTTTTAGGGTGCTTTCAAGGTACTCGCTCGTTCCATCGCTGTGCCCATCCAGAAATTGGATGATGCAGATCAGATCGTGTCCACCAAACTGGTTTTTCCAAAGCCAGAGGTTCAATCGCAACAATCCAATGACTCGGAATAAGTAGTACTGTTCCAGGTCTCAAGATAACCTCAATATTCTGTACTTGGTTCCAGAGCGGATGATGCACTCCATTTGCCTCATTCCATCGTAGACCCAGCCACCCAGGAGGCATCTTACTCTTTTGTGCATTATGCAGTAAAATCGCTCGAGCTTCACCATCCGTAACGTGATAGACTGTCGCATATCCGTAGGCCTGACGTAGCCCTTCGTGTCCAACGTGAGCTTCTGTACGTACACTGTAGATCCAAGGCGATAGATCAAACCACTTCATAAGTAAATCAGTCTCAATCTGTGAAATTCCCAGCATATCTGACCACGTCATCTGCTGGGCCTTGTTATCAGGGACCAAAATCATAGGATCAGATTCATACTGTGCCCAAATCGGCTGTGCTGCCCAGAATCTGGTCTGACTCAGCGATTTTGCCATCCAGATTTCAGATTCACGTACATCTGAGATGACAATCGGCTTCTTTTCCTGCCACAGTGCTGCGAGCTGCAAGGGGATCTGAGATTCGGTGATCTGAGATAGACCATATTGATTCACTGTCTGCGTATAATACCAAACCACAATGCAAAAAATGATTCCTAGGATTACAAACCATTCAATCATTTTTCTTCTTACACTTGGTCTTGCTTAGATAGTAGGGTCATAGGGCGCATATTTATCTGCAGATAACTAAGCCAAAGGCTACTAAGCCAAAGGCTACTAAGCCAAAGGTCTAACAGGATAATTAATCGTAAAATTCGGATCTACATAGGCCTGCGATGCAGTACCCAGAGACGTTACTACAGCAATATTTTGAGTTCCAGGAACAATGACCGGGCGACGAACCTGCTGCTGATTCTCAAGCCGGTACTTCGGTGGATCCCGTGTTGGCGGTGAGCACCGTATCTTTTCCTGTTGCCAAATGTTCTGCCGGGGAGGCTCAACACCCTTAGCAAAGTAGCGATCCTGTTTCGTTGAGTTATTGAATAACCGAGGAGATCTCTCCCAATTCTTTTCATCCGCTTGCTGTCTGCATCCATACGGTCCAACACGTAAAAGAACCTGAGGCATCGCAAGCTCCTCAACAAAGCGACTCGGGTTCTTGGATGACTCAGGCAGTAAAATGCGAGACTGGAACATATCTCCACTAAAATCCGGCTCAAACTGCTCAGGATCGCACGTACCCAGTGGGCGATCGAGACGTCTTAGCAAACTCTCCTTGTCAATATTATTCAAGTACCGGGTAGGCGGATAGACATCACCGCCACCAGGAAACACAAGTGAATTTGGTACCTCAGGAGCTGGCACCTCAGGGGCACTCGTACGATACTCAAGACAGACCTTCGTATACGGACGGAAATCTACAGGCAGCGATACAAGTGCCGTGGGCACTGTGCGATTGTAAATTTGTGTTGCGTCCCAGTGAGAGCTGAGGCAAACCGGCGGAAAAAAAGGCTTTGTCTTTGAAGACTGAATCGGATAGCGTTCGGTAGGACTTCCAGCCTCAAACGGAGTTCCCATTGCTACTGTTGGATTTGTTGCAGAAGACATCTTCTCTCTGACCTCTTCTAGTTTTTTTACTATGGTGCTTGCGCGGGTAATGTTGAATCAGGTGTCGCAACAAGAACTGATTCCGTAATCTGAAGAACTGCGCTCCATTCACAGTCTGTATTATTAATTAATGTTCCTGTTACGTCATACCACTGAAAGCTGAGCTTGTCAAGCTTGCCAATCGGAGGATTGAAGAAGACTGGATTCTGTACAACAGTCTGAGCATAGGAGCCAAACGTATTGAGCAACAATTTGCAGTTATAGAGCTGCGATTCTGCAACAGGATCTTGTGTAGCCGAAAAGTTTTCTTGGCGACTTACATCTAACTGATTCATATTGTACTCAGGGTTCATCTTCAAATAAATGTAGTCATCCAAAATTTTGAAGAAGGATGTTGCACGCTGAATTGAATTATAAGGCGTGTCAATCTTTGCATACCCAAGATTGTATCCAAGTCCATATTGTTCAATACCCTTATTTGCAGGACTTACAAATGTAGATAAGTATAATGCAAACTGTAGAGGGTCCTGATTTCTTGATCTACTTGCAAGACTTGAAGGCAGAATGTACTGCAAATCTCCTGTGATTAAGTTCACATTGCCTTGAGCGACGATACCTGATACAGAACTTACAATGACCGTATCTGTCTGAATAGTATTATAAATATTGATATACTGTTTTAAGAAATCACCAAATTGAACCGATGAAATATTTGAGCCAGAGTATCCAGGCAGACCCGTTGCACCGAATGTTCTCGATTGGAAAATAAAAGGCACATTGAATTGATTGAGAACAAATTGGTAATCAGGATTCACTGCGCTTGTATTTTGTATTATTACGTATTCATTACTCAAATCGGCCAAGCTCAAATATCCAAAATCATATCGTCCAGGTAATGCCATTCGTAAGACACATTTAAATTGTTCTGAAGGTGAGTATGCGCGTATAGCTAAGTAATAATAAGAGTCATTTCCACTATTGTAATTTGTTGTTTTCTGTAAGTTGATATCATTAATAAAGGAGTTAAAGAAGAATCCTGAGAAAGTTTGATTCGCGTTTCTAAAATTAGAGGTCTGTTCATTTGCGTACTTACCAGCACCGCTGATATCTGCTACCATACTCGTGTAGTTATTGTAAAAGAACATTTCAGTATGAGGAAACGAAGGGTATGCATTATTTACTAAATCGCCTACTTGTGTTATAGGATTTTGACCTGCACCCTTCTTTTGTAAACTAATCTTGTGCGTAGGATAAAAGACTTGATTAATGAAATTGGTTGTGATAGTGAAGTCAAAAGGTGATGTTAAGCGAGCACCATACAATGTTGACATATTTGAAGTTCCTTGTAAATGCCAGATGTTCGTAAATTTTGAAAAGAAGAAATCAGTATAAGGTGTCAAATTGCCAGCATTATATTTTGAGAGTACATAGGATGGGCTAGCATAATTCAACTTATTCTTTAAAAACTTCTGCATATACACTTGTGTTGTACATACATTTTCAAAGGTATTGCTTGATCCAAAGCGATCCGATGCATATATGTTTCCATTGTAGTCATTGATCAGACGACCCACATTTACACTTGTTGATAATATATATGGCGATGTTGAAATAAAGTTATTGTAGAAGTTATTATTCACACCTGCACTGTTTGATCCTTGATATAAGCTGATCTGCGGATAGTAGTTTCTAGGAGATAAACTTGCATACCCAAATTGGTTAACTACAGATACAGATGTACTCGCTAAAGATCCATATGAATATTCGGCGATGGCTGTTCCAAGAATTCTTGTAGTGTTGTTGGAACGATCTAAGATGTTATAATTGTTCAATGAAATCAACGTAGAGGTCAACGGTAAGTGTGTTATCAACACTGTACTGTAATCTACAGTGTTCGAATTCTGGTAAGAATAGAAAAAGGCCTGTGATCCCTCAAAATCATTAATCATATGGATTGGAGACTGGATAAGAGATCCTGCGTTTGTTCTTATTGTAGTGTAAAATGTCTTATAGTTAAAAAGAGGCAGACGTCCATTGATTGCATTCTTAAAATCTGAAGGCTGTACTGAAATGTAGCCATTCATATTATCTGACTCAGGATTACGTACAACAAATGACTCATTATATTGACTTGCTAGAGCCCAGTTTGATCCTATGGATGCAACATCTGAAGAATTCGGTTTGAAGCTCATAATATCTTTCATCGTGTAGTATCCAGTACTCAAATTCTGCTCAATGACTAGACCATACATCGCTTGCATTGATGACGGAACATAGGGTGCACTGATACTGGCAACAAGTGATGAAGGAGGAACTAAACTTGGCCCAAGATCAAATCCCACAAAACTGGTATTTGTTAGGAATGGATTTGCCCAATATCCGAATCCAGGAAGACCACCAAAAATGCGATCGAGAGTTGGATTGGCTGGATTCACGTGTGGGTTCAGAAAATTAGTTGGATCCTGTAAGTAATCAAGTAGGCAGTAGACACGAGTTGCTTGATCGTAATTTGGTGAAGTGAAAGGAGTCACAACAAAGAACGTATTGTAAATCAATTGACTGAAATTGATGGTGTTCGTTATCGACGTAGGGCTTACCAAATTAGTTCCATTGTAAAAACTGCTTATATTATTGAATTCACTTGCAAGAATGTTAAATACAGGTGTAGGCAAGAAAGGATAGGTAGCTATAGGGAATACTGGAGTACCAATTGTAGGTTTTAACCTGGAGTTCAAAGAGCCTCCAACAAGCGACAAATACGAGCGATACCAGACATAATTGTAGTTTGCATATTGTGAAACTGTCTGAATCTGATCAGTATAAGTTCCAAATGTTAGAGATCGTACACTTGCTGCTGTATCTATTGGAGCCTGAAACAGAGATAGCTTACTTGCGTCTGTTAGGAACGTTGATGCAGTATTTATATTTGGAGGTGATACAACATATTGAGTCTCATAATTTAAGATAACAAGACCGTGAGTACCAATACCATTATTCGACCCAGGAATTCCTCCACCGCCATAAAAGTTTGTTGCATCTATAGGAGTTAGCAGACTTTGCCCAATAAAGGTTGATTGTGCTCCAATGCCAGGAGCAATCCAGTTCGAGGGTGTCACCGTTCCTCTATCTGCAACACCGTACTCAATTAACGAAATGAGCGGTGTATAGGTATAGGATACAATCACAAGACCCGAACCTCCTGCGCCACCGAATCCACCATAGTTTGTTCCTCCACCACCACCACCTGTGTTTGGTGTTCCATCTACGCCTGACGCAGGTCCTAGCACACCTGCGCCACCACCGCCAGATCCACCTAATCCACCCTTAGCTGTAGCACCACCACCACCTCCACCACCTCCATATGTATTTCCATAGTAAGTGTATCCACTACCTCCTGATCTTCCTAAACCGCTTCCAAATACCTGGTTTATGCCTGCTTGTGTTGCACCACCACCGCCTGCACCACCTGTATTTCCTGAATTTGCTCCTGTTCCTCCAGACGTTGCCAAGTTAGCAACAATAGTTCCACTTGCAGTTCCTGTTATAGCAGCTCCAGCACCAATAAAGCCAGTGCCAGCTGCAGAACCACCACCACCCGATCCTCCATTTTGTCCTGCATTTAGACTGTATGTTCCACCGCCACCTCCTCCTGGAGCTGACAGTATTGCACCAAATGTAGTTGCTGAGCCACTTCCTGCCTGTGTTGAGGTTGGAGCATATCCTCCTGCGCCACCCGCTCCAATTGTTACTGTATAAGATCCTGCAGTCAGAGTTGTTCTAGCAATCAGCAAGTTTCCAGCACCTCCACCACCACCAGACCAGCTGCCACCACCTCCACCGCCACCAATGGCAAAGATCTCAACTGTTAGACCTGTAGTTGGTAATACAGTAAAGACTCCATTTCCTGTAAAAGTGTGAAAGACTCTATTACTAGCAATGGAGATGGTTCCACCCGTTCCAAGAATACCCAGTCCAAGTGTGGGAATAAAGCCTGAGCCACCGCCACCAGCACCTCCGTAATTTCCAACAAATGTTTGAGATACTCCAGGAAATGTTGAGATTGTTCCACCTCCACCTCCTCCATAGTAGCCACCACCACCTCCACCTGCAGAAGATGAGATATAGATGATCGTAGACGGCGGTGGAACAGGATTATTATAGAACATTGTTGAGACTAATGCTGCATTTCCTGAGTTGGGTGCAGGGCGACCTCCAGTGTATAATGTTCCTGCAAGACCAAACGTGTTTGTGCTGACAATACCTGCAGCACCCGCGGCACCCCCTCCTGATACTGTTCCACCACCACCGTCTTGGTACGTGAGTGTATTCGACTGTTGTAGAATTGTATTTATGAGACCTCCTGTAAATCCTCCTAATGTTCCTGGAGTGGCTCCTATATTATAAAATGCAACTTGGTATATATAAGGCTGGTAATTCGGCGCGGCAGTTGTCTTTGTTAGTTCAACATAGAGTGAGGCAGTATTCGTATTATTGGCAATATCAAAATCATAATACATAAAATTCTTGTATTGCAGTGCTGTAGGACTTGCATTCGAGTAGAGAACAACTGTTTTAGTTGAGTCCAAATAGACTCCGATTCCATTAATCATATGCGATCCACCGCCACCAAACACATCAGAATAGACCTGCATATGATTTAGCTGAGTTGCGTTCGGTGAAAACGAAAATTGGAGTCGCAGAGTTTGAGTAGTTGTATTTACATTCCACGTGTTCACATTCCAATAGTTAATGAGACTTGGCATTGTTCCTATGATATTCGATACAACTAGACCACCAAACCCTCCACGATTTTCTAGATCAGAAACAGATACAGGGACAAACGGCGTTGCTGCATTCAGAGGATTATACTGGGGTATTACTTCAGCAAGCTCGATACTGCTTGTTGTGGTTTTTCCGAGAGTCAATGATAATGTAGAAATATTGGATAAACTAGGAACAAAGCCTACTTCATACACGTAATTGCCACTTAGCGTGGAATAGTTTAGAAACGTCAGATTGGCTACAGTGGTAAGTGGACCTACTCCATCGGTCGCAACTGTGATACTCGTTGCTAGATTTTGATTCGATAAGGGTGAATAGACCTGTAGACGATTGAGAACTGAGACCGGTGTCGAAAAATTCAAGTTAAACGGATATGAAGTTAATCCTAAGGTTTGGGCCTCACTCGGCCAGTAGTAAGTTGCAAGATTATTGTCGATCGCATTCGACAATGGGTTTGCAGGTGTCTGAGGGACAAGTGGAGACGCAGCGCCAAAGGCCTGTATCTCGTATGCATAGATCTGATATTGAGTAGTCTTTTGCATCTCAACATACACCGTTGAAAGATTGGGTACAATTATGATCGGTCCAGAGTCAACCTCAAAACCGATTTCACCTGTCTGAGTAATACTACCAAATTGATTGTACTGATAAGGAGTGTAGCCACCTGTAAGGTTATAACCCCAATTAATAGCGTCTGTACTGTAGCGTGTTGATGTTTGTTTTGCTCCAGGGTTAGAATAGCCAGCAATTTGAAACTGACCAGGTCCTTCTCCTACACACACAAAATTCGAGTTTCCATAGGCGCATCCACGATAACTTTGATTGTATGCAGCTCCACTTACAGTTCGATCAGTTGTATTGTACCAGTTAATTCCATCTGGACTGTAGTAAATACGACAAATTGTTCCGTTATTTCCATACAATCCTGCAGTCGTAAACACACCATTCGGGTAATTTGCAGTTCTTCCAAATGCAAAGCTCATACCCCAGTATTGCAGATTTCTGAAGAAATAGTTAGGGCCAGCTTGGTTAGCAGCCGTCCAGCCATTGCTGCCTGTAAAACTGTAGATAATTCCACTGTATAACGGAGGATTCTGAGGATATCCACCTGCAACATACACTCCATTTCCATAGGTGATATCATAGCCAACGAGTGCAAAAATGTTATTCCACGTAAATCCATCGGTTGAGTATTTTCCTCCAGTATCACCATATCCACACGCAAAGAAATTACCATTCAAATACTTAACGACCGATATACCTACAGTAAAGGGATTCGTGATACCTCCAAAGTTCCAGTTCAGTCCATCAGTACTACAGATAAAGCATCCCATTGTTCCTGCTTGACCACCTGCGACCCAGAGTCCTAATGCAGGGCTATAGGCAATGGATTCAATAAGTACTCCATCATACTCTGTTATTGTCACTGGATTCCAGTTAATTGCATCCGTGCTTATGAACATATACGGATTGACTACCGTTGGTGTTGTCGCTATCGATTGATATCCGAATCCTCCTGAGTAAGGCCCAATCAACATATACTTTCCATCCGCTGACATTGCAGTTGCGAATCCTTGAACACCAATATTATACACTGACCAGTTAGCTCCAAAGTTGCTTGAATACCACCAGCCAGCATTCTCTGTTCCAACTATCATATACCGACCCGTTGCTGACATTGCAGTTCCATATCCAATATTATTCACAACTGCTGATAAACGTGTAAATGAAACACCAAAATTGGTCGATAGCCAAATGCCGTTATTCGCACCAACAAGCTGATATCTGCCTGTTGATGACATCGATACACCATTACAATTAATACCGCCAGTCGACACATTTATCCAAGAGACTCCAAAGTTATTTGAGACCCATATATTATTTCCATAGTTCGAAACAAGTGTGACATACTGACCAGATCCTGAAACGGCTACTTGTGATACAGTAGGGATTCCTGATGCACTACTCCAGGTAGATCCGTAATTTCCAGAAGTGAAAGCAGTTCCATTGTTTACTACAGCCCAGATATATTGACCCGATGCTGAGATCGCAACGCTTGACCAGTATGCGAATCCAATTGCAAAAATTGTAGTAAAACTAGCGCCAAAATTCGATGAAACGTAGACATAGCCATATGAACATAAGACAATGTACTGACCTGTTGCGGACATCGCTGCACCTAACCATCCAAAAGCGCCTACATTTGAAACAATAGGATTAAACGATGCTCCAAAATCACTCGAAAAGAAGGGGGGACGACTATAGGTACACGCAATTTGGTATTTTCCTGAGGCTGACATTGCAAAGGCTTGCCATCCAGAATTGGTCAGTTTTGCATTCCAAGTGGTTCCAAAGTTAGATAAGTAGAGAGTTGATCCTGTTCCTCCAGCTAACCAGATACCATTTGCATATTTTACACCAAACCCAATGCCTTGATATCTGACATCGCCTTGAAAAAACCGATAGCCATTCGTATTTGCAGAAAACCAGTTGCTTCCATCAATACTATATTGAATTACGTTCGATGCAGCTAAGGTTGCACCTACAGAAACAAAGCCTGCATAGGTTGTCGTTGTTGTAGGAGAGATAGCTGATGTAATCGGCAGATCCAAGAAAAGCTGTTGCGTTGCTCCAAAGGTTCCAGTGTTTGAAGAACTATAATTTCCATAGGTGACGGATGTATTTGAATAGAGAACTTGTGTCTTGTACTGATTATTATAAACAACAAACCCAGTCGGTGGATGAGAAGCATCTCCCAAATTGGGTCCATAATAGCGTAGTTTAGATAAGCTTAAGACATTTGAGCTAAATTGCAGATTTATACGATAGGTCTGATTTGTCGGATTAAAATTATAAGGCTGCAGAGTCGGTGTACCTGTAGGATTCCAAGTAGTTCCAAGATTACCGTCAATCATTGCAGTCACTGCGCTGCCAGGAAAAAAGGATAAGTTATCTACATCTTGGATTGCTGAGAATGGAATCTGCAATGCGATTTGAGTAGCAATCGTGATGCCTGAAAACAAATAAGGTGTTAGGCTACCGATTGTTGGTGCAGGTAGACCGAACCCTCCAGGGCCACCCAGTGAGTATGCACCTCCAGCACCGCCACCGCCCACGATCAGAAGAGGAATTGCAGTTGCTAAGTTAGATCCTAAGAACAATCCAGAAAAGCCACCACCCTGCGGTAAGATATCATCATTCTGTGTTTTGCCATTGAACGTAGTAACATTAATGGTAGACGCAATACTTGTTCCTCCTCCTCCATAACGAGGCTGCGCATAGTTTGACAAGGGGCTGTATGCAGGAAATGTAAAGTTATCACGATTTCCTCCCTTGCCTACAACTACAGAAATTGTTGAATTAAATGTTGCACCGCCACCATAGATTGAAAACATTTGTTGAATATTAATGGTTGCCTTCACATAGGCTCCAGCACCTCCATAGGGCATATACGGTATAGCGCTCGTCATAGAGCTCGGATTTGTACCTCCACCGCCACCCCAAAGCCACACCGTGATATTAGGTGAATTTGCTTGAACTGTAAAATTCTGTGTGGTCGTTGAAGTATCTGTTCCAGGCATTTGTGTGTATGGAAATGTAGCAAAGATTGTAGATGTACGTGAATATTCATAATTCTGTATTGTACTTGGTTTGTTAATTAGATAACGAATGCAATCCATTGTACCACCCGTTGTTCTTGGAACAAGATTTGCAATTGTAGATGCGTATTTAGCACCTGTAAAGCTCAGATTTGCATTGGAGAGTGTAGAAAAATTACTTAATGAATTTACAATCCAAAGCCTTGAATTATATTCAGAAACAAATGTATTGAGTCCAACGTTGGCAGGAGTGATAGCAGTTGTCATAGATGTACTAAATGAGACTCCAAAAGTATAAAGTGCATCTGTGTTTTGAATCAGTAGACCAAAGTCGCGGAATCCAATGGATGTAGTTGTTATGGGTTGCGATTGTTCATACTGACTCTGAGTAGCCGCGTATGAATTTTTCGGCCCATAATTATTATAAGAAGTACCATAAATCGTAGAGGGTACAATGTAGGTAATCTGTTGTAGAGATCCACTCGGGTTTTTGGCTGTCTGATTGAAATAAGATGATGAACTAATAGGAAGCTGTGTTAGAGGATACGGTAAAATACTTCCAGCTAGTTGTGTAAAGGTGGTGTTATTACCCTGAGAATCAAACGGAACAAAATAATACATTGAATCATAACTCAGAAGCTGATTACTGCCCTGAGTATATCCGTTAATATTAATATTGCTTTCAGGAATAAATGTAGGGTCGAATCCAAAGGTGTAGTAGGTTCCAAGTTCAACACCAAAATTGGGCGTGTTTGCAAGTGTAGAAGGTGCATAGGTTGTCGTATTTATTTTGGTTAGAACCTCAAGTGAGTTTGCAAGTGTTAAGAATGAAGTATTCGCAATGTAAGAACCCTTAAAAATACCAATTTTCTGAATTTGCATATTTGGATCTTGAGTACTTGCAGTTGTTCCATTAATCGGATAAATAACAGACTTGAATGTAAATGAACTTACCAGGTATAAACCGTCCTGAGGTAAAAATCCAATTGCGGAAATACCTTCACCAAACTGAATATTTCCATTCTGATCAACTGTATACGGTGAATTTGAACCAAGAAGAAAATTTTGAAATGAAGATGTTATTGGCGTGCTAATATTGTCTGTAAGCTGGAAGTTATCATTTTTTTGCTTAGGAATTGAATATCCATCATACCAATGAACAATTTTGACTTCTGAATTTGAATTCTCCTTATAATCATAAGGGGCGTTTGTGATCGGTGAAAGAATTGCATTCTTTGATCCAGTAGCAAAATAACTATTACTTAAGCTATTAAAATCTGTGATTTTCTGAAATGTATATTGGGAAATAGGATCTATACGGAATTGAGTATTAGGAACAAATCCAGGAAGACCCGCATTGTATCCACGATAGTCAGTTAAATCATCTGATACGCCTGATATGTCGTATCCAATAGGTTTTAATGAAACAGAGAGAGACTTGGAATAAATTGAATTGAGTGGATCTGTTCCCTGTAAAGTAGAATTCACCGGTAAACGTGTATAATTTGAATCGTAATTGGTAACGAATGGATAATTCGTTATATTCGATGCATCAGAGGGTACGCCAAAAGGACTAAAGTTCACATAGTCTGTCTTAATCATTGTAAATGAAGTCGATGGAGCCTGACTTACAGTAGGAACATACGTTATATTTTCAAAGGAAAGTGTTTCAGATCTGAAGATCGTATAGTAGGTATTACCTGTAAATGTACTTAACCTAATTGAAAGAGTATTAGACGTATTTGACCGAACACTATTTGATGCAATATAATTGTAAGGATCTTCACTTCGTAGATTACTTGAATTGATATCAGCCATAAATGCTGCACGATCGTGGTAGACAAATGCCAGCACAGTTCCTGGAAATGAAGAAGCGAGTGATGTAAATGTTAAGTCTGTAGTATAGACACCAAGTGTTGTACTTGAATAGATTTGAGGGGCAGTAAATTGAAATTGGGCCAAGTTGCTCTGCACATTTAATAGTAGAGTAGGAGCACTTACAAATGAAGACAAATATGAATTTCCATATGTATAATTGAGTTGTAAAGATGAGTAATTTGTCTGATCCATTAAATTATTGGCTAAATTACCTGTTGTATTGTACATAAATGAATATGAAATATCAAAGTACTTTTGAGCAACATTGTTATTGCTTGGATCAAGAGCCAATGAATTTGACCCTGTGCGGTTGTAGTCTGCATATCTGTAATAATATGGCAGAGGCAACGTCTCAACCTGTAAAGTTTGACGACACGGGCTGCGAAACCGCAGAACTGTATATTTTGCAGGCTTGATAGTGATTACTGTATCAATACTGCGAGTAGATTGATCTGTATTAATAAATGAGGAAAGTCCATCAATAATAACATTTCCAAATTGGAAGTTACTTGAAGTAACGCTATAAGGAATTAAGTTCGTGCTCACGTTAATCCCTGATGGATCAATTGCACCCACTAATCTTGGCCAATATCCAGGTGAATTCGAGTAGGCTGAAATACTTGATGTTAAAGGCTGATTCCCTGAAGTTAAATATGATAGTGTATATCCAGTTCTAATATTGCTCGCATCGAACCCGTTTTGAATAAAGAGAATATTATTAGTGTTAACGAAATACTGAGCAGCATAGGTTGCAAAGTCAATTGCAAAGTATCTTACAAATTGAGATTGCATATAAGAATACATATCGTTAAATACGACCTGCGACTGATTCAATTGATTTGATAAGGCAATAAAGACGTTCGAACTATATCCATTTTGCTGAAGGGCTGACGCTAAACTTGTTGCGCTCGTTTTTGTGAAAAGATTTAGCAATGACGTATTTAGCGTCAATGTAAATAGATTGATGCGCAAATTCTGTGCATCATATGTGATTTGGTAGCGATTAACAAGACTGTAGCGAAATGTATTGTCTGTTCGGTAGAGATCAAGATAGGCTATATTATTATCAATCAATTCAAGAATAACAGGATCTCCCAGACCCTTGGCATTAAATGTAACTCGTGTATACACGTTCTGGTCAACCGGATCAAGTTGCGTAGTTGTTAAAGTTAAATTGAGGTAAGGATACGCGACCGTATCAGTAGGATCTTGAAGAACCTGGTATAGAACTGGATAGTAGTATGCAATCTTAATCTGATCAATTGTATAGCTCGTCAGACCAGCATAGCGAGTAACCCAAAATGCCTTTACAATGTAATCCTTTGTAGGATTCTGAATAAATTTCTTATTCAGTGAATCATAAAATGTATCGCCAGGCTCGTTGAAATTCACACCGAAATCACCGTTTGTTGTAAATGCAGATACAAAGCCTGTAAATCCAGTCGGATAATCATAGAAAAGAGGAGTAAAGTTGAGCCATAACGTGATCTCAGACAGTAGTTCACCAATCGTATAGGTTCCTTCACGAATTGTCACAGCCTTCGTGAGCGGTTTTTCCAAGTATGTATTTGCACTCTGACGATTCAATTCCACAACAGGAAGTACTATATTACCCTTGTTCGCCTGAAAGTAAAAGAATGAACATAGCAACTTCAGCTGCGTGATTTGAATGCTCGTCACCGTCTTATAAGGACGAGGCGGTCTTAGTGTAAAACTTGTCGGCTGAAGAAAAGATGTACGATCGCGATTTGTAGAATCAACTAAAAAGAGTGTTGTGACATCCTTCCGTGTTGTCTTAAATGTTGTTTTTCCTGTAGCAGCGAATGAACTATCCGGAAGTGTCATTGTTGGCGACGAAACATATTCATTATAAGGCAAACTGCCTCGCGCAGAAGTCATTTGCTCCCCTTGATTTGAATACTTTGCAATTTCTCGTAGTGTTGAAAAAGAAGGACCTGCAGCTCTTGCTTCTAGGACTGTAAAGTCATCAATAGACCCCGAAGATCCAGTAGATCCAGTATCATCTGAATCATCGGCGTTGTATGGATGGTAATAATTGGTGCTGCCCTGTTGCATCCTATGCTAGAGGGTGATTTGACTACAGTCCAGACTACGGGTTTAGATGTCTAAACAAAAGGATATCTAACGATTAGAAATGTCGCAAAGCCCATTCTTAGTGAATATCGTTGAACTCCAAAATATAGTAACAAATGTTCAAGGAACAAATAGCGCTTCACAGCTCGCACAACTTCAGGCAACGGTAGCAAACCTACAAGAAATGGTTATCTATGATACTAAAACTATCGCAGCTGATGTTCTTAGCAACTACACTGCATCAAATGCAATTAGTGTTGTTGCTAATCTTAACCTTTCCAATGCAGGCCTTTATTCAAATAGCAATGCAGTTTCATTAGCTACAACCGCTGCAAGTGCTTTAACTTTTCCTGGTGGATCTGGCTCCTTTTCAACCTTAACTGTATCGACGCTTATCGGATTCGGAGCGAATTTTTCGACAATGTACGTATCAAGCCTTGTTGCGCAAGCCGCCTATGTGCAAAATCTGTATCAGCCATCTGACCAACTGCTCAAGACAAAGATCGAAACCTTTTCAACTACGGCCGCAGATGTGCTCCAGTTGAAGCCGAAGCGATTCGAATGGAGAGCCAGTGGCAAATCTGATCTAGGATTTATCGCACAAGAAGTTCAAACCGTCTGGCCAGAACTTGTTTCTCAAGATTCTAGAGGCTCTCTCAATCTGGAATATTCTAAATTCATTCCCTTACTGCTTGAATCTATCCGGGAACTCAAGGCACGCGTTGAGGTTTTGGAGAATCGCTCGGTGCGATGAATCGCTCGCGGTAAACAGCCCTGCTTAAGAACAGACCCTGTCTCATAGGATAAAGTGATATGGCCACACTAGAAATTCCTGGCATTACCTCGTGTGAGAAGGGTCCTGCTGACGCCTGTCGAAGTGTATCAATGCCTTGGCAACCTATTGCAAATCGTAAGATCATTCTGCTTGCAACCTCCACCATTCACAATGATAGTCTTTTCGTTAATGGGCTATATCAAAACGTTTTTGTACTGTACAAACTCTTTGATAGCATTGGCTATGCACCTATTCTGCTTGTCAATGATAAGCCGAAGGAAATTGAGAAGGTTCCGTCGATTCTTCGGCATACGCGAATGATCACCGTGGAGGAAATCGCGCGATCTCCTATTCCCATTCACGTCTACCTCGAGATTGGTATGAGCATTGACCCGATGCTACGACGAGTCTTCAAGATGGGCGGTGCCCGTATCTGCAAACTCTATCTCGGCAACATTCTGAATATCGACATCGAGACACCCATCTTCTACCACTCAATGCACTTTGCACATCACGTTGTAGGGGAAATTGATGAGATCTGGGTTTCGCCGCATTACAAGCAGCACGACGAGTACGCAGCTGTACTCAATCACGTAGACATAAGTGAAAAGTCAATGAGAATTGCACCCTATGTCTGGGATTCATCTATCTTAACACTCGATGGTGCACGCAACCCCAAGTGGCGACCTATTGCAGCGGGTGAAATCGAGACCTTTGTTATTCTCGAGCCGAATATCAGTTTTCAGAAGACTGCACTGATTCCAATTCTGATTGCCGAACGCTATTATCGCGCAGTAAAGAAGCCGATTCGGGTCATCGTCGGCAATGGAGATCGCTACACCAATTCTCCTTTCTTTATGCAAAGTATTCTACCAACTTTGACAATGGCTGCAGATAACTGTATCACATTCAGTGGTCGCCACGACATTATCAATATAATGCGTGATTACCCATATGCAACGGCGATTCTTCACCACTACAACAATCAGTATAACTATATGACTCTCGAGTATATGGTTGCGAATTTTCCTGTTGTTCACAATGCACCAGACTGGTCAGATGCGGCGTATTACTACAAGGGCAACAATCTGTCAGAAGGTACTGCGGCTTTGCTAAGAGCGCAGGGGCAGCACGCGACGAGCCTGGAGCGCTACAAGGCAGGAGCTGAAGCATTGCGTTGGAGACATAGTGTCTACAATCCAGATGTTCAGAAGGCTTGGATAGCGATGTTAAAGTAATTGATTATGTAAAAAAACCAAATTGTGGGATTGTAAATCCGTCGATTAGGTTTTTTAATGCCTTCTACCACCTTTTTTCACAGCCTTACGTCTGTAGGTTGACGCCTTCTTCCAAGTGTTTGCTCGCAGCTTCTGGAGTTCCCTGTACGCCTGTTCAATCTTATCCATCGGGCTCTCATCAGGGCCAAACTTGAGTCCCGTGTACGGGTCATACATTTCCGGAATCAAATGCTGGGACTCTGAGATTGCCTTGAGAAGGTGCTCATTCATCACCTGCGGCATACGCCTGCGGCGAGTCTGTCCTAGATTCGAGACGACCATTTCTGCAGCAGGAGATACTGCGGGGCTATTGAACGGATTGTAGGGCTTTGGTGCTGCTGCTGCTGCCGCTGCCGCTGGGGCTGATAGCAGGTTCGGTAAAGCCAGAGACCCAGCATTTGCAGCGGCATTCATAGCAAACAGCGGTGATCCAGCCTCGTTAGCACTACTAACCTCAGCAATACCCGATAGCTTAGCACCAGGAACCATCATAGATTCAAAAGGCTTTCTAACTCTTAATGAATTGTTTACAGCCTTCGGGCGGCCACGGCGCGTGGTCGGGATACGGATCCGTAGAGGTTGATTTAGAGCTGCAGGCGGTTCGCCAACCGTTAGAGGAACAGCTGCAGCTACCGTCTTCTTCTTGTAGGTTCTGGCCTTCTTAGGAGCTGAAGCAACTACCTCAGGTAAGAGTGAAGCGGCAGGTCCAAGTGAAGCTTCAGCAGCCAGTAAATTAAGAGGGGCGTTCAGATTTGCTGCAGGGGCAGGGGCCGCTAGCGCAGGGGCCGCTAGCGCAGGCATTCCCTTCATCGCCATTAACTTTCCAAGCATCATCTTTGCCTGTTCGAAACGCGGCGACATGAACGGCTTCATTTCACCCGCAGCAATCTTCTTCTCAAAAAACTTGACCTTATCCTTCAGATCCTTCTCGTTTTTCTTGTAGTACTTCTCTACATTGTAAGAACCCGCATTGAGACGCGACTTGATATTATTCATTAAATCCTTTCTTTTTCCAGCGGCACCTTCCATTGTATACCTACTTTAGTCTTATAGTTTTGTGCGGGTCTTTAGAGCCGCCTTGTGCGGGTCTTTAGAGCCGCCTTGTGCGGGTCTTTAGAGCCGCCTTGTGCGGGTTAAACGCAATCTTCTTTCTTTGCGAAGAAGGAAGAAGAATGCGTGTAGGTATCACGACAGATCTCCGACACTCAATGTTCAGTTCTGGCCAGGCAAACGCATCGTTTGCTGTAGCAAAAATATTTGAAACCCTCGGCCACGAGGTTGTTTTCATTCACCGCCAGGAAAATGCAGACTGGTGGGATGATTTAACCGAATTCAAGGCAAATGCCCCTAAACGCTATTTCATCGATAGCTACATCTCAAAGGAAAAGCCTCTTGATTTGCTAATCGAAGTCGCATTCAATACTACACCCATTGAGCGCCCACGACTCTGTAAAACCTGTGTCTGGTACTGTCGGAAACCTCTTTTATTTTCTGATCTCGAGTTTTCAGTCTACGCTGCCAGACCCGAAGGTCGCAATCTCGAGGGTGTCTCAGCAATCTGGGTCGCCGATCTATACAATAATGAAGAGGACATCCAGTACATTAAGACACTCTATCCAACAGTACAAGTTGAGGTTGTTCCGTGGATCTGGACTCCTGATTTGGTAGAAGCTCATCGCCAGACTACACAAAGCCCTGTCTGGTCTCAAGTTCACGATATTGTTTCCAAAGATACACCTTGGACGATTCACGTCAGTGAAACCAATATGAGCAATGCATCCTCGTGCACTCTTCCTATGGTCATCACTCGCTACGCGCAACTCAAGAAGAAGCTACCTGTCTCCAAGGTGATGATTCACAACTCCGACTTTATCAAAGCAAACAAGTTCTTTAATGAAAACGTCCTGAAGCACTGCAATGTTCCAGATATCAGCTTTAATTTCATCGGTCGCCAGCGTGTTATCGACTGGGTTCACGAGCCGCATTCAGTCGTCCTCAGCCACAACCGCTTTATTCCGCTCAAGATGTTCAATATCGAAGCGGCCTGGGTCGGCATTCCCTTAATTCACAACAATGCAGCGATTCGTGATCTCGGAAACGGTCTTGATCTTTTGTACTACAATGGCAATTCAGTTCAAGGAGCACAGGCTGCATTGCATAAGGTAATGTTTGATCTATCATCTATCAAATACTGTACAAGCACAGACGGATTGATTGAACTCCGCAGAGCTATCTTGCTCAAATATCATCCTCAGAGTCAGGTATCTGGGTGGGCTGCAGCATTTACTAAACTTGCATCTGCGCCTCCACCTATCCCCGCAACCCCGTTTATTGCTAAAGCTACTCTATCTGCACCTGCAGCTGCACATTCATCTGCACCTGCAAGTACATTTACAGTACTCTTTACTGATATGTGGGATCAGTTCAATGATTCCTATAATATGTTCCTTCTTGCGCTTGATAACGCTCTAACGCTTCAAAATGTCAAGGTCCAAGGCTTTTCGATAAAGACGCTTCCTACAGGCCAAAAACCTGATTTAGTTATCTTAGGACCCTTCGGTGAAACGTGGAAAACTCTGCCTGCAGAGTGGCCAAAGGCTCACTTCACTGCTGAGAACTCGCCTCCTATAAAGGATTCCGCAGTAAAGCTGAATATCGGCTATGCGCTACCTGATCTATCTGATACATCCTATCTGAGAATGCCTCTCTGGATGTTTGAGATCGACTGGTTCGGTGCGAATATGGTCAAGATACAAAATCCTCTACCCTTGCCTATCGACAGTTGCACGCAGAGTAGTGCTGACACCTATGACTCTCGATCCAAGTTCTGTGCGTTCATCGTAACGAATCCTAAGAATCCTGTAAGAAATCAGGCGTTTATGACGTTGAACCAGTACAAGCCTGTAGACAGTGCTGGTCGTTTATTTAATAACATCGGCGACACAATCTTTGCCGGCCTAGGTGGTGGCGGCGGTGAACTCAAGAAGCACGAATTTCTTAAGAAGTACCGCTTCTGCTTAGCCTATGAGAATGAGTCTGCATCTGGCTATACGACTGAGAAGATTCTGCACGCCAAGGCTGCCGGCTGTGTACCCATCTATTGGGGTGATCCCAAGGTCGGTCGCGACTTTGATTCCAAGGGCTTTCTGAATGCAAATAACTGTAAGACTCCTGAAGATCTACTCAACTTGGTCGCTGCAGTAGAATCCGACCCTGCTGCGTGGAAGAAGATTTCAACGACGCCGGCCTTGTCCGCCTATAGCCGCGATCTCGTGAGGCGCAACTTTGCTGAGATGGTCAAACGTTTCTGTATTGTTGCAGGCCGCAGTGAATTGGTTGCCAAGTTACCACCTTTTCTTGGTGCCACGACGACAAAGGAGGCGCTCGAGTTGCAGAAGAAGAGAGAAGGAGTTGTTGAGCCGTATAAGGTTGTGCTTGCTGCACCTGTTGTTGCTTTGGCTGCGCCTGAACCTGTTGCTGCTCCTGAACCTGTTGCTGCTCCTGAACCTGTTGCTGCACCTGTTGCTGCACCTGTACCTGTGCCCGTAGCCAATAAGACTCTTGATAACCTAGTCTGCATAACAGCTGCGACCCAGCGATTCTGGCCTTCTCTTCTCCTCTGGATCAAATCTGTTCAGCGCCACCGTCTTGTAACACCAAGTCTAACTGCTCGTGTCTATGTCGGCGCTGATGTCAGTGAGAGCGCACTTCAAATGACAATGGAACAGTACAAGGATTTTGCTGAATTTATTCGGTTTCCCACCGATGCACCCACCGATTTCGCCGATTTCTGGGAACCCCAGCATTTCGCCTGGAAGATCTGGATCTACAAAACAGTTAGCAACGATCCCACACTTGCAGGTCGTCTAGTTCTGTACACGGATGCAGGAAGTGTTTCACTTCGCTGGCCTATGGCCTGGCTCAGCAAGGCCAAGGAATCTGGTGTCTGTCTACTTGAAGACAGTCGCCAGACAAATGAGCAGTGGTGCCACGCGGAGTTCTGCTCAGCACTGCAGGTATCCGAAGCTGAGAAGAAGGGTCAGCAAGTTGTCGGTGGCCTCGTTGCCTTCGTGGCCGGCCATCCCGCAGCGCGTCGTCTCTTTGATGAGAGCTACGAATGGGCCCAGCAGCGTGCCGTAATCGTCGGTGAGAAGTGGTCTGGTACGCTACCCGATGGACGGCCTTTCGGCCACCGCCACGACCAGAGTATTCTGAGTGTCATCGGCCAGCGTATTGGAACTCCTAGGCTTCCGCTTGATACAGTATACGCTGATAAGTCTGCACGTGATACCTTTCATAATGGACAGTCCATCTATGTGCACCGTGGCCAGTACCAGACACATAAGCCGATTGCTGATGGTATCGATGATTGCTACGTAATCAATCTGGATCGTCGCTCTGACCGAATCAAGAATTTTATTGCGCACCACCCTTCTCTCAAGGGTCATTTACGTAGAATACCTGCATACGATGGCAAGAAGATTAAGCTAACGCCGAGTCTAACGCGTTTGTTCAAGACCAATGATTTCTTTTGGAAGAAGGCGGTTATGGGATGCGCCCTCAGCCATATGAAGACGTGGTCAAATCTACTTAGTGAACCCCCTGAGATTCAGTCATATCTTATTCTGGAAGACGATGCACGCCTCGATCCGAATTGGCTACAAGCCTGGAAACTCGCCTATCCTGGGCTTCCTAATGACTGGGACTGCGTATACCTCGGTGGAATTTTACCGCCGAATCGCCCTGGCTTCGTCAATACTCTGGAGCGTGTTGCGCCTGGACTGGCTCGCGTTGCTCCCAATCAGCTCTTTGGTCAACCGCAGCCTACTCGCTACTTCCACTTCTGTGCCTATGCCTACGTTCTCAGCCGCAGTGGTGCTGCAAAGATTCTCGAATCTATCCTCGATCGCGACGGCTATTGGACGAGTGCAGACCATATGATCTGTAATCCTGTAGACAAGATGAATCTGTATGTTCTGGACCCGATGGTTGCCGGCGCATCTCAAGATGATGACCCAATTTACCAGAAGGCTGAGTTCAATAATTTCAGCCGCATTGACAATTTCGATAGCGATCTGTGGAATAACGATGAGCGGTTCACATCTGAAGAAGTAAAACAGCAGATGGATGTTGGAGCTCCTCTTCATATCACTGCATCCTTTACTGAACTCGATGCTGTAATGCATGGTCTTCCTCTTCCTGCTGTTATGAAGGATGATGCAGCAATAAAAGAGATTAAGGAGGAATTTGTATCTGAGCATCTGAGAGCGGCTGGGGCTGTTACCAATGCTCCTGCTCCTGCTCCTGTTCCTGTCGCTGTAGCGCAACCAGTAAAACAGGAGCGCGTACCTGGAAGTCCTCGGTTTGTCGCGCTCGACTGTGTCGGTCTGAAGAATGATACACTCTACGAGGCCAACTGGCTCCAGGATCTCTTTGACAAGGTTGTCTTTTCAATCGAGTCAGTCTCGGCAACAGATTCTCTCGAAGGTGATGATGTTATTGCAGTCGTCATCAAGAACAAGTGGGCCGAACAGATCACCTGGCTCAATAGACTTCGTTCTCGCGGCAAGCCCTTCAAGATTCTGCACCTCTCAGATGAGTTCCTCAATGACCCCATAAGCTTCTACGCCTGGCCCGAAGTCAAGACAGTCTTCCGTTTCTACGATCGCCCCGATCTCACTCCAGATCTCAGATCTAAGATTCTCATTCTCCCTCTCGGCTATCACCAGAAATTCAAGGGAGGCTGTACAAATCCTATGCAGGTGACCCCTGAGCTCCCTTTCCGGGACTTTACCTGGTCCTTCGCCGGTACAGATTGGCAAGGTCGTCGCTCATCAATGCAAGTTCTCAATGCAATTCAACCCTCCTTCAATCGATTCTTTGATGACTGGAACAGCCCAAGTCAAATGAAGACAGAAGAGTATATTTCACTCTTACTGAGCAGTAAATTCGTCCCTTGCCCCCGAGGACAGAACTTCGAGTCCTACCGCTTTTATGAGGCACTCTGCTGTGGTTGCATTCCACTCTTCCTCACGGATGAAAAGGACCCAATGTCTATGCTGTGGCTCCAGCAATTCGAAGGTATCCTACCATTTATCAATATTCAGTCCTGGGAGCACGCAGCGGCCCTAATGCAGCATCTGACCTCCAATCCTCACGTAATGGATCAGTACCGTCGGGCCATTTTCCACAATTGGGGCCAGTTCTTCCAGAAGCTGCGTGAGAAGGTGGCTACTGCTATCAAAAATTGAAGTGTAAGTGTTTATTCAAAGCACTAACACTATCAAGCATATTCAAAAATGACTATCTTTAAGAATATTGAGGACCTGCGTCCCTATATTCCGCCCGATAACGGCCTGGATCTGACCAAAACCAATCGCCACATCGCTATTCTCTGCAAGGGCAATCGTGTTCTCGCAAGCGCAATGAACCAATTCGGCTCGCGTTCTTTCGGATCCGGATATACATATAATACCATTCACGCCGAAGTCAACGTCATTAAGAAGTTGGGTAATATCAAACTTCTTAATGGTGCAACAATGTATGTGTTTCGAACTGGAAAGGGCTGCAATGAAGACAGTATCTGCCATTCGCGGCCGTGTCCAATCTGCCAAAAATTCCTGGAGAAATGTATCGATGAGTATGGTCTTAGGCGTGTCTTCTATTCCGTTAATCCTGATGGCTCCTGTCCTACGCCTTCTCGAGTCCACTAGCTTTCGGGAACTCTTGACAAGTAAAAGGTATAAGGATTGAAATAGATATTGAATTTTTTCAAGATCTTTGGAAATACCATATAACACGCATCAAACACTAGGAGAGCTCCACCAAATCCAATAAACACCTCATCCCACGTATCAAAGTTAGACGACCCATTAATGTAAAAAAAGAATATTAAAAATAATCCAAGAATTGTTTTAAACAAAAAGTCAGAGATCAAATAAGCCAGATGATTTTCATCTTCCACTCTTGCTAAAATAAGAATAATTTGAACAATCATTGATATTTTGAGAAGTAAAAGTACAACAATATAGGCTTTCATTTACTACTAAAACACCTGAAAAAACGCCAGATGCTTTTTGGGCTAGGATTCGTGCTAGCGCTAGTAGAAGGAATTATTGTTTGTTGATGCAACATTGACCACTCATCAATTGTATACCGATCACCCATACACGTATTGCAGCGACCGCAGATTGCCATCAGATTTGGCAATGCTGTCTCACCGCCTTTCGATTCAGGAATATTATGGCCGCACTGGAAATCAAAGACTGTTATCTTATTTTTACACCAGCTGACTTTACACTTTCCTTCAAAGACGTGTCCCATATCGCGAATCCAAAGTTGTTCTTTGACAGCTTTAGGAATATTCTGCTTTCGCTTTTTTGATTTATCATCAGCTGGTATAGGAATAGATCTGAAGATTGCTCGTACACTTGATCGTCTAGGATCTACAGCTAGTTGAGGCTGCATCCTATCTAAACTATCTTAGCTTTCAATCTCTAGATGGGAATCCCACTTCTTGCCGTTGAACTAAAAGGCGGTCTAGGTAATCAACTCTTTCAGATTGCTGCAGGTTATGCATACGCCAAGCGATTTGCAATGGAACTCTGTTTTCCTCGTATCTGGAATTGCCGTCACGATCGTCAGCCAATCTGGGATACATACTTTAAAGACTCTCAGCACAAATTTTCACTGTTAGAAAAGAGCAGCTTTGAAAACGTGCGGTGGCATACGATATCTGAAGAAGGGTTTGCTTACAAGGAAATTCCAGCGCCACCTCGAGGCCTGCCTTTCTACAAGCTAAACGGCTACTTTCAGAGCTCGCGATTTTTTCAGGCAGTACAGGAAGAGATTCGCGATCTGATGCACATTCCTCTCTGGCTCGCTGTCGAAGCAAATACACAGCTAGAGAAAGTCAAAGTTGATCCTGATGAAGATTGGATTGGCGCTCACGTTCGTCGCGGAGACTATATCTATGTATCTGAGTATCACGTGACAACAACGAAGGAATATTTCGAAGGTGCACGCTCGCATATTCAGAAAAAGACTGGATATTCAAGAGTGTGTTGGATCACAGAAGATCCTCAGTGGGTTTCTCAGACATTAGCAAAAGAAGGAGATGAAATTATCTCAGGAGATCCACTATCCGATTTTGCGACACTAGCAAAATTCAAGCATCTCATTCTCTCAAATTCGTCCTTCAGTTGGTGGGCAGCGTGGCTAAATCCTCTGCAACACAAGAGTCGCATTATTTGTGCACCCAACAAGTGGTTTGGCCCTAAAGGCCCTCAGGACTTTGCAACGATTTTCGAACCCGACTGGACTTTGATTGATACGACTTCAGGAAAGGTCGTAGAACACGTAGATAACCAAGTATAGGCATCCAAAGCAGGACACTGAAAGTCCTTTTCTGTTATCACCATATAGATCCAATCTTTCGGATTTCGTACTGCCGACATCATCTGAGACCAGCGTTCTCGAGTCAACTGTAGAGATTCCTTGAAAAACTGTAAATGCTCGGGTGTCAAGGACTGCCGAACTTCATCGCACCACAGTAAAAAGACTAAGATCATAAAGAGATCACGCCCTGTTTTCGGACACGAATCGAGCGGTGATAAGATAGTCCCTCCTGACTGAATCCAAGGACGAGTTCCAGGACCAAGACACGCAAATCCGAAGTCGACCAGAACAGCCGTTGGCGACGCAGCGACTGTAATCTGTAGATCCCCTAGAGAGACACTATGAGGTCTAATAATTTCCTGTCTAACCAGGATATTATCAGGCTTGAGATCTCGATGATTGAATCCAATATCAGATTCTAGAACACAGCAGCACATCGCAATCTGTGCTAGAATCTTTAGAATTGCAATACCATTTTCTGTCTTCGGATGCTTCCACGTCGGCAAAGTGCTCAGATGGGTCATCAGAATTGGTGCAGAATAGATCGGTTCCATTGTGAACCAGTAAGATCCATTGTACGTAAAAAGATCATAGACTTTGGGGCAATGTAGACTAAGATGATACTTTTGTAATGAAGTATAACAGAGCCACTGTATAACTGCTTCTTGCATTCCTTGAGTTTGTGCAGCCGGTTTTTTGACAAGAACATCTATTGAGTCTTCAGACCCACTTTTACGCTTGGCCCAATTCAGTTTTCCAAAAGTTCCGTCTGCTAATGTATCTTCAATAGTGAGGCGGCAGCGCATCGTGCCGGTATGTGTTTTTATCTTGCCATCAATGGAAAGATATGAACACTTTTTAGACTGTAAATTGGCAAGAGTACACAAAGTACCCTGCCAATCTAGACCTATTTCACTCGCATCATACATCGTATGGAACCGAGTGTCTACCGTAGCATCTCAAATTCATTTTCACTCAGAAGAGCTTGATGTTTCCTCTGTTGCAGGCTCTTCACTTACCGGTTCTTCTGTTGCAGGTTCTTCTATGGGGGTCGGCTTGTTTGCGGACTTGTTTGCGGACTTATTTTGCCGCACTTCAGTTCCAGGTTCATTTCCAGTCGGATAGAGAACGAGCGGATAGAAATACGCATAATTCATCAGTACACTCTCAGGATACTTTTTCATTGCGTTTTCCTTATGGCCATCGAGGAACCGCGACAGAAGACGTAAGTGAGCCGGCAGATTCTCATCACTCATAATGGCTGTTAGGTACTTGTCTTGATACAAAGTGCTACCGAGAAAATCAGCATCGACTTCCCACTGTGCCAATGCAACCATTAACGGGTTAACCAGGATTGTTAGCTCATACGCTGTAAAGGGCTTACCTGATTTGTTTGCCTCATAGACCTTGCGATCCAGTACATCCAGATTTGACACCTTCAGATCCTTGACATCATCAGGCTTGACATCAGGCTCTTCTAAGCAACAGAGGGCAATGCACGCACGAGCGTGATACTCTCTATTTGCCTCGACTTCGTGAAAGAAATCAACTACATTCGGAAATTCCTTAGCCTTGGTCGCCTCCATCAGATCACGGTATCTGAACAGATTCAGTTGCTTAAATACTTCGAGGGGAGACAATGTCTTCAGTAAATCTGCAGTAGGGCTCTTAAGAGAGAACTTGCCAGGGGCCTCAGTATCTTCAACCACTGTCAGATCAGATCCCTTATTTTGCTGAGCGATCGGCTTGAACTTGGCTAACTCCATCTTGCACATCTTCCAGACGTTGTTATAGCGGTCAAAGTTGTCAAACGGAATCGTCAGCTCAGCTGTTGATGTAGCAACAGGAGCTGCAGTTGCAGGAGCTGTATTTGCAGCAGGAGCAGGAGCTGTATTCGCAGCAGGAGCAGGAGCTGTATTTGCAGCAGGAGCAGGAGCCGTATTTGCAGCAGATGCAAGAGCTGTATTTGCAGCAGGAGCAGGAGCCGTATTTGCAGCAGGAGTATTCGGCTTTGTAGCAGCAGCATTCGGCTTTGTAGCAGCAGCATTCGGCTTTGCAGCATTCACCGACTTTGTATTCCTTGTCGTATTTGCATTGCCATTTGAATTCTTCTTGCGCGTAGTATTTTTCGAAGGACCTGTATTGATATTGACTACAACTGCATTCTTTACAGCTTCCTCAGCAGACTTAATCTTCTCTTCAACCGCAGCCTTTCCAGCATCAATCTTATCCTTCACTGCCTGCTTCGCAGCATCCTTCGCAGAATCCACACTATTCTGAACTGCCTGCTTCGCATCATCCTTAACATCTTGTAGTGCCTGCTTAGCCTCCTTCTTTGCATCTTCAGCTAACTCCTTTGCGGCCTTCTTTGCCTCTTCTTTTGCCGCCTCTGCGGCTTTTTTTGCGGCTGCTTTAGCTGCTGCGAACATCGCTCTATCTAAATAGGATTGAGACGAAAGAATTCCTTTCTTTCTACGCCTGCAGATCCATCAATCCAATGTGCAGCAATCTCGTGAGGATGCTCGTCATTAAAGCCAGTAGAAAAGAGTTCGATCCAACCCGGAGGTGCTTCCCACGTCCACTGCATCATCTTTAGATCCCAGAACCCCCGTTTACAGTATCTCAAATCGGGTGTCACATCATTTACAAAAATAGACAATGGCATATACCGATCCTTCCACACTACAAATTCATCAATCAAGCGATCCGGATTCAAGCGTCTACGCTCAATCCATCTTGTTGGTACGAGCGTGCGCTCAAGCAAAGAAGCCTGCCGAAAGCTCCAGTGCTTCATATACCAGCGAAACCACCTCTCAGGATACTGCTTCTGCGATAAGTGCACAACCTCGTGCGCCATCGTCTTTGGATTCGGATTCCACAAATCAAAGATAGGCAACGCAATTCCGTGTGTTCCTCGTGTATGCGGTAATCCAGCATCCGACTGACCTTCCAAGTAGACAAGCTGTAAAGGACCCTGTATAGGAACCGGCGATACAATTAAAAAACTAGACGGCTGTGTTTCAGGTGCAGGAATGTAAGGATACAGTCGTGCTTTTTTATTGATAGGCGACCGTGAAACAAGATCTCTGTAGTGATCAATCGACTCCCACTCAGCAAGTGTTGCAAGTCGTTCTTCTTTTGGAACAATAACAACCTTAGTCCCGTACATCTACTGATCTAGTGTTGCTTTGCCTTTCTTCTTTTCCCGTTTTACAGCCGCAACGAGCATTCGGTCCTCAAACAGCGAATCTGCCCTCGGCTGCGCCTTCTGTGCCTTCAGCGCTGCAGCGACCGATGCCTTCGTCTTCGCTCTGCTAACGATACTCTGAGCAATCGGAACGGCCTGAGATTCACTCTGCTTAATTCCCCACATCGTGAGCAAAGTATTCTTTCCCTTCTCCTTGGCCTGCTTGAACAAGTACTCGCGTGCATACTTCTCACGCTCAACCGTCTGAATCTCCGGATCGGCAGACCACCCCTGCAGAGGCGGCTTTGCTCCCGGCAACTGATCCACGAGAATACTGAATAGCTGGCCAATCGGACTCTCCAGCTGGTGCTCAAGATAATACTGCGGATCTGGCTTGAGGCCATTTGCCTTCATAAAGCTCAATGTCTCCACTCGCTCACCCTGATTGCCTGAGAATCCAGCCGGTGGTTTGAAGTAAATGAAAGAGAGTCGATCACCCGAAGCCGGTGCGTTTCCCGGGTCCCTTTCCTTGATGCGATCTGCCAGAATCTTATGGGCCGGTGGAGTCGCCGACTTGTACTCCGACCTCAGACTCCTTGTCAATAGAAGTTGACTGAGACTTACCTTGTTATCCATCAAGTCATTTGCATACTTCTTGACGAAGGATGCAGCCGCCGCAACATCGCGATCCATCAGCAAGTGCTTGACTGCTCCACCATACACCGTCTTCAGGATAGGCGCATAGTCTCGCCGCTTCATCGCAATGCCCATCGACTTTTGCACGAAATCTGTCGAGTTCTCCTCATACATATTTCCAACATATCGCTTCTTCGTAAAGATGATGAACGGATAAAACACCTTGTCAAACTCAAAGTCGTGCGGTGGCTTCAGAGCCTTTGTGATAAAGTGTCCTGCCTCTTCTGTTATACTAATCGTGGCATCAATCGCCTCCTTTCCTTCCAGGCGCTCACCTGTCTTTGTATCTCTCGGATTGAACTCAACGAAGAGCGAATCCGTATCTCCGTAAATGACCTGTGCTGAGCACCGAGGATCCTTCGCCTGCGGCCCGTAAAAGTGCTCGATCGCCGCCTTTGCAAAGAGAATCTGCTTCCGGCCATATGCCGTCACTGAAGCTGCCAAGTGTTGCAGACGAACCTTGAAGACTCCCGAACCCAACTGACCATACAGTGAATTGGCTGTAAGTTTATAGGCTAGCTGCTCTGCATCCAGCAAAGCCTTTCGAAAGGGATCGGCCTCCTTCTTGATCTCCGCCCTCTTGGCCGCTCGAGCCGCCAGCAAGTTTCGGACAATCTGAGGCAACGCAGCTTTCCGATCTCCCGGATACTGGGCATACCGGCAAACTCGAATTCCCGTCTTAATCTTCTGAGGCGCCTTCCGGGTATCCGCCGGATCAGCCTTCCAAATGTCAAACGAAATGTCAATCCAGCTATAGCCCAACTTGTTTCCAAGAGCCTCGTACTTTACCAGATTCTCCTTGAGTGGCGGCCAAACGACATCGCCTCCACTTCCATCCAGACCGTAATCCCGAACCCAGAGAAGACTGTCGTACGAAATGTTCTCCGACTCGATCGTCGAAGGATACAGAGAAGCGAAATCACAAACGCCAATCGGGCTCTTTGTGTAAAACCCTGGAACCGGATCCAGAACAATCGCACCTTCATACGATCCCTCCTCTTCAACCACTTCGCCATCCGGTCCCAGCTTCGGGCCAATCTGAGGAGGTGCGTTAAACGGCGGGCTCGAAAGAGTCAGAATCGTCAACTTCTGCCGATCGCAAAACTTGAAGATCAGAGATTCAATCTTGACTCCCTGACCACGAGTAAAGATCATCGTAATGGGAACTGTACAGACATTCGCCATCGACATCGCATTGTTGAAGACTTCCAGCTTATTGTACAAGTCCATCGTCAGGTCGCAATCCTGAATGCAGTAGGCGGCGATGGTCGCCCGATCAGCCGAAGATCCCCGGTGAAGCCGGAAGATATCTGCCGGGCTAACATCATCCTTTACGATAACCCACTTGACTGCGAGAGCCGTGTCCAACTCCTGGTCAGCCTCGGTCGGCTGAACTTTCAGAATGCCGGAGCCAACTTCCAGAATTTGGAGTTTGTCCGTGAGTTCGTCGCCTGTTTCATCCAGAAGAACTACCGCTCGACCCACCTTGGCATTTCCTGTTGCCGATGTCTGAATGGTCCAGGTGCTGTCTTCATTGTGCACAATCTTCTTCAGCTTTCCAGACATAAAGTACTTGGTCACCTCATCCAGCTTGTACGAAGGAAGCTGATAGCCACGCTTGACCACGTGATACAGATCCACCTGCAGACGTCCCTGCAAAGACAGAGTGTGAAGGAAGTTATCTCCAAGTGCAGAGCTGCTCAAACGCTTTTCTGTTAGCTTGACGTTGCCACCGTGGCCACAGAGACGACTGAGCAACTGGAGATTCGGATCTTCCGTGATGCCAAGCACTTCCGAGCGCTCCCAGATGTAGCGTTCATCAAAACCAAAGATGTTGTATCCGACCCAGATGTCCGGATTAATATCAACGAGCCACGCAAACCATCCTTGCAGCATTGCCTTCTCGGTCTTGTACCACTTGACATCGGCTGTCGGAATTGGATCGCACTTGTCCAGAACAAAGATGGTTTTTGTAATCTCTCCGGCTAGCCCTTTGAGAACACAGCCAATCTGAATTATGGGGTCTCCCTTCTCGCCTTTGGCTGCCGGCTTCGCTACCGGAAAGTCGCCAGACTGGCTGTAGCACTCAATATCCCAGAAAAGTGCCTTGAAGGGTGCGGAGGGCTTGGGAGGTGCAACAGTCGGTTCAACCGATGTCCACTCGCACGTCAAAACCCGAATGTCCGAGGTTTCATCGGGTTCATCCTCATTGGGATCCACCGTGATCCAGCCGCACGACTGAATGTTTCGGAGATGGAAGAAACGGAGAAGGGGATCGAGACCCGATTCATAGACGGGGAGAGGTTTGGACGATCGGCTGAGAGAGAACTTCGGTTCCTGGTGATCGTTCAAAAGTAGATTCTTCAAATCCCGGAATTCTTTGATGCTGGCTACTGAAAGTTTGAAGAAGGTGAATTCTTCATCGGCTGTGAATCCGTACAACTCCTTTCTCTTCTCGCGTTCAATGGTCAGAGATGCCGGAACCTTACTCTTCCAGGTTTCGGCAGTCTTGAGTTGATCCTTGAACTGATTTGCATTCAGAGAGTCGGGGACCTTGACATACAAGTAAGGCTGGAACCCCGTGACGTCGCAGCGAAGAGACTCTCCATCGGCGGTCATTCCAAAGAGATGAATTACCATCTCATTGGCCTTGGTTTCTGTAGACGTGCTAGGATGCCCGTCATCCGACTGAGCATCTTCAATAGCATCGTATTCATACTCAATTTCAATTTCGTCGGCTGTCTCTCGCGTGATCGTTTTCCTTTGATCGCGTGATAGTGCATCAAGAATATGAAATGTTACTGACATTGTGTGGTACCTTCTAGTGTACTGGATTTGCTACCAATTTTTGGGGCTACTTATTAACGCCTTTTGTGGGTGGATGTACGGAGCCTGAGCATTGCACGTAATGATCGAGTTTGGTTTTTGATTGCGTCAAGAAGTCTAGAGCCTGTGCTTCTGCTGCCACCTAGAAGCACAGGTCTGCCGCGATTCTGCGACGCAACGAGGTCAGCGCCGATATCAGGAGGAGCCATCTTACGAGTCGACGCCGCAATGGACGGAGTGTAGCCCTTGTTGTTGAAAGGTGAGCGGCCCAGGGTCTCCTCTGCCTCTGCCTCTTCCTCGATGTTGATATCAAGTGAGTCAGATGGTGTCTGGCTCTGGCGTTTTACGCTTTCAATCGGCTGAATGCTGTAGGCGGGTTGATTAAGGGTTCCTTCCTTGTTCATCGACGCTTCAAGATTCATCTCTTCCTGGACTGCCTCGGAAACCTCATTTTCAGCTTCAGGATCGGGTGTAGCTGCTGTTGCAGGGAGCAAAGGTGTCGGAGAGTTTACCAGAGCCGTCAACGACTCCTTGTCCTCGTCTAGCGTCGGCTTTCTCGGCATCGCGGGTGTTGATACGCCATTCTCGTCAACAAAGGTTGCAGCCTTCTTGTCCTTGCCGACCAGGAGGAGTGTCGGGTAGAACTTTCGTTCCACGTTTGCAAGACTTGTATTTGCAATCATATCCTCACGAATGGCTGCACGATTCATCGTCGCATTCTTGAGCTGAGTAAGAGGACTCCAGACTTCATCACGGAACCGGTGGCACGCTCCACACCAGTCGGCGTAGATGAAAACGAGAGTCAAAGGACCTCTTCCGAGCAGCTGCTCAAAATTCGCAATCATATTCTTCGAGCGGACATCAATCACCTTCTTGCCCTTTTTAACTTTTCTCGTTAGACGTCTCTTTAGTTGTTGTCTCTTCGTTGCTCTTTTACGAGGAGCCATCTACTTGTCGGGCAGAGAAAGAATTGTCCTCTTACGTTAGTATGAAGGTTCCTTCGTGGTTCAAGTTTGATACAAAAATAGCAGGAATTGGAGCCCTAGTTATCATTTTGGTTGTGATCCTAATCAGCTTTCTTCCGCAAGTCCAGCCTCAGAATACTGCATTAAAAGCCAGACAGTTGAGCAAGGAATATAAGCAGGGGTTTACTGGCTCGTGTGATAAAAACGTTGTACTCGATACTTCAAAGAATGGAATGTTTCCGTATTCAACTTCGCCGATCGACAGCCTAGATCAGTATGAGGTCGATGTCGTCTTTCAGAATGAGGGCGACCGAGAACTGAAAAAGCAGCAGATCAACCGACTCTCCAGACAGTTTCCGCTTGACTGGAGTTTCTACCCCCCGAACTCCAGCAAGTTCCAGTCAGAACAGGCCAAGTACATTGAGGGCTTTTCTACGCAGTCATCTGCAGAGGATCTGAATGCTCCGTACAAGGAGATCGGCGACGGCAATTTAGTTCCTCCCGACACGCTTGAAATGGAAAAAGAGGAGCAGAAGATTTTGGCGACGTATGCGCCCCAGAAAACGGCTGATTTGACGAAGTATGACTTGGATGATGCTCAGGGTCTCGTTGCAAAGATCTACCAGAAGAAGGGTATGATTCCTACAGTCGTATCAAAGGGCCAGAATGTCTTTGAGGTCGTAAGTACACGCAATGTCAATGAAAAAATAGAATATGAAGATGATCTTCCTGACGCTCCCGCCTCCTCTGATCCTATTGCTGGTGTTGGAGAGGCGACGATTGAAGTTCCTGCAGTTGCAACCCAGACAGCCGCAGGTCTTGATCCCTTCTATGAGCCTACGACCCAGACCCGATCGAATCGCAGCGATTATCAACGCTGGACACCTGGCCTAGAGCGGATGTTTGCGCCGACCTATCCTACAAAGGACTGGATCAAGGGCGACTCATACAATGGAAATACGGCCTATGACTCAGCGGTCAGTCAGCAATCCACTACATCTCCTGCGATGCCGGCGAGTGGGTGGTCAGGATTCCCTGGTGCTTCGTCAACGGCAGTTCCTCATTCATCTGGATCTCTGGGCCCGTCGACGGCAGAGACATCCGCACAGGGTGCAGCGGCGTATTCTTCAATGGTTGGAGGCCATTGATACAGTAAAAAATTCAAAAACAATCAGAAAAAAAAATTATTCTTTTTCTGATGGTTAGAGTAAATGGCAAGTGCTGTTCCACTACTAGATGAAAAATGCGGTATTCGTAATAAAGGAAATGGATGCTACCAAAATTCATCCATTCAATTCTTGTGGTCTTTACCGCCGTTTCGAACAATGATACAATCAATTAATCCTGACACTTTAGTCAGTAAACCAAGATATAAGCATAAAGATATAGAAACACCAGAGCCTACATCAACTAAACAGCAAAAGGATGATATTATAAAAAGAAACGAAGAAAAAACAGAAATATTATTAACTAAATCAAACGAGGCCTGGAAGAAAAAATACGGTGTGGATGCATTTAAGTTTGAAGGAACGAATAAAATTACTATTTGCCTAGTGGATAACTTTCCTTCTACTGTAGCTACTTTTACTGAAGCAACTAGTATAATAACTGCAAATAATGGAATTGTTATAGAAGAAACAGATATCAGTATTGATAAAAAAATTATACGTGCTTTAAAAACAGTATTTACTAAATTATCTAGTACAGGATCTGGTATTATAGATATAAGTTCAGAGTATGATTCATTATTACAAGCAGATCCATTACTTGTACCTGGAGCACAAGAAGATGCTTCACAATTTATCCTTGGTATTTTACTGAAATTAGAAACATACTATTTTACACCCGAAATCAAAGTTTTTTTTGATTCAATTAAACTTCCAGTCTATGAGGCCTATGATTGTACAAATGCTCAAAAAATAGTAATTCCAGAACGATACAAAACAAATGATGATGTTGATCCTTCAAAATGCGCTCTACAATCAAGCCTACAATTACCTATTGTATCAACTGAAAAGACAGTGAATTCTCAATTACAAAAATACTTTGAACCTGAAAAACCAGATCCTACTAATAATAAAGTTGAACTATGTGGCGATGGACAACAAAATGCTAGTGGTGAATTCAATAAAGGAGAGTATACGCTTAAATTCACTTATATTGCGCCACCACAGTCCTTACAATTTTGTATAATTTTATTAAAACGATTTAAAACTATAATAATTAATTCACGAGGTGACTATTCTACTTATTTAAATAAACAATTAGGACTTAAAGAAGACGATGAAGAAGTAAATAATTGGGCAATTCATCAAGGAAATTCGTATAGTTATAAGGTGCAAGATTTAATTGAACCCAGTTCTGAAATTAGTTTACCAGTTGATGGAACTCCTATTTATCTTAAACTAAAGTGCTGCATAAGTCATGGTGGTCAGCTTGGAGGCGGTCATTATACATATGATCAATTTGATGATAAAGGAAATCCTATTCGAAATATAAGTGATTCAACTGTACGCAATTATACTCCAGTAGAGTACGAATCGAATAAGGACAGGATACGAAATCAAGGATATATCTACTTGTATGAACGTGTAGATCCTACTGCAATTGTTCCTGCTGCTCCTGCTGCTCCTGCTGCTCCTGCTGCTCCTGCTGCTCCTGCTGCTCCTGCTGCTCCTGCTGCTCCTGCTGCTCCTGCTGCTCCTGCTGCTCCTGCTGCTGCTTCTGCTCCTGCTGCTCCTCCTGCTCCTGCTGCTCCTAATCTTTCTTCGTTACTATTAACACGTACGGGGATACAGGCTCAATTTCCAGAATTAATTAATGAAGTTGATCTTCAGGAAGTAAATTTAAACAGTAGTGGACATTTTAGAACAAATTTAGATAAGCTACCTGATTCTATTCAACAGAAATTATCAAACGCAAGAGTCCTGCTCGCGGGTGAAAGTCATAATATTAAAAAGGAAGACTATACGAAAGTATATTTAACAAGCGACATTCACGCCGATCTTCGGAAATTCATACAGCTTTTGATTAGTGCAGGAATGATTGAATATACTGATAAGACTATTAAGGATACTGTTATGACAGTTGATCTAATTCCTAACGCATATTTAACTGATTTTAAATGGATTGCTTCTCCCAAAACATTACTTGTGATTATCGGTGATTTAGTGGATGGAAAGCGAGAAGGTTTTGGAACAGTAAAAGATGGAATAGGTAATATCGAATTACTTTTGCATATTTTCCTGTATAATTTACGTATAAAGGCTCGTAATAATAACTCTGAAGTTCGGTTTACAATTGGTAATCACGATATGTCTAGTGTTTTAAATAATGATGATGATGATGCTATTTTTTATCGTTATGTTCATAACAATGCAAAAACATATTTTGAAACACCAAGTAAGGATGATTCAGATTTTGAAAATAGAAGACAGTGTTTACTACCTTTTTATGAATGTTGTCCTTACTTTTTTTTAACAATTGATCAAGAAGTTATCTGTGTTCACGGTGGATTACGTGGATCTAATGATATATCATTAAATTATCAATCTATTCTTAATGATTTACAACTTAAAATACAGAATTCAAAAAAATTGGTAGAATCAATAAATAGTGAAGTACCAGAAAAATATAGAACTTCGCTTAAAAAATATCTTATTGACCGTTTAGATTTAGTAATTGATGATAATTTAACTCCTTATGCAGCAAAACAAACAGCAATAAGTGAAAAAATAAATTATGAAAAACCTAACTTTAAATTAACTTATGATTTTATTGATTTTGGTACATCATCCATAGCTAGTGACAAAGCAACAGCAAGTCCATTATGGACTCGCTTTTATGCTGAAGGTAAGCCAGAAGAGGTATGCGATGTTAATAAACTTGGTGCTTTTGATAAACAAATATACAAGTTTGTAGCGGTTGGTCATTGTCCAACTACTATGGGTGCTGCTCCACACCAAGCAGAAATCCGTAAGGGATCTAGTTATACGAGTCACAATTGTGATAACGGAGGATGTGTATTAATTGGATGTGAAACTCCTACTGGCCCTGGGCTTGCCTTTGTTGATATTGGTATGAGTCAGGCCTTTGGTAATAATGGCCGTGTAGATAATACTCATCGTGCAGAATTCCTTCTACTCGAAAATATTCCTGTTAAAACAACTAAGAATCGGTTCTACAACCGAGTTTCAAGAAAACAAGTAGGTGGTGGAGGTACAGAAACAATTACAATGTGGGAGGAGGCTAATCCTGCACAAATAAACCCACCTCATAGTAATATACCCGGTATGAGTTCAAGAGCTGCTAGACAAGCTACGCTTGCTTCTGCTGAAGTGGAGGCTAAGCGTCGCGCTAATGATGCTGCCAGGGTTGTTGCTACTGCCACTGCTTCTGCTGCTGAGCCCCCTGCTGCGGCTGCTTCTACTCCTGCCCCTGCTGCCCCTGCTGCTCCTGCTTCTGAGGCTGCTCCTCCTGCCCCTGCTGCTCCTGCTCCTGAGGCTGCTCCTCCTGCTTCTCCTGCTGCTGCTGCTGGTGCTGCTGGTGCTGCTCCTTCTGCTGAGCCCCCTGCTGCTGCTCCTGCTGCTGGTGCTGCTCCTGCTGCTTCTGGTGCTGCTTCTACTCCTGCTCCTGCTCCTTCTGCTGCTGCTCCTGCTCCTCCTGCTGAGGCTGCTGCTGATGCTGCTGCTGATGCTGCTGCGGCTGCTGCTGAGGCTCCTGCTGCCGCTGAAGCTGCTTCTTCTAGTTCTGCTGCTGCTACTGCTTCTTCTACTTCTGCTGCTCCTTCTGCTGCTGCGGCTGCTGCGGCTGCTGCGGCTGCTCCTGAGCCCCTTGCTGCTGCTCCTTCTGCTGCTGCGGCTGCTCCTTCTGCTGCTGCTGCTCCTTCTGCTGCTGCTGCTGCTCCTTCTTCTACTTCTGCGGCTGCTTCTACTTCTAGTGGAGCGCCCCTAAGACCTTTAGTACCCGCTCCTCCTGCTCCTCCTGCTACTCCTCCTCCTGCTGCTGCTCCTGTTCCTGCTGCGGCTGCTGCTGCTCCTGCTCCTGCTCCTGCTGGTCCTCCTCCTGCTTCTACTCCTGTTCCTGCTCCTCCTCCTCCCCCTCCTCCCCCCCCTCCTCCTACTCCCCCTCCTCCTACTCCTTCTACCCCTGCTGGCGCAAAAAGCACAAAAAGCACAAAAAAGAAGCGTGTCCTAGCGAAATTAGATGAAATGAAAGTACTCATCGAAACAATGAAAGCTGGACCAACACAAGCAGGCGGATCTCGTAAGGCTAAGAGAACACGCAGAAAGAATAAGAAGCATAAGTAGATGCCAACCGAGGCCAATTCAAACATAAAGAACTGGAAAAAGTACACGGTTGAATCAACCAACCTTGCTACGCCTGCATTTCAGGGAAAAGGGGAGTGGCACGCTGGTAATCACTATTACGGATGCGACAATCCAACCACTGAGTACACAATTGAAGATAAACCGACTAATCTTCAGCAAGCTAAGTGCCAGCTATTGTATATTAAGGATACTTTAAATTCATTGGGCCAAGCACCTGTGTCCGGCCCGGCTGCTTCTGGTGCGACTGCAGCTTCTAAGAAATTACCTCCTGTTAAGGCTGCTTCTAAAGTTGCTAGTAAACTAACTGGATATGATGCAGCTGCAGCAGCTTCTGTTGCAGCTGCAGCCGCGAGTGCAGGAGATGCTGCGACAGCTTCGGGCGCAAATAAGCAAGCTGCATCTGAAGCGGCTGTAAGTGCGGCTATTAAAGCAGCAGCAAGTTCTGTTGGATCGTCTGAAGCACCAGCTGCAATAAGTGCAGCAGCAGCAGCCGCAAGAACTTTACCAACACTAGGACCAATGCTGCGAAAAAGTATTATACGACTATTTATCAATGACAATAATAAATTAGAATCAAGTAGACAAAAGTCAAAAAAAGATCTTATAGAACAAATAAATGAAGATCTTAAATTAAAAGGGGGAGATGAAATGACAGATAATGAATATGATGAGATAGCTGCGGCTGCTGCAGCTAATCCCGCCCCTGCTGCTCCTGCTGCTCCTGCACCTCCTGCTCCTCCTGCTGCTGCTGCGGCTGGTGCTAATAATGCTGCTGCGGCTGCTGCTGCGGCTGCTGCTGCTGCGGCTCCAGCTGCTGCGGCTCCAGCTGCTGCGGCTGGTGCTAATAATGCTGCTGCGGCTGCTGCTGCTGCTCCTCAGGCTGGTGCTACTGCTGCGGCTGCTACTGCTGCGGCTGCTGCTGCGGCTCCTGCTGCTGCTCCTGAGGCTGCTGCTGCCCCTGAGGCTGCTGCTGCCCCTGCGCCTGCTTCTGTTGCTGCTGCTCCTGCACCTCCTGCGCCTGCTCCTGCTGCTGCTGCTAATGCTAATGCTGCAAATCAACCAGGTAAATGGTCAATAGCTATGCCTATAACTGACTGGCTAAATAAACCAGAAGTGAAAGAGTATTTAGAAAAAAAAGGTTTAACATCATTAACAAATGAAGATTTTTACTTTCAAAAAGGTGAAGAATATATATATGTTAGAAAAGAACATAAAGATATTGATTTAAATAACATTCTTGAAGAAGCAAAAGATACTCTTAAAACCAATGAAGGAAAGAAATGGACGCCTGTAATTAGTGAGCATTGGTCAAGGCCACACAATGAAGACGATCCATTCTTAACTATTATTTTTACAAAAGATGGAAAGTCACAAGAGCAGCATCCTGAACGGCCTAAATCTATACAAACTGGTTCTAACCCTTATTTACAATATCATTTTGCCAATGAAAATGGTAATAAAAAAGGATTTAATTACTGCAGTAATCCTACAGGTGGAGATTGTTTACATGAATCAAGTATAACAAGCGGTGGTCGTCGCAAGCAAAAGCGTTTTACTCATAAAAAGCGCGTTAATAAGACTCACAAGAAAAATAACAGAAAGGCCAAGACTTCCAAATACAGAAAGATCAGAAAGATCTCAACGAGACGCAGATAGACCTAAACCACAAACAAAAAGAAAAGCAGATGAATACGATCGTAATCGACAGCACAAACTGCCGATCTGATCTCTGTGATCTTTGTGCTAAATGGGGAACTGACAAGTCTCCCTACTGTATTGGCGGACACCGACACCCTTATACAGCCCCCTACTCTCTCTTCTTAGAGCCGCTACGCAACAAGCCCATCAAGTTCGCCGAATTTGGTGTATATCGCGGCGCATCGCTCATCGCCTGGCGTTTCTTCTTTTCACGAGCCCGACTCTTCGGATTCGACTGGGATCAGCCAAATCTCGAGCACATCAAGACGCTCAATCTGCCTGGTGTATTCCTCGACTACTGCGACGCCAGCAAGCCCGATACCCTGGAAGCCTGCTTCCTGAAGCACATTCAGGATGGTGAACTCTTTGATGTTATCATCGACGACGCAAGCCACGACCCTGCTGATCAGTGCCTAATGATTCGGACTGGCTTGAGCAAGCTCAAGCAGGGAGGTCTTCTCATCATCGAGGACATCTTCCGCGATCGTACGGAGCAGCCGTTTCTTGACGCCCTCGAGGAAATGAAGTCGCTCATCTCCTTCAAGACCTTTATTATGTGCGAGCACGCAGACCGCTTCTCGCCAGGTTGGAACAATGACAAGATGCTTGTGATCGTCCGCGGCTGAAGGGTCTAAGAGGAAAGAAGTAAGACCAACTACGAAAATGAACAGCTACACGAACATCGTAGATAACAGAGAACAGGACTTTCCTGCTCTGCTACCTACCTGGAAAGTACAGACTCTACCTGTCGGCGACTTCTGGATTGGAATTAGCGGCGAACTCGTTGCACCTGGTGCTATCATCATTGAACGCAAGACCATCTTCGATCTAGAGGCATCTATGAAGGACGGCCGCTACAGAGAACAGCGGACGAGACTCCAAGCCTTCGCCGAGGAGCACAAGGCGCACATCGCCTATATCATTGAGGGAAATCTGGATAACGCAAAGTCCTTCACAAAAACCGTCCTTTGGAAGTGGTTTCTACGACTGCCTTTTGTGCACCGCATTCCCATTCTGCAGACACGCAACAAGCAAGAAACGGCTGATCTTTTACAAGTCCTCGCCTCAATGTGGCTTAGCGACTACACTGAATTCCGCGACGGCAAAAAGACCGACTACATAACCACAATTAAGCACACTCATACGAAAGGCGAGCAACGCGATGACCCGGTTGTCTTTGCATCAACTGTACTGAGTAGCTGCAAGGGCATTTCACCGGCGACTGCAAAGGTAATCCTGGAAGGGTGTGGTGGGTCGTTAGAAGGTGTTATGGCTGCTTCTGTAGAAAAAATTGCAGCGATTCCGAATGGAAAAACGAAAGTGGGCCAAGCCAAGGCCAAGAAGTTGTTTGAGTTGTTGCATTACAAGACGAGTGGTGTCAACCAGTCCAGTCCTTCGTTACCGACAGAGGAAGAACCTGAGATGACTCAATCCTGAAGATCGTAGACGGCTCAGCACGATATACATCCCCGAAATCAATAAACATAATCGTATCATCATCCTGAATGTAGGCCTCGACGTTCTTCAGAAAGAGGCCGTACCCGGCGAGCGACTTGAGAAAGATTCGCGCACGCCAGAGGTACTCCTTCTGGAGATTTGGAGTAAGAGAGGCCCACACATCCTCATCATACAAGGGCTTCGACGTGTCGATACGCTGCATTCGGTAGAGTCCACTGTTGACGTAAAAGGACGGGACCGCAACCCCGAGATCTGACATCTTATTGTCAAGATGGCTGTAGATCTCGTAGTGGAAATTTGGTTCATCATAATTCGGCTTCTTGTAGATCTTGTAGACGTAGTTGGAATCATTGCCGTCTACAATGATCTTTGCTGTCGAACCGTCTGCGATGACAGTGCCCTTAGACAAAGTATCCATTGCTGTAGGGTCTAGCACGTAGTTGCGCGGTTCAATTTTATCAAGCACTAGTAGTTAGGATGGCATACGAATATTTAGCAGAATTTGATACAATGCCGATTGCGAATTCAGCAGGGCCAGCAACAAGAAATGTTGATACTGAAGGATTAACTAAATCTGAGTTTTCGCAGCTAATGTACAGAGAAATAAAACAGATTATTAAAAGAATTAAAGATTCACTCATTATAAGCAATCTTAATCATAATTTAATCCATTTTTTCTGTACTGTACACACAATCTACAATGATCTGTTGCAAATCAGAAAGAAATTAGGAGATCAGGCATTTTTTGAATCAAACGAAGTACTCTTTCTTGTCTACTACATAACGGTTGTAAGACTAATTGACGCTATCAATAAATCAGACTTATCTGAGAAAGTAAAGCTGGATGAGACTAAACTTGCTATAGGTAAAACAATTACAGATATCTATAGTAATGAATTATTTTTTAAGGATGATATCAAGAAGGATATAAAAAAGACTGCGATTGTCGACGACCTCTTGAAAAAATTTGATAAGAAACTACTTGATAATAGGGGTCTTGTTAAGTTCGAGTATGAGTTTGAGGGGAAAAAGCAAATAGATGAAAATGCATTTAATGGCTTCAAGGAAATTATGAATCCTGAAAAGAAGGATGAGGCTGCTGCTCCTGCTGCTGCTCCTGCTGCTGCTCCTGCTGCTGCTCCTGCTGCTCCTGCTGCTCCTGCTGCTCCTGCTCCTGTAGCCTATACGTATGAAGAGCCTAGTAAAACAGCTAAAGATTTTACGGAACGTGTTGATACAATTGTAAATGATATAAATAAAGCAACAGATGCAAATAGAATAACTACTATGGAAACGAAAGTTAATGACGCGATTAGTCTAGAAGAAACTAAATATAACAATGCAAAGTTAAGATATGATAAAAAATATGAGGAACTAACTAGATTTATAGAGCAAACTAATGATATGACTCAAGAAATAAAAGATCACTTATCAAACACCTGCAATATAGATAAAACCCCAGTATTTAATTTTGGAATAAAATATGATGAAAGTGCTACATATTGGAAAAAAGAATATATGTTTAAATTTAATACTATAATATTAAACAGTATAAATAAGTTTATTGATAAATGTATCGAGCTATATCCTGATGTTATTAATTTAACATTTACAATATTGGGTAGGCTCCACATACCAGATGTATTGACATACTTAGCAGCAGCACATGCTGCTAAAGATATTGCTGATTATATTTCCATAGCATATGAAAATAATAATAAAAATGACATACTCTTATTAGAAGAATATTGTAAAAATAAAAAAATAGATCCTAAAGATAAATATAATGTCAATTATGATAAGTTGAAAGGTGTATATGGTAAATATAAAAATCATGCAGGTTCTAAAATAGCTGAATCTATAAATGATAGTATTAAAGATTTTAAGTTAGAGCAAAATATCTATAAAGCTACCAATAAAAAAATAGAAAGCTATAATACTGTTATTGAAAAATGGTTAGTTAATCATAATGATCCTATAATAAATAAAATAGAAAAATGGTGGTTAGTTCTTCCTCCTAGCAAACCAAGTGGATTTAGTTTTTTTTCGCGTGCTGCTGCTCCTAGTGCTGCTGCTCCTAGTGCTGCTGCTCCTAGTGCTGCTGCTCCTAGTGCTGCTGCTCCTGCGCCTGCTCCTGCGCCTGCTCCTGCCCCTCAGCAAAGCGTTATTACAGTTAATCCTGATGCAGAAAAAACTTGGAAACAAAAATCAAAAAAAGATATCGATACTGAGTTAGGTAGAATAAAGAAAACTATAGAAAAAACTGCAGATATGACTACGTTAAAAAGTACTTTAGACAAATATAATAATAAATCAAAGGCTGAAGTAAATGCAGCAGAAGTAGCAGCACTTGCTAGAATAAAAAAATATGTTTATGATTGGAATTCGCCTGCACCTCGAACAAGACCAGATAAAGAAAAAATAGTGTGGAAAGATAATAGAATAGTTATTAATACAGCTGTGTCTGAAATAATTCAAAATAATTTAAAAGCTGCTAATGAAATTCTTGATTTTATTAATTTTCACAAAGGAAAATTTACTGGATTTAATTCATTTGCTGTTGGCGGTAGCCGAAAGAAGACACGATCCAGTAGAAAATCATCAACAAAAAAAACCCGCAAGCACAGAAACTAAGTCTTTTTTATCTAAAGCACTGCAGCGCACATACAGTAGATGACGGCGTTATTCAATCCTTATGCATTTGCGCTGCGAAGACTCACAATTGAAGATGATGAAGACAGCTGGTGGCGTGGATTCATTGCTGGATCTGTCTTTGGATGGTCATTTGGTATGATCATTGGTTGCGTGATTGGAATCGTAAAGACTTATTGATTCATAGTAGAAATGTCAAACGATGCCAAACAGTGCCCCTGGTGCCAACGATGGTGTCTCAAAGATGCCGCCTGTGATTACGTATTTGCCTGTGGTCTAGAAACAACCGGCAAATTCGTTTTGGGTGCGGGGTGTGGTCGCACATGGTGCTGGCAATGCGGCAAGAAATACTGCTGTCCTTACTATGATCCTACAACCGGTCAACGTCTACCGACAGCCAAGGACCATCACGACCCGTTCTGCTGTAAAAAAGAGGAGGGATTCAAGGAAGAGGACTACTGTTCCGGTGGGCACAGCTCGCATTGTGGTCGCAGATGGTAAGCGCAGCTACTAAGACGAAGTCGGTAAGCAGCTACTAAGACGAAGTCTGTAGATTATATATGATATGAGTAAAGAAAAATGTCCTTACCTACCTATGTCGCACCCCACATAACACAAGTGTTCCAACAGTATACAACATATAACCTCCGTTCTATCGCCCTCGGCTGCGGCCTCGCATACGCCTGGCCAAATGGATTCTGGCATCATACGCCCCTTGTCATACTGAATCCGCTTGCCTACGGTAGCTATCAGCTCTTCGTAAGCAAAAATGAGGTTATTAAATATTGTAAGGAACTAAGACCAGCGGGACCACCAAATCTGCTGTAGCACATCGACATCTCGGTCTGCCGTGTGAGCTGCCGGCGGTGGCGGCTTCTGAAATGTATCAGTATAGAGCTCATCAAGGCCAATGAACTTGTACGGATCACTCGGATGAAATCCCTTTCCAGGTTTCTTAAGTTCAGCCTTCGCCTTCTGCATTGTGCAGAGCTCAGCGCCGTATGACCAGAAGGTTGTCGGATCAAGATTCATACGCCACTTGAATGCATTGAATACCACATTCCTGTCAAATTCCATATTATGGGCTATGACAAGGTTGCACCCTTCAAGCGATTTTTTGAACATCGTCATAACGACGGTCAGATCAGATCCAGTCTTATTCGCCATCTGCTCTGTTATGCCGTGGAACTTGATGCTCTCGTCAGGGATTACCCAGTCAGTCGGCTTGATGATATAGGTCTGCTTCTCTACGAGTTCCTTGTCATCGTAGACTGACCACGAGATGGACACCAGATCGGGCCAGTTGTCAGGCTTGCTTAGAGCACTGACGGTTCGCATCTTGGGCAGGCCAGTGGTTTCCGTGTCAAAGAAGAGAACTCGGCTCATTACTATGATAGCAAAAATAATAGAAGTGGTTTCATTTTTACGTGCTAATTGCGGCATTCAGTCTAATGATTTCATCATTGCCTTTGCCATCTGTAGTTCATCATCCTGATGCTTGATTACCTCTCGCAGCATTTGCTTTGCAATCGACAACTTTAGTGAAGCCTGATCTACAGCCTCCATCGCCTCCTTTAGCGAAGGCAGCTTTTTGCTGACTTCTACAAGGATAGCTGTCTCAATTGTATTCTTAGGAGCCTCAACTGTTTCATCTGTATTCTTAGGAGCCTCAGATGTATAAGACATATACCAAGGCTCAATCAAACTATGAAGTCTCTGAAGTAGACTCTTAGTTGCCTTTCCTCCAATGTTAGCAAAGACTGTTGCTTCATTGAAAGTTGCAGCACACGTCATTAAGCAGCAAACGAACAGAGCTAACTTCTTCTTCTTCAGATTGCTCCACGAGTTAATAAATGTCAGGGAAGGATTCTTGTTTATCGTCCACGTAATAAACTCGTCCGCATCCTTTTCATACTCCTTAGCTAACTGAATAAAGCTCTCCTGCGCAGCCTTTCGCTGCTGTTTTACATCACGCTTTGCTCTTGCAACTACCGGATCTGTAGTCTTATTCTTCTTCAACTCTGATCGCTTCTTTGAAAGCTCGCGAAACTGCTTGATCGCTTCTGTGTATTTAGTCTCAAGATTCAAATTAAGAGATCGCTCAATCTGCGCCTCAATTGCCGCAATGTCGAAAGAATCATCTGAATCTGATTCAGGGTCAATCTGCTGCATTTTGCTGTGCACCTGCAAACCAGGTAAGTAAGGTCAATTTTTGCAAACGGTTGGTCTAAATCTGGACCCGGTATCTAGAAAGATGAAGGCGTCAAGCTCGTCAAATTCTTTGACAACCTTAACGATTGATATAGATCCAGAATGTATAGTTTGCTTGGAATCTGGGCTGAATGCACAAGGTGAAAGTGTTATGAATCCGCTAACGCTTCATCTTTGTGGATGTCGTTTTACAGTACATCCCAAGTGCTGGACAGAGTGGGTTCGAGCACGTAATCTGTGTCCAATCTGCCGCCGGCCTATTATGGTAATTCGGGTTCCTCAAACCACTGAAGTAGTTGAAGTTGAAGAAGATAACTTTATTCAAAAAAGAATCTTTATTGTTTTTACTCTGTTTATTATTATTGCTATTGTACTTGTCATAGTCTTTATTGTTGCAAAATGAGCGTTGGTCTAAACATTAAAAAATATCTATTTTAGATGTTTTTTGATATTGGTGCTAATGTAGGTCTTTGGGCAGAAGCAAATATTCACGCGACTGATAAAATTATTGCGGTTGAAGCTTCACCCATTACATTTATGAAATTAGTAAACAATGTAAAAAATAGTAATATAGTCTGCATTAATTTTGCAGCGTGTAATAATGACGGTAAGGATATTACATTCTATCAAGGTGATGCTGACACATTATCAACAGTCAATGAAGACTGGTTTTTGGACCCTGAATCCAGATTTCATAATCACCCCCATTTTCCGATAATTTGTAAGACTATTACACTTGATGCACTTATTGCTGAATTTGGCATTCCGGATCTTATCAAAATTGACGTTGAAGCAGGAGAATATGAATGTATTAGCTCATTAACTCAAAAAGTGAATCTTCTTTGTTTTGAATGGGCTTCAGAAGTTAATGCCATAACATTTAAATGTCTTGATTATTTGTTAACAATCGGATTTACAGAGTTTTATTTACAAAATGGCGATGCTTATACTTTTAGACCCAAATCAGAAGACTTTTATAGTATAGATACTGTTAAACTACATTTAATGAATAGTGTCATAAGACTTGATATGGGAATGGTATGGTGCAGATAATCTTGGTCTTTTGCCAAGTTAGAATTTTACTAATTCTAATCTTGGTAGCAGGCCAAGTTAGAATTTCCATAAGTCGTCCAAAACATTCGATGTCGGTTTCGCCTCCGAAAACGTCACCGAGTTTTTCTGCCGCTGTCCCTGATTCGCATACGGACTCGGCCTCTCCAGCACTTCTATGAAGGCCGTTGGCGGCGTGTAATCTGTCGCACGCAATGCAGGCCCTGACGTCTGCAGTGCAGTCTTCATCGTCACCTGAGATGCGCCTTTCCGTTTCTCCGGCCCCGCCATTTTCGGAATCATCGCCTGCACTACCGGATTCTTCTCCTGCAAATACTGGCGTTCGTGATGAGCCCACGAGATCCACAGCAAATTCGGATAGGTATACCGAACATCGTAGCCCTGGCTTCGCAGCTGAAAGACTATATAGACCACACAATCCTGTAGGTCAATATGAGGCAGACCGAGTACAAACGGCGGAATCGTATAGTAAATAAAGGTCGGTTCACTCGGCTGAGTTGCCGAGAATGCAATCTTGTGCAGGACCTGTTCAAGAATATGATTGTACGCCTTCAGCCGGGCCTGGTCTTTTTTTGTTCGTGCATCAAATAAACTTGCCGCAGGCAATTGTGGCGTTGACTCAGCCATCCTAACGATGCGCTATCATTTCCTCTTTCTAAATAATCCCTAACAGCAAAGAATTTGCTGCGATGAAGATATTACTAACAGGCTGTACGGGATTCGTCGGGCGATTTGTTTTACGTCATATGCTTGAACGTCTCGACTTAGAAGAAGACACTGTTGTTTGCTTGCTGCGAGCTAAGAAAGGCCATTCTGTTCACGATCGCTGGGCCTCCGAGATTGTTGCCGACTCACTCTTTTCGGGGTTTGCTGAAGCGCTGGCAAAAGTCCAGATTCAAGAAGGTGATCTGGATCATCTAGCTGGAATACAATGGCCAGCCGATTCTAGACCCGATCTGATTGTGCACTGCGCAGCCAATGTAAAAACTCTCGATACCTACGCAAATCTGTATGCAGACAATGTACTCGGTGTCAAGAATATCTGCGAGGCTGCGATTCAGTGGTCCTGTTCGAAACTCGTTCTGATTTCGACCTGCTATGTGCATCCTAAAACGACCGTTGGCAAGGCGACTCTTCTACCTGCGGACTTGCCTCAATCACTCTTTACAACCGACTACACGTATACGAAATACCTCGGTGAGCACGTCGCCGCTGAATACCAGGATAAACTCCAGATTTCACTGGTACGTCTGAGTTGCGTCGGTGCACCCTGCGGATGGCTTGATGCTCATCCCACACCGGGCGCGATGGCACATCTTGGAATTCTGTCCCTGATTTTGAGAGGACGACTCCTCTACGTTAGATTACCGTCTACGATGTATCTATCGACGATTCCTGTAGATCTTGTTGCGAGATGCATTGTAGATACAGTTGTTTCACAGCAGACATCAGATTTACAGGCTCTTCAGATTCAGCAAGTGTGTGCCAAGTCTGAGGATTCTACGTGGAATATGTCAATGCCGCGCCTACTTCAGACTCTAAAGCGCCTTGCACCCAAGCTACCCATTCAGATCGTAGATTGCAGCGAGGCTGAATTTGTTGGAAAACTTCGTAGCTTCGTAGGGTGGTCAGCCTGGACACCGTGGGGCTACAAAGTCTTGAGATTTCATCAAGAAGTCAATAACTTTATAACGCAATTTGCAGATGGCCAGCGCTTTGAGAGTACCGTTCCTGATGCCTACTTTCCTGTGCTGCAGAATAAGGATGCAGCCTATGAGCAGACGTGTTTCTACGTGGCGCGCGGCAATCATCAACATATGATTGAGAAGGGTGTACCGAAAGCGATTCTGGACAAGTTCTGGACGAATCTACCGAGCCACGATATCATCGGTCGCATTGGATTTCGAGAGCCGATTGAGTTCGAGTCAAGAGAACAGGCTATTTCCCGTATCTATGATTGTTTTGCGTCATACAGACCATTCTTTGGTGTAGTCGAGAATCCGTCTGTACTCAAGTACCAGGACAATACGAGGCTGGCGGTTCGCTTTGCATCTGAATCTGACACTGTACAACTCGGCTGTAATCCCTGGACAAAGGCCTCGTGCCACATTGAGATCGAAGGCTCTGGATCCACAGTAAAAGCCATTCGAATGCTGGGGCACCACGGAATTGGTGATGGAACTGCGCTGATCGGTGTTCTACCGCGGATTAATTCGCTGCACTTGGCAAATCCGAGCCATACCTTCCCTGAGCCTTCGATTACGCCAAGTAGTTTGACGTGGCTCCAGGAATTTGCGTGTTTTATGTACTATATCGCGGCCTTTATCATTCTCTTCTTTCGTCCTGCCGACCGAGAAGCCGATAATAAGAAGCAGCGGGTGGTATCTCGAACCATTGCAACCACGTCAAAACACATTGAAAAACACGCGGGAAAAACCTTTACGATGTCGCTTCTTGAGAAGACATATCCAGTGTTTCGTGCAGCGTGTAATAAAGAAACAATCATTTACTGTATTCCTGCTGTCGTCCAGAATCCTAAGGAACGCGGCCTGAATTTACCGCAAAATGTGTTTGTTCCGTTGATTCTGCCGTTTACGTCGAACAGTGATGAGAATGCCATTGCTGCGCTCTGTATGAAGTCGAAGGCTGTCAAGATGCTGAATTGGCTGTTTGTCTACGGAATCACCGCAACAGATCTGTATGGAATTCGTGATCGATTTCACGAGCGCATCGATGTGGTCTTTTCGTCGTTGCTGGCATCTGAGACGAACCTAGAGTCTGTCGAGTCATTTCATTATTTTGCGCCGACACCGGATGAAGTACCGTTCACGGTGTCGGCAATGACAATAGGGCGAGAGACCCACTTATCTGTGGGATCATCAATGAAAGAGTATTCTGCTTCTTCACTTTTGGATCAGATTTTAGTTTAGGTATTTTATGCTTCAAATTCTTCTAAATTTACTCTAGTTTGAGATAATGTTCCAACTTGTGAAAGTCCTTGTGCTTGTGAAACTGCTTGTTGTGAACCATTAGAAAGATATCCTGCTGGATTAGATTTGTAAGGAGCTGGAGCAGGTTTAGCAGCAGCTGGAGCAGGTTTAGCAGCAGCTGGAGCAGGTTTAGCAGCAGCTGGAGCAGGTTTAGCAGAATATATTCCAAATCCAGTCGGTTTTGAACCCTCGGAACCAGAACCAGAACCTGAACCAGATCCATTAGGAGAAAATACTAGTTTTTTTCCAATCGATTTTTTAACACTCACATTTTTAGGACGTCTACCAGCTCTACCAACACTACCACGTTCAACAGTAGAAGGAGGTGAAAAAAGACCTTGGGCAGGACGAGGGGAACGAGGTGGAGATGCAGAAGATGAAGATGATGATGAGGATGATGAGGATGATGATGAGGATGAAGAAGCAGCAGCACCACTAGCAGCAGCAGCACCACTAGCAGCAGCAGCACCAGCAGCACCAGCAAAAACAGCAGTATTAAAATAAGGATTTGGACCTACTAAACTTCTATATTCACTAGGTTTTAAAACAGTAAATAAATCCTTTTTGCCATTAAACTTTCTAATCTCATTAAGGTATTTCTCTACAATAAGTACATCATTTATTAAATTATAATAATTCATAATAAAATTCTTAATTATACTATCATCATAGCAAACAATACCACATATATTCACAATATTATAATATACAGTATATATACTATCTACAAAATCATTTTTATCACTTTGTGATGGATCTCCAACTACATTCGCATCTACAATATTACTTATAATACTTAGTAGCGTATCAGTAGGATTTATTTCTTGATCGTATTCTAATTGTGAATTATACCATTTAGTTTCTAGTATTTCTCCTTTGTTTCCATTCTTGTATATAAAATCCATTATTTTTGGTCCTCTTCCACCTCCCCTTTTTGCTCGTTTGGCAGGAGCTTCAGTTTCAACTTCAGCTTCAACTTCAGCTTCAGCTTGAGCTTGAGCTTCAACTTCAGCTTCAACAGCACCATTTTTAGCATTTTCACCGAACCCGCTAGTTATAACAATATCCTCATTAGCAGCAACAGCAGAACCAGCATCACCAGCAGCAATAGCAGCAATAGTAGGAGCAGCAGCTGCGGAAGATGATGAAGATGATGAAGATGATGAAGATGATGAAGATGATGAGGATGAGGGGGCAGTAGCAGCCGCAGCAGCTGCAGCAGCCGCACGTTGCTCTGCAGCAGCAGCCGCAGCCGCACGTTGCTCTGCTGCTACACGTCTTGTAATATTTCTTCTTCTAGCAGCGGCAGAACTTATTTTTGGTGCACCAAACACGGGCCTTCCAGCAATTCCTAAAGTTATATCTTTTATTCCACTAGATTGCAATTTTTGTAAATGTCCTAGTAATAGATATTTTGTAGATACTGTTTGAATTATACGGTTTTCATCTTGTGATTCTTCATCTTCTGCAGCTGCTGCTTCCCCTGCTCCAGCGCCTGCTCCTAGTCTCCCTGGCAGCATTGATAATTTGCTTGCTCTCTCTGAAGCTGCTTTAGAAGATGATAAATCATTATTTCTTGCACGCTTTCTTGTACCATTAGGACCATTTTGCACAATAGGATAACGAGGAGTATTATGAGGTATTTTAGGAGGAGGTACAGGGGAATTAGGTAAACCTCTATCAATTTGTAATGGTGCAACATACGGGACAAGAATGAATGGATTTCCCATTGTACGAATCATTATAGTATTATTGTTATCAGTAAAACGCAAGATAAAATCTAGTACCTTAAAACGATTATAAGTTACTTCAAATTGTTTTATAGATATATTAAAATTAACTAAATGGTCTACTATCGGTATAGATTGTGATGATATATCACGTAATCTATTTGCTTCTGTAATAAATTCTCTACTATATGCTATAGTAGGATCATCTGGAGGAATAAAAGACAATGACGAAGATGATGATGAGGATGATGATGAGGATGAGGATGAGGATGAGGATGAGGATGAGGATGAAGCACCAGCAGCAGCAGGACCTATATTTTCACGTTCATTCATAGCAGAACCAGAGCCAGCAGCAAGTCTGCCAGCAGCAGCAGCTTTCGATCTAGCCACAATAGATTGATCAATTGCTATATTATATGCATATCGTAAAACATCATTTATCCGATCAATATATAGAATTACATCACTAAAGAAAATATAGGTATTTATTGTTAGTGGTTGGCCTAGAAAGCGTTTATTTTCATTATTTAACCATTTCCATAATCTACGTTTTATATGATAATTTGACTGTATAATATCATTAAGTGTACGAAGTTTAGCTTCTCTAGCATTATCAATAGGATCATTACTAAAAATATAAGCAACACCTTCAGCAGTATCTTGACCTACTATTTTAGTAGTACCATTTGTATAGTGTATTTCATGCTTATCAGACCATACTCTTTGTAAGTTATTAATACCAAACATATTAAATCCTGCTCCTAACATATTATCAGAGGTGAGGCCAATCATATTTGTATGAGGAAGATCAGTAGCTTCTTTTGTAGCTATATTACGTTCAATAATAGCATTAGTTATGGCATCATCAACCATCTGAGCAGCATTAAGTTCAAGTTCTAGAAAATATCCGTGCTTATTGAATTGTGCTCCTAAAAAAGAAAAAAAGCCATCTCCTAAACATTCTTTTACGCAAATATAAGCAAGACCTTTTGCTTTAGCATCTGATAGAAAAGGATCTCTTGTACTCTTGTTTTCATTGAAAAAAAGATTTTTAGCAGGATTGCCACTTCTCTGTGTTATCTCAGGATCAAAAAATATGCTTGCATCTTCATAATTCTTATTATCGCTAGTTTGTATGCCAAATTCACTTAATGATCTTGATTTATAATAATTATCAATATGTACACCATATTTATATACTTTCTTGAAGAATATATCAAAAAGTACAATACAAGAATGATCTTCTGTTATAATAAGTCTAACATTAGTAAAAATGCCAGGATTTATAAAACGTTCAAATACTGCATCTTCAATAATTAAAGGTATACCAACCGTAGGAAATGTTGGATTTCCTGGAGGTACTCTATTTCTAGGAGCAGGATCTGTCCAATTAGAAGCGGGGCCATAATCTCTCAAATTTGGATTAACTGCTAAAAATGTTTCGCCTGAATCATACATATATTCACTTATGTTAGGTGGCAATTGATGTTTTCCTCCAGCATAATCAGAGCCATCTGGTTTTTTTAAGTAATTAATTGGTATTTTAAGAACACTTGAAGTTATATTCATTTCATTTCTAATTTTATCTTCAATACTATCAAGTCCAGTTTGTAAACCTCTACAAGGTTCTTTTCCATCAGTCCCGAATAAAAGATTCATGATTGATAAAAAAAAAGGATTACTATCACTTTCAGAGTGTATAAGTGTTAGTGTAGAACGTAAAAAATCTTTGCATACATCCCATCGATTATAATCTGTTTTTAGATTACGACCAAAGCGGTCTGTATTAGGAATAGTAGCGTTTTTAAGATTAGGTTTCCAATTTTGAATTAAAATATTATGCGCGGCAACAGCCTGAGGGATGTTAGGGAGGGTATGTTGATTATTTTTTCTAGGTTGTTGAGATAAACCTGGAACTCTCCTTGCAGCACCTGCTCCAGCACCTGCTCCAGCACCTGCTCCAGCACCTGCTCCAGCAGCTGCACTTGCTTTTTTACCTGAACCTGTACCTGGCTTAGGAGGCATCTATTACTTCCCCATATAAAATCAATCTCCTCTTCTTTCCCTAATGATCCCACCGAGGCACATAGTACTCAGTGGCGGAGGTGTCAAAGTAATCTCTCTTGTAGGTGCGTTAGAGCACCTAGAAGAAAAAGGACATCTGCGATCTGTAAAAGAATACTGCGGAGTCAGCGCTGGTGCATTTCTTGCGTTTATGATGGCCCTGCAGATCCATATCAAAACCATTCGAACCCTCATTCTCGAGCTCGATTTCGGCGTTATTCGTAATCTGACGCCTGAAGGCTTGATCGGTTTCCCCGAAACCTTCGGCCTCGATGACGGCACGAATCTCGTCAAATTCCTAGAGTCGATTCTGCGTATTGCCGTCAAGGTAGATCCGTTTCTGACATTTGCAGATCTACAGAAGCGTTCACCCGTCAGATTTCGTTGCTGGGCTGCAGATCTGATTGCCGAAAAAGCTCGGGAATTTTCTTTCGATGCAACACCGACTGTACGTATTGTAGATGCTCTGCGAGCGTCAATGTCGCTGCCGTTCTATTACTGCCCCGTTCCAGATCCCATAACAGGAAATCTGCTGACCGACGGAGGCATTCACGGAAATCTGCCTGTAGCTCTACTGAGCGAATCTGAACGGCAGACTATGCTCGCTCTCGGCTTCGGATCTGATTCAGAGGTCGACAAGACGGACGGATTCGCCGATGTGCTCGTCTATATGAATAAGGTATTACTGTGCCTCATTCAAGGACGGAATAAAGAAGTGTATGAGAACTGGTCTCACAAGATTTGCCGAATTTCAATCGATCACTATCCTTCGTGGAATTTCGAGCTGAGCCGGGACGATCGCTTGATGCTGCTTGTGCTCGGTAAAAGCACGATTGAAAAGTGGCTTACGAATTCCTACAGTGTTAAGCAGAAGGGTGCTGTGCTTAGGAGATATTCTGCTTGATGAAGCTCTTGTAGGCGGGGACGCTGCGCTCGCCCGTGTACTCAATCTGGTTGCCATCAGCCGTTGACAGATAGAAGCTCGGGAATCCCTGGATACCGAGGGAGTTGACCTCATCCTGGGCCTCGCCCTGCTCCAGCATACGGATCTTGACGGGCTTTCCATTGGTCAGCACCTGGCCAGCGGCGACGAACTTCTGGAAGTCAGGCTTGATTCTCTCGCAGTGCGGGCAGCCGTTCATATAGTACATTGTGAACGTCGGGCCTTCCGTGTCGCTGAAGCCGTCCATCGACGAGAGGCCACCGCCTGTGTAGAGGATGGCGATATAAGCGAGAATTGCAACTACAATTCCAACAACAAGTGTAAGTGCAACGGTTGTCATCTTCTGTTAGTGCTCTACAAAAATGAATTCAAGCAAGTCTAAACGTGGTTTACAAACTAAAGACAGAATGTGGGCAGCTGGATTTAGAAATGGTCGCCTGTATAGTGTTGCGGCAAGACCGCTTGATCCTCGTTGGTCTTCCACCGATAAGCGGAGACTATTGGGTGTTGTCGCGACGGGTCTGTGTTTAGGGTGGTCTGAAGATCGGGCGTTCGAAGCTGGAGAAGCGTATGTGTTTTTACAGAAACACAAAGGCATTTCGTGGTCAAAGAATTCAAGGATTGTTGCAGATTTGGATACGATTATGAGTCGCGTGTCAGATTCGCAGAATCCAACAGGCGACTCTATGAGTCGCGTGGGAAAAGCATCAAACCCAGAAGAACTACAAAGAATAGAGTCGAATGAAGAAACAGACCAGACGGAGTAGGGCAGCCGCCATTTGCCACTGTCAAGAACGATCCAAAGAGCATCTGCGTCATTTTGTATGTTTCAGGATTCGCAAGTAGAAAAAAGACTAGAGCAGAATAAAAGGAGTATTTTGCCTTCAGACCAATGGGCAAATAGTCATCATACTTGCCGGATGCCATCTACTGTACTGAAGCCATTTTGTTTTGTAGGAGTTGTTGTAAAATGTCAGCGCGGATCATAATAGGGACCCACTCTGGCTTAACTCTCGGCAAAGCTGTCTGATACATCGGAGCAACGCGCTGAGACACGGCGTTACCGTTCATCTCATTCTCGTACTCGTCGTTGTTGATGTAGTCCTCAATTTCCTCAGGCGACACCATACCGAGAGAATCGCGCGCCTCCTCGAGCGCTTCAGGGTCGGCTTCGTTGTTGATGTAGTTCTGGAAGGGTGTTGCGAGAGAGGAGATGGGTGCGGGCTCAGGAGGGGGGAGAAGTGTCTTGTAGGTCGGATCGAGATTATTGTACGCATCGTTGGCTTTATTCCAGGCTTCTTGCTCCTCGAGGATGTCAGGGAGTTCTTCGGGGCCGCGAATCGGTGTGGGGGTGTAGGCGCCGCCTCTCCTAGCTTGACGCTGCAAAGGTGGGTTATCAATTTCATCCTTAACACTTTTAATAAGCATTTGTGCAGTACCTTTTTGAGCTGGCGTTGCACCCTCGTGTAAAAATGCCCATATGAAATATAAATATGCATCAACTCTCTTTTTTTGTATTGGTGATAACTTCTCATATGTAAACCTCTTATTTTTGGCAAAATCAGCAATTGTTGAAAGTTCAGAATGCTCGCTCATAGCTATTGTTAAAATATCATCATCTGATATATTTGCTTTCTGTAAGAAATCTCTAAAAAAATCTACGTTTTTCAATGATTTTATTTTTAGTTTTTGGCTTGGTTGTACTGTACCTCGCGAAGATATACCTTCTAATTCTGCAATAAGTTTACTTTCTTTTATTTGACTATCTTTATTATCTACAGGCGTTATTTCTGTAGCTTCAGATCCGGATTGTTGCGGGGGCATCGGTGCAGGTGCAGGTTGAGATGCAGGTGCTGCCGCAGATGGTGCAGGTGCAGGTTGAGGTGCAGGTGCAGATGCAGGTGCAGGTTGAGGTAAAGGAACTGCTGCTGTTCTAGGTTGACGACGTAAAAGAGGTGCAGGTGCTGCCGCAGATGGTGCACGTGCTGCCGCAGATGGTTGTACACGTGGAGCTGAAGAAACTGCCGCAGGTTGATGACGTAAAAAAGATGCAGCCGATGCTGCGTCTTGATCACTACTCGCAGCTCCTGTTGGTTTCTGATAAGAATCTGCAACTTTTTTTGCTAATAATCTTTCTCTCAAAGGGTTAGCTGAACTAAATCTATCCTTTCCTCTAAATTGATTGTTATATAGATAACGTGCCAACTCAGCATCATCGACCGATATACTATCTGTAGTATGATCAGGAACCTTTTGTAGTTCAGTTGTCATACGGGTCGCAAGTTCTGCATCATCATCTATAGTAGAGCCGTTTACTGTCTTAAAAAGACCAAGAAGTAATTTATTTCTTGCTAGTTTTGCTTCACCTGACTTTTTATCTGTATAAATTTGACGAATACGTGATACGTCTTCTTCAGTAATATCATCTTCACTTGTATGCTTACCTGGTCCTTTTCGCAATTCAGCTGTCATAAGTTCTGCAACAATCTTATTATCTTGATTCTCATCCCCTTTTACTTTATTGAAAAGTCTAAGCAATAATTCGTCTTCAGATGGAGAAGTAAATCTAGAATTGAATGCAGCTCTACTGGTAGACTGTTTAGTATATAACTCGCGCGCCTTTGCAACATCACCTTCTTTAAATTTATTTTCAATTGTACTTAGATCAACACCTTGACTTTCAGCAATTTGCTTTTTATACTCTTCATTCATTAACTCTAGTATTGCACTATCATCTTTATCTTTAGTTTGATCTTCTATTAAATTATAGTAATATACTAATCTTTCTTCATCTCTAGTCATTTGCTCAACTAAATCATTTACAGTTGTTTTACCCTCACATAATTTAGGTAAAAGAGCAATTAACTCGCCAATTGCTAGTTCAAATTGGTCTACATCCTTTTGATCACTCATATTATCTTTAACCTTATAATTATCTCCCTTCATAGAATCCTGGTACGACTGTAATTTGTCTTTGAACTCATCAGGTAATACTGCAGAATTTGCTAATTGATCTAATATAGACTTTAATTTAGCACTCACATCTTTGTAAATTTCATTTTTAAATGAAAAAAATTGTTCTTTGCTAGGTGTTGGACCTGATAGCCTGGCAACTTGATCTCTTAAATCCTGTATTGTCGCCTTGTCTTCTTCAGATGAACCTGTAGCTTGCCTTCTTAAACATTCATCAAGTTCTCTTTGAAGACTTTCATTTATTGTAGTAAGTTGGTCAACTTGAGATCTTAAGCTCTCCAGTTCAGCTGCAGCTGCACTTGCACCTGCACCAAGCCCCGCAATTCCCTCACTTACACCTTCAGATTCAGGCCCTTCATCATCATTTTCGTTATCCTCTTTTTCAAATGCAATAGGACGCCTCTTTTCAGCTGCTTCGAGTTGTCGCAGCGCTTCCTCAAGTCTCTGCTGAATACCAGCCTTTTCAGCCAGAATTGCACTGACTTCAGGTGTAGCTGCAGAGGGATTTGCTTCGAGATAATCAATCTTTTCTAAAGCAGCTGTCAAGTGATCAGCCATAGCTTTATTTAGTGTATCCTCATCAGGATCTCCATTCATAATACCTATCGCCTCACCGACTCTTTCAAGCAGAGCAGCTCGTGTTGTACCTGTTGATAAATCAGCCGCAGTGAGTTTAGCAATTGCTTCATCTAAGCGCTTTCTTAACTCTTCATTTAATTTATCTTCATCAGGCTCTTCATTCATTATATCCGTTGCTTCCTTTACCATTTGCTCTAGTGATACTAAGTGTGCAGTCTTTACTGCAGTCTCTCCTGACTTTAATACAATTCCGCCTGCAGCACCTGTACCACCAGGACCAGTACCAGCACTGCCAGGACCAGTACCAGCACCAGCAGCACCTGTACCAGCACCAGCAGCACCTGTACCAGCACCAGCAGCACCTGTACCAGCAGATAGCGTCTTCAGTTTTGCTTCAAGTGCGTCAAGTGCAGCATCAAATGCATATTCATTTGCAAACATTGTAGTATACAATTGCTTTGCTGGATCAGAAAGTGTAGCAATGTACTCCATAAGACCTTCACGCAAAGGATCACGTATAGCCTTTGAATCTGCAGTAGTGGGTATTGCCGATGTAGATAATGTCAGAATCGCTGTTTTCCTTGCAGCTTGTAGAGCCGCAAACTTTGTAGAAATATCAGTTATGATTTTGATTATGGCCTGCATTTTAGCATCAACATTGGATTGTATTTTTGTTAAGGCGTCCTTAATCTTAGGACCAGCCTCTTCAGGTTTTCCAGCTAGATAGGCATTATTTGCTTCCTGAAAGTCGGTTATAATTAAGGCTTTTGTTGGATCATCAAATCCGAATGTATTAATGATCTCTTGAAGTTGACCAATTAGATCATAGGTTGCAGCACCAGCAGCACCAGAAGCAGCACCTGCAGCACCAGAAGCAGCACCAGGAACAGCACCAGGAACAGCACCAGGAACAGCACCAGGAACAGCACCAGCGCCAGCACCAGCACCAGCACCAGTACCAGGTAAATTACCGTAAATGTCAGGAAATAGAATCGGCAGTAAATGATAGAGTTCTATAACAGCCGCAGCCATTCCGTGAACACCATCCTTTCCTACATCCTTGAATGTATCAGGCTTTGCACCCACCTTCAGACCATCCAAGAGAGCCTTAATTTCTTCTGTTGTGGTTCCGTACTTTGCAAAGATAGCACTGATATCCAAAGGCCCAGGATCTTGTGCATTCTTATACATAAGCGCAAACAGTTTTGGTAGGACTTCATAGTAAACAGCGCTCGCATTCACTGAAGTTGTTGTTTGTACGGAGCCATCTGCAGAACCAACTGAAACATCAAGAGGTGTATCCTGAACCTTGATGCACGTCTTTTGATCAATGGGTTCAGCTAATTTAGTTAGATAGAGCTGGACAAAATCCTTTTGTTTTGTCATTGCATTCTTTAGATCTGTGTTTGCTGCACCGAGATTTGAAAGGGCTGCATTCAAAAAATCTAGATAGCTAGTAAATCCAGTTGTTAGCGTTGAAATCTCAGTTGTACCACACGGTACACGGAATTCATTAGCTGAAGGGTTTGAAATAGGATTCTGTAAAATTCCAGGAACTTTCCAGTACTTTGCAACTGTGTTCTTTACTTTCGCATCCTTTCCAAATCGCAATTCATACTGATCCAGAAGTAAAACGAGTGTTGCTCCTAGAATTGCAGTAGGTGCTTGCGCACTCAGAACAAATGTTTCAGATCCAATCTTGACAAAGAGGTCAGGGCCAGAGCTTGGGCTCACAGTAGGATTCGGTGTTGATGCACCTGCTGCACCTGCTGCACCTACAGACCCTGTGGATCCTGTGGATCCTGAAGGAGATGAAGTGCCTGCAGAAGTAGGTGTTGTAGCACCAGCAGCAGGAGTAGCAGCAGGCCCAGAAGCGACTGCAGCAACTGCAGCAGGAGGCGCAGATGGTTGAACCGGCGTTGAAGGCGGTGGCGGTCCAAATGGATTAACATCAACAAGCTCTTTCAAATACTTTGCAGCTTCGGGTTGCCCTTGTTTCTGTGCTTGTTCTAAGTAATACTTAGCTCGATCCTTATCAATTTCACCAGGTCCATTTAGATAAAAAAGCCCTAATTGCAATTGCGCATCAGCAATGCCCTGAACTGCTGACTTTTTATATAATTCTCTCTCGACCTTTTCCCAGTGATTTGTTCTAGCTAAAATATCATTTAATAAGTCTCGTCCTTCATCTCCCTTTAAAATAATACCATTTGCTTTTAATTCATTCTGTACCTGAGAAAATGAAAGCTTTTGTATACGTGTTAATTCGTCACCTAGTATTAACATATCTAAATCAACTCCTGCAGTGGCAACTTTTGTAACTTGATCATCAAAAGCGTTTTTTGCAGCATCTGCAACTGGTTTTAAACGACTTTTTTCTAATGCTGCGGATACTGCTGATGATGCATTTTGAAATTCAGAATTTGCTTTTTCATAGGCCTTATATAATGAATTTTTTTTATCTACAAGTACTTTTATTTCATCTAATTTCTTCTGTTGTGCTTGTGTTATAACTAAATCCATTAGTAAATTTACATTGAATTTATCAGTTCGCGTATAGTTGCGCAGCCAATCAGCAAGAATATACTGAGCAACAGGATCACCTTTACGTGCATCATTCGCTGCAAGTGAAGAATCAACAGTTAAACGAAGATTTTCTTCAGAATTTGAGTTTCCACGAATATAAGTTGTAATAATTGAATTTAATCTTTGAATCTTATTTTTAATCTCATTTCTCTGTATCTCATTGGAGGGGGGAGTTGCCTTTAATTTAGTTTTTTCAACTTTCAATTCATTATCTAGTTCATCAATTCGTTTCTTTACATCTGGACGTTTAAACCAGTTCTTTTCATCTTCTGTTTTTTCGGCCGGTTTGTAATTCTTATCATTTGCTAATCCTTGTAGTGTATCTAGCGCTTCAAATATTTCAAGAAGCTTACCTTCATCTAAAAGTTGCTTTCTTGACTTTAATGTGGTTCCATCAGAAAACAAAATAGCAAATCTCTGATCTGGACTTTTTTCAGTTCCACCTTTTACTGGAAGTCCTTTCATTTCACGAATTCTCCTTTCCTGTTCTTCATAAGTTGGTCCGTCTATTACCTTAGTTTCCTTAGCTGTTTCAACCGACTTATTGTGCGCTCCTCCTAACTCTTGAAGCTTAGTTTGAAGTTCATCTAGTACAGTTTGTTCTAGTTTTTGTAAATCATCAGCTGATACATTTAATGTTACAAAACTAGGCTTTACTTCAGTTCCTTTTGTATACTTTACACTCTTTTCTTGTGCAAACTTAGTAAATTCACCTTCCTTATCTGCAGGAACAAGAACAGAAACAAGGATTTGCACTGAATCTTGCTTTTTTGATTCTGCCTGACGCTTTGCAACTTTTTCAGGGGAATTGACCGTTTTTTGAGGAGTAGACTCTGCAACTGCTCGCTGCACCTGAGGTGATTGTGATACAGCTAACTTTACTTGTTTGTAAAATGCGCTATCCTTACTTAATTTTTTAGGTAAAGCTTTCTTAATAGCCTCTCTTGCTTCATCCTTTATCGGAATAAAAATATTATCTTTATTCCAACCAGCAGTTATAGTAATTAAGTCATCATTAGATATATTTTTTTTCATCTTTTTAAATAAATCCTTTTGATCCCTTGATAATACTTTTCCTGATTTTAATGTTAATTCTTGCAATTCTGTATCGCCTTTACCGTACACATCACCTTCATCATAATTATCTTGTAATGCTTTTATAAAAACCTTGATATTTCTTATATCATCATCATCAGTCGTTTCAGGAGTTGTATCAATTGTATAAAAATCTACATTTAAAAGTATTCTATTCCAATTATCTTGAATTGTTGCTGCAGGCGACAATTCTGTTGACGCTGCTGAAGCCATCCTATCTAAAACCGCCTGACAATTATTCTATAGATGGCTGACGCTGCTGTAAAGATTTTTAACCCCTGGAATCTGAAAAACAAAGACATCACGACGCAAGATGTTGAAAGCATTATGCGCCGGTATGGTTGCCCCGATTTCAAGGTCAAGAAGCTCCACTATTTTGCACAGAGTTGTGTACACAAGTCCTACGTGGACCGACCTGAAGTCTGGGCTGAACAAGAAGGCGGAGAGCATATGGTGATGGCCGAGAAGCCCGAAGGTTGTCTCGCGCTCAAGAAGGCCGACAATGAAGAACTCGAATTCGCCGGCGACTCCGTTCTATCAGCGATTGTCGGGAAGTACCTCAAGATGCGATACCCTGGACAAGGTGAAGGATTTCTAACAAGTCTTCGTACTCAGATCGTCAATAACAACAACCTCGGCGAGCTCGCAAAGAAAATGGGTTTTGCCCCCTATCTCATTCTCAGCCGACACGTCGAAGATGTGTGCGATGGCCGCCAAAACCTGCGAATTCTCGGAAGCTTGCTTGAAGCCTGGATTGACGCCATTATGGAGCACGAAGGCAACGAAGGTGCAGCCTACGATATGGCTCGTCGCTTCGTCACTGCCATTATGGAGAAGCACGTGAATTTTGCCAAGATGATCGCTGAAGACAAGAACTACAAGGATCAGCTTCTTCGGTACTTCCAGGCCCAGTTTCATACACCCCCTCGCTACTCCGAAGTCAACGTGGAAGGTCCTCCTCACGACCGCACGTTCACGATGGGTGTTCTTGATCCGCAAGGCAAGGTGGTTGCTACCAGCACCGCACGCAACAAGAAAGTCGCCGAGCAGGAAGCGAGCCGTCTTGCACTCGAGATCTATATGAAACAGGGAACAAGTTCAACAAGTCGCTAGATAACTGAGCGCTACGTAGCTCTAAGAAAACATCGCAGAACAGTTAGAATGTCGTCCTCGGGCATAGTACCGAAGTTCAAGCCCTTTACAAAAACAAAGGTGTCCCTCGCTCTGGAAGCGACGCCTCAGCCTCTTGAAATCAAGACTGACATTGCAACCTTTCATCCTCGCAAGTTTCGCGATGCTGAAGGCGCTTCAGCAGATGAAGGGCGTGGCGAAGTGGACGGTGAGCCTGTGCAGGCCGAGCCTGAGATGTTCAAGAAACGGCAGCGTGAAGCCGAGCCTAGAGCACCGAAAGCTAAACCGGATGCTGCTGATTTAGCTGCACGAGCGGCAGCTAGAGCAGATGCCGGGAAAGCCTTTCCTGGACTTCTACAACGTGCAAGACAAGGCCGAGGAGTCCCCGGAGCGCCTGTACAGCCTCGTGTCTACAGTCGCCTCAATGTCCTCTCTCGCGATGTACAAGCGGCTCAAGTCGGTCGTCTACCCCAAGCTCTGCAAGCGCTCAGTAAGACACTCCTCGACACTGAAACTGCGAATCCCTACATCATCGAACCCGCCCCAGATACTTTCTTCCCCATTTCTCGTCGCGGCTTCGGTTCCTTCCTCATCAACCAGTACGGACCTATCTTTCCGAAGGGCAACCAGAAACTCCTCGACGTTGCCAAGTGCGCAGCCAAGGGCGAGGAAGGCAAGAAAGAAGTCAAGATTTACCACTACCAAGCCTTTATTCGTGAATATCTGCGATTCGAGACACCGTATCGGGGTCTTCTTGTCTACCACGGTCTCGGCAGCGGTAAAACGTGCTCAGCCATTGCGGCGGCCGAGGCGCTCTTCGGAACGCGTGGAAGCCGTGTCATCGTAATGACTCCTTTCAGTTTGCGCGACAACTTTATCAGCGAAATCAGCTTCTGTGGTTTCAAGCACTTCCGTCTCCAGAATCACTGGGTCGCTCTGTCATTAAATGCCGGCGGTGAATTCGATCCCGAAATGGTCAAGATCTTCGCCAAGAACGTCTACGGAATTCCCGATTCCTACTTTGTCAAGCGCGGTAAGGGACGCGACCAACTAACGCGCATCTGGGTTCCCGATTTTGACAAGGAATCTGAGCCGAACTTTGACAGCCTGTCAGCCCAGGAGAAGGACGAGATTACCACGCAGATCAAGGCGACTATTGAGAATCGTATAACCTTTATCAACTACAACGGCATAACAGCAACTGAGCTGAAGCGTATGGTCTGCTCAACTCCTGAGATCTTTGACAATGCCGTCATTGTCGTCGACGAGATTCACAATCTGACGCGTCTGATGCAGGGATCTTTAGAATACTACTTTGTCAACAAGGGTGGTCGGCGTACAGCACCCGTCGAGAAGCTCACAGTCGATCGGCAAGCACTCCCTCTCTGCGGCCAAGCCAAGAAGTACCAGCGCGGCTATCTCTTTTACCGTCTCTTTATGGACGCCAAGAACACGAAAGTCATCGGTCTATCCGGTACACCTCTCATCAACTTTCCTGAAGAGCTCGGTATTCTGATGAATATTCTGCACGGGCCGATTCACACCTTTGAAATGACTGTAAAGGTTGAGCCGATGCGTGATGTCCGTACACTCATTGAAAAAGCTGTTGCTCTCAATGAAGATCTCGACACCGTGTTTTTCCAGGTGTCCGAGGGAAGTCTGACGGCGACACTCACTCGTCTGCCTGAGGAATTCAGTAAAGTCTTTGGGGACGATTCTGAGCTGCTGGGTATTCGTCGTCGTGAGCCCGGCAAGATTGCGCCTACGCTAGCCCAAGTCTATGCGAATCTTGAGACCGCTCTGAAGGCCGATCGTATCGTGATCAAAACCAAGCCGGTATTCAAGGCCCAGGAGCTTCTGCCTGCGTGGGACAGCACCTTCCGCGGTGCCTTTCTTCAGGAAGACGGTATAACATTAAAGAATGACATTGTTCTGAAGAAACGTATTCGTGGCCTTGTGTCGTATTACAGAGGTATTCAGGGCAATGTGATGCCTCGAGTCACGAAGGATGAGATCGTCAGTATTCCTCTGACCGGCTATGCATTGAAGCTGTACAACAAGTACCGCAACCAGGAGATTCAGATTGAGATGAGCAAGCCTGCAGCTACCGGGCCTACAGCAGGAGATGCAATCTGGGCTGAGATTGCTGAGATTGCTACAGCAAAGACATCCAGCAACTACCGTATGAGCAGTCGTCAGGCCTGCAATTTTGTCTTTCCGGATGGAATTAGCCGTCCTCGCCCCAGAAATCTGGATGAACTCGATGCGGAGACTGGCAAGGATCGTGATCTGATTGTGGATAATGACATTGAAGATCAGGCGGCGGGTCGTAATGAATCTGCTGAAGAGGCTGCTGCGGAGGCGGAGGATAATCAGGTTGCGGCTGAAGTTGCGGCTGAGGAGGGTGCTAGCGCTAGCGCAGCAGCAGTTCCAGGAACTCGAGAAGCCGCTGAAGCGTATCGGCGTGCGATCAGACAATCCAAGGATGCCCTTCGTAAGATCGGCCCCACTCACCTACAGCTCGATGGCCCAGCAGACAAGAATCTAGCTCGCTACAGCCCGAAGTTTGCAGCAATGCTTCAGCGAATTCGGGACCTCCCCGGTAGCAGTCTTGTCTACTCGCAGTTCCTTGAGATGGAGGGTATTGGCATTTTCGGAATCTGTATGGAAGCCAACGGCTTTGTTCCAATTGAGATCAACCAGGGCGCCGATGGCAAACTCCAGTTCTCGCAACGCACAGCTACTTCTTTGGCAAAAGGTCCAGAAGCCAATGAAATGCGCTATATCGAATTCACCGGAACAGGATCAAAGGAACAGCGTGCCGCGGCCGTCAATGTCTTCAACGCCCGCTTCGACAAACTGTCTCCTTCAATGCAAAAGGTACTCAGCGATGCCAAGTGGAAGAACAACTACAAGGGTGAACTGTGCCGCGTCTTCTGCATCACCTCAGCCGGTGCTGAGGGTCTATCCCTCAAATGCGTCCGGGGAGTTCACATTATGGAGCCGTACTGGAACACTGTAAGAACTCAGCAGGTGAAGGGTCGTGCAGTGCGTATCTGCTCGCATATGGAGCTGCCGCAAGATCAGCAGACTGTTGAGATTTTCACGTACTGTACGGTGATTCCTGAGGAGGCAATGAAGGCTCAGGCAGTCGACAAGACACTCGAGCGCAGCGACTCGTACAATGCTGCAGCGGCTGCGGCACTCGGTGTTCCTATTCCGCGTGAGGCCGTGGAAGGTGTTGCAGTTCCTGAAGGAATGTTCGAGGCAGTTGAGGCTGTTCCTGGACTACCCGGTGCTCCTGCAGGCGCTGCTGCAGCTGTCGACGGCCCGATTAAGTTTTACAGCAAGTTGGCAAATGAGTACCGTGGCTTTAGCAACTTTGCGCCGTCGCCGATGGTGATTCAAGGCAAGCGGTATGCAACAGTGGAGCATTACTTTCAGTCAATGAAGTTCGTTAGTCCGATGTGGCAGGAGGCGGTTCGTGTCGCACCAACGCCTGCTCGGGCAAAACAACTCGGTGCATCAAAGGAGTACGAGGTTCGTGATGACTGGCCAAAAATCAGGGAGCGAGTAATGCTTGATGCTCTGCGTGCCAAATTTAAGCAGAATGCGGGGCTTTTACAACAGCTGAAGGATACTGGATCTCGTCCTTTGATTGAGGCTGGACCTGATGCGTTTTGGGGAGAAGGGCGGCTGAAGAATGGTAAGAATCGCCTTGGAAAGCTGTTGATGCAGGTTCGCGAGGAGATGAAGGATGTGGTTGCTGCTCCTGTTGCTCCTGTAGCTGCAGAGGCTGTGGCTGCTGCGCCACTAAGCGAGGAAGCTGCCTTTGCAGGTGAGAATGGACCTGAGGAAGATGTTGCTGGAGCTGCTGTAGAGCCTCTTGCAGCTGGAGATGAAGGTGAAGAGGCTGCACAAGCTGATGAAGATGCTGAGGCAGTTGCTGAGCAAGAAGCTGAAGCCACAGCTGACGCCAGCCAAAAAGGCGGCGCTAAAGATGATGAACGTACAATCATCTTAACCAGCGACCAGCGTGTTCTCCTCATTAGTTTGCGCAAAGAGCGCGTAATAACATCTCTGCAGACGCTAATGAAGTCAGTTGCAGTTGATTGCGAGCTCAACTATGTAGACAATAATGATGGCTCTTTCCGATGCTTGAATCTTGGTGATTCCATCGGCGACTTTGCGTATCATCCTGATCTGCAGAAGGACATTGCGGAGACTGAGGCGAAGTTTAAGAGGCCTGCACCTGCTCCTGCAGCAGCTGCTCCTGTTCAAGCAGCTGCTCCTGTAAAAGCACAAGCTGCTGCTCCTCTTAAAGTAAATGCTGTTGCCGAGCAAGCCGTTCTTCCTGAGCCTGAAGGCCCCGCTGTAGCCCAAATTGTCCAGCTGCCTCCAGCACCCGTTGCAGCTGCACCTACAGATGAAGCAGCAGTAGAAGCAGCTGCAGCACTTGTCAAGCCCAAGCCTAAGCGTATTAATTACCGTAAGACTGAGTACTTTTACCAAATCAGAAAAGATGGAACTGGCAAACCACTCGGCTATCTCCTTTTCAATACAACCGACACTGAATTAACACGACCTGTAGGGTATGTGGAGGCGAATCCTGCAACAGGACTTCCTAAGGGTCCTGTTGTTGAGCCTCCTACCGAGTAGGCGTTCCAAAAGAGTAGTAAAAAATTGATCCTCTAATTACCTCTAGTCTCAGTATAATGACCTTCGTGTCCCTCTTTCTTGCACTTGCTGGTGTTTTCCTAACACCTGCAAATGCATCGTATCGTAATTGCGGATCTTCATCTGATCTCGCCAAGAATCTCGTTATTTCGATCGTACCCGATGCGCCCAAGGCCGGCGAGTCCGTCACCACAACCTTCGACTACGATCTGGAATCTGAAATCACCAGCGGCAAGGCGAGCTACGCATTTAGTTTCAATGGTATTCCCTTCAGCCCTACAGTCAATGATCTCTGTACTGAAATGAACGGAGGATGCTGCCCCGACCCGTGCCCTCTTTTGGTTGGACATCACTCAGATAAGAGCATCGCAGACTTTCCCAGTGTCAGCGGCAAAATCATAACGACAATCAAGTGGACAGATCAGAATGCCAATCAGATTCTCTGCGTCGAGTGGACTGTAAAGGCTTAGATTAATTCTATCTCAAATTAGATGGATTTACCTGATCAACATTTTTTAGACAGATTAAGCGCACAATGCCAACGATTAATTGAGCATTATGATAATTTGCCAGATGGAAACGCTGAAAAAGATGAAGGATACTCTAGTTTTAACTTTACAATAAGTATTCGTTATAATCAATTTATTTACAGATCATCCTTTGAGGTTACTTACGATGGAACATTAAATATTCAGAATGGTTGTCTCCAAGTATCATTCGGTAATGAAGGATATGTATCACACGTAGATGCTAATTCTCCAGCAAAGGGATGCATTGTAAGAGCAGGGCATCCCTATCTAGAACGTGGAACGAAAGATGTAGTAACTGTCTTATTAACCAAATTTGCACTGAATATGCCTAACAAGGATGGTGAAGATATTTATCTTCAAGATGCCGCTAAAATACCAGGAACAAATACATACTTATCTCCTTTTAATTTAGTTCGAGGAGGTGATGCAACCTATGTAAAATATGGATATATGAGTACTGGATCGTACGATCAACTAAAAGAGATAATTAGTAATTTTACATTTATGGATCTTAATGATGATTTACAGGACGCAGTACAACAACGATTAGGTCGAATGCCAGCTGAAGATGAATTACTAACTGAGGTGATGAGTGAAATCTTTTTACAAAATGATCAAGGTCTATCAGACCAAGTTTTAGAATATATTTGCGATGAAAATGATATACACCTTGGAGAAGGTGAAAGTGAAGGTGATCTATTCTACTTTATATTTGATGAGAATGAAGGATTTGCAAATGGTTGGGAACATCTTGTTGAGATAATGAATTATGAAGATGATTGGCCTGAGGATGATGAAAATGGTAATGGAAATGGCAATGGCAATGGAATGAACTATGAAGGAGGACGTCGTAAGTCCAGAAAGCAAAAATCAAAAGCCAAGACTAAGAAATCAAGATCTATACGTAGACTTATACGTAGACTCACACGCAGAAAGTCCAAGAAATCAAGACGGCAGTAAAGTAGCCATTCGGTGCTTACACGTTCCCTGTTCAACCAGATGCGGTTCAACCCACAACGCTTTTCCTCCAATGGATCCCAATTGGTAATTCAATTCCCAATCGAGACACTCTCTAAATGGAAACGCCCTCGGCCGCATTTTTTCCAGAAACGATACACGAAATAGCATAGAATCTGTACATCTGAATGGAAAGATATGCGGAGGCTTTTCTACACTTGTTTTCTGATAGATCGATGTATACTCATTGGTGTGGCTGCCTACACCATCGCTCAAACTAACGTAGTCCCACTCCGTTTTCTCTAGAAGGCTCCACATTTCACCGAAACGCTTCATAAAATCGTCGCGCAAAAACACATCTGATTCAAAGAAAACAACATACTGAAATCCTCGTTTTAATGCGTGATCCACCGCCGACCAGAAGTTAAAAATCAGTGAGATCTCGCCAAGTGTCAAAGACCTTCCTTTCCAGGAAAGAAAAGGACATTCACGATGGCAGAATGGATCATACAAATCAAAGACATTATTGCTGAGTGTATCGCCCCAAGTGGGAGCGACCTGAAAATACTTTTCTTGTGGCAAGCCACGTTCATCCAAGTGTTTAACTAATCTCTCCCATCTTAATGGTTCCTTTTCAGGATGGCAGAGAAGGTAGACTGCATCAATTTGTTCCATTACTATTGATGATATTTATTTATTTAGACCTCAGATATCTAAGCTTCGTATTGCAACTCCTCGAATGCTAGACACCTCGATTGTGCCAGGCCACTTCTGTGTTCCCTTTCCTTCAACTACTGCCCAAGCAAGAAGATCTCCTCGTTTCTTATCAGGTATAACAAGATCAACATATTCACGATTTCCTGTACCAATGCAAATTAATGTAGCGATCCCTGATTCCCTTGAAATCGTTCGGCCACACGCAATAAGACCACGGAATTTTACAGATCGTTTACCATCCAGACGTAATTGAGGATCTATCTCAAGACGACACGTTGGCAAGAAATTTTCTGTTCTCCAATAGCCAAACTCTTTGAATTCTTCTATTGCAGAGGGTTGTTTGAGTAGTGTTTGTTCAAATGTTTCTATAGGAACCAATGCGGCAACTGGTTTGCCTTGCGATACACGTTGCGATACGCGATAAGGGGGTGGCTCACGGCTTAGTAAAAGCCCTGAGCAACGAGCCTCTCGGTAATGGACCCACTTTCTATACTCTGAATTACAATGATTGAGAGCTGAACACCAGAATTCGTGTGGCTTATGCACCTTCCAGAATCCAAGAGCCCACACCAACTGTGCATAGGAGACTGCGTGGCTCTTACAGAAACTGTAGTAGATAAGTTGTGATAAATCATCAATGACCTGATCAATATCTTTACGAGCAAACCCTTTTTCAATCATCTGTCTACGGAAATCAAGTCGGGCTCGCGGATTTCCTTTTGCAAATGCCTTACGCCAACGATCTGCTTCTGCTGAATCACATCCCAGCAAACAACGGATTTTATGAATTGCATCATCATCATAGACAATCGGTTGTGTTAATGGAGTATGGTCTGTATCAAGTTTACGCCATTTTTCTAGGAATTCTTGCTTTCGCCCTTCAGCTGCCGCAGCCGGTCGAATAAGAGCCAAAGCTATTGCAAGATCACCAACTCCTTTTGGTTGCATATTCATAAAGAGTTTTCGCATTCCTCGACTTTCTCCAAGAGTAATACCAATATTTAATCCTCTAGCAAAGAGTCGTTCTGTTTTAAAATCTCGATCTGGATATGAAATGAGAGGTAGTTCAGGACAAATATCTGCTAATTGAGCTAGGCCTCGGTTGCTCAGCAAATCAATCTTAATATGCCCCTGATTTTCAGTGTCATCTTTATTTAGATTGATCTGAAAGAGAGGAACGCCATTCGATTCGATTTCTTTCAATCGCAATTCCTCAGGCACTTCCCCCTGATCCTCAAAGATTACAATTCCTCCACAATGTTTACTGTAATTCTTGAGTGTTCCTTGACGACCTTCTTTTATTTCCTTGTATTCTTTGAGTTCGGCAGTTGTTAGGAATTTTTCTGGAATCGCACCTTTTCGGTTGACTGCTTGAGGAATCGGCTTATTGTGTTTAGTAAGAACATCTTTGATTGACTGTCGCACATTTACTTTATCGGTCCACATACAATAGTTTGAGACACGACCCACTTGATTTGGATACTTTTTTGCAATCAGACCGTAAATTTCCTCGCGGCGATTATAAGGAACATCGATATCAATATCAGGCATATCTTTCCGTAAATGATTCATAAATCGGGCTAATTCAATACAATTCAGAATTGGATCTACGTGAGTAATGCCTAGCAAATAGGTGACAAGTGAAGATCCAGCAGATCCACGAATAATATGAGGTGGAGCAGGCGGTCCCAGTGATTGAATAATTTCTAATACAGTACGTACTTGAAGAAAGACTGGAGCAAAGGCATTTTTATCAATTAATTCATATTCTTCTTCAAGTTGTTTAGTGTAGCGTGGATCATCAGGAATAGGTCGAACAAACAGTGGCTCAAGGAGTTGCTTTGCGGTTGTCATCGTTAAATCACGTTTTTGCTTTGTAATCGGTTGCTTGGCAGATTTCATTTCAAAGAAGTCATCTAGGCGTAATTGAACATATTTCATATCTGAAAATTGGTTCTTGTCAAGAATCAATTTTTAGAGATTGTTTTACAGATTATTCTAATCCTAGAAATGTACGCCCAATCTTACTGGTTGCAAACATACCGCATCCGGAAGCAATCTGTGCATAAAAAATAGGTGTTCGCTTTGTGCAACACAACAAATATCCAGATAATACAATAAAAAGAATTGAAAAAAACCAGAAGAATTGCGTAAACGTATCCATTCTCTACTCTCTCTACAAAAAATTTACGCATACTCTACATTCACGCATACCACGTACTCATCCAATCCTGCTTGGCCTCTCTCTTGATGGCCGCCGCATCCATCTTGTAGTCAAAGAAGTGTGTCCAGTAGACACGCATTCCACCATATCCAATTAGCTGTCTTGAGCTACCGCTGTCATTCGGATCCTCAATGAGCGTCTTGTCAACAACACCAGACGGCCACTGCATCTTCATAACGGGGCTTTCCTCGAGCTTACCACCATCCTCACGCAAATCCGACAAGGCTCCAGCACCCACCTGCATTCCAGTCAGTGAAAAGATATCCGAATCGTCATCGCGCAGCATACGCAGCGTAATCAAATACTTCACACCCGTCGTCAATGTAGGACCATCTACCTTCGCAGAAAAGCCGCGAGTCTTGCTCAAGTAATCGAGACGGAGTTTCGCAGTCTTGTAGTCGCCAGTTCCAACAAGTTCGAGGAGAATGTACTGATCTCTGAGCTGATTGTAAAAGTATGTGAAGTTAGGAGTACTGGCAGCATTATTCGGAACTGTGTCAAACTGCACGAGCATCGTCATTGTCATAAATGAGTACATCTTCATTCCATAATTGGATCCGATACCAGTATTCGTCACAAACTGCAGATATGACTTAGCAAACGGAAAATCATCCGTTGGAGCTGCAGGAGCCTGAACCATATTCGGCCGGTTTCCAACAAAATTCCACTGCAACTTGTTGCCACTCAGACGCTTATCGCAGAAGCTAATTAGTGCACCATACTGAGAGAAATTAGGATAGACCTCCAGGTTAATCATAGGTGCAAACGGTTCCTGTGTTAGATAGCACATTGAGGGAGGAATCTGACCCCATCCAGCCCACCAATTGTTCCACCAGTAATTCACGCAATTCGCCTGGTACTCAAGTAAGTAGTACAGACCACCACCTCCGTTGAACCAGTATCCGTGCACAATATTAGGACCCGCAGTGGATAGACCCCAGCATGTCCACCAGTTCCACATCGTTGTTGGCGGAAAGTAGCCCAAGTACGACAAATCATTTCCACTTGCCGCCCACTTCCACGTCCACAAGCCTGTCATCGGCGAATTCAGCTTTGTCGCATAGCCGTCATCGCCTGTCACCCGAATACGAATGCTCATATCAGACGGTGGCAACAGGTTTGTTATGTAATTGAAGGAGATCAAGTCCGTGCGATTACCCGTACCCTGTGTTCCCTTCAGCTCGGCATTCTGGTTGATCGTAGGGATACCAGGACGAATACGACGTCCAAGAAGTACCGTCGGTGTATTTACATCCCACTGGTGAGTAAACCAGAAGACCTCAACACCCGCCATCTTAGGCATCAGCGGCTTAGACTTATCCTCCAAAGAGGTTCCCAAGAAATTGTACATTGCCTGTTGCTGTGTGCCGCGATCTGTAGATGAGCAATTGCTGCTGAGCGTATTGATCTTCCCCTTGACTGCAGTCCAGTTTGCCAAAGAATTCCATTCTTTCGTTATATTGACCGGCTGGGGGTACAGAAATCCAGCCTTTTGCCCTCCAGCCTTCAAAAAGACTTTTTGCAAGCATTCAAGAGTAAATGGAGGAGTTGAAGAATCTGAAATCTCAGCACAGAAATCATACTTGTCTACCTCACCTGATTGAAAGCAGAGATCGCGGGCTGAAGCACGGAGACCGGTGACTTGACTTGAGCTTGCCTGATCATTCACCCTCTTGAATTCAGACAATGCGTCGCCGACTGTTGTCTTACCTGTCTTCAGAGAAGTCTCATCGAGTGGTACTGTAGCACGTGCCTGGTAGATCGAGTAAGCCTTTGCCTGCATCAATGAATCCAAATAGTTTGAATCGGATCCCTGTCTTAGAGCCTGAATCATCGTTCCAGAATTCTGACATCCAGCCTGTGTCGCCTTCTGAATGAGACAGTCGCGCTTCAATGCACCGTTAGGCAATGCTGCGCATACATCTGTCTGAACATAACCAGGAGTTCCAGGAAGAGAGGAACTGCCGGAAGGAAGAGGAGGGCACGACGCAGCTGCCGTGATGATGCCTGTCACCTCGCACGTTAAATTAGGATCATAAGGATATGCAACTTTTCCATTCTCGATAGGCACTGCCTTTCCTGAACTTTTGCAAAATCCACAGCGGCCCTGGTACATCGGCGATGCCAAATCGCCGCAAGTCTGGACTTGCCTACACAAATGTGCGTGAACCTTCTGTTTTGCCTCCTTCAAATCCCACATCCACTGACCGTTTATGGGGCGCTTATAAGGAGCACTTGATGTTCCATAAGCTCCAGCACCTTGTTGCGGATTCTGAACATTGTAGATCCATCCACAGCGACCAGGGCTAGCAGGGTCCTGAGAATTTACTAAACTAGTAAGATGCTGAAACTTATCACCAGACCCTGCGCCTTCACACGCTGCCTGTCGTTGATCAAGTAAAGTACTTGATAATGCTGTTTGCGCCTGACTATTATTAATAAGAGGCGATGTTCCAGTAGCTCCAAGCCTATTCGTTGTCGTCAAACTACCAATCTGTAAATTGGGATCTGCGACCAGTAGAGGATTGGGAAGTGTATTTGAAAAATAGGTATTCAGAGCCTGCGCCCTCTCGCCAACAGATCCCGTAAAAGGTTCTTTTATAGTATTATTTGCATTTCTAGGCATACTAGTCTCCTGTTTGTTAGTCAGAAAAACTAAAACATCAATCTTCTTTGATACTTTGGTTTTTTACTTAGACTTCTAGTTGTTTAGATGGAATTTCCAGCCGGAGCCCCTGGAGCACTGTAGCTTGTTTGATCGAAATTTCTGATATAATAGGGAGTATTATTATCCAGCGCCAATTTTCTAGAGCCGTCTTCAATTGAATCACCCACAGGCTTAATTCCGTAGCACCATACACCTGCTTTCCTATTCGGAGGAGTATATGTCATAATACCTGTACCTCCATTACCACATCCACCATCTATCGTCGCTGAGATTGGATAGACTGCATTGGAATTATCCTTAACCCATCCACTCGCGCATACATCAGCACCTTGGGTTTGCGCCATATTTAGCTGAGCCTGTGTTGCATTTGTTGCACCCACTGCCCTACAGACATCTTCAGCTTCAGACTTTTCGTGCGAATATCCATTACCTCGGGCAATCCAGAAAACCTCATTCTTCTTCGTAGTACCGCACGACTTACACTCTGCAGGAGCACCAGCCCTTCTAAAATCAAGAGGTAGCACGAGACCTGTTGAATTAATTGTCTGATTAGAAACTACTCTTCCACCAGCATCAATGAGTGAAACAACTGCACCTTTAATGCGTTCTGTGCAGCAATCTGTGCGCTGGAATACAACTACGCGAACAATATCATAGTTTGCACCCAGATCTACACTCCACGTGCCACCGCTTGTCTGACCAGGACCGATATGCCAGTTCTGATTCCACGGGCGCGGCCTTAGTGTGCCATCAAGAGGTGTCTGAGGATCACCACCGGGCCAGGTTGACTGAACGGATGCCTGCTTGCCCTGAGCGACATTGACACCATTCGAGTCCATCACTGCGACCTGAGAAAAGTGGAGGTACTGACCAGGGGTTTGTAAGATTCTAACTGTGCGTGCAGTAACACCACAGCTTGCCGAACATACACCTGGAACAGCAGCACCTGAAGGCACTGGCCGATTCGCCAGATTTTTACCATAACACTTGAGCACTGCATCATTTCTTGAAGGATCCGATAGTGGCTGGCTGGCAAGCGCGTGAATCTGGTCCATCATATTCTTGACATTGTTGACACCCCCCTGCCTTCTCCAGTAGTCAACAGCAGCTTGATTTGTACTTCCATCTTCTTTTACTGGTGATAGAGTACCACTTGATGTACAGAATTGTACTTTATTGTCGGGGAATAAGCTGCTAAACATACTATTTGATCTGTAGGTAGGTCCAAGAGGATTACCGTTGCCTTGATTTCTCCAGAGATAGGCCAAGCAGTCGCCACTGAGAGGTCCCGAATCCTTATTTGCAGTATCACAAGGGCTCGTGATTTTACGTCCAGTACAGAATTCACTAGCTGCAGACCAATCTGCAATGCTGAGTTTTAAACCTGTGCTCGACATTCCTGTTGCACTGCGAATTGCATTCTCGTAAATATGCTCGGCAATTTGAGCTAAGGAACGATTTTGTCCATCAATACCCGTAAGTAATGCTAAATTGGAAGATTGTGAAATCGGGAACCCTTTTCCAGAATCCAAGCAGCCATTTGAATAGAAACTGTTTTGTAAGCACTCTTGATTATACTTACCAGGACCAGATCCCTTCTTGTAGCAAGGATCACTTGCTAAAAATTCAGCACTCGACTGCTTCGTGACAAACGGGCCTGTAGAGCACATATCACCTGCGTGCGAGTTCGTGTCAACGAAAGTAAAGGGTGTAGGAATAATCAGATTCATATTTTCCTGACCAAATCCAGGACTCATATTATTGCAGGCAACCTCATTGATCGTAGCAGGTCCCGTTAGACGCGGCTTTCTGCCTGTATATCCATCGGTCTGTACAATTCTCTGTAGATCGACTCTGAAATAGCCATTCGACGTGACGCCCTCAAGATATCCAGCAATGTAGCATCCATTAGGATCATTTGGGCTTACATTGAGAGTGACACGTGTCGCCTCAGGACCCTTCAGCTGAAGCTTCTGCGGCGAAGAGCTCAAGTAAACGCCTGCACCATTCGTATATCCAGACTCATACCACGTCAAGTTTCCACTTCCAGTCACGTAAATGGCAGGAGGGTTAACATTAACGCTTCCTTCTACAGGAAAGTAGCTCTGATCAGCATAGCACTGTGAGCATCCCGTAATGTCATAACTAGCTGAATTTTGGCAGCTCATTATATTTTGAATACGTCTCACTTCAGCCGCATTTCCTGCCATCCTCTGTGCCGGACAGCTTCCAATTGTCGGCTTGTAGTCAGGCAAGAAATCTCCCCGTTGATGCTTCTGTGCATATTCTTTATCTCTGGCAAGTAAGACTAGACCTCCCTTTGTAGGATTTCCTGCACTATTCTTACCAATGTCTACACAGATACCGCAATTAGCCGCAAATTTAGGATCATTAAATGCATTTGCGTCAACTGTTTTGACAGCCTCGCATAACTTGATCATTACAGGTAATCCATTAGGATCCTGATCCTGAGGATAAGGATTATCCCTTACAATTGTTGTTCCACCTGATACAGTGGGTGTTATCGTAGAGGTTCCCATTAGAACCGCTGTATTCGCAGGCAGCGATCCTGAAGTATTGCTTGTAGATAAGGCGATAGCTACTGGATTGAACTCTGATCTCTGACGTTCAACAAAAGCATTATGGATAGCTGTATTTGCTGCTGCATCAAAGCCTTCAGATGTTCTGTTTCCAAGAATATACAACCCTATTAACGAAATGGCTAACACAGTTATAAATAGTAAGATCTCGCGATTACCAGACCGCATTCTGAAAGATATTTAGAGATTATCAGGACGAACTAAACTTGTCGAATCATAATCTCTTGTTATGACGCGGAAGAGAAGTTGTGTTTGGTGGCTGAGGTTAAGTAGTCTGCCGGGTAAGAAATTTTGCGTGACAATCGATGATCCAAGCGCTGTATTGTTCGGCTGTCCACCAAACGGTAGGAGATTAATTGCTCCTGTTGTAGGATCTCTGAATTGATTTCGTATAATGATAAATCGAGCGTATCCAAGCTGATTCGCTCCATCGTTAATCTGCTGCTGCGGTTTTGGAGCTGCTGATACATATCGCAAACTACACACACTAACAACAATATGACCTGCTGCCCGCTCTAAATAATTCAAAAAATCAGTTTGAGCTATGGTAGGGTTTGTCAATGATAGATTGCGCATTACAATGCGATCACCTTGCGCAATCATAAAACGACTGAAGCAAGTTCTAGAATCGATCCAAATAAACTCACCTGATGTATCTAAGTAATAACTATTTGAAACAGATGTGTAGGCTGTTGAAATATAAGTTGAAGAAGAATTACTAAAGAAGATACCACTTATGTCAAGTGTATCAGGTATCTCAGATAATAATGTTCCATCAGGGCGCTGCATACGAATACTGAGCTTTGTCAGAGTTGCGAGCGGCGTAGGTGTGTAGACGCGCTGGCACTTCATATGCTTAGGAATCATCGAGACAAATCCGCGATTACCTGAGATTGCAGGATCATAATCAATCGTTCCACCGGTCACACTTCCCGCATTTGCATCTGAAATCCAGTTAGCGTCGTATTGTAAAAGACCAAATGCCTTATCAATGTAAGAATTTGTTCCATAGTTGTTATTATCCAACTCTTCAATATTCAGAGCAACAAATGGTAATGAAAAGACTGTAGAAAAGAGCGAGGTATTGTTGTCGCCCTGAGTTGCCGAGTTTTTCAGAACAACCACATCGAGACCCTCGATCGGCATCACGGCCTTCACGAACTCAATGCGTGTGATATTGCGGAAACGCGCAGTGCCCTTCGGCGCAACACTGACTCCATTGGTCGGATTTCCAGAATACAGATTCACGTGAAAATTGTAGCGATTTTCTTCCGTATCGAACTCCCACTTACGATCCGCACTATAAATTGACAAGTTATACTCGGTTTCCTTATAGCTCTGAATATCCTGCTGCTTGATCAAGATATCCTGAGGCAACGGTCCTCTAGCTGCAGCCGGATTAGTGCCGGAACGTGCAATCGTAGGGTTTCCATCACCGCGACCAGGCAGCTCACGAGGCAACTCCGATCCACGTACAATAAGATCTAGCGGTTGATCAAAAAGCTGTCTGGGATCAGGTCTCTGCTGCTGCTGGTTATCCTGAGCGTAAATGGGCTGATTTACGTTAGCATTGCGCTTGGCCAACTGCTGATCCATCTGACTTGCCATTTCCTGATTTCTCTTCTTCTTCGCCTCCTCGAATGCCGTCAAAGCACTAACGGAATTGTCTTCCTCAAGAGGAATGCGCTGCACGTAATCAGGGATTGCAGGTCGGGGCGCTTCACCACCACGCTGACGATCAATCATTAATTGATCGAAGCGCTGCGAAGTCTCTGTAAAGCTCGTCTCCGTTACAGAATTCAGTGAAGTCTGCCGTTGGAGATAAGACTGAAAGTCAGACGCGGTCGCCGTCAATACCTCCTTATTCAGAACCTGTACTGGCTGCTGAGAATTCGCCTGAAAGACTTCACTCATATAGTGCTCCAATCCTCTTTCAAGGCGAACGGTCTCTTTCTCATTTAATTGAGCACCCATTCGCTGTTGAAAGTTCTTTGATAGCAAAGTCATTAACATTGTTTCGTTTTGATCCGAAAAAAAGAGCTTTCGATTCTGGCTTGTTTTAGCATCCATTGCTCACTCTACAAGATAGTTCAAAATGTAGTCTATAGGCATAAACCGCATTTGTCGCTGATCCCCGTTGCATTTATTCATCATTTGAAAAGATCCATTTTCTAAATCCAAGCATATCTTTATCTGTCGGCCGGCGCCGAATAAACTGCTTGAAAGTATCTCCTTCAAGCATCCGAATCAAAAAGTAAATACAATACATTCCACATTCCGAATCACTATACTGTAGACGCCTTTCACTGTAAAAAAGCTTCATTAACGGATCCTGCAAAGTAAGCGATCTCAAGAAACGAGCAATTTGAGGCGGCGGCTTCATTCCATACGAGTCAATGTAATACGATTTGTGTCCCGGAATATCTGTATAACTCGCAATCCAGTGTGATCCACCCTTATCGTGAGGATCTAGATTATAAACAAATCCCAGACTGGTCTTTCCCTGTGCCTTCAAGTTATCGAGTCTCAAATTGCAGACTTCTTCCTGTACACATTGCATCTTGTCTCTGACATTAGGGTCGGGGGCTGCAAAATCAATCGGATTTGTTCCAAAGAACTTAAAGTGCGGATAGGCCTCTTCATATTGCTTCATCACATCAGCAATATTCAGACTGTCTAGCCACATATCAGGATCACCTTTCCATTCCTCAGGCATCTTAGGACGGAAATAGTTTCGCAGAATTTCTTGCTTTTGAACTCCGTGAATCGGCGCCTTTTCAACCCAGCAACGCTCAGTTCTACACCGAGTCCTATTGCGTATCCAACGTTTCAAGTTCTTTTTTGTAAGATGATTTGGCGCTTTCAGAGCTCTTGCGATTAGACTGAGTTCAGCTGCAGGTAAGCAAGAACCATTTGCCGTTTTATACTTAGGATGACAGTACTGAGGCCCGGGCTTTGGTACTATAGCGTGTGTATGTTTTCTTCTTGTTTGCTGACCCTGGGTCATCTATTCTAGACTAGAGAATTTGAGATGCTACGTTAGAATGTCAGCAGACACGTGCAGCCCTATTTTATTTATGCAATCAAATACAACACGCTTTTGGTCTATTATCTTTCCCGCACTCTGTCTCATCCTCGGCGGTGAAACCTTTTTTGTATTTATGTCAATTCCGGATGTTCTAGGAAGCGCAAAGACTATGGTAGGAAAGTTGCCCGCAATTCCTAAAAACGTAGCATAGGATAGTAATGGACGCCGCAAAGCCTACATCATCAAATACAGTTCTAGTATCTGTTTTGGGTGGTCTTGAACTTGGATTAATTGCAACCGTCGTTTATTTATTTTCCCAGCTCGTCGGATCCAAGGACACTGCCAATAATCTATCAATGAAAGTTCTGCCGATAACAGGAACTCTCGGTGCAATTGTTCTTCTACATACCATTCTTTGGTACACTTATTTCAACTACAATCCCCTATCGATGAATTTATATCTACTCTTTTCAACCTCAATGAACACGATTATCTCCTTGTTCGCCTTGTCGATTGCTCTAACTATACAGAATAACTAGACAAAGTCATCATCGTCTTTAGAGACCTTGTAAATCTGTAATATATGATGCTGAATTCTTGATTTTCCTGTCCAGATGTTATCCTCTACCATCTGGAGAGACAAGCCCTGAAGTTTTACTGTTATGCGAATCAAATCTCCCGGCTTTATGGACGTGTCAGAAAAAGGTACTGCAACACCTTCATTAAAAAAGCTCAACGAGTCAGCTTGCGTAGACAAGTATAGACAAAGGCGCTTATTCTTTAGAAGTGGCTGCAAAGGAATTGCGACCTCCGTTGCCTTCTTGCATCCCTCTGTCCATTGGGCCCCGTGCTTCAGTAGACTATGCTGAACCAGAGTCTGAAACTGCTCAATCTTTGACAAGAATGAAAGTTTCCGCGACTCCTCAAGTATAATCTGATTACGCATTATATCCATTTCCACGATTTTCAGAGGTTGCAGAGACAAAATGACAGAATGAAAATGAATCTGACCCTCCTCATACGCAAACGGTATGGTTCTGCGAAAGGGGCCTAGACGAGGATTGCCCCAGCGAACGTGATTTGGATCGAATTTAGTTAAGGGAATACCGAATTCCATACTACGTATTCTAGGTGTGGCCGCTTAGGTCTTGACTAAACGGATATCTAAATCCGTCTAGGTCTAAAATGAATAGTTGTTTGATGGGTGTTGTCTGGAGATGTCAAGATTATAAGAAATCAAAAGAAGCCGTCCATAAACGTCTTGAGCGTATTGCCTTTCAGCGTGGACTACCTCTAACGATCTCCAGAAAACAGTGGCGGCTCGATCGCAAGGTATCGGATGAACAGGCTCAATCTGAAGAGTTGCAAAAGGATGGTCTACCTTATGAGACCTCGCTTCTCCATAACGGATTTTCGATTGCTCGTATGTCTCTGCAAGATCGGCACTACATCAGATCAATCGTAGATTCTCTCGGCGAAAACGCTCACGTACTTCGTGGTGATCGCATTCTAGTACTCTATGAAGCTGACTTGCTATCTACAGAATCTGTACTTCTGATTCAGCGAATTCTTGAGATGCGCAGTGAATCCGGCAATATCACAGTATGGTTTACAGTTCGTGAATCAGTTCCTTATAAACTCCGAGATTGGTTCCTTGATATTCCTATTCCGGTTCAATATCCCGTCTTTCACATCTGGGCCCCTGTACTCTGGGATTGGATTCAGATGACTCGTGCTCTACCTCAAAAAGAGCTGCGGCATATCGAATCTCTTCGAGCAACACTCTATTCTTTGCTACAGAGAAATCTGCGATGGTTTGATATTCATCAAGTATTTCTTGAATTAACAATGCAGCATACAGATGAGCTAGGACCTGAATTAACACGAGAGATTCTGAATTGTCTCGCAAAATCAAATAATACAGGTGCAGGACACACCTTGACATCCTATCGCATTCCTATTTCGTGGGAGGCGCTCTTTGTTTCGCTCTATGATGTCCTAGTAGGAACAAAAATAGCAGGGTAATGTAAGAAGGATGTATTCACATCTGGTTGAACCTTTTTTAACAATGGCAGAAAGCGTATCAACTCTTCCCGAGCTTCGTTGGATCGATGATTCCGTATCAACAACTGATATACAGTTGCTCGAATCAGAAGCAAATCCTTCATCACCATCCAACATTGACACTGCAAATTTCCGTCAGGAGATGATTGACGCGTGGAAGCAGAAGCGCGATGGCGTTTCAGTCTTTTCACGCGAACTTCCTGGATATACGCGCGTGGTTGCAATCGGAACTCGAGAGTCATTCAAGAATACAGACTGGGCTCTCTGGGCTCGGTGTTTTCAGGCGATTGGACAGCCTATCGGATATGTCTTGTATTATATGAATACTACACCTCGACTATATCCTCCTGTCGGCCAGCTTGTAGAAGCTAAGAATATTAACGGAGGTTATTCCTATATCTGTAGCCAAACGAAGATTATCATCTACAGATTTGAGGAATCAGCCCGCGTTCTACTCCACGAATTGCTGCATACTGCCTGCTTCGACAAGGATCTACCTGTTGAAGATCTGGAGGCATCTACAGAAGCCTGGACTGAACTTCTGATTGTTGCACTCTTGAGCAAAGGCTCTCATCGACGCTTTATGACACTGTGGAATAAGCAAACGAAGTGGATCGAAGTTCAAGTCGATACACTTAAGAGAGAATACGGTGTCAAGGATCGACGCGACTATTCCTGGCGGTACATAACAGGAAAATATGAACTTTTGATAGCAAAAGGATTTATCAAACCTGCCAAAAGCGTGTCAATGGCAAATGTAGAACGGTCGCTACGATTTGTATCGCCTGAACTGCTATGATACTGTAAAAATTGAGCTATAGAACTATGAATAAATCAACATAAAAAAGAATGGGCATTCGCGGCGTATGGACACTCTTTCGTACTTTATTTCGACGTCTTGATTCGCAAAATCCAGATGAAACGCCCTTGCGTATTGGAATCGATATGTTTAGTTTAGTCTACACACATCGATCTCAGCTACCTGAATTTATCAACCTGCTGCTTTCTTGGAGTGCAAAAGGTCATACTATTATTTGTGTCTGGGATGGAACTGCACCCGATGAAAAGAAGGAGATTATTGGGCAGCGGCGTCTAACACGGAATTCGGCTCTCGAAACAAAGAAGGAGCTCGAGACCTATCTGGAGACATATGGCCCTGAATTAACTGAACAAGATATTCGTCATCTGAAGAAGGCCATTGAATCACTGGAGTGGCAAGGGTGGCATCTTAGTGCTGCGCATAAGGCAGAAATCAAGCAACAGCTTGGCCCGTCCATCTCTCATATTCTTGCAAAAGGTGAAGCCGATGATATTCTAATCAATCTAGAACATACTAAGCAAATTGATGTTGTTCTGACGCTTGATTCAGACTTATTTGCGATGGGGTGCCCTAGGCTCTGGAGACTCTTGTCCATTCGGCGGCAGTGGGTGGTTGAAGAGATTTGCATTGAGGCAATCTGTGCCAACTGGGGTATTAGTCTGAGTACATTGCAGGATGCGTGTTTCTTGGCTGGATGGGATCGGTGTCATCTGAAGAATTTGGTGCCGATGTCTTTCGAGTCAGCAATTCATCGGATGAAACAGTATGGATCTGTTCATCATATTCTGGATAAGTTTTGTGGTGAGTTGATGGTTGAAGAGGAGAGTTTTAGCCGTCTGAAGATTCTAAAGGAGGATTCGAAGGCGCGATGGATTGAGCGACGGTGTAGTAAGATTTAGTTTATGCTGTAGCTTCGCTCAACCAAGGATATGCCTGTCTACATTCTTTCGACACTGTACTAATTCCAATGACAGAGTACATTGCTCCAATAACCCGATCAGATTGAGCATCTGCACTCGAGATAATCCGTTCAATCAGATTTAGATTCATCCTCCTCAGACTATTCAACTCTGTCTTGAATGACATCTTATGCGGCGGCATCTTGAATAAGCGAGACAATGGCTCATTATGTTTCGGTACAATTCTATCCTTTAGAGTGTAAGGTAGATCTGGGTTCATATTCCAAAGAGAATACAGATTTGTATAGAGGCGCTGGTGATCAGATACATTCAGATCTGAGAACCACTGAGTTGCAATGCGATAACCCAACATATCTAAGCGCAAGCAGACATCGAGCACTCTCAGATTCCAGCTCTGCTCAGCGCTCAGACCGCTAATTTCTTCAAAGTGTAGAGGCTTTTTTAACCTTCGTAGAAGAGCCACGCGTAAATGAAATTGCTCCAGACCTTCCTGGCTTACTAATTCTTTTGTATACGGATTTTCGAGTTTTCCATAGTGTTCATATTGATTGACAAGACTCCGTATATCAAATCCCCAATATCGGTCTGTTCCTTTGTCCTGAAGAACAATGAAATAGTCCCTGGGGACAGAAGAGAGAGGTTCAAAAGTCGCAAGTTCCCTATCATTTTTGCAGAGATCTCGAGCAAAGAAGAGAAGAGATCTCTGTTTACGTAATTTGCTGCCCTGGTAGCAACGCCACCACTTCTGAATCCTTTTAATCGCAATATCCATAGAACGCGTCACAAGCTGATTAGGCTTGGCAACAACAAACCGACGCGGTTTTTTCCAATGGCGGCAACAGAATTCATCTTTTGTTGCAGGATACGGGCAGCGTACTTGAGGGAACTTGCGACTCTTGACGTTAGCGCATTGCGCTTTGACTACACTTGGCATAGTGGCTCTCCTTCTGCTCCCTGGGCGGAAAGGTTCTTTAGGACGCCAAATGGCAACTAAGTCAAATTGATTCTCTAAGCCATCATTTTGCGACGACACTTCAAAAAAAAAAGTAGAGTGGTGCAAAAAAGGCCTCGAGGTACTAAAGCCTTTGAACCAAAATTGAATGTTCATGCTTGCTAAATGTGCGTATTCTTGCTATGAGTAATACCACGGCCCCCGGTATAATGTCTGCTCCTGCCCCCACCAAGTCTGTTTCCAAGAAGGTAACGAAGACTGTTGAAGCCGTTGTTGCCCCTGTTGTCGCTGCACCTGCACCGGTCGCTGCCAAGGCCACCAAGGCCAAGGCCGCCGCCCCTGCTGCCTCAACCCCTGCGGCGTCTCCTGCCCCTGCTAAGGCGGCCAAGACGGCCGCTGCGCCTGCCCCTGTCGCTGCTGCTCCGGTTGCCGCCCCTGCGGCCGGTGTCGCCGCGGCGGTCGATGGTGAGGCTGCCCCGGTTGTCTCCGTTCAGGATGACGTCAAGGCGATGCTTGTCCAGGCCAACACTGTCCGCGAGACGGTCGGTGCGCTCGTCGCTGAGCTCAAGCGCCTCGAGAAGCGTGTTGCCCGTCTCCAGAAGGAGGCTGACAAGCGCCGCCGTCGCTCAAAGAAGGTGCCTGTTGAGGGCGAGGAGGTCAAGCCGCGCAAGCCTTCCATCTTCGAGCTCCCTACCCCGCTCTCCGATGACCTCTGCGGCTTCCTCGGTGTGTCCAAGGGCTCCAAGGAGAGCCGCTCCAACGTCACGAAGGCCATCACGACCTACGTCAAGGAGCACAACCTCAAGAACAAGCACAACATCACGCCTGATGCCAAGCTCAAGGCGCTCCTCGGCGTGAAGGATGGTGAGACGCTCACCTACTTCAACCTCCAGCGCTACCTCAACCGTCACTACCTCAAGGCGCCGGTTGCGACTGCGTAAATTGCCTACGCTGTAAAAAACTAAAAACAAAAAGAAAAAAAGATCAATGCTTAAAACAAAACACAATAACTAAGAATAGCAAAAAACTAAAAAAACAAATTTTTTGTCCCGCCTGCAATAATAGTTGCAGACGGGTCGAATAGATCGCGAAGCTTGCTATAAGAGCCGCCTTGGATGATAATCCCAGACGGGTCGAATAGATCGCGAAGCTTGCTATAAGAGCCGCCTGCAACGATAGTTGCAGACGGGTCGAATAGCTCAGTTGGTTAGAGCGTGTGGCTGTTATATAACCTAGCTGTTATAGCAATTACCGCAAGGTCGTCGGTTCAACCCCGACTTTGACCGTATCTCTTTTTTATTCTTTCTCTGAAAGATTTAAAAAGCGCTACTTACGATGTCTCATATGTCTTGACTTGCGACGAATTGACTTACGTCTTTGTGTTCTACGACCACGTCCACTACGTCTACGACCTCCACGAATTACTTGCCCTTTAGCAAAATCAGAACGCTTGATCACTAGCTGTTCGTACAACGCTTCTAAATTGTCATCACCCACCTTATATACATCAGCTTCTGATGTAATACCTGCATCAGCCATTGCCTCTGCAAACTGTTCCTCCATATCAATAAGACTTTGCGGTTTGCTCATCTCTACTTTAGACTATAGATTACCCACTCGGATAAGGAAGTGTATTATTTGCGCAGCTGTCTGTACACCTATCCTTATTAGGAAAGAAGTGCGCATTCGGATCAGCGACCTTGCAGACGAGTGAAGGAGCCGGCGTCAAATTATTATATCCTGTAAGAATTGTGTTAACCGTCGAGCAATTCAGCAACGTGATGCCAGGGCTACCCGTCGTATAATCTTGAGAATTGCACGCATATCCTCCAGCAACCCGGAGTACTTGTTGTCCTTGCGTAACATTAGGCGCATTTGCATAACCTCTCGTCGGCTGGCTGTAGTAAGGATACAATCCATTATCTGACGGAACTGAATTACTATCATATGTAAACGTACCGAGTACAACCGGACTTGTGACAGCAGAACTACCCGCATACGCAGCCTTCAACTCTCTCTGGTAGGTTAATAAAGACGCATCAACTGTCTTATTTCTTCCAAGATATACAGTCGCAGCCTCTTGCTTTAACCGAATATACTGGTACTGATCCATTCTATCTGGTCTATTGAAATTGGGTTTGCCAAAGCCAAACCTAAAAGGCCGCGTCAAAAATTGAATGGCCCGCACCCCCCAAAAAAAAGTATAAACAAAATGAGTGTTCTTCCTGCCCAGTTTGACGCTTCTCTGCTTTCGTTTGGTGAGGTTAAGTCTCTCCAGAGTGGTGCTAAGTCCGTTGATGTGAAGTACGATGGTCGTCCTCTGATGATGCAGGTCGGCAGCCTCGATCTTCCCTACGGTCTCAATGAGGATGACAAGTTCGGCCCTGTCAAGTACAGTGTCAACGTGTCTCTTCGCGACTACGACTCGATCCCGAAGGTCAAGGCGATCTTCACGGCTCTCGAGTCAATGGATACTCGTGTGATGGGTGAGTGCGTAGAGAAGAACTGGCTCCGCAAGCCCGGTATGACTACGCAGATCCTCAAGCAGATGAAGCTGTACAAGCCGTCTGTCAAGTTCAGTGAGGACGAGAACGGAAACCGCAAGCCGTATCCTCCCACGGTAAAGGTCAACCTCCGCAAGAGCAAGGATGGCCAGTTCGAGACTGCCTTCTATGACACTGACAAGAAGCAGATCAACACGAAGGATATCCCACTCAAGGATATCATCCCGCGCAAGACTCAGGCAACGCTCCTGATCGAGTGCACGGGTGTGTGGATCAGCAGTGTCGGTTGCGGTCTCTCCTGGAAGGCCAAGCAGATGCGCATTGACAGCACGCCTGATCTGGGTCGTGGCTATGGCTTCATCGATGAGGATGGATCTGGTGCACCTGTTCAGCGTTCTGCGGCTCCTGCGGCTCGCTCTAACACTGCTGCACCTGTGTCCAAGTCATCTGGATTCGCCGCGGCGTTTGAGGATGACGAGGAGGAGCTCGATGAGTCAGAGGTACTTTCAAGCCAGGCTCCGCCTCCGCAGGCTCAGTCTGTTGTAGCTCCGCCTGCTGAGGACAATGCTGCAGTTCAGCTCCCCAAGAAGACGATTGTCAAGAAGAAGATCGTAAGTAAGGCGTAAATAAGTTGTTATGTTCTGACACATAAAGCGAAAGCAACAAAAGAAAAGAAAATAAAAGAGTCGGCCCAGTCAAAGCAACTTATCAAAGGATTCGCACAGCAAACAATTGAATTTTATCTCAATTGAATCCTGCACATATCTTACTAGAAACAGGTTTGTCCGAGCGTGTTTAGACGCAGACAAACAAACCCTACAGGTTTGTCCGAGTGGTTAAGGAGGCAGGCTTAAGATCTGCTGGAGCAATCCGCGTGGGTTCGAACCCCACAGCCTGTACTAGAGTTGATCATCTCTTCAAAATGATCATTCATCCGATATAGTCTAGCGGTTAGGATAGGGCTCTTTCACAGCCTTGACCCGGGTTCGACTCCCGGTATCGGAATCGAGTTTAGTACTTCTTTGCAAAAAGTACTTGGTGATCAACACGATCAAAGGATCCACACAGCAATAACGTGCTTGTTATAAGTAATTATTTGGATCCTGATACATAACACCTATAATTCAGTGGTAGAATGCAGCACTTCCAATGCTGATACGCGGGTCCGATTCCCGCTAGGTGTACTCATAGTTTGGTTCTTCTATTAAAAAAAGAACCTGGTGGAGGAGTTTCTACTATTATTACCGGTTTAGCTCAGTCGGTAGAGCGTGGGCCTTTTAAGCCCAATGTCGCGGGTTCGAGCCCCGCAATCGGTATCACCCAATCTTTTTTTACAAAAACTACCACCTAAAATTGAATGCTTTTTGTACAGTAGGTATTCGTGCCTGCTCCTGTAGCGCAGTGGATAACGCGTCCGCCTTCTAAAATTAGAAGTCAGAAATCAGCGGAAGATCGTGGGTTCAATCCCCACCAGGAGCTTCAGAGTTGGCAACCTCTTTAAAAATGCCCCAGAGTCAATCAGCATAAATGTCCGAGCGGTTAAGGAGACGGTCTCAAGATCCGTTGGTTTATTCCTCGCAGGTTCAAATCCTGCTTTATGCAACAAATCGCCTAACGGCAAACTTGCCTTCTTAGCTCAGTGGTAGAGCACCCGCTTTGTAAGCGGTAGGTCTTGGGTTCAATCCCCAAAGGAGGCATCCCTCTTCGGAGGACTTGGTCCTATAGTCTAGTGGTCAGGACAGGAGGCTTTGAACCTCTTAACCCAGGTTCGATCCCTGGTAGGACCTACACGACTGCATAGCAGTCAAAAACATTTTTTGTTATTATAAAATCTTACAGTATAAGATTCTACTATGACAAGCAAGCCTTGATAAAGAGAAGACCTATAATAACACCAAAACTAATACACCAACACGTCTGTTTTTCAAGCTCAGATTGCTCAAAGATTTCAAGGTATTTCATTGACTTGAATACCTTAGAATTATCCTCGGGTTCGCTAGAACTAGAGATCATTTGCTGTGTAAATTAAATTTACCACACAAATAATCAATTTTTTTATAGGCCATTGCCGCATCCGCACGAGCTCAGCCCATTAAAGCTGTAAGGGTTCCCTGAAGCATCCGCGTTGCACTTGCACTCTCCCTGTTGACGTTCGATAACAACCTCAAGACTCTGTCCCTGGCGACCAGGCTGCTCCTCTAGAACAGATCTACCAATGTTCACTAAGGCATTGTTTGCGGACTTCCACGCAAAAAGCACCTTCTGTCTGTTCTTCCGCGCGATCGTAGATGCATCATTGTTTGTTAGAGTCATTCTATACACAATCAAGAAAATTCAATTGCCAGGATAATTATATAAACACGCCTGACTCGGTAATGATCTACCTGCAAGATTTGCCTCGATCGGAAGCGGTGCACACGGTACTGCCGGCTGGTATCTCTGGAATTGCTGAAAACGTGCAGTAGCCTCTGGCAGTGTTGCACAGTTATTCACTAATTTATTATAAGTATAGACCGATTGCGTTGTCGCAACCTTTGGATACAGCGCAAACTGGGCCGGTGTCGGGATGATTGAACAGATTTGCGATTCTAAATACGTAGATGAGAGTTGTGCAGGTTGCGCGGGTTGCCCGGAAGTTGCCTTGCAGCATAAATTCGCCTGGGCTCGTGCAGCCTGGGAGGGTATACCGCAGTAGATTGTATTAGTAATAAGAGCATCTGTTCGACCAGATGATTGATTTGCACCTAATGATGCCATCTATCTAAGGTTATCGCTGAAGATTCATTTTAATAAAATGAATCCTAACGATAAGAAGGAATGCATGCTGTCCTCATCACACTCGCAGCCACAATCGCACTCTCATTTCTTGGCATACTCCTTTCGTGGTTATCCAAAGAAATAAAGAGTAAAAGCAAAGAAGGATTTACTGGAACACCAATACAAGAAAAATATAGAACTCTGAGATTAACGATTGCAAAACAGACTGCATCCTACTGCAAACTATCGAACGAAATGCAAGGTCGACTCAAAACAATTCTACAACAAACCAACAACCTATCTTCAGATGACGCAGATAAACAAGTAAAATCGACTCTCAAAACGGCTCTCAAAGGCAAAGAAGTTCTCCCCTGTTCGATCTATGACTTGCCCGAGTACAGATCTGATGCTGATAAAGAAGCTGCTGTTAATGCACTTCTAGAGATTCCGGATGATATTGCCAGCCGTATTTCTCTAGAAGTCAAACTATATACAGATACACTAAATACCCTGCAGGGAGCTATTGACGGAGGAATGAATCCACCCACAACAGCACCAAGTGCCGAAGATATGAAAAAGATTGAAGGATTTGAAGGAAAAACGTGTTCCACAAATGCTCTAAAAGTCAAGAAAGAGATGAAGCAAAAGAAAGAAAAAGAGGCGCTCGAGGCAGAAGCGGCTACGTGCTCAGATCCAAGCATAGAGGCTGAGGTTAGCCGTGTGTCAGCACTCTTCGAAAATCCTGAATTCAAGGCTATGATCGCATCTACAAACGCTGTTGCGAACAAGTTGGCACAGTATGATATCAATGAGAAGAAAATGAAGGATGGAACACTCTTTGCTTGGCAGCAGGGTGGATCTGATTCGGCAACCAAGAAGAATTACGTTTCGTATACCGGTGGCGATAATCGTATTGCAGCACTAACGTACTCGATGAGCTCGACGCGTGGATAACTTCTTTTTTCTATGCCTTCTTGTTCCACCACTTATAAATCCAATAGGCGAATAGGTTGCAGAAGAGCCAGTAGATGATCTTGAAGGGGCTGCTGTAGTAGCAGAAGCAGCACTCGCAGAACGAGACGAAGCAGCTGAACTCGCAACACTTGCCTTTTCAACCGCTTCATCTACTGCCTCCTCGATCGCAGAATCAACTGCACCTGTAAGCAATTCAACAAAATAGTTTCGAAGCTGCCCTATTTCATTCCGACGGCGTGAAAGTAGAACATCATTTCTTGCAATTGTTGCAGGAGTAACAGCATCCACGACTTCTTCAACGGATCGACGTACTTCTCCAGGAAGATAAAATAAAAACAATTCTAGAAACGATTTATTGGCCTCAGATGCCATCTATCTTCCAATTAGTTTTATCATTGCCCTCAAACGAACAATACTTTCCGTAAATGAATGAGAAATTGTAAAAAGAAGAGGCTTTGTTTCTTTTGGTTTATTTGTCTGATTCGTGATAGGGTGAATCTTAGCAGGCATATCTATTACTCGCGACTCTTTATCGTCCGTCGCTTAGCAGATCCCTGTTTCACGATCTTTCTTCTCGTCATACGAACACCACTACTAATCTTCTGCCGCTCAGCTTCAATACGCGCCGCCTTGGCTCTCAGCAATGAAGCAAAGCTCGTCTGATACCCAGTACATTCAATTGAGAACGCAGGAAACATCGACGTCGGATGTTGACGATACCGCTCCATAATCTTCGTGTACTCGCGAATCCAGCAAAGAAGTGCCTCCTTTGTCATCAGCAACGAGTCCTCGCGATAGTACAAGCTAATCAAAAATGTCAGCAATGTATCCATTGACGCAACACGGAGTTGTCTGTGTTTCGTGAGCGGTAGAATAACGTGTGAGTGGCACGCCTCCTGCTGGACAATCAAGCAGACTATGCTGTCGCCCTTGTACAAGGCAACCATCGGCGGCAAGTAATTCTGATAGCCCTGAATTGATACTTTGCGAACACGCATCACCTTCATAATCTGCTCAGCGTCGTGCTCGGCATCAGGGCTCAAGAAAACAACCGGAGCTGATCCTTTTAACAGAAAGTGAGTCCGGGACCCTGCAGATTTGCCTAGGCCACTCTGCTTGTAGATCTCGTGAATGTCAGCACCCATAAATACACGCCGATTCGTGATCATATACTTGACCAAAAAGGCTCTCGCTCTCGCTGACTGCTCGTCCTCAAAGATTGTTGCCTTACGCTTGACACAGTAAGGCAACGGCTTCGCCTTCTCCAGAAGCTGCAGACGCTCATAGACCTTGGTCCACCGCGCAACCTGACCGCGCGGCCTGCTGATTTCAAGGTACATCAACATTCGCAAGAAAATCGGATCCACGTAGTGAATGCCTTCATACACTTCGGATCGCTTGGCAATCGGTTCGTAAAACTCTGCAATCACTCCAGTGACATCCGCAATCGCAGCATAGTTTACATAGATCTTGGTTGTCCCTTCGTGAATACCAATGCGCTTGGCAATCTCCGTAAAGCCAGCCTTCTTCAGTTCATCAACAATCTCATCGGTATCAGCCTTCGCATCGGGCGTAAAGAAGTCATAGTCAGGTAAGCTCACATTCGGATCATAGAACTTGTCCTTCTCAGGCAAATGCGCGTTAATCGCCTGGCCACCATAACAGACGCGGCCGCGCCTTCGTAAGAACGTCTCCACAACGTGAATGGCCTTCTGCAGTGCCGGGTTTTGTGCTGTTTCCAGATCAAGTCGTTCCTGAGCTTGATCTACAATCTTTTCAAGATCTTCAATAATTTTATCTCCTGACATCTGCCAAGCACTCTACTAACCGATAGAAACAAGACCACCATTTGAATTGGTTGCGGCGGACGGCTTCTTAGGAACTGCAGGAGTTGGAATTGTATATCCTGGAATTGGATTCGCAAATCCATAGCGTGTTGAGTTTATCACCAATGCAACAATCGCGACCAGTAGTATAACAAAAAGTACTTCGCTATACTTCATTCTCTTTACTATTATGCTATATTCTTAAAAGACCAACCTGCTTGATACCAATAAGCCAAAGGATCTTTTTTAGAAGTTGTTGCATCCATCGATAAATCTGATACTTTTAGAGGAGACTTGGCTATAGTATTTTTTCTAGATTCCTCAAGTGCGGCTATGTGATCTGGGCTCGCCGCATTTGAGAGAACATCAATCGGAATGCACTGAACACCTAGCGTATTAAGAAGAATCTCTAAATCTGAAGATTTGTACTGATACTCAGGTTCGCGGATAGCAAGTGTAAACTTAGAACGAGCTGTTTCAGCAAAAGCCACCTGTTGAACCGCTGTCATTTGGAGAATCTCTTTCGCATCTGCAACCTGCACATATCCCTGCGGAGTCGTTGCAGCTGGTGTGATACCACCAATCGAAGCTCCTGTTCCAGTTGTGTGCTGGTATATACGTGCATTGTTCCAGTAGTTCAGATTTGACTGGCCTGTTCCTGTTAGAGTTGTCGTGTTGTAATTAATCATAACAATACACTTCTTTGTAAAACTTGAGATCGGCATTGTAAAGATTTTATCTTCATTTTGAAGACCATATGCATTCCCTGCATCAGTTGTCTTTAAGAAATAGGAATCCAAAGGTTGTAATGCGTTTGCAAGATTTGTAAAAAAGGTGGTCTGTTGCTTGGGTCCCTTCGGAATTCTGCGCAAATAGATAAAAATGCAAACAGGATCATTATTATTTTTAAATGCATTGCTTGCTATCGCTGTCATTCCATCCTTTACAGATCCGCTCATTAATGAGCGCTTATATCCCTGTTCATCTCTGTAGAGCAGGACAGGAGCACACGGTGCAGCTTCAAGATAATCAATATCAAAAAAGAATCCACGTGCACCGAGGTTGAGTGTTTTTGTTATTCCGTAATTCATATCAAACACGCCATTTTTGATTCCGTTAGCGCCCCCAAGATATCCGCAAAGACGAACTGTCAACGGACGCCAATTGACAAGCGGTGTATTATTTTGAGGAATCAAAGACCACGGAACAATTCCGCTTAAATTCGCAATAACAGATGTTTCAACCATTGGTAAACGATCAATTGCTGAACTCAGATCTTGCCGTCTAATCGATATCAACGTTGCTACTTTTTTTGGATCTTCAGTATACGTCGAATTGGTCTGATAGAACCAGAACGCCAGTCCAGCATAGGTGAGCATTAATAGTACGAGTATGGTATACACTGCGTATTTCCAAAACTCCTGGCTCTTTAAAAAACTAACTTCAATTGTTGGCATTGAAGGCATTTTGATTGAAGGTATATGTAATGCTTGCATTGTCGCTACGACTCTATCTTTATCGGCTGATTTTCTATAGCGATACCCAATCGCTCTTTCGCAGAATACGACAACCGGGAAGCTTCTTCGCTTTCTCAATCTTTGTTGACGTATAAGTCTCAGGATCCTCCTTATCGTTTATCAAAACCGCCTTCGTATCAGCCTTGACCGTATCCGACACCTTGTATCCCTTGATGATGAGATTCTCTTCAAGCTTTGCATCACGAAAGCCGCTGAACACGACTGAGCCGATAATAGGAATTTGTGTAAGAGTCTGCACTTGAGCAACCGTTTGCAACTTCGTTTGTAACTTCGTTTGCGGATACGGCAAGAAGTTCCACTCCGTCTTCCTGAACGTCTCATAGGCTGCCCAGATCGTCCTAAATTCATTCAGCGAATCTGCCGACCAACCCTTGACTCCCGTAAAAGTCTCCGGCTTGGCCCAAAGAGTGGTATCGGGCTGAATGGCCGCCAGACCCTCCAGCTTCGTTGAACCAATACCACCACGACCAATCGGGCTCGCCAGAAACAACTGCATCTCAGTCTTATTCAACCAGCCATCCTTCTGAACAAGCGCATAGAAGTGGGCTCCCTTCGTCGGACCCAGCAACTTCTTCAGATCTGCCTCAGATACCTTTCGAATTTCTGGAACTGATGTGAAACCCGCATCCACCAGAGCCTTCATCTGAGACGGCCCCACGTTCTCCCAGTCCAACTTTGTTGCCATCTTAAGAAGCTGTGCAGCCTGCGTTGCCTTATCAGCAATCTTTTGCTTGATGTTCACTGCAGTCTCAGCAGGTCCATCCCACTCGTACAGATCTGCCGGCGGAAAGATCTGAGAGGGCGCAAGACTGCAAGGAGTCTGAACAGAATCCAGAACCGGGATTACATCTCCACCCTTCCGGATTACAACCATCGCATCCGGACCCACCTTCCAATCGAGAATACGCCGAGCGTGAGTGCCCGTAACAAAGGTGATCGTACTACCACCCAGAGCAACCGGCAATATCTCAACCCGAGGGACAAGACGTCCATTCGCACTTGCATTCCACTCTACTCGAATCACCTTTGTAAGTTTCGTTTCTCCCCGTGGAGGCTTCCACGCAACACACTCCGTCGGATTTCCCTTGATCACAGCCTTTGTGGGCGGCTGCTTGGTCCGAATAACGATTCCGTCCATATCATACTCCGACGCAGCCAGACGAGACTCGAGGATCGTTGACAGATCTGCAGCACTCGGCAGAGCGCCTGCGACGATCTGAAACCACGGGAGGTACAGACTCCAGTTCTGAAGCCAGGCCATCTGCTGCGGCGCGGTAAGTCCCGGCATTCCAATCAACTCGTAGGCCACGAAGCGAACATTGGCTGCCTCCTTCGGATCAGGAATATCGTGGTGAAAGATTCCATTCGTGATCGATCGGCCAAGACGCCCAGGAGGAATCTTAGACTTTGGAAGAATCAACTCTCCCCGAATCCAGACATCCTCCGGAATATCCTCGGTCGTTGGCTTCTGAGTTGTGAAGAGCTGTAGATACGACAAATAATTGCTGACGTCCACTCCAACAATTCCATTTCCACGGAGATAGAGCTTTCCCTTTGAAGGACTCCAGAGGCCGGAGATTCCATCCAGCTTCTCACTCAGAATGAATCCCAGCTGGCCTGTTGCGGGCTGTCTCTTGATAAACTTTGCCAGATCCTCCTGAACCTTTGCCTTGTCCAGAGAGGCCATACGGTGCGGGAGCTTTGTTGCCTTGCCAGTCTGATTTGTCTCAGCACCGACCTGAAAGAGAAGTGGATGATTGGGATCAACGCGAGCCAGCATCTCAATGCCCTCATCATACTCATCATCCGTCATCAGAAGCGTGGATCCATTACGGTATGCTTCATTTGCAGCAATCAACTTCTGAACAAGAGCCTGCATCTTATTCGTATACGGGGTATACAAGTAAGTAGCAGTTGAAGTACTTCAATTTTTGTTAGTATCTTATCTATCGTATTCATCTATCGATGAAGGCCATTACCTTCTCGTTTATCTATCGATAAACGCCATAACCATCTCATCCATCAACCTCATCTGATCTTCTGTACTACTAGGCTTCCCAGCTAACGCCACCTTCTTTCGTTTAGTAGCCCCCACAATATCTTTCGGAACAATCGGTTGAACTTGCGGTTTGCTCAATACCTCCTGGAAAAACCTCACAGACTGCTGCACTGCTCGACTGATAACGGTCGGATCCTTAACAAGAGGTTGCGCAGCTGGAACTTTCCATCTCGGCACCTCGGCCAGAGCTAATATCATTATAGCCAAGCACTCCTGGCGTTGTCGCATACCCAGACGTGCTTGTTTCCCCTTCCACAGATCGAGCAGCGCCTGAAACTCCTCGTGCATCCGAATCAGACCCCGGCGCGCCAAATCTTTGTAGGCCTCCGCACAAATCGCCGCAACGAAATATCCAATCTCCGCCTTATCAATCTTTCCAGATCCCGGTTGTCCTCGCCGATTCGTTGTCATTGTAATTCCATTGTTCAGTTTCCGCAGACGCTTATCTTCATCCAAAACCCACCTCAACCAGAATAACGCTCTCTCCACATTGGCTTCTTCGCACGCCGTCAAAATCTGGTTCCCTACAAATCTCAAGATCGGCTGATCGTGTTGAGGCGCCCAGACTTTCCGAACCGGCTCAGTTTCTTTCGGAGCCGAGACACTCTGAATCCAGATCGAATCGTGCGTCTCCACCGGAACCTTTGGCCAAACGAGTTTACTCTGTCTCGGAAGAGTTTGCAAAATGAGAACCACTTCCGCCGCCCGTTGCTGGAATTCCGGATCCTTGTATAACTCCTCCAGATCCAACTTTCTCGATCGCTCCTCCAAATCCAGAGTCCGTTGTTGGAGATAAACAAAGACCCGGAGACTTGTCAAATGGATATTCTGGAAAATGAACGTCCAGCAAAGTCGTATCCATATCTCAAACCCACCGCTACAGAGTAAGTCAGCACTGTAGTGAAGGGCTTTTCCTGTTGCTGCAGCACCAGTTTGGGATAAGACCTCTTGTAGTGCCTTGACACACTCCTTTGCCTCGTATCCAAACCGGGTTCGTACAATTGGTTTTTCTGGTTGTTGACCTACAGACAGCGTAGCCATTACCGTTAAGATGCATTTTTATAGGTGTCGGAAGACGTGAAGCTCTGAAGTCGGTGTCCACGTCATCGGCATTCGTTGAACTGAAACGTGCTCAAACGCAGGAACTGGAGCTGACGGCGCCTTCGAGCAAAAGAGAAAGGATCCCTTCGGCATTTCCGTATTCAATTTATTGAACAAGGCTGAAGAGGTCTGATCGTCAATACAGAGATTGCTGAAGAATACGACCCGGGCATCCTTGTACTTGAGAGAAGGATTCAGGAACGATGTCTCAAGAAGTTTGACTTTAGCGCCTGCGGTCGGTATCGATTGCTTAAGTTTAGCGAGAGCTTGCTGGGCCAGAGCGATGCGTTCGGGCAGAATCTCAATACCGACTGCCTGGTCGAAGGGGCCAGCCAGAGCAGCGTAGAGAACTGCACGTCCGCGTCCACAGCCGAGATCATAGAACTTGCCGTTGCCGGAGGGCCACTGTTGTGTATTGGCCTGTTCAATGATATATTTGAGTGTAGGCCACTCAATTTCGCCGTACGTCAGATTATGATCTCCGTTCGCCTTGGTCGCTGGCAAATCATTAAAGACCGGCTGGAGAATCGCTGTTGCAGCGTCTGTATTGAGTTTTACGATACCTCCGCCTGTCAATGTACGACGGCGTGTTATGACTTTTGATCGGAGTGCGACTCTGCGTGTTTTTGCTTTGTTTGATGTGTCCATAGTACTGATTACTTATACTTGGGTCCAAGTACCTTTTTGCCCTTGTTTTTCCGTGAGGTTCTGGGAATAAGTCCCTTGGCCTTGAGAGAAGCAGTCATTGTGAAGCCGATCGACTTGCCTCGCTTGTAGAGTTTCAGATACTTGCGATTCTTGGCTGTTGCTCTATAGCCACCCGTCGGTGGTGAGCCACCCTTGAACCACGACCTGCACGGGCAACCTCCTCCTGTCTGACCACCACCTCCTGTCTGAGGTGAGCCTCCCATCTGAGGAGGCGGAGGCAGAGAACACGCACTACAATCGCCTCCCGTCTGAGGTGAGCCTCCCGTCTGAGGTGAGCCTCCCGTCTGCCTCTTGTTTTTCCGTGTGAAGGCCAATGACATCTAGCAAAAACAGAGGTTTAAAACTGCCTAACTGGTAGATGAGGACAAGGAAGCTATGGCCCAAAAAGTATTACAAGGGTCTCTCCAATAAAAAGAAGACACAGCGAAAGAAGGAGATTCTCAAATTCGGCGCACTCGACTCAAAGGACCCTAAGGCCTATGTGGGATTCAAGACAGATCGCGGTGTAAAAACACGTAAATCTGGATATACTGAGCAGTGGAATCGTCTTTTTCCAGATGCAAAGTCAATTAAAGAGCGAGCCGAAGCAACGGGTGTACCGCAAGATCTTCTGCAAGAATCCTATGACCGTGGTCTAGCAGCGTGGCGTACTGGTCATCGTCCTGGTGCAACTCAGCAGCAATGGGGCTACGCTCGTGTTTCATCTTTGTTGGTCTGCGGTAAAACTCACTATGGTCCCGACGCGGACCTTGTGCGAAAAGCCAAGACGAGATCTGCCAGAGCACGAAAATGGTTTAGCCGTTGTAAGTAGATAGAATGCAACAAACAGTGACGGTGGCAAATCTTGCTCGGCAGGCTGCTGAGCAGCAAGATTTGATGCGCTCACTTGCACGAATGCCTGGTGCTATGAACGTTGGTGGTCGTGGATATCAGCAATATTTAGCACGCTATTTTGCAAATGCGGGTCGCGGCACAGGGCCTGGTATGTATAACTGGGCATCTGCTGGACCTGGACATGTTCTTGGGCGTGCTGGCAATGCTGCCGCTGCTGCAGGTGCTGGCGCTGGTGCTGCACTTAATGTTCCCGCTCACGTTTTACAAATGGCTCCTTTTCAAGCATACTACGCTCCACCATTAACAGCTGAAGAATATGCAGAATTTGAACGCCAAGGTATTCCGCTTCCTCTTCCAACACGATATTTACAAGAACAGGGAATTATTCGGAGACCCGGTGAATCATTGCCACCCTCTTCTATTTTACAGCGTAGTCTAGGAGCTCTTGCATTAGGAGGACTTCTTACAGCTAATCCTGCTGCTGCAGTGGCTGGTACAGGTGGTTTAATTGTTCATGGTGCATTTCAGCCACCTCCTCTTGGTCCTTCACTATTAAGAATACCAGCAGCAACAAGAAGAGCAAGTTTTTCTAATCGTGCTGCAGTGCGTCCTTTTCATAATCGGGACCCAACATATGCTGTCAGTGCTGGATATGGTACAAATAGTACTGCACCCACACTTCCTGTACGCAACAATAAATATCCATCAAGGCCATCATCGCGTACAGCAGGTAAAAAGACTGCAACTCTCGGATATCCTGCTGAATTGGAATACAATAATGCCAGGAGAGAAGGCCCATCTGGAGCAATGAGATATCCGCGGCCAAATGGTAGAGGCACTGCAAATAATAATAGAACAAATCGAAATCATAGACGAAATCACGCACAAGATCCTTGGGTTCGGGACCCGCGAGCTGCTGAAGAAATTGCGAGACGACGAGCGGCGGGAGTTGAGATCAACGAAAAAATTGATGCTGCTACGAATGCTATGCTAGCAGAACGGATCGCTAATGAAGCCGAAGCTCCTGCTGCTGCCGCTGCCGCTGCCCCTGCTGCTGCTCCTGCTGCTCCTGCTGCTCCTGCCCCTGCTTCATTTTTTGATATGAGTCGTTTTTTTAGATTTGGAGGAACACGCCGCTTGAAGAAAGCTAAGAAGGCCAAGTCAAGAAAGAGTCGCAAGTAAATTTCACACGCAAAAGTAATGGGTCTCTTGGACATCCTTTTTTTTCAGCCCCAATCGCATCTACCCATAACAAAGCCAGCAAATGCAAAACCAGGAAATCAAGGCCAAGCGACCTGGGCATCTCAACAAGCGATAACACCAGTACAAGGCCATTGGGTTAATGATATTAAAACAGGAACACGCTGGGTAACTGCACCTATCACGGCAGATAAAAGTAAAGTTATGCAAACATTTACCGTTCCCGGTCTTGGTCTGTCAGGTGAGGTTCTCGGCCCCTTTCCGAAAACGTTTACGAGAACAATGTTCGGACAAAATCTCTTTACAGAGCCCGAAAGTGTTAATGGTATTCCTGTACTCTGTCAATGTCGTAATATATGGCAATATGTCCGTTCTCCAGGAACAAAAGGGCGTATTCTAAATGCGGAATGGGCGATTCTTTTTGCGAAAACGCCTCCTGCCTGCTGGGAAGATTCGACAGGCTATGACTTTTCCAAAGGTCAAGGCGACTATGCGGGTGGAATGACCTTTACTGTCACTGTTCGGCATCCCGAATTTTACAGATGGATGCTAAGTGAAAATGGAGGAATCGGAATGGCGACGACGTTAGCCAAGGATGCAGGAATGATTAAACTCCTGGGTTTCTCTGGTGATACCATTCTAGGTGCAGTCGCTGCTGCGGATATTTATAAGAAGGCAAAAACTCCAGGAGGCTTTGCTGCTTTGGCAAAAGGATATGGCCCTGCTACTTTACCGCAAGCTGCAGCACCTGCTCCTGTTGCAGCAAAAGGCGGAAAACGTAAGTATAAGAAAACCCAGAAGAAAAGGAGAGCTAAGAAAAAGATGACACGCAAAAATTGATGAGCCGTTTAGGTAGTCAACAAGCACAACTACACTCCGTTGAACGAATGAATCTATTCATTCTTTCTACAGATCCCGTACAAGCCGCGCAAGCCCACTGCGACAAGCACGTCATCAAGATGATTCTTGAGACGTGTCAGATGTTGTATACTGCTCACTGGACGGCAGCCTATCCTGATCTGCTAACGAAGACCAAGAAGCAACTCGGACCTTTGGCTTTGCCAACAAGTCTACAGACGAGCCCAAAAAAGATCAATTCAGAAGGCCGTGGATATAAGTATGCGCATCTCAAGCACCCCTGCACAATCTGGATTCGCGCATCTCTCGAAAACTACCACTTTGCCTGTGATCTCGGTCTCGCACTCGGCGATGAGTACACGTATCGGTGGCAGAAGCCTAAGCCACACGCCTGCGTAGAGCACGTCAAGTGGCTCAAGGCGAATCCTCCTGCCCTAGCTGTTATAGGCCAAACCCCTTTCGCAATCGCAATGGATGACAAGTATAAGACTAGTAGCGATCCCATAGAATGTTATCGCAACTATTATTTAACGGCCAAGAAGGACAAAGGCCTTCTTGTCTATACTCGGCGTCCTGAACCCGACTTTATAACTCCTTCAGCTCCTCCTCCAGCTTTCCAATGAACTCCTTCGTCACCTTCTCCCACGTGTAGCCCAGAACGGTCTCCTTCGCCTTGGCACCGTGACGCTTTCGCTTGTCGCTATCATTGACATACTCCTCGAGAGCCATACAGATATCGTGCGGGTCGCAGCGACGTGAAACACCTCCAACCGGTGAGTATACACCTGGCAAGTACATCTTGTACTTCGGCTTGACAACTACACTATTTTCCATTGTGCAGAACTCCTTGAATCCTCCCACATCAGGAACCACCTGCGGAATGCCAACACCCATCTGCTCAAAATTGCACAGACCCCACCCTTCTCCTTCCGCCGTGCTGATTCCAACATCAGCGATGTTATACAGAATGTTGATATCCTCATCTTTAAAGGCCATATCCTGATTGCTGATCATTAGACGATTGCCAAACTGCTCAATCGGCACTCCGCGATCCTGCAGTTCATTGATAAAGAGTTCAAACAGCCACCAACCACCCTTTTCACCCTTGTCTGAGATTGACAATAGAATGATCGGCTTTGTGGGGTACTTGACGACAAGCTCGACGAATGCCATAATGAGAACATCAAGACACTTACGCGGCTGATTACGATTCAGATTCATAATGACGAAGGCATCCTCAGGCATCTTGAGCGACTTGCGGGCGAGGTCGCGCGGCACAGGAAAGAATAGCTTTGGATCAAACCCGTGGCCGATAACGGAGAGAGGCCGTGTCACACCCTGATCACGTAAACGCTTCTTCCAATAATCCGTGAAGGCAAACACGCGATCTGCATCACGATTCAGAATATCAATCATTCCCTGCAGCTGGCGGTCATAGACCTGGTCGCAGTAGATCCAGATCTTGAAGTTGCGAACTAGACCCGACTTACGAATCTCCTCCAGAAAACGCGATACAACTGACATATCATTGTAAATCATCACAACGTGCGGCTTCTTGGAGCGGATTACCTCAATAAGGTTTCCATATCCGAATCCCTGCTGAGGAGGATTTTCCATTGCTGCTGCATCGAGAACAGTAACATTTGATGGGTAGGGACGGAAATTCGGGGGTATCTGCGGATGCTTCTGAAATCCGAAATGGGTCAGCTCAAGCCAAGGTAGCGCGGCGAGTTGCTTGATGATCTCATAAGAGACCTTGCTATAACCGGTGAACTGGTGAGCGTGCGTGCTGACCTGGAGAAAGCGGAGCTTCTTGTTATTGGAAGGCTGTGCAATCGAGATGGGTGCTGAGCCTGTCAGTGGGGTTGTCTGAAAGCTGAAGGAAGGGTTGAATGGAGGATCTGGCATAGGAGTTCCTGCAACAGGTGCAGCAGCGGATGCAGTTGCAGGTACTGCGGCAGCAGCACCAGTTGCTCCAGTAGCATTAGCAGACGCTAAAGTCTGATCGATTGATCTCAAATACGATGGAAGGGAATTCATCACTGAACATATAGTTTGCGAATCGGTTTTAGATAGGACTGTGTCCTATCGCAAAGACGGATGTCTTTTTAGATAGGACTGTGTCCTATCGCAAAGATGCATCCTACATATTATAAAGATCAATAGAAGTAACCTTTAATTCATTCTTTTTAAAGATTCCAACATAATATTGCTCTTGCATAGTTTCATCTATAAAAAATCTTCCAATTGTTTCATAAACAAATGACCACCCAGATTCTTCTTTCATAAAGGGTCCTCGTAAAAGTTCAGGTGTCAATTTGTGTAGATGTCCTTCATATGGATCAAGATTAATCCATTCAAAGATTCGTATCATAGAGGCTACTTTCATCGCATTCTCAAGAATCTGAGTCGGATTCAGAACGTGCTGTAAGCAATTATAAATCCACGCTTCATCAAACGTTCCATCAGCCTCACTCAAATCCTCACCTTTCTTATATAATCTACGAATTCCATTCTTTTCATATTCCTTTTCTAAATCACCATAATGACACGGATCAAGTGCAGTCCCAGTACCCACTTTAATACGCTGTAAAAGAGAAAGTGGACCGCATCCAATATCAAGTACAGACTTTCCAGGAAGACCCTGATCTACCATCATAAAACGAGCTTCAATGTTATTTTTGCGAATCTCATCTGGATAGTTTCCTGTATAGACTACCCACCAATTGCGCTCGTACTTTTGCGCTTCTGCCCAATCACTCTCTAGCTTTGATTTTTCAAATAAATTGATTGTAGAAGGATCTTTTAGTAAATTCAGCAGTTCATCCTGTGTAAGAGTTTCATCCATCGTATACTTACTAGATCTAAATCTTTAGTTTTAAGTATTATAGATAAATGTATCTTGTTATTCCAACAATCAAGGGATATGAAGTCGCACTCGAGATGCTTCAGAAATCGATTCCATCTGCCTGGAGATCTAAGATCGTCTATGTCTATCAAAAGGAATCTGAAGATTCAATCAAGCAAGAAGATGACGGTTGCATAACGGTTCGGCTCAAGCGGAATATCTATGAGTACGCAAACTGGATTGCAGCTCAGATGGTACTTGACCACGAACTAGCTAAACCTGAAGAATGGTTTCTTTTTTTGCACGACACTTGCAAGTTTGGCCCGCGATCTCAAGATCTGATTGAAAAGCTTCTCGCGAAACTCAATGTGTCGACTACAAATCTGATGTGGATGTCTCTTAATGGTCAGGCAAATATCTGTTTGATTCGGCAGCCGATGATCGCGTACGGATATGAAGTCTATAAAAATGTTATGAAAATGACAAAAGAGGAAGCTGTACAATATGAGTGGAAGTGGTTGACACAGCCGAGTCCACTCTGTCCTAAGTTGTGGCCCAATGGTCAGACTGCTGTCCCTGAAGTCTGCCAATTAATGGGCGACCGACCGATCTATGGGCCAAATCTGAGATCTGTAGGATATTTTTACGCGATCGACCTGGAGAAGTATTACTATGAGATGCGAGAGGGGAGGCCGCATATTGAGGCGCCTTGATTTACATCAAGGCACCAAAGGAGGCGCCTTGATTTACATCAAGGCACCAAAGGAGGCGCCTTGATTTACATCAAGGCACCAAAGGAGGCACCTTGATTTACATCAAGGCACCCGGCAAAAAGATGAAGAGTAAGTAGAATGAATGTTAATAATAATGTAGACAAATATTTAATTCCTGAACTGCAAGCTAAATATATTGCTACAAAGGCAGCTGCTGATGCAGAGGCTGCAAGAAAAGCAGAGGCTGCGGCAAAAGCGGCGGCTGCTGCAGAGGAGGCAAGGGAAAAAGAGGAACGCGAGAAAGAATTAAAGGCGCTAATGGATATTGGAGAAATATATGAAGGCAGCAACAATAATAGCAACATTAATAGTGTAAATAATAACAATAATAACAACAATAATAACAACAATAACAGCAATAACAATAATATGAGAGGCGGTCGTAGCTGTCGCAGCCGAAAGAACCGCAGCTGTCGCAGCTGTCGCAGCCGAAAGAACCGCAGCTGTCGTAATAACCGCAACCGTAAGAATCGCAGCAACAAGAATCGTAAGTAAATGCCATTTGAGACCCTAAAGCCACACAACATACAACAACAAATGACCTATGATGTCCTTGTTGTTGGATGCGGTCTATCAGGAGTGACAATTGCCGAGCAATTTGCAAGTCGGCTCAATAAAAAAGTCCTCATTATCGACAAACGAAAGCATATCGGCGGCAACGTCTATGATTACGTCGATAAAGAGACTGGAATTTTGATGAATGAATACGGTGCCCACGTATTCCATACAAACTCCGAGCGTGTCTGGACTTATGTATCTCAGTTCTCAAAATGGGAGCGCTGGGATCACGAGATTATGGGCCTCGTTGACGGACGATTTATTCATATTCCAGTCAATATAACAACAGTCAATACTCTGTGCGGCCAGAATATCAAGACACCCGAAGAAATGAAAGCCTGGCTCAAAGAAAATCAGCAAGTCTTTTACTGCACCGATGATTCCGAAAAAGTTGCACTAAGTCGTGTAGGGTCTGAATTATATGAAAAGATTTTCAAGAACTATACATTCAAGCAGTGGGCCAAGTGGCCCGCACAGCTTGACCCCACTGTACTTTCTCGTATTCCTGTACGAGAGAGCTTTGACTGCCGCTACTTTGATGACAAGTACCAGGCTCTGCCTTCAAAAGGCTATACTGAATTCGTAAAGAAAATGATTGATCACCCGAACATAACTGTAAAACTCAATACTGATTACTTTGAGTACGTTGATCAGCCACTCGAATCCTTTCAAACCGTCATCTTTACTGGGCCGATTGACCGATTTTACGCCAGCAAGGGTCTACAACCTCTAGAGTATCGCAGCATTGAGTTTACAAAAGAGATTCATAAGAATGTTCCATTGTACCAGCCGTGTTCAATCATTAATTATCCTGGAATGGAAGTTCCGTATACGCGAATTGTCGAATACAAGCACTTTCTCAATCAACAATCTAAAGATACAGTTATCGTCAAGGAGATCACAACTGATAAGGGTGAACCCTATTATCCTGTTCCCACGTTTCAAAATCAGGAACTCTACGAAAAATACAGAAAGTTTGCTCTAGAAGAGAAATCTGTCCATTTTTTGGGTCGTTTAGCCAATTATCGCTATTTTAATATGGATGCGGCGATTCTGAATGCACTCGAATATTTCGACAAACATTTTGCTCAATAATCACGTGTCTTTTCTAATGCAACACCGTCCGCACTTACCTTGACCGGTTCAAACTTACTGCGTTTCATCGAATTGACACGCAGTACGACACTTGCAGAAGGATTAATCGTGGTTGTGTGATGAGAGTCTATTGAATTGGGATCCTTGAGGGTTATCTTTATCTTTGACTTCTTATTGTATTTATCTGGATTGAGTTCCGCGTGTACAAGACGAAGACGAATAGCGATTCCGATTGCGGCAACGATGACTAGTGCACCACCAATCGCGGCACCTACGACGTGTCCAGTGTCAAAGGACCCAGAGGGTGCGCTAGCGCCAGTGCCAGCAGCAAGAGCACCGATCGGCAACACAGAATGCGTGGGAGACGGCGAATCGGTCGGCCCTGGTGTCTCTGTAGGTGTCACGGATGGTGAAGCACCAATACGAAGTGTCGGTGTCGCTGTCGGTGTCTCAGTTGGTGTCGGTGAAGGTGTTATGGAAGAGGTAGGGCTCGGTGAATAACTGATTGACGGCGTGCGACTCGGTGTGCGTGTAGAGGTCGGTGAATTTGATGCTGTTGCACCTGGACTGAGCGTAGGTGTCGGTGTGTCTGTGATCGTCGGTGTACCTGTAGGTGTTGCAGATGGCGTTGGTGTTCCTGTTGAACTCGGTGTAGGAGTATGTGTCGATGTCGGTGTCGGTGTAGGAGTGGACGAAGCAGAAGGCGCATTCACTTGCGCTGCGTGGCCATTTAGCAGAATCTGAATGGCATATCCGTCGCCTGCAAGATCTGTTGTCCAAGGGCTTGAGCCACACGGTTGAGCAGTAGGTCCGTACTGGCCTATGGAAGCATAGGGTAGACCAGGCCGACCATACGGAATCTGAAAGACACAGTGTGTGGGAGTCCCAATTGTTCCAGAAGGGCTTGATGCCCACGTGAAAGGCAGGATCGTGATGGTATAGTTATCACCCGCAACGACCGACCAGCTAGAAGGAGTTGCATTGAACTTGACAAACTCATCCGTACCAGGAACAGCCGCTACAAGATCTGTAAAGGTCGTCAGGAGAGACGAGCCTACAGCAACACCACCAGGAAAGGTGGAGAGCACGAAGCTGATACCGCACGTCTCAGGAGCGGCCTGGGAATAGACTCCCATCTTGAGCATATCTACGAGGCCTGTATTCTGCGCTTGAAACTTTAGTGTAGCGCGATGGCAACGATTCTCTTGCGTAGTATTCACGTAGCCCATTGTATAATTTCCTACAATGGGAAAGAGAGTGGAATCTATAAAACGAAGAGGAGGTATCACAGGTGAAGGAGCAGGTGAACGGGAAGCAGGTGAACGGGAAGCGGCAGGTGATGCTGATATAGGAGGTTGAGGACTAGGACCTCCTGAAGGGGGAGCTACTGACGGACTCTGTGCTAAAGCGCCAATCATTATAAGAGCACCAAATACTAGAGAGAGCATTGTATCTATCTAGTATTTAGATTAAATCCATTTTCAATTTTCTAATAAATATAAGCAGCATCTCCATCTGGACTGCCTCCAGGACCATTTGCACCTTTGTAAAACATAAACAGATATGTATGTGCAGTTCCATTTGAATTAGAGGTTGATTGCATAGTAAAGGCCGGCGGAAAAGGTTGACCTGAACCTACTCCGTTAACTGGTAGACGATAAGCACCATCAGTAACGTATACACTAATAGTATTACGACTCTGACTAAAATACTTTACAAGAAATGCCTTATTCGATGCTTGAGTTGTTGCAACAAAGTAAAATTCGGTAGGAGGAGACACTTGGGATGAATTTAAAATAACCAATGTTAATCCATCTGTCATTGTAGCTACGTTGAACGTTGTATTGTATCTAAATCCTCCAGAACCATCAGGAATAAGAGCAGACATATCTTGTGTAGAAATACTATTATAATTAAATACAGCTATACCTGATGCACCTGTTGGGCCAATAAGTCCTGTTGCACCAGTCGGACCACCTGAAGGCCCTGTCACTCCTGTCACACCCGTTAATCCCGTTGCTCCTACTAGTCCTGTTACTCCTATAAGACCTGTTGCACCTGTTATACCCTGTATACCAGTTGCTCCTGCTGTCCCCGTAGGTCCTGTTGAACCCTGAGGACCTTGAATTCCTGTTACTCCTAATAATCCAGTTGCGCCCTGTATACCAGTTGCTCCTGATAACCCAGTCGGACCAGTCTGTCCGGTTGTACCCTGTAGACCAGTACTTCCAAGATTACCTTGACTTCCCGTAGCACCTGTAAGACCCGAAGGTCCTGTCTGTCCAATGGATCCCTGAGTACCAGTTGCACCCTGAAGACCCGTTGCACCCTGAAATCCTGTAGATCCAGTGGGTCCAGAAGGCCCAATTGTTCCCTGAATGCCCTGGACACCCTGGACTCCAGTCACTCCAACCAGACCTTGTGGTCCTACAACACCCTGAGCACCAGAGACACCCTGAATTCCCTGAACACCTGTTGCGCCAACGGCTCCTGATGCGCCGGTTGGACCTCCTGCAGGTCCAATTGGGCCAGTTGCACCTACCGGACCTGCAACAACTGGTGTTTGTGCCTGTAAAAGTGTGAATGTATCTTGTATATATACATTTAATTGATTGAATGCGGCATCCAGATCGGCTGGCGTACTCATCTGTTATTTGTTTCTTTTCTAAAGCGCTGGATCTTTTAATATCATAAAATCCGAGTACATTGATCGAAGCATCTTTTCAGGGGCTTTGCTTTTGGCCTGTATAACACCCTTCTGCAGTAAATAGTCGCGAATCGACTGAATGGGCTGTCTGTTTGATTGTTCTGCAACTTTCTTGGCTCTTGTAAAACGATGATTGAGATTTGATACCGTTAGACGAAACCTACGAGCCTTGCGTGTTGTATTCGTACTAGCTTGAGGCACTGTCTTTGCTGCCACTTGGCTTGTCTTTGGCTGCAACTTAATTCTGGGTGTTTTCGGAGGATTCAAAACAATTTTACCAGCTGGCTGACCTCCCTCTTGTCTAATAGGAGGTGCTTTCCACGGAACTCGATCTGCTTGTTGTTGCTGAGGTTGCTGAGGCTGCTGTTGTTGCTGAGGTTGCGGTTTAACTTGTGCTTGTTGCACTCTTGCCATTGGTCTAGTCGGCATTGGCGGTTCAGGAGGTGCTAACGGATCAGGCTCCTCATAAATATCCTCAACCTTCTGCCGTCTCTTACGTGAGGAAGGTCGCCGGGATTTCATTCCGTCTTCAGCAGCGGTGCCCGTAATAGTCAAGGATTTTATGGAATCATCTTTTGGAGAATCATTCATCTTATTCAGACATCAGGTATAGATTACGCGATAGTTTACGCCTAAATGCACTTCGTGCCTAAAGTTTCGCAGCAACTAAAGGCACTTCGTGCCTAAAGTTGCATTGCAACTAAAAAGGCACTTCGTGCCTAAAGTCGCTTCGCGTCATTCACCTAAAATTGATATGGACCGTGCCGGTTCATCCACCATACCCAAAATGGAATTTGAAAGCAGCGTTCAAAAACTTATTGTTCCAGATCACAATAAGATTTTGGATATCTATTTCCAGCAAATGGATCGTAAACAGATCATTTCGCATCAGATTGAGTCATTCAACCACTTCATTCTGCACGATGTTCCTGAGATCCTGCAGGCCACGAATCCGATCATCATTCGTGGCAGCCCTGAGATTCCTCTGTCAGGTCCCCGTTCTGCACTTGCATCCGCTACAGGTCTTTCAACTTCTGCTGCGAATGCACTGATGGGCCAGACTCAGGAGGATGCTGCCGCTGCAGCTGCTGTAATAACTCAGAGCCGCGCCAGTGTGCACTATGAATACGAGGTGCAGGTGGAATTTCAGAAGCCGCAGCTGCGAAAGCCGACGATCTTTGAGAACAATGGTGCAGTCTTGCCAATGCTGCCCAATGATGCTCGTCTGCGCAATCTGACCTATGCATCACCGCTAACCGTTGATGTCGCTGTCACGACGACGCGCATCGACAACAGCGACAATGGCCGTCGCGCCACTCACACTCGTGTCTTTCCCAATGTGCATCTGGGCAAGATTCCCGTTATGGTCGGCAGCACACTATGCTTGCTGAGGGACCAGAAGCACGTGCATCCGATGGAGCTCGGTGAGTGCCCCGAAGATGTCGGTGGCTACTTCATCGTCGGTGGTGGTGAGCGCGCTATCATCAGCCAGGAGCGAATGAGTGAAAACCGCCCCGTCGTCTTTCGCAACAATCGCAATCCCACAAAGGAGTGGGAGGTCATCGAGGTCAAGTCGATCGGTCCGATGAATGAGCAGGTTCCCAAGTCAATCTCAGTTCGAATGATGTACCATCCGAAGAATCAGCAGATCATCTATCTCCGGGCAACCATCCCCCGTATGAAGACGGAGATTCCGCTGTTCATTCTCTTCAGGGCTCTCGGTGTTCTGGAAGACGAGACCATCGTCCGGCTCATTCTGGGAGATGACTGGGATCCGACGTTCGAGAATGTCATCATTGAATCGATCAATGAGGCCTCTACGGTTCTCACACAGGAGGATGCCCTGAACTGGATGAAGCGTCATCTGAATATCTGGACCGGCAAGCCCACACGCAATGTCACAGTCGAGGATCTCCTCCGTGATGAGTTGTACCCTCACATCGGCGGCACAGAAGATGCCTACGAGAAGGCGTGCTTTCTGGCGCATATGACCCGGCGACTCCTCTGGGTTGCCTATAAGCGAATCAGTGGAGATGACCGAGACTCCTATCCTAATAAGCGTGTGGACAGCCCCGGCTTCCTCCTGGCAAACCTCTTCCGGACCTTCTTCCAGGTCAAGATGTTGAAGGATATGAAGGCCTCGATCGCCAAGGAGATTCATTCCGGCTCGTGGCGGGCAACCGGCAGCTTTCAGGAGATTCTGAATATGAGTAATCTGTACAAGGTCATCAAATCAACCATTGTCGAAGTTGGTTTGAAGTCCGCTCTCTCCACTGGCAACTTTGGTTCCGCAAAAGTTGGAGGCCCGCCGAAAATCGGAGTCAGCCAAGTTCTCGGTCGTCTGAATTTCATTTCATCGATCAGCCATTTGCGCCGCATCTCCACTCCGATTGAGAAGACTGCCGGAAAACTTATTGCACCTCGCAAGCTCCACAACACTCAGTGGGGTTTCATCTGTCCGAATGAGACTCCGGAAGGCCACAGTGTAGGAGTTGTCAAGAACTTATCCAGCACGGTCTCCATAACTCAGTTTAGTAATCCGGCGATTGTCAAGGAATTCGTGGATGCGATGAAAGAGTTTCAGCCGATTCGAAAGCTTCCGATTTCTGAATTGTTCACTGGCGCCAGGATCTTCTTGAATGGAAAATGGATTGGGATGTTTACTCCGAAAGATGCGATCGGTTGTATTGAGAGAATCCGAAAGGCGAAGCGGGAGGGAGTTCTCCACCGCCAACTTGGAATTGTCTGGAAGCCAACGGTCAAGGAACTCTGGCTAACTACGGAAGCCGGGCGTCTGGTTCGCCCTCTCTACCACGCTCCCGCTCTGGCCACTATCGCTGCTGCGCCGGAGGCTGAACAGCAGGCAATGCTTCGGAGTATTGAATCCTGCAAGACGTGGGATGAGTTGCTTCGCTGGATGACTCCCAATGGGGAGTGTCTGATGGAGTACATTGATGCCGGAGAGACGGAACAGGCAATGATTGCAATGTATGCAAAGGAGGTGGGCGAGAAGCCGAATCACGGATACACTCACGCTGAGATTCACCCCTGTGTAATTCTTGGTTCCATTGCATCCACGATTCCATTCCCGGATCACAATCAGAGTCCGAGAAATGCCTATCAGTGTGCGATGGGCAAGCAGGCGATGGGTCTCTTTGCCCAGAATTACAAGGAGCGCTTTGATGCACTGGCCCACTTGCTGATGTATCCGAACATCCCTCTCGTCAGTCCGAGAATGAGCAAGCACTATGGGGCCTACTCGATGCCATCGGGTCGCAACATCGTTGTTGCCATTATGACCTACACAGGCTACAACCAGGAGGACAGTATTATGATCAATCGGGGCTCTTTGGATCGTGGCCTCTTTCAGTCAGTCTTCTTTCGCACATACAAGGACGAGGAGAAGAAGAATCAGAGCAGCGGTGAGGAGGAACGCTTTGGCCGCCCGGATCCCGAGTTGACGAAGCAGCTCCGCAATGGCAATTACGGCAAGCTAGGTGAGGACGGATTCATTCCTGAAAATACTTTCGTCAGTAGCGATGACATCCTGGTTGGAAAAATTGTGCCTCTACGTGTTCCGACTGGAATGGTTCTTCCAGCGGGTGCTAAGCGCTTTCGGGATGTCAGCCGAACACCTCGCAATAATGAGAGCGGATTCGTTGACAAGATCTTCAAGAATCGGAACGGCGAAGGATATTCCTTTGTGAAGATTCGTATGCGCGAGCTCCGTACTCCTGAGATTGGCGACAAGTTCAGCAGTCGCCACGGCCAGAAGGGAACGGTGGGTATGATTCTAAATCCGGAGGATATGCCTCAGACAGCCTCTGGAATTATTCCGGATATCATCATCAACCCGCACTGTATTCCTAGTCGTATGACGATTGCGCAGCTGATGGAGACGCTGCTGGGTAAGATCGGCTGCCACACGGGCTGCTTGGGTGATGGAACGCCATTCAACACCAAGATGACACTGGATGGTCTTGCAAAGATTCTGCGTGATGACTTGAATCTGGAGCCGTATGGCAACGAAGTCTTGTACAATGGCCACACAGGCAGGCAGATGGAAACAAAGATCTTTATGGGGCCGTGTTATTACCAGCGCTTGCGCCACTGCTCAGCAGATAAGCTACACTCGCGTGCGTGTGGACCACTCGTGATGCTGACTCGTCAGCCGGCTGAGGGGCGAGCACGTGAGGGTGGACTCCGCTTTGGAGAGATGGAGCGTGATTGCGTCTGTGCTCACGGTGTGAGTGAGTTTACGAAGGAGCGCTTTATGGAGTGCTCAGACGGCTTCAACTGCTACTCGTGCAGGAAGTGCGGCCTGATCTCGATCGCCAATCCTGACGCGAACATTTGGTTGTGCAAGACGTGTGATAATACGACGGAGTTTGCACCGATCCAGATTCCCTACGCCTACAAGCTTCTGATGCAGGAGTTGGAAACAATGAATATCGCGAGCAGGATTTACACGCAGGGGTCAATTAAGGAGGCTGAGGATGAGGCTGCAGAAGTGGCTGAAGATGCAGTAAAAACAACGCTAAAAGTTGTTTAGAGTCTGACAGGATACATAGGTACACCGTATTGCTTATAAATCGTGGCTTTTATTGCAGTCACTATAACTGTAGTTGCAAGAAATACAATGAAGAAAACGAACCAAAAAGAAAAATCAGTTGGGATCTTCATTCTACACTATCTAAAATAATTTTCCAATGTACGCAAAATCTTTCAGTTTAATACGTAGTTGATTGATCATACTCATTGTATTGTCTGTCACATACTGAACTGACAAGATTGCTCGTTTTTGTCCTTTGCACAATTTCGTCGCTCTATGATACAGGAAATTCCCTTCAAAACACAGCGCATTGTTATTGATTAATTGTATGCTGTGTATCTTTTTGTCGTCATCCATAAACTGAAACTCTGTACACGTTATGTCATTCGTTAACGGAATTAACACTGTAAAGAACCGGCCATTGTAATAATTGTAGTCATAGTGCCAATTGATCCAATCACCTTCTCTTTCATAAATTAACAATGCACACGATGTCGGTAAAGTCAGATCCGTAGGAAATAGTTTGAGACCGAGCGACATAGAAAGCAGTTGGCACAGATCATTCTGGTAGTATTGAATGATATCAGGTGCAACTTTTCTAATATTTTGTGTGGAGATCGTGATGCCATCTTTATTGGGTACTGCACAATTATAGATATTTTCCAAATACATATTGATTGAAACGCGTTTCTGAATAGATTTATTGTCAAGAAGCGAGATCGCTTGATTTCTTATTTTCGAAGGTAGATCAATCTTTAGCTCTTTATACAAACAAAACGCATCCGTACATTCATAGTTTTTTATTTCTTTTTTACAGGATCCTGAGTTGTATCCATAGATAAGGATACTTATGAGAAGTACTAAAACAAGGATGAATACAAAAAAACCCATTCTTTTAATTAGTTTATTTTTACCCAGGGAGAGACTCATTTACTAGTGCATTAGAATCTAATCATCGCGTTTACGAGATCGCCGTGTCTTGCGGATACGCCATACTACTAGTATGGTAAAAAATTGAATTTGTTATGACATTTAAAAGTAAGTACCACAATGGCTACTGAATCTACATCTAGACGACCTCTTTCCATTACAATTCCAAAAGGCTCTCTGCACCTCTTCGATTCTCCGGATCATTTATCTCCAGATGCGGCAGTTGAACAGAGAATGAAAGGGTTTCTAAACGCACATCTAGCTGAACTTCCTTTAATTCCTGTATCCACTTCATTTGATGAGGACGCAGAAGAAGTCTTTGAGATTGAAACTCGTAAGAATCTTATTTATCAAATTCTCGATGGCTGCATTCACATAGGCATAACAAAGCACTACCCAATTCCTGATAACCCGGACGATGATGAAATCGGCTTTCAGTTGGAACAATATATTGAAAGTCTGGAAAAGGCTAAGCCAATTACGGAGGTAATTAAGAAGCAGATTCGCCTTTGCAAGGAGTTTCTAGAATTGTTGTTCTAGACTAGAATGAACACCTTTCCTTTCCTCGTCGAGTTTCTCGGCACTTTTTTACTGCTAATCTCCATTTTGGCGACTGGTAATGCGTTTATTATTGGTGCCACGTTGGCTCTGATTATCCTTCTGATCGGGGGTATCTCGGGTGCGCACGTGAACCCGGCGGTGTCTCTCGCGATGTTGATCAAGGGAGCCATCACGGGTGCGGAGTTTGGCGGATATGCGGTCTCACAGTTTCTGGGCGCTACAGCGGCATTTTACGCTTACAAGGCTCTAGCTTAATAATTCATAAACTAGTAGATGGCAGCTGTCAATGTGAACAATATCCCGCTAGTCGTAGGGACACAGTATAATGTTGTGTTTTCAGATGATAGCGTAGAGGTATTAACCTTTAGAGGAATGGACGCTGAAGGACTGCTTTTTGATGGAAGAGATAATGCAATTGATCGAAGAACCATTACGGTCTATGATATAAATACAAATCCTAATCAATTAATGTATCGTCAACCTGTTGCGGGAGGTAAACGGAGATATAAGAGAAAGAATAGTCGTAAGCGTATTACACGCAAAAGTAGCTATAAGCAAAAAAGAAATCGTAAAGAATAGACTACAATGAAGGCTGTTGCAGTATTTGATATGGGTGGAGTAAAGGGAGATGCATTATTTGAAGACAGTGTAGGAGGATTGAAACTTTCTGCTACATTTACTGAGCTCCCGGAAGGCAAA